>Ga0075429_100005131_pt1 | contig 11262 bp, 9 predicted proteins | sample RhiMetdeltSRZDD3_FD_75295 | JGI IMG/M metagenome (GOLD analysis project Ga0075429, IMG submission 75295) | Populus rhizosphere microbial communities from Tennessee, USA - Rhizosphere MetaG P. deltoides SRZDD3 | ecosystem: Host-associated > Plants > Roots > Rhizosphere > Soil | place: USA...
AGGCCGATCACGTGGCGGAGCTGCTCGGCCTGCTTGACGACGTCGAACCCCGCGACCATGGCTCGTCCCGCATCGGGATGCAGGAGCGTGGTCATGATGCGCACGGCGGTGGTCTTGCCGGCCCCGTTCGGCCCGAGCAGCCCGAAGACGGTGCTCGGCGGGACCTGCAGGTCCACGCCGCGCAGCGCCTCGACCTTCCCGAACCGCTTGACGAGGCCCTCGACGATGATCGCTGGCTCGCTCATGGGTTTCGCAAGGTTACCGACGGCGTCAACCGTCGGAACTCATCGCCGCGGCCATCGTTTCCTGTCCCGCTTCCAGTCGCTCCAGGCGATCTCCCCCGAGCCGGAGGCCTCCATACCGTACGTCCTCGTAGGCACGCGTGAGCTCTTCGAACGGTGCGGCGCAGGCCGGAAAGGCCGTCGCCACCCTCGCAACGAATTCCGCGGGCGTCTGCCACGCCTCCTTCACGACCTCGCGGTTCCGCAGGATCTCCAGGGTCTCCGCGTACCAGCGGCGAACCCGATCGGCCGGTAGCTCCCTGCGCAACCGTGACACGACGTGCTGCGGTTCCTCGAGCGCCGACACCGTGGCGCTCGCCGGGACGGCCCGCTCGGGTTCGGCACCGCCGCCCTTCGGCTTGAACCTGCGGATCACGCGGAAGAGGGCGTACCCGATCGCGGCGAACGCGACGAACCCGAGGATCCGTTGCCAGACGGTCGGGCCCTCGCTCGATCCGGCCTCCTGGGCCGCCCGCGCCGCGCTCTCGCGGAGGTCCTCGAAGAACTCGCGGACCCGGTCCGGGTCGATCCCCAGCTGGTCCACGAGCCAGAAGATCGGCCGCACGATCTGGGACAGCGTCCAGGCGAGCAGCGACGCGAACGCGTTGGCGGCCGGCGCGATCCAGGCGCCCACCCAGTCGAAGACGCCGCCCCGAACGCTGAACGCCACCGCCGCGGCCATCGCGGCCACGAGCAGGCCGGTCGCCAGGCCGGCGCGGCGGATCCACGAGGCTCGGACCCGCTCGTCGAGCTCGGAGGAGCCGCTCGTGGTCCAGACCGTCGCGGCCCGGCTCGCGAGGGCGGCCGCGAAGAACAGCGGGACGATCGCGACGAGCGGTCCTCGCCACTCCGGGTTCGCGCCGGCGGACACCATCACCTCGATGCCGAGCGCGAGCGCGAACCAGCCGAACTCGGCATGGATCGGCAGCCGCCAGTCGCGCAGTGCGAGCGTGATCGCGCGGAGCGCGACGAGCAGGAACACGACGACCGCGAAGACGGATCGGTTGAGGTCGCCGCGGCCGAGCCATGCGCCGGCGAGCACGGCGACGACGATCGCCGCGAGCGGAAGGTGGCGCGATGCCCGGAAGCGGCACGCGAGGAGCACGGCGCCGACGTAGATCGTCATGAACGGCACGGCGAGCGCGACGACGCCGATCTCGAGCCCGCGGGTTTCGGTGAGCAGGAGCCAGACCGGCAGCGCGAGGACGCCGGATTCGGCGAGCGCCGCGAGCCCGCACGCGCGGAGCTCGCGGGGCTCGGGCGGCGTGACCGTCGTCGGCGCGATCACGACGCCGCCTTCCCGAACGCCTCGAGCGGCGACAGGTGGTAGACCTCGCACCCGCGTCGACGCAGCCCCTCCATCTCGTGGGTGAGCGACGGTCCGGGGCGCGGCGAGACGACGATCACGGTGGTGCGTCGCACGAGTCGTCGGCCCATCTCGCGCAGGATCGGGCCGAGGTCGTTCGTCGGCTGGTTCGGCATCCGCGCGAGCGCGGCGAACAGCGCCGCCTCCGCGCCCACCGACTGCGCCGACGGGACGCGCAGCGGTCCGCCGCCGCGACGCAAGTGCGTGTTCGCGACGAGGCCGGTCCTCCAGCCCGCGTGGATCGCCTGCCGCGCGAGGTAGGAGGTCCACCCGATCGTCTCCTCCGCGGTGTCGGGGTCGACGGCGTGCCAGAACGGCTCGCCGTTCGACACGTCGAGGGCGAACAGCACCTCGGCCGACCGCGTCGGCTCGTACCGCTTCGTCTGGAGGCGCCCCGCGTGCGCCGAGAGCCGCCAGTGGACGTGGTGCATCGGGTCGCCGGGCTCGTAGTCGCGTACCCCGGCGAAGTGCTCGCGGTCCTCGAACAGCCGCACGGCCGGCGCCGGCGAGCCGAACGGGAGCCGGCGCGCGATCCGGAGCGGGATGCCCGAGCGCGGCTGGGGCAGGACGAGCAGCGCGCGTTCGATCGGCACCTCGAGCTTCACCGGCGCGAGGTCGAACGGGTCTGAGACGACGACGTCGACGCCCTCGAGCCAGTACTCGCCGCGCGTCGAGACCACGACCGGCAGGACGACCTCGACGTCGCTCCGGCCGGGGATCGAGAGCCGGCGCCGGTGCCCCTTCAACGCGGTCGGGTCCGGGTCGGCCTCGGGGAGCAGGCCCGGCGGGAAGCGGACGAGGAGCCGGACGATCGGGAGCGGCAGCCGCTTGCCGTTCGCGATGCGCACGCGGAGCGCGACCTCCTCGCCGACGAACGCCCGAGGCGGGTCGAACTCGAACTCGACCTCCACGTCGTCGAGCGCCGAACGCGACCACAGCGCCGACGCGACCGCGAGCGCCGCGATCGCCGAGGCCCAGAGCAGCACCGCGGCGTGGCCCCACGCGATCGCGAACACCCCGACGATCCCGGAGACGTACAGGGCGATCTGTCGCCGCTCGGGGGTGTCCGTGGGAGCCCCCTAGGGCTCGAGCTCGGTCGGCACCGGGACCGAGCGCAGGACCTCGCGGAGGATCTCGTCGACGTGGCGGTCCCGGATCCTTGCGTCGGTCGTCGTGACGAGCCGGTGACCGAACACCGGCTCCGCGAGCGCCTTCACGTCGTCGGGCAGCACGTAGTCGCGGCCATCGAGCATCGCGTAAGCGCGCGCGGCGTCGCCCATCTGCTCGACCGCGCGCGGGCTCGCGCCGACCGAGAGCTCGGGATGGTCGCGCGTCGCGCGCGCGATCCCGATCGCGTACGCGCGGACCGGCTGCTCGAGCCCGATCGCGGCGATCGAATCGCGCAGCTCCTCGAGCGGCGGGCGGTCGGGGAGGGCATCGGTCGGCAGCGTCCGCTCCGAGGGGCGCGTCTGCAGGATCCGGTGTTCTTCGCGCTCGTCCGGGTAGCCGAGCCTCACGCGGAGCAGGAAGCGGTCGAGCTGCGCCTCCGGGAGCGGGAACGTCCCCTCGAGCTCGATCGGGTTCTGGGTCGCGAGGACGAAGAACGGGTCGGGGAGCGGGTGCGTCTGGCCGTCGACGGTCACCTGGCGCTCCTGCATCGCCTCCAGGAGCGCGGCCTGCGTCTTCGGCGTCGCGCGGTTGATCTCGTCGGCGAGGAGCACCTGCGTGAACAGCGGCCCGGCGCGGAACTCGAACTCGTTCGTCTTCAGGTTCAAGACCGACGTGCCCGTGATGTCCGACGGCATCAGGTCCGGGGTGAACTGCACGCGCTGGAACCGCAGCCCGAGCAGCGTCGAGAGCATCCGCACGAGCGTCGTCTTGCCCACCCCGGGGACGTCGTCGATCAGGACGTGGTTGCCGGTGAGGATCCCGACCATGACGAGCCGGAGGGGCTCGCGCACGCCGTAGAGGCGCTCGTCGACGCGGTCGGCGAGCTCCTTGAAGAGCGCCCTGGCGGTCTCCACCTCGGCCATCGCCCCAGGATAGGGCGTATGGGGGGCCCGGCGGGTTGCGCATTCCTGCCCTTCGGAACGAGATCCAAGGAACCGCGAGCGACCGCCGGCGCGTCCAGGAGACATGAGGTTCCGGACGATCCTCGTCTTCTTCACACCGTTCCTAGTCATCGCGGCCGGATGTGCGGACGCACCCGCGGATCCGAACGGCCCGGGTGCCCGATCCGGGCCGACCCGATACGAGACGGACGGTACGGTGCTCGAGGGCCCCGACCACGGTCCCGAGCTGTGCCTCGGCGCGATCGCCGACTCGCTGCCGCCGCGGTGCGGCGGCCTCCCGATCCGGGACTGGGATTGGGCGGGCGTCGAGGGCGAGGAGTCGGTGGGTGGGACGACCTGGGGCGACTTCCACATCGTCGGCACCTACGACGGCTCGTCGTTCACCGTGGTTGAGGTGGGGGTCTACGAACCGCCGCCATCCGACTCGCCCGACTTCACCGCGCCGTGCCCCGAGCCCTCCGGGGGATGGGCGGTCGCGGACCCGTCGCGTGCGTCCGACGCCGACCTGCAGGCCGTGATGGACGCGGCCGAGGACGAGCCGGACTCCGCGGGCTTCTGGATCGACTACATCGAGGAGCCATCCGAGTCGATCGCCCCCGAGGACGTCATCGCGGTCGCCGTGTTCACCGGGGACCTCGAACGGCACGAGTCCGAGCTCCGCGAGATCTGGGGCGGCGCACTCTGCGTCACCCAACACGATCGCACCGAGGCCGAACTGCGAGGGATCCAGCGCGAGCTCGGTGGCGAGGTCGGGGAGGGGCTCGGGCTCCAGGTGACGTGGTCGTCTGGGAGCGTTGTCGACAACCGCGTCGAGGTCGGCGTGGTGGTGGCCGGCCCGGAAGACGTTGCCGCGGTCGAGGAACGCTACGGCCCGGAAGCGGTCCTGCTGGTGCCTGAACTCGAGCCCGTCGACCGCACCTGACCTGTAGGCAACAGTGCCGAGCGCGACGCCGCACCGCCTGCAGAAGGCGATCTTCACGGTGCCGGGCTCGTCGCTCCCCGCGGCCTCGACCGCGCGGATCGCCAGCGTCTCCTCGAGCGGCGTGAAGCAGTTCGGACACTCGGGAGGCGCCTTCGACGGGGTCTCGATGAGGGGGACCTGCGCGACGGGCGTCATCGCGGGGCCGCCGGCGTAGCCCTCCAGCATCGCGATCACGGCCTCCCGGACACATTCGAGGTTCGCGCCGAGCGCGACCAGGACCTGCGCCGCTACGCCTTCTTCCTCCCGGATCAGGCCGAGGAGGAGATGCTCGGTGCCGATGTAGTCGTGCCCCATCTGGAGCGCCTCGCGGAGCGCGAGCTCGAGCACCTTCTTGGCGCGCGGGGTGAAGGGGATGTGGCCCGCCGGGGCCTTCGAGCCTCGGCCGATGATCTCCTCGACCCGCTGCCGGGCTGCATCCAGGGAGATGCTCATCGCCACGAGCGCCCTCGCGGCGACGCCCTCGCCCTCATGTAATCTTGCTTACACGCACGGGAATACCGTGCCTCGGTAGGCGCGTTGTTGAGTGGGACGCGCTCAAGCCGAGCGCCCGAAGGGAGACCGCCACGCCATGGCACAGCTCGACACCCAGATCCTCCCGCTCCTGCCCCTGACCTCAGGCGTCGTCCTCCCCGGCATGGTCGTCACGCTGACGATCGAATCCGAGGATGCCCGGCGGGCGATCGCCGCCTCCGAGTCCTCCGATGGCGAGCTCCTACTCGTCCCGAAGGTCGGCTCGCGCTACGCGAAGATCGGGACCGTCGCCAAGGTCGAGGACGTCGGCCGGCTGCGGAACGGCCTCGAGGCCCTGGTGATCCGCGGCGTACACCGCTCGGTCGTCGGCACCGGCGTGGCCGGGACCGGCGACGGGGTGTGGGTGCAGCACGAGCCGCGACTCGACCCCGAGACGTCGACCGAGCGCGCCCGGGAGCTCGCCCGCGAGTACCGCGCGACGGTCGAGAACATCGTCGAGGCGCGCGGGGTCCCCGAGGTCGCCGACTTCCTCCGCGGGATCTCCGACCCCGGCCAGATCGCCGACACCGCCGGCTACTCGCCCGACCTGTCGGTCGAACAGAAGGTCGAGATCCTCGAGACGCTCGACGTCGAGCAGCGGCTCGAGAAGGCGCTCGCGTGGGCGAAGGAGGTCCTCGCCGAGCTCGAGCTGAAGGACAAGATCCGCAGCGACGTCCGCGACGGCATGGAGAAGAACCAGCGCGAGTACATCCTGCGCCAGCAGATGGACGCGATCCGCAAGGAGCTCGGCGACGAGTCGGGCGAGGGCGTCGTCGAGGAGTACCGCAAGAAGATCGCCGACGCGAACATCCCCGAGGGCGCGCGGAATGAGGCCGAGCGCGAGCTCGACCGTCTCGAGCGCACCTCCGAGCAGTCGCCCGAGTACGGATGGATCCGCACGTACCTCGACTGGATGACCGAGATCCCGTGGGACGTCCGGACCGAGGACAACCTCGACATCACCGATGCGCGGCGGATCCTCGACGAAGACCACACCGGCCTGTCCGACGTGAAGGATCGCATCGTCGAGTACCTCGCAGTTCGCAAGCTGCGGCAGGAACGCGGCATGGGGCCGTCGGCCGGCCGCGGCTCGGGCGCGATCCTCACGCTCGTCGGCCCTCCGGGCGTCGGCAAGACGTCGCTCGGCGAGTCCGTCGCGCGCGCGCTCGGCCGCAAGTTCGTCCGGATCTCGCTCGGCGGGATCCACGACGAGGCCGAGATCCGCGGGCACCGGCGCACCTACGTCGGCGCGCTCCCGGGTCGCATCGTCCGCGCGCTGAAGGAGGCCGGGACGAAGAACCCGGTGATGATGCTCGACGAAGTCGACAAGGTCGGCGCCGACTGGCGCGGCGACCCCTCGAGCGCGCTGCTCGAGGTGCTCGACCCCGCGCAGAACCACACGTTCCGCGACCACTACCTCGAGGTCGACCTCGACCTGTCCGAGGTGCTGTTCATCTCGACCGCGAACGTGGCCGAGACGATCCCCGGCCCGCTGCTCGACCGGATGGAGGTCATCCGGCTCGACGGCTACACCGAGGACGAGAAGGTCGCGATCGCGCGCGACCACTTGCTCGCGCGGCAGGAGGAGCGCAACGGCCTGAAGGCCGATGAGGTCGAGATCACCGACAACGCGCTGCGCCAGATCGTGGGCGACTACACGCGGGAGGCCGGCGTCCGGAACCTCGAGCGTGAGCTCGGCAAGGTGCTGCGCAAGGTGGCGACCCGGCTCGCGAGCGGCGACGCCGAGGCGCCGGTGCGCGTCGACGTCGTCGACATCCGCGAGTACCTCGGCCGGCCGAACTTCTTCTTCGAGGCCGCCGAGCGTACGAGCGTCCCCGGCGTGGCGACCGGCCTGGCCGTGACCGGAACCGGCGGGGACGTCCTGTTCGTCGAGGCGACGCGTCTCGAGGGCGGGGACGGCGACCCGCTGGTGCTCACCGGTCAGCTCGGCGACGTGATGAAAGAGTCCGCGCAGATCGCGCTCAGCTACGTGCGGTCTCACGCGAGCGAGCTCGGCGTCGACGCGTCGCGGCTCGGCGGACGGTTCCACGTCCACGTGCCGGCGGGCGCGGTACCGAAGGACGGCCCGAGCGCCGGCGTCACGATGGTGACCGCGCTCGCGTCGCTGCTCTCGGACACGCCGGTGAAGAGCTCGGTCGGCATGACCGGCGAGGTCACGCTGCAGGGCCGAGTGCTGCCGATCGGCGGGATCAAGCAGAAGGTGCTCGCCGCCCACCGAGCGGGTCTGAAGGACGTGATCCTGCCGAAGCGCAACGAGGGCGACCTCGACGATGTCCCGGAGCAGGTTCGCGATGAGATCGCGTTCCACCCCGTCGAGACGATCGACGAGGCGCTCGCGATCGCGCTCGAGGCCGGCGGCGCCGATGAGGCGGCGGCCTAGAGCTCAGCGACTCGTCGGGAGGCCGGCCGCCGCGATCCCGGCGAGCTCGAGGACGAGCGCGCCGTCGGTGTCCATGCCCTCTCCCGTGTGGACGACGATGCCGACGACCAGGTCGCCGCTGCGGAAGAGCACACCACCGTCCACCGCGTAGCCCTCGCCGCCGGGGCCGCCGAGCTGGATGCCCCCCTCGGTGAGTTCGTCGAACTCCTCGGGAGTGATCGACCCGGGCGACGCGACTCCGATCGCGACCACCCGTCCGTCGTCCGCGCCGCTCGGCCGGTACGCGCATACGCCCGCGAACTCCGCCGGGTCGCCCTCCAGGAACGCTTCGCCGAACGGGTCCTCCACCTCCTCGACCTCGGCGCCGAGCGCGATCTCGGCATCCTCCCGAGTGATGAGTGAGCACGCGTCGATCACCAGTGGGACTCCCGTGGTCTCCGGGTCCGGGGAGGGCCCGGTGGGGGAGCTCGTCGCGTCGGGGCCCGTCGCCGGAGGCGCGGCGTCTCCACCGTCATCGCCCGAGGAGCACGCCGGCAGGACGAGGAGGGCCACGACGAGGACCCGAAGTATCCGGGTGGAGGCACGGCGTCGCATGGAGGCGAAGGCTAGCCTGTCCGGCGAGGAGGCGAGCGATGCGGATCGCGGTCTTCGGGGCGTCCGGCAAGACCGGTCGCCTCGTGATCGAGCAGGGGCTCGAGCGCGGGCACGAGATGGTCGCGTTCGTGCGGGACGCGTCTCGGTTCGGAAGGTCGCAGGAGCGGCTCGAGGTCGTCGAGGGCGACGCCCGAGACCCCGACGACGTCGTCCCCGCGCTGCGGGGGAGCGACGCCGCGATCTCGGTGATCTCGCTCGCGAGACCGGAGGACGAGCCGCAGCACTCCGAGGCGACGCGCACGATCGTCGAGGCCGCGAAGACCGAAGGGGTCCGCAGGATCGTCGTGACCGCGAACAACCACGCGTTCCACGACGAGGAGGTGCCGCCGGATCTCGCGGCGTTCGCCCGGGAGCACCGCCGGAACCGCGACCTCCTGCGTTCGAGCGGGCTCGACTGGACGCTCGTCGCCTCGCCTACGCTCGCCGACGAGGAGAGCGCGGGCTCCTACTCTGCCTCCGCCGACGAGAAGGCGCCCGGGAAACGGACGGCTCGAGTGGACCTCGCGGACGCGGCGCTGGATGCGCTCGGCCAAGACGACTGGATCGGGCACATCGTCGGCGTGTCGAGCTAGGCAACAGGTCGCCTCGACGGGCCCGAACGGCTCATGATGTGCCGACCGCGAGGGAGGTGGCCCGTGCCGCAGTTCACCGTCAACCTCATCGGTTCGACCCGTACAAGAACTTCAAGTTGCGAGTGAAGTGGGACGGCCGGTACGTGGGACTTCCGCAGGGACGCCCTCATCGACCTGTTCAACGAGGCCGGCCAGCGGGTCGCGTCCTACAGATGTACCGGTGCTGGGTTTCGGAGTACCAAGCGCTTCCCGACTTCGAGCGAAGGGCACCGCCGTCGCTATCGAGACGATCACGCTGGAGAACGAGGGATGGGAGCGCGATCACGGGGGTCGGGGAGCCGACCGAGGCGTCGTTCGAAGTTCCGCCGGAGTGACCCTGGCCTGAACCGGGGGGACCGCGCACTACTATCCGCACGATGAGCGCCGAGCGCCGGATGCGGTTCGCCGAGAACAGCCCGTTCCCGCCGATCGCCGACTACGGGTTCCTCTCGGACCGGCAGGTCCAGGCCCTCGTCGCGCCGAGCGGCAACGTCGAATGGCTCTGCCTTCCGCGACCCGACAGCCCGTCGGTGTTCGGCGCGATGCTCGATCGCGACGCCGGCTTTTTCCGCCTCGGACCGGCCGACGTCCATGTCCCGGTCGGCCGCCGCTACGTGCCGGGGACCCTCGTGCTCGAGACCACGTGGCAGACGCGGACCGGCTGGATCGTCGTCCGGGACACGCTCCTCGTCGGCCGGTGGTACGACGACACGCAACGGGCCGTCGAGTACCACCGTCCGCCCGGCGACCACGAGGCCGAGCACATCCTGCTCCGCACGATCCGGTGCGTGAACGGCCACGTCGAGGTCCTGATGAACTGCGACCCGGTGCCCGACTACGGCCGCGGGAGCGTGGCCTGGGAGTACGAGGGCGAGGGGTACAACAAGGCGGTCGCCCGGATGGAGGGCGGCGACCTCACGCTCCGGCTCACGACGGACCTCCGGATGGGGTTCGAGGGCAACCGCGCCCACGCGTCGAGCACCGTCCGCGAGGGCGACGAGCGGTTCGTCGCGCTCTCGTGGTCCGACCACGAGGCGCCCACCGTCTACCAGGACGCCGCCGACCGGATGTGGCGGACGCAGGAGTACTGGCGCGAGTGGATGAACCACGGCGAGTTCCCGGACCACCCGTGGCGGTCCGCCCTGCAGCGCAGCGCCCTCACGCTGAAGGGCCTCACGTACGCGCCGACGGGTGCCCTGATGGCCGCGGCCACCACGTCGCTCCCGGAGACGCCGGGCGGCGAGCGCAACTGGGACTACCGCTACTCATGGATCCGCGACTCCACGTTCGCGCTGTGGGGCCTGTACACGCTCGGTTTCGACTCGGAGGCCGACGGCTTCTTCGAGTTCGTCGCCGATCGGTGCGAGGACGGATCCGAGCTCCAGGTGATGTACGGCCTGGGCGGCGAGCGCGACCTCACCGAGGAGATCCTGCCGCACCTCTCGGGCTACGAGGGGGCGTACCCCGTCCGGATCGGCAACGGCGCGTTCAACCAGAAGCAGCACGACGTGTGGGGCGTGCTGCTCGACTCCGTGTACCTGCACGCGAAGTCGCGGGACCTGCTGCCCGAACGCAGCTGGAACATCGTGACCGCGCAGGTCGAGCAGGCGATCCAGCACTGGCGCGAGCCCGACCGCGGGATCTGGGAGGTGCGCGGCGAGCCGATGCACTTCACGTCGTCGAAGCTCTTCTGCTGGGTCGCCGTCGACCGCGGGGCACGCCTCGCGCGTCGTCGCGGGGAGGAGGCGCTCGAGCAGAAGTGGCGCGCGGTCGCCGACGAGATCCACGCCGACATCTGCGCGAACGGCGTCGACGACCGAGGCGTCTTCACGCAGTACTACGGCACGAAGGCGCTCGACGCGTCGCTCCTGCTGCTGCCGCTCGTTCGCTTCCTGCCGAAGGACGACGAGCGGATCAAGGCGACGGTGCTCGCGATCGCGGACGAGCTCACGGTCGACGGCCTCGTGCTCCGGTACCGCGTGGAGGAGACGGACGACGGCCTGTCGGGCGAGGAGGGGACGTTCACGATCTGCTCGTTCTGGCTGGTCTCGGCGCTCGTCGAGATCGGCGAGCTCCACCGCGCGCGCTCTCTCTGCGAGAAGCTCCTGTCGTTCGCGAGCCCGCTCCAGCTCTACGCCGAGGAGATCGACGCCGTGACCGGCCGCCACCTCGGCAACTTCCCGCAGGCCTTCACGCACCTCGCGCTGATCAACGCGGTCGTGCACCTGATCCAGGCCGAGCTGAAGCTGCAGCGCGGCTTCTCGATGGCGCACCAGGTCGTCACGTAGCCGCCGCGCGCGCCCGTCCTCGGCTACGCTGGCCCGCCGTGCTCGAGCTCCAGGGCCTCAGCAGGCGGTTCGGCGACGTCGTGGCCCTCGACGACGT
>Ga0075429_100005134_pt1 | contig 11261 bp, 11 predicted proteins | sample RhiMetdeltSRZDD3_FD_75295 | JGI IMG/M metagenome (GOLD analysis project Ga0075429, IMG submission 75295) | Populus rhizosphere microbial communities from Tennessee, USA - Rhizosphere MetaG P. deltoides SRZDD3 | ecosystem: Host-associated > Plants > Roots > Rhizosphere > Soil | place: USA...
GGGACCGGGGGAACCGCGTGACCGCGGAGGCGCTCGCGGCGCCGCGCGCCAGCGCGGAGGAAACCATCGAGACCCCGGGGTGGGGTGTGGCCGGCCGAGTTCCCGCCCCGAGATGTGCCAGCGACCTGGCCGCAAACCGCGCAGAGCCGCGAGGCAGTGCTCGATCGACTGCTCGCCCCACCGTTTCGGCCTGCCAGCCGTGCCGCCCAGCGGTGGGCGGTACGAGGGCTGGCCGCTCTGCTGGACTGGCTTCAGGCCCAGCCGGGCAACACCTGGCAGCAGCGGTGGATGGCCAGCGATGGCGACCAGGCCCGGCCGCGACTGGTTCGACCTTCCGCCGCGGCACGTGCCCGCGCTGGCGGACCGGGCCGCGGGCGATCTGCGGCAGGAACTGCTGACGGCGATGCGGCTGCTGCTGTGCGGGCAGGTGATCCGCCCCAGCTATGAACCGCCCCGGGTTTTTTGGAGGCTCCATCAAACCCGGGGCACCTCACTACGGCTGGCTGCTGCGGTACCGGCCCACCGCACTGCTGGAGCAGGCACGAACGCTGATCGACCCGGCTGGCTTTGCACGGCTGGTCGCCCACCTGGACGCCACCGGCCGGCACAACCCGGCGGATCGGACCAGAGCCCTGAACCGGATCACATGGATCGTGCTGGCCAAGGGCGGCCGAGTCGCCGACATCACCGTCGGCGACTGCGTCGAACTGGACACCCAGCAACGCCGCAGCCAACGCAGCAACTACAGCTTCGCCCCGCTGTTCTACACCCTGCTCGCCGAGACCGGCGTGCTACCCGCCGACGCGCCACACTCGTTGCGCGCGGCCAAGATGCCCGGCCCGCGCGCCGCCGCGATCGTCGACCAGTACGGCATCGTGTGCGCGCCAGTGCGCGCTCTGCTCGTGGACTACCTGACCGAACGCGCCGCGACCCTGGACCACAGTTCGCTGCTGCACCGCGCGTACACCGTCTGCGGGTTGTTCTGGCGCGATCTGGAACGCCACCACCCCGGCATCGACTCGCTGCGTCTGGCTCCGGAGGTCGCGCAGGCGTGGAAGAAGCGGCTGCCTCCCGCGTGCATCAAGAACCGTCGAAGCCTAGAGGTCGGCCACCCTCGGCCACAAGACTGTTGACGTTCCGCTGCCATCCCCCGCGGTCAACTCCGATACCCGGCCGACACCGGTCCTCATCGCCCCAGCTCGTTGCCGTTGCCCGGATGAGCGACACGTCACCGCCTCCACGACCGATCCGCGACCGTCGAATCGGACGGGGCGGGCCAATGACAGCCACCAGGCCGCCTACGCTCCACGCGCCGACGGGGCGGCCGTACCGCACCGCGGATCGACGCGCGGAACGTGTTCGGCGTGATAGCCGACCTGCCGCGCGAGCTGGTCGCGTCCCGGCTGGACACGTCCGGCAACCGGCCGGCGTCTCACCTCGACCAGCGTCGTGACGCGGACGCGACAGCCGAGGTGCCCCGGGACCTCGGCACCGCACCCAGTTGGCAAAGCCCGGCCGTCAGCGGCCCACGCGGCACGCCCGTCCCTACAGAAATCGACTGCTTCTCGCACGTGGGCGAGCCCCGGGCCGACGTCGCACCGAGATCACCCCGGCCCGGCAGGGCACGGCTGCTCCGCGCCGTATTCCGGGAGGGCAGTTCGGTGTCTGCGCACCAACCCTGGTGACACCACTGCCCGGAGCACGCCGTGACCCTGGCGAGGGTCGCTGGAAAGATGGCCGCCGTGACGGACATGCGAGGAGGCGCCCCCGAGCCGCCTCCCGACCCGCCGGAGATCCGGCTCCAGCCGGGGATGGCCAAGCAGACGCTGCGCGAACTCGCTCCGCTGCTGGCCGAGGAAGGAATCGACGTCGATAACATCGACGTGCCGGACATGCAGACCCTACAACGGGCGATGGACCGCGCGGTCGAGCGGCAGAACATGACCCTGTTCACCCCCGTCGGGCAGGCCCGCGACCTCGCCGCCGCGACCATGCGGCTGGCGGTCGAGGCGATCGCCGACGGCGACAGCGTCCTGGCCGCCACCGTGCACGACCAGGTACGGCCCGAGCCGCCGGACGACACCACCCCCACCGTCGCCAGTTGCATCGGCCTCGCCCTGGGCCTGCTCGATGAGTGGCTGTCCGGGCGGGACCCGCACGCGCCAGCCGGGCTGGCCCAGCAGGTCCGGCTTCCGGCCGGGCACTGGTTCGGCGAACGCGCCGCCACCGACATCCTCGTCCTGGCCGGCAAGGGCAAGGCGTTCCGCTCGCTGAACAAGGTGATCGCCCGCCAGGGCGGCCGGCACGTCCTGTTCGGCGCCGCCCTCGCGGTCACCGCAGCCATCCAGGCGTGGTCGCACCACGCGGGAAGCCCGGTGCCCGACCTCGCCCGCACCGCCATCCGCTGATCACGCCCCAGCGGCGGACTGCCCGCGCGGCCCCGGCCGAACGCCGACGCGACGCCATCATCGCCGGCCAGCATCTCCCGGCCCGCACCCGATGTACCGGGGCTGCAGCGACGGACACCCGTCGCCGGTAGCATCCGCATGTGCAGCCGCGACGTCACCGCATGCGCCAGCGGCAACGCCGCGACTCGGCGCGGCAATGGATCCGCACCGGCGCGACGGTCACGGTGAACAGCTACGCCAGGCGCTACGGCGTCGACCGGTACACCGCCTACGACGACCTCACCGCGCTCGGGTTCGCGTTGCCCGACGCGGCGCGCCGGTGGGCGCAGCGCCCACCCGCCACCCCGCGCCGCACCGGCCGGCCCGGCGCCGACCAGGACGACGACGAGTCGTGGATCATGCTGGACGGCAGGTTGTACTTCGTCGTCGGCTACACCCCAGGCGGCGCGCCGTACGGCATGTTCGCCGACGAGATGCCGCACGACGGACCGTTCTGAACCTCTGCCAGCGAGCCTCGCCGTCCGGGTCCACGACCAGATGAGTCAGGCTCCTGGCGCGTCGCGCGTCGATCCGCCGCGGCCCGGTCGTGTCGCACATCCCAGCCGGTGCTCGCGGCCACGGCTGAAGGCTCGGCGTCTGCTCCGGCGTCGTGTCCTCCCAGCCTTGTCCGTCGTTGACATGTGGGCTACGCACAAGCCCAGGTCAGGATGCACCTGTTGGCCTCTCCGGTCGTCGATGGGATCACTGCGCGAGCGGTGCACTGCCTATCGCGGTTTGCTGCGGCGCCGCGGCGGCAGGTTCAGCCACGCCGTCGCCGCGGCAGGAGCAGATGTTCACCCACGCGGTCGAGAGGCTGTGTCGCGTCGATCGTGACGGCGCCGTGCCGGCGCCACGTGGCGAGGAATGCGGTGTGGGTCGACAGCGCCGTGCGCAGGGTGTCACCGACGCGGCCGAAGTCGTTGCCGCGCTGCGCGGCGCCCAATCGGTGCCGCATCGTCTGCTGATCGATATCCAGCAGGAAGCAGGCGTCGAACCGGTCCGCCAGGTCCAAGGCGTTGGCGGCTTGTCCGCACAGCCACAGGGTCTGCGCCCCGCCTTCGCGGGCCTCGGCGATGATCTCATCGAGGCGTGCCGGATCCCAGGTCCAGCGGTGAGCCGCCAGCCAGGCGGCGTCAGGCTCGGCTGGACGGGTTACCCGGCGGCCGTCACGGTCGGTCCAGGAACACAGCCGGCTGTCGCCGTCCAGGCTGACCGCGCGATGGCCCCATTCACCGAGCCGGCGCGCCACCGCCGACTTGCCAGCACCGGATACGCCGGTGACGAGCAGTACCAACACGGACCCGGTATACCAGGCTGGGCGGCGGCCGGGGGATCGTCTCTGTCCCCTGCCGCGCCGGCGCGGCGGCGTCCAAGTGATCATGACGGTGTGATCCGCGGCGTCCGGATTCAATTGGCGTGCTGTGCGCGCCGGTGGCCTACCGCGGGTCGCGCAGCCGCGGCACTCTGGACATGCACGCCCCGGAGGAGGTACGCGATGAGACGCCGTTTCCAAACGCGCGATCTGCGGCACGGCCGGTGCCGGTCGACCGGAGCCGCTCGCCGGCGCCGGGTGGTCGCCAGGCGCGGCGGCCGGGCGTTGGTCTACCGAGCTCCGGGATGGTCCGCCGCCATGCTGCTCGCACTGGTGGCCGCGCTCGTCACCGGGGCGGCCGCCGTCGGTTACCTGCTGGTCGGCGGCGTCGCCGCCGTGGTCGTGACACTCGCCTGGCTGGCTTTCGCCCTGCGGATCACATCCTTGCTGCCGGCGGGCCCGCACGGCGACGGTCCGGCCCCGCCCGGCGGCGCCGGTGTCCGCGAGCCACGGCGGCCCTTGCCGTACGCGCCGGCGGGCGGGGCGACGATATCGCTGTCCGACGAGGAGCCGCCGCAGCGAGCCGTCGCGCTCGCTTGAGGCGGTGGTTGTTGTCAGCCGGGGCCGTGGAACTCCTCCACGCGGGTGGGATGGCGATGTCAGCATGCGGCCGGGGCTACTGGCTGTCCTGCCATTCCTGGCCGCTGCTGACCGCGGGCAGCAGCTCGCGGGCGCCCTGGTTGTCCAGCGGGTTGAGCCACAGCATGTTGTGCCGGGTCAGCTCGGCGGCGGGGAATTGGCGCAGCCGCCACATGGTGAGGGCCCAGGCCGTGCAGCGCCCGCAGGAAGGGCCGGTTGTCCAGTTTACCGACCCGCATGCGCTGCGCGTGCGCCGCCGGTTGCAGATCACGTGACACAGTCCGGGTCGGCAGACGAGGCGGGTGATCAACGATCGGAAGTGACAGTGCCGCGCCGTCGGAGAAAGCGCATCACTACCTCGCCGACCGGCGGATACGGTGACAGTTCAGCGCTGGCGGCGACGTTCTGCGCCTGGCTCGAAGCCGCCGCGAAGGCGTCCGGATCGCCTCGGGCCGGGCGAGCCACGGCGAGGGATCCGGATCCCCGTGCGGCGGCCGCAGCCGCCCTGACCCGCCTGGTGCGGCTGAACCGGCCGGGTCGGGTGAGCCTGGCCGGTGCCTACGCCGTCGGTTACGGCGCGTTGGGTATGGCCCAGCACGACGGTGGCGGCCCGGATTGGTATTACGAGCTCGACCCGCTGGACACCCTGTTCCTTGGGATGGTGTTCCCGAGGAGCCCCCCGATGGGTACGCGTTCGGTAACGCCCGTACCGCGTGGCTGCTGCTGATGCGCGGCACGGCCCACCTGTTCGACGGGTGCGGCCCGGACGTCTGGGCGGTCGTTGAGGTGCTGTGGAAGCATCGGCAGGCCGACGCGCCCGCTTGGTGGCGCACCCGCGTCATGGAGGTCGAGCCCGACCCTGGCCGCCCGCGGCTGCGAGTGGGATGGGGCCGAGCTGCGGGGTGGGATGGGGCCGATCCGGCCACGTCGATGATGGAACCGGCCGACGTGGCGGACTTCCGCGCCTGCCCGGACGTGCTTCCGGTCAGCTGCGTGACCGCGCCAAGCCGTCGGCGCGCGACCGCCGTCACCACCGGGAGACCAGCTGACCCCAGGCGGAGATCACCCCGGCGGACGCGGACACGCTGATCACCCACTACTTTCATCGCGAGTCGCACCGGGTCGGGCCGCTGTGGACCACCATCGACACGCAGGCCGGCCGGTCACCCGCGGCCGGCTGCTCGACACGGTCGCAACGGCGGCCACCAGCGTGGCACGCACTGAGATCAACGTCGTCGCGTGCTGTACGACACCCACATCCCCTGCCCAACCCACGCCCACCGGCCGCTGCCCGGCTACGCCACCGACGGCGACCAGACCTGCGGGATGCGCCTGGCCGCACACCTGCACCGAGACGCCACCGCCGGTTGGGAAGGCGACCCCGACCGCCTGCGTGCCGTGCTCACCGTCGCCGCCTTGTGCGGCGGCAGTGTCCACCTGGCCACCGCCGGCCTCCGCGACAGCCAGCCGCCCGTCGCGGAGGAAACCGTGTACAAGGTCTTCGACGACTGGCGCGCCGAGCGCGTCGAGGACCCCGACGACGCGCGGATCCGCGACCTTAACGCGACGACGGCTCGCGTACAGCCCGTTGCCGCGGCGCGGACGACTCCGGCGCCACCCGCCGTCGACTCGTCTCGTTGGTCCAGGCGGCGGCACGGCGGCGGTCTTACTGGCCGCCCTCGGAAGAGACGGTCCGGCCAGCTGCTCGTAGGGTGATGGCCGGCAGCCAGGTGGGAAGAGGTGGACCGATGCCGAAGAAGCGCACGCCGCGGCAGCGGGAGCAGGCCGAACGGCGGGCCCGGGCCCAGCGCCGGCAACTGGCCCGCGAGGAAGCCGACCGTGAGGCCCATGCCCGGCTCGTGGCGGAACGCTCCGGAGATCCCCGGTTCACCCAGCGGGTGCGGCTGCCCGACGGCGGAACAGCCCTGACCTGGGACGCCGCCTCCACCGAGGGGCAGATGCTCCGGGAGGCGTTCGACGCGCAGTTGCAGGCGTTCCGGGCGAAGTTCGGCAGGGACCCGGGCCCGGACGATCCGGTGTTCTTCGACCCGGACGCCGACGAACCCACCGAGATGACCGACCGGCACTGGGACGAGGGCATGGCGTCGATAGCGCAAGCCGCCACCGAAGCCGGCGTCGACCCCGCCTACATCCGCGCGTGGCAAGAGGTCGGCTACGTGGTGACCGACGCCAACCAGCACCTGTTCTCCGCCGCCGAGGTGCAGGCATACCTCGACGCCGTCGCCCGCCACCGAGACGACCTCGACGACGAGGAGTTCGACGCGGACGGGGACCTCCCCGCGGAGGCGGCGGACGGCCTGCGCGCTCTGGTCGCCGAAACCCTCGCCACCGCCAGCGTGGACCCCGGCCACGCGCTCGTGGACGCCCTCGACGACGCGGTCGCGGACACCGACGACGCCGAGCCGGCCGGGCTGGCGGCCAGTGTCACGGTCGCCGTGCTGCTGGGATGGCTGACCGGCGCGCGGGAACGCCTCGACGTCGCGCCGGGCCCCGCCGCGGTGGACTGGGTCAATAGCCACCTCGGTCCCGACCCCGCCAGCCAGGTGCTGGTGCTGGCCGGCATCCTCGATCACCCCTTGGCGCCGAAGCTGACCGTGGCGCAGGCATTCGACCAACTCGGTGACGCGCTGCTGCCGGCGCTGCTGTGGCTGGTCGCCGGCCTCACCGCGACAGCCGGCGGCGGCGACGTCGAATGGCTCGCGCAGTTCGACCTCGACGGGGGCTGACGCCGCAGCGCCGAGTTCCGCGATCGGCTCGAGTTCACCCGACGGTATGTGTACGGCCAGCACAGGTGACGGCGCACGCGCAGGATCCGTCCGCCTTCGTCGTCGTCGTCGTCGCACCGGCCCAGCCCGAAGACCGTGTGACAGCAGGAAAACGATGTCGCGGTACGGCCACGGTCCTCGACGAACGCCCCAAGGTCTACTATCGTACAGGCGTGTCGACGAGCCGCATGCCCCCAATCCGGTACCCATTGCGGGCCATCGACCTGTTCTGCGGAGCTGGTGGACTGACCGAGGGTTTCAAGTCCGTCGGCTACCAGGTGACCTTCGCCCTCGACAGCAACAAGGACTCCTGCGACACGTACAAGGCCAACCACCCCGACGTCGACGTCAAGTGCGCCTCGATCACCGACTTCACGGCCGCGGAGATCGCCGAGATGGCCGGCGGCCACGTCGACGTGGTACTGGGAGGCCCAAGCTGCCAGGGCTTCAGTACGGCCGGCCGCAGGCACGGGTGGGTGCGGCCCGAAGACGAGCGCAACCAGCTCTGGGAGCATATGCTCGCCGTCGTGGAGGTGCTCCGACCCCGCGCGTTCTTGATGGAGAACGTCCCAGGGCTGGTGTACTGGCGGGAAGGCCAGTTCGGCGCCAAGATCCTCCAACACTTCGAGGATCTCGGGTACAGCGTCACCAAGGACATCCTGTTGGCCGCCGACTACGGAATTCCCCAGCGCCGCCGGCGACTGTTCATCGTCGGGCTACTCCACCAGCGTCCCTTCCAGTTCCCGTCCCCGACCCACCTGGGCGGCTGGCGGCGCGACACGCTGCACCTCTGGGAGGAACGTCGAGTCAAGGAGAAGCTGGACCGACATCTGACCGTCTGGGACGCGATCGCGGACCTCCCGCCTATCGGCGCCGGGACCGGCGATCCGACCACGACTTACCTGGAACGTCGCTCCACGCCGTTCATCAGGGCGATGCGTCGCGGATCCAAGGTCGTGCGCGACCACGAGGTGTTCCAACTACCCGAAGAACACCTTGCCCTCGTCCACCACGTACCTCAAGGCGGTACCTGGCGCGATATTCCACCTCACCTACTCCCCGACCGCTACATGGGCGGCATCCGCCGAAGCGACAGCACGAACCTGCTCGGCCGCCTCGACCCCAAATTGCCTTCGTACACGGTCACGACTCAGTTCGGAAACGTCACCACCGGCTGTTTCACCCATCCCTACGAAGATCGAGGGCTGTCCATTCGGGAGGGAGCCCGCCTGCAGACCTTCCCCGACACCTACACGTTCGTCGGCACACTGACGTCCCGGTGTCGGCAAATCGGAAATGCCGTTCCCCCGGTTCTCGCCGCCGTGCTCGGAAGCGTGATCGCCCAAGCCGTTGGCGGCGCCAAGGCGAGAGTCGTGCACGCGCGCCCGGCGCCGTTGCAGGCGGCGAAGAGTCTGCCCGCTCCACCCCCGGTCGACGCGGTGACCCGCGCCCGGATGCAAAGGCAGGGTCGCAAGAACACCACACCCGAGCTACGCATCCGACGGATACTTCACGGCCGTGGTCTGCGGTTCAACGTCGACGCGAAGCCGGAACCAGATCTGCGCAGATCCGCCGACCTGGTGTTCCGGAAAGCCAAGGTGGCTGTGTTCGTGGACGGATGCTTCTGGCACGGCTGCCCCGACCACGCAAGGGCGACGAAGTCGAACACCCTCTGGTGGGCGGAGAAGATCGAGAAGAACCGCCAACGTGACGCCGAGACCGTCGACCTTCTCGAAAGGGCAGGCTGGCTGGTTGTCCGGGTGTGGGAACACCAAAGCCCGGAGGAAGCCGCCAACCTCATCGAGACAACGGTTCGTAGTCGCGCAGCCGGCGTCGGCATACACCCGTAGTCGCCCGATCTCACGTCGCCGTCGAAGTCTTCACCAGCCACAAACTGGCGCATCCCGCGCACCAACCCCGCGGCCCCGCAGCCCCGTGGAGCGTGGAGCGTGGAGCAGCCCGCACGGCGGCCGACGGCTCGCGTTCCGCCGTGTCGACCCCTCGCCCCAGACGACGTTACACCCGACGTACGGGTCCCTGGATACCGCCGATCCCGACCGCTGCACGCAGCTGCCACCCGTGTTTAGGCGTCACAGTCCGCATCGCGGCGAAGGTGCCGTGATGCGGTCGAGCAAAGACGTAGACGCACCAAGCAGCTGCGCTCGTCGTCGGCAAGCAACAGGCCAAGCACGGAACCGGCCAAATAGGTCGGGTGTCGAGACTACGCCGACCGACGGCTGGTGTCCGGCCCTGTGTGCTGACCGGGTGGGGCGACTCCGGTGCCGGAAAGGACCGTCGAGCCTTCGGGCAGACCGGCTGGCGCGGGATAAGTCCGATGTCCGGACGGCACTGCATCGGCCGTTCAAGGACTACGAGACGCTGGTCAGCTCGGCGGCATGTCTGTGCGTGCCTGTTCGTGCACTGCCTGTGGACAGGTGGAGGATCCTGTCGGACACTCGTCGCCGGCTTCGGTCGGGCCACTGTTCGCGGTCGGCATGTACAGAGTGAGGGCGGCGAAGACGAGCCGGACGTGGACGAGGAGGGATCGTGACACCTGAGGAGCTCGAAGCCGAGTTCGTCCGGCTCACCGAGATCGGCGAGCTCGACAAGATCCAGCGGGTGTTGCGCGCCCGGCGTGACAAGGTACCGCGCGAGGTCGTGCGCGAGATCGTACAGGAGGCGTGTCTCGAGGTCGTGCGCCGACAGCAGGTAGGCGGGCGCATCACCAACGTGGCGGGGCTGGTCATGACGATCGCCGGCCGGCTGCTCGACAAGGCGTGGCAGCAGATGCTGGACGGCTTCGAGGTCGACGCCGCATTCGCCCGCCGCCAGCGAGAAGGCGGCTGGCGCCACAACGAGGAGTGGCAGGCCCGGGTCGAGCGCGCAGTCGAGTACGTCTTCAAGGTCGTCGCCGGCTGGCCGGCCGACAACCTCCGCCGGACGCTGATGGTGATCATCGACGCCGCCGTCGAGGGTGTGCAGCTCGAAGCGCGGGACCTCGACGCCGTGCTCGGCTGCGCCCGGGGGACCGGCCGGATCTGGCGGGACCGGGCCTACGACCGACTGCGCGCGCAGATGGAGAAAGACGGAATGTCGTGGGAGGAGATCACCGGGCTACTACCCGAGGTCGATGAACACGACCAGGACGATGGCGAGGCCCTCGGCATGGACGAGGACACTTACGAGGAGGAAGTGTGACAACGGGAGGAAGCGTGCGGACGACTCTGGTCGGTGACCTGCGCACACTGTTCGACGAGGTGCAGGTCTTGTGCGGCGGCATCGACGACCACCTGCCCGCCGATCTCGCGGAGGTCCAGGACGGCTTCTCCGACGACGAGCTGCGTCAGCTCCTCACGGAGATCCTCGTCCACATCCGAGCCGGCGGCGAACCCGATGACGAGCGCCGCGCCGCCATTGCGGCCGACGTCCGGACGCTGGTCGAGGCGGCGGTCGCCAGGCGTGGCCGGAACCCGGTTGCCGCCGAGCCGTTCGAGCCGAGCGGCGGCGGCGAGGTCGGCCCGGCGGCCGTCGGGGCCACCTCCGACACTGACCGGCAACCGCTCCGCCTCTTCGGGGCCGAGGGCCTTCCGGTGCGACCGGTCCGCCCGACGCCGAACTTCCTCGGTAGCGACGTGCAGTTGACCGAGGGGTTCGCCAACACCCTGGACATCCTGTTCTGGGAGGACAACCTGCGGCTCAAGCTCGACCTCGGCAACTTCCGTCGGCGCGAGGGTCGCGACCCGGATCCGGACGAGCTGCGGCAGATGCTGTGGCCCAAGGGTGACCTGCCCAAGGACGATCCCTACAAGATCGTCATCCTTGCGGACGACATCGCGGCGCGCGGTGTCCAGACGCCACCGGTCATCGACTACTGGGGGACCGCCTGGGACGGCAACCGTCGGTTGGCGGCGTGCCGCTACATCCTGACGAGCAACGACTACACGCCGGAGCAGCAGGCCCGGGCACGGAAGATCCGTGTCTGGCAAACGGACGAACACGCCACAAAGGACCAGATCGCGGCCATAGTCACGTCGCTGAACTTCGGTGACGACTTCAAGCTGCCCTGGCCCGAGTACG
>Ga0075429_100005138_pt1 | contig 11254 bp, 13 predicted proteins | sample RhiMetdeltSRZDD3_FD_75295 | JGI IMG/M metagenome (GOLD analysis project Ga0075429, IMG submission 75295) | Populus rhizosphere microbial communities from Tennessee, USA - Rhizosphere MetaG P. deltoides SRZDD3 | ecosystem: Host-associated > Plants > Roots > Rhizosphere > Soil | place: USA...
CTGACCCGGCCGCCGTAATGCCGAGTCCGGCGGGCCCGCTCAGATCGGCCAGCCCAGGCACAGCAGCAGCAACGCGGTCAACGGCAGCCGCGACTCGGCATTACTCCCGCTGCGGCATAAACCGGCAAGGGACGCAAGAAACGCTCACCGACGCTGACCCGCGAGACGGTCGCGGTCCTGACCGCATGGATCAACGAGCTGCACGGCCAGCCCGACCAGCCCCTGTTCGCGACCCGGCAGGGCCGTCCGCTCAGCCGCTACACCGTCGGCGCGATCCTCGCCCGCCATGTCGCCACGGCGGGCACCACCTACGCGCCGCTCGCGGCCGAACACCCCACGCCGCACACTCTGCGCCACACGAACGCGATGCTCTTGCGGGCCAAGGGCGTGGACATCGCGACGATCGCGATCTGGCTCGGCCACGAAACCACTCAAACCACTCACATCTACGAACATGCCGACCCGGCCCTCAAAGAACGAGCGATCGCACGCACCGCGCCCCTCGGCGCCAAACCCGGCCGATACCGGCCACCCGACGAGCTGCTCGCCTTCCTGGAGGCCCTGTGATTATGCGGAACGCCCGATCAGCTGAGCCCTTACGCCACACCGGGAATCGCCGACCGGCAGGCCAGCCCTCAACATAACCAGCCGCGGGACATACAACCGGTTATGTGGAACTCCACATAACCGGTTCGGCGGGCGGGCCGGGGAAACGGACCAGCCGTGAGGCTGACACCGCGCCCCGGCCCGACCCAACTACGGCGGCTCGCCCGCCGCAACATCTGGCTCTACGCCGACGGCGATGTCTGGCTGGTCGAGGCCCGCGTCGGCGACAACGACCGCCCGGTACACGCATGTTCGTTCGCCTGCCAGCCGGACGCCCGGGCCTTGGCTCACCCACCTGATCGACACAGCGGCGGCCCACAGCAGTGGCGGAACCTCACCGGCCTGTACCGGCGCGGTGACGGCCGACCGATGGTGCGACGACAGCTGTGACGGGTAGCGGGGATCGGACATCCGCGGTGAATTCCGCAGTGACGGTCGTGGCGTACCCCGTCCCGTTTGCATCGTCGCCATCGTTGCGGGCGCGGCCCGCTCAGTGGACGGTGGACCGACCACCGCGGGATCCGCCTGCGGGTCCAGCCTCGCCTGGACGGGTCGGCGACGGGTTGCCGCCAATCGTTGCCGCTTGACGATCTTCACATCCTCGCGCAGCCGCAGTTGCAGTTGCCCGGCGGCGACCGTCCTCGGGAGCGCGAGGTCGATGGTGGCGATCTGGTAGCCGGCCGCGCGCCAGCCGTGCCGGACCTGCACACATGCCGCAGGGCGACCTTGTGGTCGGATCACCAGACAAGGCCCTCGCGGGCGCTGTCGGGTAGGCCGTCGACGAGGCGGTCGAGGTCGGCGTAGCTCGGGTGAACCTGGATCTGTCCGCTATCAGCAGGTAGTCGCGCAGCGGCGTGTACTTCGGCGCCTGCACGACGTTCCCGAGCGTTCACGCGTCCCTTCCGGCAGGCAGGGAGGCTCGCGGTGGCGTTGTGGCTCGAGCCGCCCACATTCGTGCCCGACACATCCAGGGTCGTCGGGCGCGGCGTGGGGGCCGGCCGGAGCGTGCAATACGGTTGGATCGACGACCACGCGGGCGCGTAGCGCTGGCGCACGCAGGGTGATGGCAGGTTGGGGGCGCAGTGATGACAATCCGTTCGGTGTTCTTCGACGTTGGCGAGACGATCGTGGATGAATCACGCGAATACGGGACGTGGGCGGACTGGTTGGGAGTACCTCGGCACACGTTTTCCGCGGTGTTCGGAGCGGTTATCGCCCGAGGGCTGGACTACCGGGAGACGTTTCAGGTGTTCCGGCCTGGCTTCGATCTAGCCGAGGAGCGGGAGCGCCGCGCCGCAGCCGGCCAGCCGGAGTCGTTCAGCGAGGAGAATTTGTACGCGGACGCCCGCCCGTGCCTTGCCTCGCTGCGCGACCAGGGACTGCTGGTGGGCCTGGCGGGCAACCAAACTTCGCGGGCCGAGTCGATCCTGCGCGCGCTGGATCTGCCGGTCGATGTGATCGGCACGTCGGATGGGTGGGGTGTGGAGAAGCCGTCGGCGGCGTTCTTTGACCAAGTCGTGGCCGAGGCGGGTTGTGCGCCTGGCCACGTCCTTTACGTTGGAGATCGGCTGGACAACGACATCCGACCGGCCCAAATCGCGGGAATGGCAACCGTGCTGGTCCGGCGTGGCCCGTGGGGTTTCGTGCTCGATGACCCGGCTGTCGCCGAGCGGTGCCTATTTCGGATCAACTCCCTGGTGGAGCTGCCGGAGTTGGTGCGTAAGCACAATGAGTCGGCTAGTTAGCCGCCGGGCAGTGCGGCCCGAGTTTCAGCGGCGAGAAGCGCGATGCGTTCATCGATCTGCTGGCCCTGGTTGCTGTCGCCGAGGATGGGCCGGACGGCCAGGATGCGGTCGAGGCCGGTGCCGTACCACTCGGTGTGGAGGGCGTCGAGCGCTTGGTCGAGGTAGTGGGCCGCTCGGTCGGTATCGGTGCCGTGCGCGGTGGCTAGGTCGGCGAGGATGACGCTGCGCTGTTTCGCGCCGCGGGGTCCGATCATCGCCAGGGATCGTTCGAGCCGTTCGACGGCCCCGGCGTGGTCGCCTGCGGCGAGAGCGGCGTATCCGGCGAACGAGTGGAGCCGGTCGGCGTCGTAGAAGTCTAGCCACTCTGGCTTGGGCTCGTTGGTGGCGAGTGCCGCCTCGGCGAGGTCGATGTGGTGGCGGCTTGCCGCACCGGCTCGGGCGCGCGCTTCGATTTCGGAAGCCACGCAATGCAACCAGGACCGCATCACCGGGCTGACGCCGTGCCAGCTGTGTTGCAGCGCAGCGGCGACCAGGGTTCTGGCTTGCTCCGACTCGTGCCCGAATCCCGGGACGAAGGCCATGTGGCCTAGCACAGCGGCGGCAAGGGCGTGATCGCCGGCTTCGCGGGTGGCGGCGAGTGCCACGTCAAAGCAGCGATCGGCGACGGCCCGTTGCCTAAGGTCGAAGAAGGCCAGGCGTGCAGTCAGCAAAGCCGCCTCGGCAAGCGCGCTAGCGACGCCGATCCGGTTCGCCCGGGCCGCTCCGCGCACGAGGCCGATCCCAAGTCGCGTGTGGGCGTACGCGGCCTCGAAAAGTGGACCGGCGGGGCTGCTCCAGTACAGATCGCGCTGGCACCGTACGATCTGCGCATACGCCCGCGGATCGCCGGCCGGGTGGCCGGCCTCGGCTTCGCCAGGATCGAGCGTCAACGACGGTGAGACCAACGGGAGTACTCCCACGCCGAGCATCGCGCGCAACACCGTGGCTCTATCCCAACCGTCGTGGCTTTCCCCGCCCTTCAGCACGTCCCAGAGCCGTCTGAACTCGTCGTAGGATTCGGCCTGCGGCCGCTGGCTCAGCTCCTCCTGAGTAAGCAAGCCAAGTTCGCTCGCCGGCTTGCCGAAAAGGGTCACCAGATGCTTACGGTAGCGGGGCTCAGGCCACCGCTCGCCGATCTCCCAGCGTCGGACCGTGTTAGCGCTCAAGCCCGTATACGGCTCGTGGACGCGATCCATCTCCCTCCGGATGCGGTCGGCGACCTCTTCGTATGACCAGCCACGCTGAAGACGCTCCCACGCGAGGAGCCGGTTAGGCGGATAGCGCCTGTCAGCCATGCCGAACCCCCAACGGGACATCGGTCGATGTGATTGACGCTAGCCGGAACCGTCACGCGTCGTCATCACCTGGTTGCGAATGGACGTGTCGTGGACGGTACCCCCGGACGCCTACCCACGCTTTGCTGTCGTCGATCGATGCGACCTTCGGAGAAGGAGCGTTGCGCCCATGGCACACCCAATCGCTACGCCCTCAATAGCCCAACCTTCGCTTGCGACGCACTTCCGCCAGTCGGATCGTGTTTGGAGGTGCGCGCCGATGAGTCTGGCGAACCTGAACGACGGTATGGAGCTTTGGTCGTCGGGGACGTCGGTGGGGCATCTGGGCGCTGCGACGACTGTGCAGGCGTGGCAGGTCGGGGGTGTGCCGTGTCTGCGGGGGAGCCGCAGGCACTGGCTGGCGAGGTCAACCGGCGCGGTCTCGGACGGGCAATTTGATCTCGTGGTGGAGCCGACGCTGGCTGTTGGCGGTGTCCTTGCTGGCGCCGGTATTCATGTGATGCGGCTGGTGGCCGACGCCGTGCGGAGTTGGCTTGATGTTAGAGCGCGACGTGTTGTGCCGGTGCACGCGGCGGCGGCGACCTGCATGGCCAGGTTCGCCGCTAGGCTGGGCCGATCATGATCGCCCGGGTGCCGTCGGGCGTCGATGTCAACGTGGCCAGCGCCAGCCGGGTCTACGACTTCTATCTCGGCGGCAGCCACCATTTCGGCGTCGACCGGGTGCTGGCGGAGCAGGTGCTGTTGGCGGCGCCGTGGGTGCGTGAGGTGGCCCATAGTAATCGGGCGTTTCTGCGCCGGGTGGTGCGCTACCTGGTGGCCGAGGCAGGTGTCCGCCAGTTCCTGGATCTTGGCTCGGGGATCCCGACGGTGGGCAACGTGCACGAGATCGCCCAGGGCCTGGATGTGGGCTGTCGGGTGGTGTATGTGGACATCGACCCGGTGGCGGTGGCGCACAGCGAGCAGCTGCTGGCCGGGAACCGGCGGGCCACGGTGATTGAGGCGGATGTGCGCGATCCGGCGGCGATCCTGACCCACCCGCGGACACTGTCCATGCTGGACTTCGACCAACCCATGGCCGTCCTGATGATCAGCGTGTTGCTGTTCGTCACCGACGAGGAGGGTCCGGCCGAGCTGGTGGCGCGGTATCTGAGCGCGTTGGCCCCGGGCAGCTACCTGGCCGTCTCGCACGGCAGCACCGATGACGTGTCGCCGCGGCTGCGCGCGCAGATCGACTCGGTTGCCGCGGCGTACGAGAAGGCCGGCCAGCCGGTGATCGCGCGCGGCCGCGCCGAGATCACGTCGTGGTTTACCGGGCTGGAGCTGATCGACCCGCGGGTGGTGGCGCTGCCGCACTGGCGGCCGGACAGCGACCACACCGACAGCTACTGCACGGCCTTGGGGTACGGGGGACTGGGCCGCACAGCGAGGGAGCCGTGATGGACCTCAGACGCCGGGTGCCTGACGCTGCGACACCCCAGGTGCCGGTCCGGGTGTCGCTCGCGGTGGCACCCAGCCGGGCCTGCAGGCACAGTTGGCATCCGGCCGTAGACCAGCCGTGCACCGCCGCCGCGAATGGCGGTCCGCACCGGTGTGCCCGCACCAGCATCGCGCACCGCTCGCACCAGTGCGTGTGCTCGGCCGTCGAGCTGGCCACCACGCCGTTGTCCGAGGTGCTGCTGATCGCCGGCGGGCGGTGATGCCGAGCATGGATATCCGGGCCTACATCAACCAGACGACCAACGCGTACGTGGACGGCGACGACGGCGCCAGCCAGGTGGTCCCACTCCTGGTGATCACCTGCGGCACCGGCGAGGTCACGCTGGCGCCGGGCACCGAGGACACCGGGCCCGCCGACATCACCACCGACCTGGCGGCACAGGCCCGGCGCATCGCGACCACAGCCGCGAAGTGGGCGGACGCGTCACCCTCGCGGCCAGGACCAACGAGGAGGGGGGCGTCCTCACGCCGACACGGTGGTCGGCGCCGATCCCGACTCCGGTGGCAGCGACTGTCCGGCGCTGTACCGCACCAACCTGCACAGCTACCTGGTGGTCGGCACGAGGGTCACCGACGCCGAGTTGCTGGCCCAGATCACCCTGGGCATCACAGAGGACGAGGTGGTCGTCGAGGTGCCCCAGGCGGTGCTCGACCTGCTCACAACCGGCCGGCCGCGCCCCCTGATCCTCTCGCAGGCCGGATCTGGCCGAAAGGCGGTGTGATGGCGACCAACCTGTTCCAGCCGGCGGCCGTGTCGCCGGACGGCGTCAACCGCGGCACCCATACCGCGGCAGACCTGGCAACGATCGTGGCGTCGGCTGGCGAGGTGCAGCACATGCACACCGAGGCGTACCTGGACGAGCCGCCCCGCGGCTGTTCTCAACGCCGGCCGCCGGGCCGAGCCGACACCGACTGTCCGATGTGGAGGATGGCGGCGACGGTCACCGGCGGGCCGCAGCACACCGTGGCGGGCTGAGCCGCCACCAACATCTACTCCTCCCCCGCAGGGTGTCCGCGCAGCCGCCGACCCGACAGCGGCGGCTGCGCGGGCACTCCCCCCGACAGGAAGGCCCCGCATGAGACGCGCCATCGCCGTGGTGTCGACCCTGCTCACCCTGTTCGCCGCCGTCGGCGGCCCGCTGCCGCCGCCCGCGAGGCATGAGCGGCACCCGGCCGACCGTTGGGAGATGGACCCGGCCACCCACGACCGGCTGCTGTCGCTGGCCGGCCTCGCCGGCCCAGATCACGTGCCGGACGGGATGTACACGCACCTGACCAAACGGGTCTGGTGGCGCCTCGGCGAGCACACCGACCCGTACCTGATGGTGCACGAGAGCTACTTCCGGTTCGGCGCCGACGGCTCGAAGCTGTTGACCTCACACGACACCATGCGGATCGACCGCAGGTGGGGTGACACGCCGATCGAGGACCGGTGGCCGTGGCGCTACCAGGAGGGCCCGGACGGCGACGACGACCGCCGGCCCGTACCCTCCGAGGACCCGGCCACGCTGGACCGGTACTGGTGCGGGCAGGACGTGGCGGTCAAGCCGTGCCGGCGGATGCCGGTGCAGGCCCTGGATGTGGTGTACGACCTGTTCTGGGCGCACTGCCTGACCCGGGAGCAGCGCGCCGCGCTGTGGCGTTGGCTGGCCGACGTCCCCGGGCTGCGCGATCTCGGGCCCACCAAGGATCGGGCTGGCCGGCCTGGGGTGGGCTTCGCCGCGGACGAGCCGTCCTGGCGCCAGGTCACCCTGATCGTGGATCCCACTGACGGGTGGTTGCTGGCCGCCGAGGAACGCGAGCTGGGTCCACCCGCGCCGGCTGTGGCCTCCTACACGCTGTACCTGACCTGTACCCGCACCAACTCACCGGACCGGCCGTCCACATGAGACGGATGCGGTTGTTGTGGCAGGGCGGGATTCCGGACTACGCGGGGAAGCCGTTCGAGGACGCCCGAACATCGCAGCACGGACCGCGGCCGGCCGGCCGGCGACGGCGGTCGGATGAGCCGTCGCATCCGTCGGGACCTGGACCCCAAGCAGGTGCTGGCCAGGTTCACCGGCGAGGACTGTTGCACGACGACGTGCACGGCCCGCGCCTGGACGCAGCTGACCGCCGGTCACCACTACGGCGGAACCTGTCGGCGCTGCCGCTCCGGCCAGGGCTGCGCCCTGCAACGGGCCATCCGCGAGCTGGGCGAAATAGCGGCCATCGACCGCCGACCCCATCCGTTGACAGCCGGCCCCGGTCGGCGCCGGCGTCCCCCACCTTCCCGACCTCGTCACGAAGGAGCTTCTCACCATGCGCAGCACCGAGCCGTACGCGTTGGACAACAGCGCCGACACCGCCGCGGATCTGCTGGCCTGCCTGGCGCAGATCTGCGACCCGCACACCCGGCACCTGCTGGCGCCGCTGGTGGTGGCGGGTGCGGACTGTCTGGAGTTGGGCGCCGGCAACGGGGTCCATCGCCGCGTTCCTGGCCGACCTCGCCGGCGACCACGGCGAGGTACTGGCGATGGACCTGAAACCGCAGCACGTCCGCGAGCACCCGCGGGTCACCACAATCGAGTGGAACGTGGTCACCGACGGCATCCCGCCGGGCCCGTTCGACGTGATCCACGCCCGGCTGCTGCTGGCCCACCTACCCACCCGCCGGCAGATCCTGGCCGACACCGCCGCCCGGCTGGCGCCCGGCGGCGTGCTCTGCATCGAGGAGTGGGGCGAACACACCCCGCCGGCCGTGCTGCGGCACCCGGACGGCTCGGATCTGCCGGACCTGTACGGCCGCTACCAGCAGGCTCTGCTGGGTATGTTCCGCGCCGCCGGCAACGACACCACCTGGTGCGCCCAGGTCGCCGACGCGATGGCCGGGGCCGGCCTGGTCGAGGTGCACACGGTCACTCATGCCCGGTCGTGGCCGGGCGGCAGCCCCGGCACCACGCTGCCGTGCCTGGTGTCGGTGCAGAAAGAGGCCGAACTGGTCGCGGCGGGCGTGCCGGTGGACGAGCTGCGGCGGATGCGGGCCCTGCTGGCCGACCCGCAGACGTTGCTGCTGGGCAACCTGACCTGGTCGACGGTGGGCCGCAACCCGGGCGGTGCGGCGTGAGGCGCCGCACCGTGTTGGCCGCGACCGGTGGGGCCGTGCTCGGGCTGGCCGGCTGCGCATCTGGGCAGCCAAGGCCGGCGGCCACCCGCCCGCCGGAGAAGGTCACCTACCTGACCGGGTTTGGCATCACCGGGCAGGACTCCTTCGCCTACCTCGCGGTGGAGAAGGGCTTCTTCCTCGACGCCGGCCTGCAGGTCCAGATCAAACCCGGCGGCGGCACCGGCACCAACCTCAAAGTGCTGCAGGGCGGGCAGGCCGACTTCGCCGTCGTCGACCTGACCGGAGCCCTGCTCGAACACGGCCGCGGCAGCTACCGCGACTTTCGGATGTTCGCCGCCATCTACCAGCGCTCGGTGTCCTGCATCATGGCCCTGGCCTCGCGGCGCATCACCGTCCCCCGCGACCTGGAAGGCAAGACCGTCGGCTACACCGAGGGCGGGGTGAACAAGACGCTGTTCCCGACCTACGCCCAGTTGGCCGGCATCGACCAGGCGAAGATTCGGTGGGTGAACCTGCCGCCGCCGCAGCTGCGGCCCACCCTCCTCTCGGGCACGCTGGATGCGATCACCGAGATCGTCATCGGCCGCCCGGCGGTGGAGGCCGCCGCCGGCGCACCGGTCACCATGCTGCCCTACTCCACCTATTTGGGCGACCTGTACGGCAACGCCCTCGCTACCACCCTGAGCACCGCGATGGGCAACCCGGGCATCGTGAAACGGTTCCGGGACGCCCTGCTGCACGGCCTGGCCTACGCCATCGACCACCCGGACGAGGCCGGGCAGATCCTCGCCAATCACCAGCCCACCTACAAGGCGCAGGCGGCCGCGGCGGAGGTCCGGGCCGCCGAACCGTACGTGCGCTCCGGGGTCGGCATCGGCCACATCGACGATTACCGGGTGATGCAGTCGATCACCCTGCTGCAAGGCGCCGGCGCTATCCCGGACACCGGGCTGCGGCCCGCCGACGTGGTGTCGCTGGAGCTGGTCCCGTGACCGGCCCCCTCGCCCGCGGCGGCCGGGCGGCGCGCCTGGCCGCCACGGGGCCACCCGGTGCGGTGCCGAACCCGATCACATCGCCGTCGTTCACCGGAGTGCACCGGCGGGGCCGGCGCAGGATCGACGTGGACGAGGTGACCGGCCGGGTACACGTGCGGATCGCTGATGCGGCGGCCGAGTTGCCTCAGCGGACCGGGCGATGACGGCGCCGCTGTTGTGGTTGGCCGACGAACTGTGGCTGATCACGCACGAGGATCACAGCGGGGCCGCGCGGCTGCACGCTGGCGCGTTGGGCCTCGGTTTGGCCGGTGCTGTCGTGGGCGAGCTGGTGTTGTCGGGGCACGTGGAGGTGCAGGACGGCGGCCTGTACGTGATCAACCAGCATCCGCCCGGTAACGCGCTGGGGTACGAGGTGTTCGAGCAGGTCCTGGCCGAGCCGCAGCACCCGGTGCCCACGTGGCTTACGTATCTGGCAAGGGATGCCGAACAGCGGGTGGCGCAGCGCATGTGCCGCAACGGGTACCTGCACCAGTCCCGGCGACGTGGACTGCGCCGGGCCAGCGACTCGTTCGTACCTTCGGACGCCAACACCGCGGCGTGGCCGGCCGCCCGGCTGCAGGGCGCGTTGAGCAGGCGGCAGCTGCTGGGCCAGTCGGATGTCGTGCTCGCCGGTCTGGTGGCCGTGGCCGGTCTCGCCGATGCGGTGTTGTGGCGGGCTGAGCCAGACCACCTGCGGCATCTGGTGTCCCGGCTGCCGGCCGGGCTGCGCGAGCTGCTCGCGTTGACCGAGGCCGCGGTCGGCGACGCCACCTTGACCCACCACCGCACCTGAAACCTGTCCGCCCTTCAACGTTGTGGAGAAGCCAGTGTCTGTCCCTGCACGACCTGCGAGGATCAGCAACGTCACGGCCGCGTTGGCCGCCGACCGGCTCGGTGTCGCGCAGCTGGTCGCCTATGTGGTGTCGGCGGCGACCCCGCTGACCGTGATCGCCGGCGTGGTGACCCTCGGCTACGCCACCGCCGGGCTACCAGGGATCCCGGTCGCGTTCGCCGTCATCGCCGTGTTGTTGGGTCTGTTCGCGGTGGGCTATGTGGCGATGGCCCGGCGGATGAGCAACGCCGGCGCGTTCTACGCCTACATCGCCGCCGGCCTCGGCAAACCGCTCGGGGTCGGGGCGGCCTGGGTGGCGGTAGCCGCCTACACGGCGCTGACCTGCGGCCTGTACGGGGCAATCGGCGCCGCCGCCACACCACTGCTGCACGCCTGGCTGGGTGTGCCGGCGCCGTGGTGGCTGATCGCAATGCTCGCCTGGCTGGTGGTCGCCGTGATGGGGACGCTGCAGGTCGACCTCAACGGCCGGCTCCTGGCGGTGCTGCTGTGCGCCGAGGTCGGGATCATCCTGGTGTTCAGCGCGGCCAGCGTGGCGCACCCGGCCGGCGGCGCGGTCACCTTCGCCACCCTCAACCCGGCCGGCCTGTTCGCCCCCGGCGTCGGCGCGCTGCTGTGCCTGGCCGTGCTCGGGTTCATCGGGTTTGAGGCCACCGTGGTGTTCAGCGAAGAGGCCAAAGACCCGAGGCGCACCGTGCCGCGGGCCACCTACCTGTCCCTCGCGCTGATCGCCGGGCTGTACACGTTCGCCGCCTGGGCGCTGTCGGTGGCCACCGGAGCGGACCGGATCGTCGCCGAGTCCCAGGCGCAGGGCACCGAGCTGCTGTTCACCCTGGCCGGCGCCCACCTCGGCCCCGCGTGGGTGCACATCGGACACGCCCTGTTCGTGACCAGCCTGCTCGCCGCCATGGTGTCGTTTCACAACACCACCGCCCGGTACCTGTTCGCCCTCGGCCGCGAACGGGTGCTGCCCGCCGTGCTCGGCCGCACCTCGATCCGCTCCGGCGCCCCTGTGGTCGCCTCACTCGGGCTAAGCCTGGTCAGCCTGCTCGTCATCGCCGGCTACGCCGGCTACGGCCGCG
>Ga0075429_100005139_pt1 | contig 11253 bp, 10 predicted proteins | sample RhiMetdeltSRZDD3_FD_75295 | JGI IMG/M metagenome (GOLD analysis project Ga0075429, IMG submission 75295) | Populus rhizosphere microbial communities from Tennessee, USA - Rhizosphere MetaG P. deltoides SRZDD3 | ecosystem: Host-associated > Plants > Roots > Rhizosphere > Soil | place: USA...
ACGCGGGATTCATTCACGCCGATCTCTGCCCCAATCTGTTTCATGGTGGCCTCTCCGTAGTAATAGAGGCCGATCACCTTCTGCTCGCGAGGAGGGAGCGACGCGATGGCCGCCGTCACCCGCGCCTTGGTTTCTTCGCGCTCGTACGCACGGTCGGGCTGCTCCGGCTCCGCGGGCACCAGAGCGGGTGGCAATGAAGATTCATTGTGATGATCGTTGGCAGCAAGGGGCGACGTCGACTCGATTGCATTGATTCGCACGATGGTGCGCCCGAGTCGTTTTTCGTCGGAACCCAGCTTTGCGGCCAGGTCGGCCAGTGAAGGCTCGCATCCGAGCTCGCGCCGGAGTTGCTCCCGGGCGGCCTCGAGCTCCCGGCGCTGCCGGCGGACGCCGCGCGGCCATGCATCCTTGCGGAGCGCGTCGATCATCGCGCCACGAATTCGACGTTCGGCAAACGTCTCGAACTTGATGCCGCGAGCCTCGTCAAAGCGGTGGGCTGCGTCAATGAGGCCGATGACTCCGTCCTGGACAAGATCGCCGATGTCGATTGACTGCGGCATTGTCGCCGCGACGCGGCGCGCGAGCTGCTCTACGAAGGGAAGGGCGGCGACAACGCGCCGATCCGCCTTGGCGTTTGCGGAACGCATGCATAACCTCCGGCGCGTGCATATCGCAACGGAGGTACCAACGGCAGAGGCAGACAGAAAATGTCGCTGATCAAGGCGACTGCGGAAACCGTAACTGCTTCTTGTTTCTGCACGTTATGGGGTGTTCAGATTCGTCGCGATTGCAATCGGAGGGGTTACGAGAATTGCGCAGAACGTCACTCTGTTGACGGAATTCCGGCCACACGCCGCCAACACTTTGACGATCAAAATTACAATATCGATTTCTGTTTAGGGTTGGAACAGGCTGGTCCTGGCGGTGTGCTGATTCGAAACGAGCTCAGATTCCGAGGCTCTCGGATCGGCGGCGAATCTCTTTCGCGGTACCCATCGCTTCCAGCACGCTGGTGACGACCTGGTTCGCCCTCGCGCGAGTGACGTCGTCACCGGCTTTCGCTTCGAGCATCTCCGCGTGCGCGAGGATGATCCCAAGCTGGTTATTCAGCTGATGGAATAGTGGCTGCAACTCGGGGTACGCCCGAGTTGATTCAAGCGGCGGAACCGACATCCAGGAGCGAGAAATTACGCCCCGCGCTCGACCGTTGTAATCGCCGCACTGTCGTGCGCCGGAACCGACCGGGTGCGGGAAGCATCGCGCCACAGGGTGTCCGCATAAATACGGATCGACCCACCCGCGGTCCGGATGTACTCAACCTTGCCAGCGGATATCCAGTTGTAGATCGTGCGACGACTCACACCCACTGCCTCGCACGCTTTCATGATCGACAAAGTCTGGCGTTCCATAGTCAGCTCTCAGTCAGCTCTCTCTCACAATCACGGGCGCGGTTTCTCCGGCCCCGTGTGGGTTTAAACCCCGTTCAACAACCTCTATCGGACTGACTTAAGGAACCCGTTAGCACCCCCGGGCATTTCTGAGCTTCGCCCTCGCATCGCCTGATTCGTCCCGGAGGCTGCTGTGTCAAAATATTGGCGCCTCAGATGGTCGATACCCTGGGCCACCTCCTCTTTGTCGAAGACGAAACGGCGTTTCGCACCGTAAGTGTCGAGCGTCTTCGAGAGAACGGTTTCGAAGTGGCCGAAGCCGAAACCGGCGAAAAAGCCCTGGAGCTCCTCGAACAGTTTGCGTTCGATGTCGTTATCTCGGACCTTCTGCTACCTGGAATAGATGGCGTACAGGTGATCGAGTCGGCCGTTCGCCGTTATCCGCGCATCATCGGCGTCATCATCACCGGAGAACGGAAGGACATCCGAACGGCCGTTGCTGCCTTGAAGCGCGGGGTAAACGACTTCCTCACCAAACCTTATCAATTCGACGAACTGATGCACGTGCTTCGCAAGGCGCTCGAGCAGCAGCGCCTTACGGCAGAAAATGCGTACTTGCGATCGCAGCTCGAGGAGCGCTACCAGTTCGGGGGCATTCTCGGGCGAAGCCGACCGATGCAATCGCTGTTTCAGTTGCTCGAGACGGTAGCGCGCACGAGCAGCACCATCCTGGTGACAGGGGAAACGGGGACGGGCAAGGAAGTCGTCGCGCGTGCGATTCACCACAACAGTGCGCGGCGCGCAAACCGCTTTGTCGCGCTGAACTGCAGCGCGATCCCGGAAACGCTGCTCGAAGCAGAGCTGTTCGGTCACGCCCGAGGTGCGTTTACCGGCGCAACCGCTACACGAGAGGGTCGATTCGAGCAGGCACACAAGGGAACGCTCTTTCTGGATGAAATCGGGACCACGAGCCCGGCGCTGCAGATGAAGCTGCTGCGCGCCCTGCAGGAGCGGGAGTTCGAGCGCGTCGGCGACAATCAGACAATCAAGGTGGATGTGCGCGTGATCGCCGCGACGAACTCCGACCTCACCCGGATGGTCGCGGCCGGCACGTTTCGCGAAGATCTGTTCTACCGTCTGAACGTGATTCCGATTCAGCTGCCGCCGTTGCGCGAGCGTCGCGACGACATCCCGCTTCTCGTGAAACATTTCCTGACCAAGTTTTCTGCGGACACCGCCGTCCACACGTCACAGAGCGCCATGCGTGCTCTGATGGCGTACCACTGGCCTGGCAACGTGCGGCAGCTCGAAAACGCGGTGGAGCGCGCACTTGCCCTCTGCTCCGGGCGGCAGGAGATCACCGTGACGGATCTGCCGACCGAGGTTCAGAGCGTTCCAGAGTTGGAGACGTTCTCGTTCGTTGACTTTCCCGACGAAGGGCTGGACATGCCGAAGTACCTCGCCTCGGTCGAGCGTGATCTCATTCATCGCGCTCTCGACCGGACGCAGGGTAACCGCAATAAGGCAGCGGATCTGCTTCGAATCAAGCGAACAACGCTGGTTGAGAAGTTGAAGCGAATCGGAGCTCCTCACTGATGCCGCCCCGTTACGCGTACTGGACAATCATCGCGGGTGGGCTCCCGACCGCCTTTCGCACGGCCGACCGTGACGAGCTGCTGCCGACATTTCGCCGCATCAAAGAGAAGCACGCCGACGCAGAGCTGAAGTATTTCGCTCGAGGCAAGCTGTGGAGTTCACCCGAAGAAGCGCGTCGCGCTGCGGAAGCGCGACGCACGACAAGCAGCCATCGTCATCCATCCACCGGTGAATCCGCGCGGGGACGTAATTGGCGGCCCGGCGGAGAGCATCGGGACCCGCGACAGAAGTTCAAGGATGCGAAGAAGGCGCGGAATCTCGCGCACCGACGGCGACGGTTCGACCGGCGGCAGGACGACGCAAAGGGTTTCCATAGCGCCGGCCGAGACAAGCCCCGCGAAGATGGCGACCGCCCGAGCGAGAACTCCACTCGTCCAGCCGATTCCTCCAGGCGTCGCCCAGGGCCTCGCGGGGGCCACCGCCGCCGCTGATGATCGCGCACGTCGTGCTGTTCCGGCCGCGAGGCGATTTGACCGCCGAGGCCCGCCAGGCGCTGGTGACGTCGTTCGAAGCCGCCCTGACACAGATCCCGTCAATTCGTCGAGCCCGTTTCGGCAAGCGCGTGGCGGTGGGCCGGCAGTATGAGGCGCTCATGGCCGTCGACTACACGTACGCCGCGGTGATCGAGTTCGAGGACCGCGCAGGCCTGGTGGCATACCTTGACCACCCGGCTCACGAGCAGCTGGCCTCGCAGTTTTTCAGCGCTTTCGAGGAAGCCTTGATGTACGACTTTGAGCTGCTGGAGGGAACGGCTGGGCTGAGCGTGTCACCCGCTACGCAGTAGTTCCAGATTTTTTCCCTAGTTGGTCACTGACAACGGGGTCTCGGTTCCCACTTGCCGCCCGGAGGCCGGTTTATGACTGGCATGCCGGTTGGAGGATGGGGGCAGGGACATGTGATGAAAAACGTCACCCGTGGTAGCCGGATGCGCGCCCTTCGCCGTCTCATCAGACGCGCACTTTTCCCTCGCATTTACGTCTGGAGCCTCGCCCAGTAACGCTTCCTCATTCGGCGCGGCTGCCGAAGCCGCAAAAAAGAACGCGGCGATGATGTCGCCCAACTCGCCGAGCGATGCCGCCGTGTTCACACGCGCACGCAGGTGTGAGCCGCCATCAAGCCCCTTCGAATACCACGCACACAGTGCGCGAATCTTGTTGATGACCCAGCGCTCGCGCCCGCGCGCCGGAGCGGGCGTTTCGCTTCCTGGCGCATGGTGCCGGAAGCCATCGCGTTCATCCGTCCGCTCGTCGAGCAGGAGCTCGATGTACTCATAGAGAAACTGCCCGCGCTGATGCAGTGAGACGTCGCGCGGCGGTCGGCCGGCCACTATATCCGCTGCCTGCGCCAGAACCCAGGGATTGCGCAGCACGCCGCGCCCGACCAGCACTCCACGCACACCGGCACGCATGCGTCCCACGATATCAGTCGGTTCGATGCAGTCACCGCTTCCGAGCACGGGAATCGTCAATTCATTCGCGATACGTGCCACGAGGTCCCAATCCGCTGAGCCGGTGTACGACTGCTCGGCAGTACGGCCGTGAATCGCAACAGCGGCAGCCCCGGCGTCCTGCACCATCTTCGCGAGCTCGGGCGCGTTGCGTAAACGTTCGTTCCACCCGGCGCGCATCTTGACCGTGACCGGAATCCGCACGGCCTCTGTCATCGCGCTCACGACTCGCGCCGCGTGGGCAGGTTCCTTCATGAGACTGCAACCCGCGTAGTGCTTGGCAATCTTCGGCACGGGGCAACCCATGTTGATGTCGACGATATCGGCGCCCATGTCTTCGACAACCTTGGCCGCCGCCGCCATCTTGTCTGGGTCCCCTCCGAAGATCTGGATCGAGACCGGTCGCTCTTCCTCGGTGTATTCCGCGTATTCGAGCGTCCGATCGATGCCGCGCACAAGACCCTCGGAGGAAACCATCTCGGTAACGACGAGACCGCAGCCGCCGTGGCGTTTCACCAGGCGGCGAAACGCGGTATCGGTCATCCCGGCCATCGGTGCAACCACGAATGGCGACGAGAGGGCGACCTTCCCGATCTTCATCGGCGATGTATATCAGTAGGGTCTTACGTCGGCGGCATCGACTTCGACGCTGACAGCCTGGCCGATCAGGTCGACCGAGAGCACCAGCCTTGCGTGCGCGCCCTTGCGGAGGAGTCGGCCCACAACCCCTTTGAGCGGGCCGTGCACAACCTCCACTATCTGGCCTTCACGAACAAGCGGACACGGATCGTAGGCGAGGTCGCTTTCGACGAGTTGTCGGATTCCGTTGATTTCGTGTTCGGGAATGGGCGCCGGCTCGCCCTCGAACGACACGATGTTGACCACGCCTGTGCACTTCAGCACGGGTAGCCGGTGGCGCGCGTCGAAACGCGCAAAGCAATATCCCGGAAAGAGAGGCCAGTCGATCTTCTTCTTGCGATCTTTCCAGCGGCTCCACCGGGCAACCGTCGGCAGGAATGTCTCGATCTGCTTCCGTTCGAGTTGCTCCCTTACTACCTGTTCGTGGCGGGAACGTGTCCAGAGCGCAAACCAGGCGTCGGTCATCCGTCGACTCCGCGCTCGAGATGACCCTGAGCATGTCGGAGGGTCATCCCGCCAGCACCTTTCGGCGCTCGGCGAGTGCCTGTTCGTACGCCCTTTTCAGCTCGTCGTTGCGCCACGTGATCGTGGCCTGGCCACGCAGCCGCTCCAGGTATTTCATGCGCTCGCCTGTCGATTTCTCGGCCGCGACCTTGTTGCTGATATCGCCACGCGCGTCGTCAAACGAGCGGATACGGACTTCGGTGCGCGACTCGAGCTTCAAGATCTGATATCCACGCTGCGTGCGCAGCACCTCTGTCACGTCGCCCGCCTTCATCTTGTCGAGCCGTTCCTGAAGCACCTCAGCCAGCTCATCGCGCTTGATCGGGCCGATCAGCCCTCCGTTGGCCTTGGAGGCAGCGTCGGAATGTTCGGCCGCGAGCTGTGGGAACGGCTCACCCGAAAGCAGGCGCTTACGAACGTCTTCGGCCTCCGCTTTCGCCTCATCGTCCTGGGCAACGTTGACGCCCCGGTCGGAGACTGGAACATCGATGAGAATCTCGCGAATGGTGACTTCCGACGGGGTCGTGAAGTCTTGCTTGTGAGCGTCGTAGTAGGTGCGCGCCTCGGCTTCGGTGACGCTGATTTTGTCCATAACGTCGCGGCGCTGTGCCTCCGACGCCAGCATCTGCCGTTCGAGCGCGCGCCGCAGGTCGGTCATGGTCATGCCTTCCTGCTTCAGCGCGGCCTGGAACTGCTCTTCGCTGTCGATGTTGTTGGATTTCTTGATGTTCTCGACGATGCTTTTGAATTGCTCGTCGCCGAGCGCGAGACCGAGCTCTCGTCCGCGCTGAATCAGTAGGAGTTCATCGACGGCCTCGAGAATGAGCTGCGGCGTTACTTCGACGATCGCCTTTCTGAGTTCGGGACTCTCGGGCGTGACATTCGCGAGCTCAGGCCGCGTTCGCAACACGGAGACCTGACGCTGTTCGAATTCGGTCTTCGTCAGGATGTCGCCGTTCACGTTGACGAGTACCTGCTCGATGATCTGCGCCCCGACGGGGACGGAGGCGATGACGGCGGCGAAGAGCACTGGACAAAAACGTTTCAGCATCGACAATTCCTGCAGAATCAACATCTTAACCCAACGCACGAAGCAGCGCTTCCAGCCGCTCAAACAGCCCCCCTTCAGCCCGGGGGTCTTTCTCAGGCTGCTTCAGAACGGCTTCCTTGGTGAAGCCACTGGTCACGGTTCCTGCCGTGGCGCGGGACGTCCACCAGCTCGATTGCGCCTCTCCTCGCAGGCCTGAGGGCCTCCGGCTACCTCGCGACTGGTAGTTCTCTGACGACTGATAGTTCCCCGGCAACTGGTAGCCTGAGACCCTTAGGTCGCCGGCTTGCCTTGCCAATCGCGATCCGTCAGCAGATACCGCGGCATCAAGGTCGAGCTTCAACGACGACGGCGGCACAAGGATGGCGCCCGGGTATTCGTGAACGACTTTGACCAGGCGCATCGGGTCGACCCGTGTTTGCGGCCTGAACTTTATGACGACAATCTTTCCCTCGCGGTCGATCGCATCCACGCCCAGCCGGTCAGCTATGACCCGCACCCGGCCGTACTCGGCCAGGTTCAATATCGAGGACGGGAGCGGACCGTACCGGTCTCGAATCTCCTCGAGCACCTTGTCCAGGTCTTTTTCCGTTCGTGTCGCGGCTATCTTTCGGTACACCATGAGCCGCTGGTTCATCTCAGGAACGTAGCTCTCGTCGATCTTGAGATCGACGCCCAGATTGACGGTCGCGCGGGCGTCGTCTTCGATTTCTTCGCCCTTCAGCTCACGAACGGCGTCTTCGAGCAGCTTCATGTACATCTCGAAGCCGACCGCATCGATGTGACCGCTCTGCTCACCCCCCAGCAGGTTGCCGGCGCCGCGTATCTCTAGGTCGAGCGCGGCCACACGAAATCCGCTGCCGAGATCACTGAACTCTTTGATCGCGGCCAGACGCTTGCGGGCGACTGGCGACAGCGCTTCCTGCGGCGGGATCAGCAGATACGCGTACGCCGGGCGATCCGATCGTCCGACTCGCCCCCGCAGCTGGTAGAGCTGCGAAAGGCCATAGCGATCCGCGCGGTTGATGATGATCGTGTTCGCATTCGGGATGTCGAGCCCGTTCTCGACGATGGTGGTGGCGAGGAGCACGTCGTATTTGTGCTCGACGAATCCAAGCATCGCACGTTCGAGCTCCTCTTCGCCCATCTGCCCATGCCCGACCACCACTCTCGCCTCCGGAATGATGCGCTGCAGGAGGCTGCCGATTGAAAAGATCGACTCGACTCTGTTGTGAACGAAATATACCTGACCGCCCCTGGCGATCTCGTTGCGCACCGCACGCTCGATCACGGGCGCATCAAATTTCACCACGTTGGTCTGAATGGAGAGGCGATCCTTCGGTGGAGTCTCGATGATCGACATATCGCGGATCCCAACGAGCGACATGTTCAGCGTCCGCGGAATCGGCGTCGCCGTCATCGTGAGGACATCGACTCGTTTTCTCAGCTGCTTGATCTTTTCTTTGTGTGCGACACCGAAGCGCTGCTCCTCGTCGACGATCAGCAGGCCGAGGTCCTTGAAGACGACGTCCTTGGAGAGCAGGCGATGGGTGCCGATGATGATGTCCACCCGTCCCGCAGTGAGCCCTGCGAGGATCTCCTTCGTTTCCTGTCTAGTGCGGAACCGGCTGACCATTTCGATGGCAACTGGAAAGCCGGCAAAGCGATCCCGGAGCGTCTTCAGGTGCTGAAACGCCAGCACGGTCGTTGGCGCGAGTAACGCGACCTGCTTGCCATCCATCACGGCCTTGAACGCAGAACGCATCGCGACTTCCGTTTTGCCGTATCCGACGTCACCGCAGAGCAGGCGATCCATGGGCGTTGCCAGCTCCATGTCTTTTTTGACATCAGCAATCGAGGTGGCCTGATCTGACGTCAACTCGTACGGGAACGTGCCTTCGAACTCCTCTTGCCAGTGGGTGTCCGAAGAAAACGCGTGTCCGGGCACGGCCTTTCGCTGTGCGTACAGCTTCAGCAACTCTTCGGCCATGTCGCGCATCGCCTTCTTGACGCGCGTCTTCGCTTTTTCCCACGACGTGCCGCCCAGGCGATCGAGAGCCGGGCGCGTTCCGCCGGTGTACTTCTGGACGAGATCGAGGCGCTCGACCGGTACGAAGAGCTTGTCCTCGCCGGCATAACGCAACTCGAGAAATTCCTGCGCTCCGTCGGTTCCACGAACCCCGAGCTGTTTCAGTCCAATGAATTCGCCTATGCCATGGTCCACGTGGACGACCAGATCGCCGGCCTTTAGATCCCGAAGGTCCGAGAGGAACGTCCGCGCAACACTGCGACGCCGTTCGGCCGCGCGATGTTCTTCCTCGAAGACGTCGGTCTCGGCGTAAATCTGCAGCGCCGCTTCAGACAACCGGAACCCGCGCGACAGAGAGCCGACGGCCACAAGAACAGACGCGGCGTGCGCGTCTTCAATGCGGTCAACGGGAACGGCGACGACTTCGTATTCCTGCAGAATTTCGACCGTCCGCTCGGCGCGACCTTCCGTTTCTGCAATGAACACCACGGTGTCACCACGGCGGCGGGCTGCATGGATCTCTGCGATCCAGTCCGGCACACGGCCTCGGAACTCCATCGCGGGCTGGCAGGACACCTGTCGAGCTCCGTCGTCAACCGCGAGCTCTTCGAGGCGGGGCGCACCCTGCACGCGTTCTTCAATATCGTTCCAGAGGACCAGAAACTCGTCCGGTGGCCTCGCAGTCACATGTCCGCGGCTTGATGCTTCGCCGAAGCTCGATTCGAGCTGTGCGCGGACCTTTCGTGCTTGCTCCTGTACTTGTTCGTACTCGGACACGATGACGTGGAGGCCGCGCGCGGTTCCGAGGACGTCGAGCACGGGAACAAGTTGCTCGTCGTCATCGAACCGTTCTCGCACAGGGACCACAACGAGGTGATCCGTAGCACCGGTGGACCGCTGGGTTGATGGATCGAACGGGCGCAGCGACTCCACCATGTCGCCAACGAATTCCAGTCGGACGGGTTCGGCAGCGGCTGCGGGAAATACATCGACAATGCCGCCGCGAATGGCGAAAGACCCGTGCTCCTCGACGGGATCCTCTGGAGTAAAGCCTGCGTCGGCAAGCAAGTCTGCGAGCGCCTCAGGGTCTATTTCCGTGCCCGCACGGATCGCGATTGATGCCTCGAGGAGCCGTTTCGCCGGACTGACCCGCGGAAGAAGCGCGGCTGCGGAAGCGATGACAAGCCGCGCCGTTCCCGTCGCAGCCGCGTGCAGCGCGCGTCCTCGCGCCGCCGCAACGCGAAAATGGGGACTCATTCCTCGATACGGGTCCACCTGGAGCGACGGCAGCGGCAAAACCGCCGACTCGACTGCAGCTTCGGACGCGCCTTCCAGCGCGCCATAAAGGAAACGCGCGTCGGAAGTGAGTTGGTCGACCTCCTTGTCACTCTGCGCAATGAGCAACGTCAGGCCCGCTGCTGTCCGCGCCGCGGCGACCGCAGCGAGCGCCTTGGCCGGAGGCGTAAGCCCAGCCGTAATTGGCGCAAGCCTGTCCAGATTGGCGCGAGCGGTCGCCTGGCTAAGCAGTGCTCGGAGCGTAAGGGAGGCTGTCGTTGCCATCGCGGTACATGCCGAAAGGCCCATACCGGCCGAAGACCGGCATGAGCGCACAACGTTTTCCATTGTCACACACGACACGCGGCGTCGCGTGCTGACCGCTTGCCGCGATTCGCACACGGCAAGGAAAGCGGCCCGCGCACAGGTCTAAATCAGCGTGCGGACGCGTTCCGAACCGTTCTGATGAGCTGTGAGGTCGAATGTCCTGGAGAAAGCGTGATTCGGATGACCCGGCCGCCGCGCGCTTCGACCACGTCGCGCCCGACGATGTCGTCAGGCCCCCAGTCAGCGCCTTTGACGAGAACGTCCGGCTGAATGGTGCTGATGATTGCGTGCGGCGTTTCCTCCTCGAAGATCACGACACCATCGACGCACGCGAGCGCGAGCAGCACTTCAGCGCGTTCGCGCTCCGTGGTGATGGGCCTGTCGGGTCCCTTGATGCCGCGCACCGAGGCATCCGAGTTCAGCCCGACGATCAGCAGATCGCCCAGCGCCCTGGCCTCCTGGAGGTACCGCACATGTCCCGGATGCAGCAGGTCGAAAACACCGTTCGTGAACACCACCGTTCCGCCGTCTGCGCGGACGCGTTGGGCCGCCGCCGCAGCGTCCTGCCCGTCGAGCAGGCGCGGCGCCTGAGAGGCGGTCACTCCGACGTACCCAGGCCGATCACGCGAACGCCGCCCGAAAAGATCCATCGATGCGGCGGTCGGAAGATGCCTGCCTCTTTCGCCCGTGATGAGACGCGAATCGTATAGAGGAGGCGGTGGTAATCGTAGGGCGCACCGTTCTCACGGTGTGCGGCTACGTCGAGCTTGTAGGTGCCGTCGATGAGGTCCAGGCGGTCGATCGCAAACCGCACTTCGCCGCTGCCGCTCAAGGCAGCCTTCGTCGCGCCGTCGATCTGCGTGTTGGTGCCGTAACAACACACGCCGTCCGCGTTGAATATACCGACGCCGAACACGACGTCAGCCACGGGCTGATTCGC
>Ga0075429_100005140_pt1 | contig 11251 bp, 8 predicted proteins | sample RhiMetdeltSRZDD3_FD_75295 | JGI IMG/M metagenome (GOLD analysis project Ga0075429, IMG submission 75295) | Populus rhizosphere microbial communities from Tennessee, USA - Rhizosphere MetaG P. deltoides SRZDD3 | ecosystem: Host-associated > Plants > Roots > Rhizosphere > Soil | place: USA...
TCGGCGCTGCCGTACTCGTGCGACCAGAACCGGCCGATCAGGAAGCGCTCGTAGCGCACCATGTCCAGCAACGGCTTGGCGCAGACCACGGCCCGGAACAGCTCGGGCCGCTGGGTGAGCGCGGCGCCGACGAGCAGCCCGCCGTTGGAGCCACCGCTGATCGCCAGCTGACCCGACGTCGTCCAGCCCTCCGCGACGAGGTACTCGGCGGCCGCGTGGAAGTCGTCGAACACGTTCTGCTTCCGCTCCCGCATGCCCGCCCGGTGCCAGTCCTCGCCCTCCTCGCTGCCACCGCGTAACTGGGCCTCGGCGTACACGCCCCCGGCACCGACCCAGGCCAGCGCCTGCGGGTTGTACTCCGGCACGCTCGAGATGGCGAAGCCGCCGTAGCCGGTGAGCAGCGTGGGCCGCGGCCCGTCCTGGTCACCTCGCGGGCTGAGCACGTACATGCGGACCTCGGTACCGTCCGCCGACGTGTAGGTCGCCTGCCGGGTGTCGACCGCGGGCGGCGTCGCCGCACCCGGTGCCGACGCCTCGAGCTCGAGCCGGCCGCCGGCGTACCGGTGGACCGACGGTGGCGTGACGAAGTCGGTCCAGCCGATCCACACCGCGTCCCGGTTGTCCAGCGTCAGTTCATCCACAGTAGACAGCCCGATGACGGTACCGAGTCCGGGCAGCGGTACCTGTTCGACCACCGCGCCAGTGGCCGCGTCGCGCAGGTCCACTTCGGACGATCCGTGCCGGGTACGCAGGATCACGAGCCGGTTCGAGTCGGGGACGTACCGCACCGCTTCGAGTACGGCGGTCGGGTCCTCGGCGACCAGTTCCGTCCACTGTGTCCGGTCCGGCGCGGCCGGATCGGCGACGCACAGTCGCCAGCGGTCCGCGTCGTGCGTGGTCAGCAGGTACAGCCGCCCGTCGCGCTCGACCCAGGCATGCACCCGTACGTCGTCGTCGTAGTGGACCAGCTCCCGCGGCGGCGACGCGGCGTGCAGGTCGGCGAGCCACAGCCAGTTACGCCGGGCCGTACCGAGCATGCCGGTCATCACCAGCCACCGGCCGTCGTCGGAGAGTTCGAGGTCGTAGAGCATGGCCGCGGCCCCGCCGTCGCCGTGCAGCAGCTCGTCGGTCTCGTCCGGGTGGGCGCCGACCTTGTGCCGCCACACCCGCCGGTGGAACGCCTCCTCGCCGGCCGGTACCTGGTCCGGAGGCAGCCGCCGTACGTAGATCAGCTCCTCGCCCCCGGGCAGCCACCCGATCGGCGTGAACTTCACGCGCTCGATGGGACCCTCGAGCAGCGCCCCGGTCGCCACGTCGAGCACGAACAGCCGGGACTCCTCGTCGCCGCCGACGCTGGTCAGGTACGCCAGCCGGGTCCCTTCGTGGCTGGCCGCCCAGCCGTCGAGCACGGTCAGCCCGCTGGGATCCTCGGCGTTGACGTCGACCAGGGCCCGTTCCGTGCCGTCCGGTTCGCGTACGTAGAGCACGTAGTGCTCCTCGTCGGGCCGGCGCTTGGTGAAGAACGCCCGGCCGGCACGCCACGTCGGTACGCCCACTCCGCCGGCGCGCAGCAGCGGTTCCAGCGCCTCCGCCATCGCGGCGCGCTCGGGCATCGCGTCGAGCCGGTCACGCGCCAGGGTGTCCTGGGCTGAGGACCAGGCGACGGTACGAGGATCGGCCGCGTCCTCCAGCCACCGGTACGGGTCGGCGACCAGGTGGCCGTGCAGGTCTTCGACGAGGTCGAGGCGTTCCGCCGCGGGGTATCGGTCCATCCGCCGATGGTAGACAGCTGAGTCCTTACATCGCCGCCGTCGTACCCCTGCTGTGACCCTTCAGCACCTGGTCAGGGTGTCAGCCAACCTTGGACAGCGCGGCTGCGGCCACGCGCGCGAACCGTTTCAACGCTGCGTCGTTCTCGTCGAGCTTCGATCCGGCCCGGACGCCCCTACGGGCTCGACATACGGTCCCCACGACGGGCGACGACGAAGATGCGCCGGAACGGCAGCACGGTCCCGTACGGCTCGGGCGGGTACGCCTCGCGCAGCGCCGCGGCGACGTCCTGCCGGAAGCGCTCGACCGCGTCGGCGTCATCGGCCAGCGTGTCGAGATACGGTCGCAGCCCCGTGCCGGCGAACCACTCCAGCACCGGATCGCCACCTTGCAGCACGTGCAGGTACGTGGTCTCCCACGCGTCGACCTCGTACCCCAACCGGGCGAGCACGTCGACGTACGCGTCCGGCGTGAGCACCGGGCTGGATCCGGATCGAGGTCCGCGCCGGACCGCTACCGGCCCGAGCCGCGGTGCCCATTGCGGTGACGCGGCGACGGTGCGGATCGCGACGGTCGCGGCCGACCCGCCGGAGCCCGGTACCTGGAAGGCGAGCGCGCCGCCGGGGTTGACGAAGTCACGCAGCCAGACGGGCAACAGATCCACATGGGACGGTACCCATTGCAGCGCGGCGTTGGACACGACCAGGTCGACGGGGGCCGACGGCCGCCAGTCTTCGATCGCGCCGCGTGTGAACTCCAACCGCCCGGGGCGGCCGAGCTTGTGCGCCGTCTCGATCATGTCGTCGGACGAGTCGACTCCGGTGACGAATGCCGCCGGCCACCGGTCGGACAGTGTCGCGGTCAGGTGACCGGGGCCGCAGCCGAGGTCCACGACCGTTGCCGGCCGCAGATCGGCGACCTGGCTCACGAGGTCGTGGAACGCCCGCGCGCGTTCCCGCTCGAACTGAAGGTACTGATCCGGATCCCAGGACGTCTGTGCCACAACGATCAAGCTAGATCGTCCGGGCGATCATGGGCAAACCGGGGTGGCTCGAGGATCGAGCCACCCCGATTCGCCCTCGATCCCCCCCGGGGGGGTGGGGGAGGGGGGAGGGGGAAGGAAAGCTAGCCGGGTCGGCCGTAGCCGTACGGAGTCATCATGTCCACACTGGACAATTTGACCACCTCCCCGGGCGTGGGTGCGTGGATCACTTTGTCGTCGCCGACGAAGATGGCCACGTGGCCGAGGTCGCTGTAGAACACGAGATCCCCGGGTTCCAGCGAACGGCGGCCGATGTGCGTGACCTTCCCCCACTGCAGCTCCGCGTTGTGCGGCAAGGTGACGCCGGCCGCCCGCCAAGCCGCGAGGGTCAGTCCGGAGCAGTCGTACCCTCCAGGCCCGTCGGCGGCCCACACGTACGGCTTGCCGAGCGCGCCGTAGGCGTACTTCACCGCGGTACCGGCGCGTCCGGACACGGCCGGGGCGGGCGAGGGGGACGCCCCGGACGATTCCTGCGCGGCGCCGTACGCCTGGCGGCGCAACTCGTACAGTGCCTGAAGATCTTTTTCGATCTTCGCCCTTCGAGTTGCGAGATCCTTCTGCTGCGCGGTCTGCGTGGCGATCAGCGCGTCGAGACGCCGCTGCTCCTCGCTGAGCCCAGCCCGGGCCGCGACCACCTCGGCGACCTGCCGCTGCTGAGCCCGTGAGACGTGGTCGAGCACGGCCAGTCGATCGACGAGCCCGCCCGTCGACCCGCTGTCCAGCACCGCGCCGATCGACGCGAGCTGACCGGTCTTGTACGCCCGCGACGCCAGCTCGCCAACCGTCGTCTGAGCGGTATCGAGCCGAGCCTGGAGCGGACCGAGCCGGGCGGTTACGGCTTCGGCGGCCGCCTTGGATGCCTTCAGCTGCTCGTTGACCTTGTTGTACTCTTCGATGACCTTCGATAACGCCGCCGATGCCTGTTTGATCTGCCTTTGCACCTCGTCAACGGACGGCGCCGCTGAGACGGCGGTCGCAGAAATGGAGACACCGACGGCCGTACAGCCAACGATGACGAGGCGCCACAGTGCGCGCGGCACAGGACTGACCCTTCCTTCGTGGCCGCCTACCGAGTTAGCTGACGGGTTCGGGCGGAAGGAGGGTCGCCCTACCGCGAAGGTTCGCGGATTCACCCCTGACCTTGCCGGCCTATGCCTTCCGGCCGGCAGAGCCTCGAGTTACTGCGGTGGGTCCCCGGTTCGTCTATGACGATTCGGCGGCGCCGGACTGGTGTCGCCCGGGGGGTCAGGCGATCAGACGCCCAAGCCGGCGAGGTTCAACCTAACCACCAACGAGCAATACCGGAAGAGGAGAAGTGCGACTTGTCGCCATCACGCCTGATTGACGAAATGTCGTTATCACGAGCCGTAGTCGATCAATAGCGATACGGCGCTGAAGAAGATCTCTTGACGGGGCCGTGAGAACTAGTTAAATGACCGGTAACTTTTGGACGTGGGCTGGGTCACAATTGACCCGGAGTCAATTCCATCACCCCCCGGGAGCGGCCGAGATGCTGCAGGCGCAGAACCTCGAGGTCGTATACGACGACGTCATGCTCGTCCTGCGCGGGGTCAGCCTGACCGTCCCACCGGGCGGCATCGTCGCGTTGCTGGGCGCCAACGGCGCCGGCAAGACAACGATGCTGCGGGCGATCTGCGGACTGCTCGACGTGCACGAGGGCGAGGTGACCCGGGGCTCCGTCACGCTGGACGGCCAACCGATCCACCAGCTCAGTCCGGCAGCGATCGTCCGGCGCGGGATCACCCAGGTGATGGAAGGCCGGCGCATCTTCGCCGAGCTGACCGTCGAGGAGAACCTGCGCATCGGTGGTCACACCAACGCACGCCATGTGGCGGGACGGCTGGACCACGTGTACGGACTCTTCCCCGTGCTCGCCGAACGCAGGCGACGCACTGCCGGCTACCTGTCCGGTGGCGAGCAGCAGATGCTGGCGATGGGCCGCGCCCTGATGGCCGAACCGCGCTACCTGCTGCTCGACGAACCCAGCCTGGGCCTCGCGCCGCGGCTGGTCGAGCAGGTCAGCAGGCTCATCGTCGAAATCAACAAGTCGGGTACCGGCGTGCTGCTCGTCGAGCAGAACGCCACGATGGCGCTGACCATCGCACAGCACGGGTACGTTCTCGAGACCGGCAAGGTCGTGCTGGACAAGCCGGCCGAGGCGTTGCTGGCCGACGAGGACATCCGGGAGTTCTACCTCGGCCTGCAGGGCGCGGCCGACGACGAACGCAAGACGTTCCGTGAGGTCAAGCACTACAAGCGACGGAAGCGGTGGCTCTCATGACGGCTGACGAACCCGTGCTCGTGTTCGACGACGTCCGCCTGTCCTTCGCCGGTGTCAAGGCGATCGACGGGGTGAGCTTCGAGGTCGGTCGGCACGAGCTGTTCGCCATCATCGGCCCCAACGGCGCCGGCAAGACCTCGGTGTTCAACGTGCTGTCCGGCGTGTACAAGCCACAGTCGGGTCGAATCACCTTCGACGGTCAGAATCTGATCGGCCTCCGGCCGCATCAGATCGCGGCGCGGGGGATGGCCCGTACCTTCCAGAACGTCGAGCTGTTCGAGCGGCTGACCGTGCTCGAGAACCTCATGCTCGGCCGGCACAACCACATCCGGTACGGCCCACTGTCGGCGATCGCCTGGCTGGGCCGGGCCCAACGCGAGGAGATCGCGAACCGGGCAGCGGTCGAGGACATCGTCGACTTCCTCGAGCTGGCCCAGTGGCGGCGGTACCCGGTCGGCCTGATCCCGTACGGCGTACAGAAGCGGGTCGAACTCGGCCGGGCCCTCGCGATGCAGCCGAAGCTGCTGCTGCTCGACGAGCCGGTCGGCGGCATGAACCTCGAGGAGACCGAGGACATGGCGCGCTACATCCTCGACATCCGCGACGAGCTCGATCTGCCCATCATCCTGGTCGAGCACGACATGGGCCTGGTCATGGACCTGGCCGACCGCGTACTCGTCATGGACTTCGGCGTCTCGATCGCCACCGGTCCCCCCGCCGAGATCCAACACAACCCCCAAGTCATCAGCGCCTACCTGGGCCGCACGACCACTGCTGCCCAGCGCGAGGAGGTGCGGCCATGACAGCCGTGACAGAAGTATCGACGACTACCACGGTCGCCAGTCGGATCCGGGACCGCGCACAGCAGACCCCGGTCGGTGTCGCCATGCGGGAGAAGGACTTCGGCATCTGGCAGGAGGTCACCTGGGCGGCGTACTGGGACACCGTACAGACCGTCGCGCACGCGTTGCTGGCCCTCGGCATCGAGCCCGGAGACCGCGTCGCGATCCACTCGGAGAACCGCCGCGAGTGGCTGTACGCGGACGTGGCGACGATGGCCATCCGAGCCATGACCGTCGGCCTCTACCCGACCAACCCGCCGGCCGAGGTCGGCTACCTGCTGTCGCACTCGGGTGCCAAGGTGCTCGTCGCCGAAGACCAGGAACAGGTCGACAAGGCGCTGCAGGTCATCGACCGTTGCCCGGATCTCGAGCGCATCGTCTACCTCGAGCCGCGCGGCATCCGTGGCCGGTACGATCACCCCAAGCTGATGGCGTGGCCGGAGTTGCTCGCGCTGGGCGAGGAGCACCGGCGGGCCTTCCCGACCGCGGTCGACGACCGGATGGCCGCCGCCCAACCGGACGACATCGCGACTCTCATCTACACCTCGGGGACCACCGGCCCGCCGAAGGGCGCGATGCTGTCGGTGTCCAATGTGGACTTCGCGATCGACATCCTCGTCCAGGGTGGCGGTTTCGCTTCGCCACCGCCCGGGCCGCGCGACACGACGCTGTCGTACCTGCCGCTGTGCCACGTCGCCGAACGGATCTTCACCACCTGGTTCAACGCGGGAGCCGGAGTCCGGGTCAACTTCGCCGAGTCGATCGCCACGGTCCAGCCGAACCTGCAGGAGGTCCAGCCGACGATCCTGTTCGGCGTACCGCGCATCTGGGAGAAGATCCTCGCGACCGTCCACATCAGACTCGCCAGTGCCAGTCCGATCAAGCGGGCCAATGCCAAGCTCTGGCTGAAGGTCGCCGACCGGATGGGCGGCACGCTCGTGCGTACCGGTGGCCGGCACACGGTCGGCACCCGGCTCATGTACGCCATCGGCTGGGTGTTCTGCTACCGCGCACTGCGGGAGCGGATCGGGATGCGCCGGGTCCGGTACGCCGCCAGTGGCGCCGCGCCGATCGCACCCGACGTGCTGAAGTTCTTCATGGGCATCGGCGTTCCGATGCACGAGGTCTACGGGATGACCGAGAACACGGCGGTGGCTACGGCGAACATGCCCGGCCGGGTCAAGCTCGGTACCGTCGGCGAGCCACACCCCACTGTGGACCTCCGCATCTCCGACGATGGGGAGATCCAGACGAAGCACGCGGGTACGTTCATCGGCTACTTCCGCGATCCCGAGGCGACCGAGCGGGCGATGACCGCGGACGGCTGGCTGCGTACCGGAGACATCGGGGAGTGGATCGACGGGACGCACGTAAAGATCACCGACCGGGCGAAGGACATCATCATCACCTCGGGCGGCAAGAACATCGCGCCGAGCGAGATCGAGAACGCGCTCAAGGCGTCGCCGTTCATCAAGGAAGTCATCGTGGTCGGGGACCGGCGGCCGTACCTCGTGGCGCTCATCGGGATCGAGCTGGACACCGTGGGGGAGTGGGCGCAGCGACGCAGGATCGCCTACACCACCTACCGCGACCTGTCGGAGAAGCCGGAGGTACTGAAGCTGGTCCAGTCCATTGTGGACGAGGTGAACGAGCGGTTCGCCTCGGTCGAGCAGATCAAGAAGTTCCGGATGCTGCCCAAGGAGCTGGACCACGAGGACGGTGAGCTGACCGCGACGCAGAAGGTGAAGCGGGCCGCCATCACCAAGCTCTTCGCGTCCGAGGTCGAAGGCCTGTATCGGGGATGAGAACATTCCTGGAGGCATGCACCCGGGGGCTCGGGCAGGGCAGCGTGTACGCGTTGCTCGCGCTCGGCTTCGTCATCATCTACAAGGCCACCCGGGTGATCAGCTTCGCCCAGCCCGCCTTCATGTTGGTGGGTGCGGTGCTGGTGACGTACCTCGTCGGGCCCTTGGGTTTCTGGGTGGCGGTGCCGCTGGCGGCGGTCGCGACCGCGGGCCTCGCGCTCGGCGTCGAACGCGCGGTCGTGCGGCCGATGGTGGGCAAGCCGGCCTTCGTGGTCGCGATCCTCACGCTCGGCGTGGACCAGGTGGTCCGGGTCGTCACCAACGGGTTCCTGCCTTCGGACGTGCGGCACGTCGGTGACCCGTGGGGGCTGCGTACCGTGCTGATCGCCGGCCTGTCGGTGCAGGAGCGGCACATCGCGATGCTGATCGCGACGGCCGCGCTGGTGCTCGCGCTGTTCGCCTTCTTCCGGTACACGCGGATGGGCCTGGCGATGCGGGCGGCGTCGTACGACCAGGAGGCCGCGCTCGCCCAGGGGGTCTCGGTCGGCGCGGTGTTCGCGGTGTCGTGGGCGATGGCCGGCGCGCTGGCGGCGGTCGCCGGGGTGTTCTCCGCGGTCGGCGGTAGCGTCGACCAGCTGCTGTGGATCATTACGCTGACCGCGCTGCCGGTCATCATCCTCGGCGGGCTCGACTCGTTGCCGGGAGCGGTGCTGGGCGGGCTCATCGTGGGTCTGGTGCAGGAGATCACCGCCACGTACCAGTCGAACATCGGCTGGCTCGGCAGCAACTTCTCGTACATCACGCCGTACGTGGTGATGATGCTGGTGCTGTTGGTGCGGCCGTACGGACTGTTCGGCACGAGGGAGGTCGAACGCGTATGAGTGTCGGTCGGCCGCTGCTGCACACGTCGTACGCCTCGGATATGGCGCTGTTCAACACCGGTACCAAGAAGGTCGCGTTCGCCGCCCTGTTGGGGGTGGGGCTGGCGCTGCCGTTCGTCCTCACCGACGACATACTGCTGCAGCTCGCCAGCGCCTGTGTCGCCGCGATCGGGGCGATCGGCCTCAACCTGGTAACCGGGTACGCCGGGCAGGTGTCCCTGGGGCACGCGTTCTTTCTGGCGATCGGGGCGTACACCGGCGCCTATCTCTCCGGCGACCGGGGCGACTTCCGGGCGATGGGCCTCGGCGTGGACAACATGCTCGTCTGGCTGCCCGCCGCCGGGTTGGTCGCCGGGCTGGCCGGCGTCCTGGTGGCGCCGCTGGCGACCCGCCTTCGTGGGCTGTACCTGGCGATCGTCACGCTCGGCCTCGTCTTCGTCGGCGAGTACATCCTCACCGAATGGAACGGGATGACCGGCGGGCTGGGCCAGGGGCGGCGGGCGGCGAAGCTGTCGCTGTTCGGCTACCGGTTCGACACCGACGGGCCGTTGCTCGGCCTCGAGGTCACCCGCGCCCAGAAGCTGCTCCTACTGATGCTCGTGCTGCTCGTGATCTTTGCGATAGCCGCACGCAACCTGGCCCGGTCCAAGGTGGGCCGGGCGTTCTCGGCGGTCCGGGACCGGGACATCGCCGCCGGTGTCATCGGCGTGAACCTGGCCCGGTACAAGACGATCGCCTTCGGCATCTCGTCCTTCTACGCCGGTTGTGCCGGCGCGCTGCTGTACACCATCAACGGGCGCTTCGACGCCGGGCAGTTCAATCTCGCCCTGTCGGTGCTCTTCATCGCGATGGTGCTCGTCGGCGGTGCCGGTACTGTTTCCGGCGCCATCCTGGGGGCGTTCTTCTTCACGTTGCTGCCCCGCTTCACCCGCGACGTCATCCCGACGGTCGCACCCTTTGTCAGTACCTCTTCGACCGAACAGTTCAACGTCTTCCAGCTGGAAGGCATCCTCTACGGCGCTCTCGTCATCGTGTTCCTGATCTTCGAGCCACGCGGCCTGTTCGGCATCTGGATCCGCGTGCGCAACTACTGGAAAGCCTGGCCCTTCTCCTACTAGCTAGCTAGCCCCGACCTCAACCAGGAGGAAAAGTGAAACGGCTGGGATCGATCACCATCGTGGCCCTACTGGCGCTGGCGGGCGCGCTCACCGGCTGCCGCAGTTCGGAGTCGGGCAGCAGCGGTACCGCCGCCGCTCCGGGTGTCACGAAGGAGGCCTGTCCGAATGCGGTCGACAAGAACAAGGGCTGCATCTACCTCGGCATCATCTCGGACCTGACCGAGGGCCCGTTCCGGGCGCTCGCGGTACCGATCACCGAATCCCAGAAGGCGTTCTGGGCCCGCGTCAACAAGAACGGCGGGATCGGCAACTACGAGGTCGACGTGACCACGTACGTCAAGGACAACAAGTACAAGCCCGAGGTACACAACCAGGTGTACCAGGAGATCAAGGGCAAGGTGCTGGCGCTCGCCCAGACGCTCGGCTCGCCGACCACCGCCGCCATCATCGACGACCTGCGGGCCAACAACATCGTGGCCGTACCGGCGTCCTGGACCTCGGCGTGGGCGTTCGAGGACGTGATCCTCGAGTCCGGCGCCAACTACTGCGTCGAGTCGATGAACGCGCTCGACTACGCCAAGGAGAAGTACCAGTCGAAGTCCGTGCTCGCGATCCACTACGCGGGTGACTACGGTGCCGACGCGGCGGCGGGCGCGAAGATCGCCGCGGAGAAGCTCGGCATGACGTATAGCCACGTGCAGACCAACTCCGGTGCACAGAACCAGGCGGCGGCCATCCAGGCGGTCATCAGTGGGAAGCCGGATCTGATCATCCTCACGACGGGTCCGGCCGAGACGGCCGCGATCGTGGGCAACGCCGCGGCGCAGGGCTACCGCGGCCGGTTCATCGGTACCAGCCCGACCTTCAACCCCGGCCTGATGGCCAGCCCCGCGGCGCAGGCGCTGACGCTGCTCTACGAGTCGACGGCCCCGTGGGACTCGTGGGAGACCGACACCCCCGGTCACAAGGCGATGCGCGAGGCGATCGGTAACCCGGCGGGTGGGCCGAACAACGGCTACACCTCGGGCTGGGTGTGGTCGTACCCGCTGAAGGCCGCCCTCGAGAAGGCGGTCGCCTCGGGCACGCTGACCCGGGAGAGCCTGCTGGCGGCGGCGAAGGGCCTGACGTCGGTGGACTACGAGGGCATGCTGCCCACCGGTGCCGGTAACTACGCCGGTGGCGTGGACGGCCAGGTGAAGTCCTCCGCCATCTACAAGCCCGACGCGGCGGCGGTCACGAAGGTGACCCAGGTGAAGGAGTTGTTCATCGGGCCGACCGCCCAGTCCTTCAAGCTCGAGAAGCCCTGCTTCCAGATGACCCTCTGACCCTGTTTTCTTGGCCCGGTCGGTCTAGGCCGACCGGGCCGTGCCTTTTCCGGGTTCGGCTGAGCCGACCAGGCGCCTGGACCTTCGGTCGGCGCAGATCCAGCCCAAGGAACCAGCTAGACCGCGGGCTCCGCTTCGCTTCACCCGCTGGTGGCCAATTCGTCTG
>Ga0075429_100005144_pt1 | contig 11249 bp, 9 predicted proteins | sample RhiMetdeltSRZDD3_FD_75295 | JGI IMG/M metagenome (GOLD analysis project Ga0075429, IMG submission 75295) | Populus rhizosphere microbial communities from Tennessee, USA - Rhizosphere MetaG P. deltoides SRZDD3 | ecosystem: Host-associated > Plants > Roots > Rhizosphere > Soil | place: USA...
GAACGGTCGATCGAACCAGCATCTGCTCGTCCACCACGAAGCGATCCGTCCCGTCAGGCAACCGTAACTGTCGGCCGGCCGGACCGACAACATCCTCGAATCCGATGTTGGACACGAGCCTCGCAAAGAGCAGTCCGCGCGGCGCGAGCACCCGCCATATCTCGCTCACCATCGCGTCGAAGTGCCCCTCATCGGCTGCGAAGTGCAGCACTGCGCAACAGATCACAACGTCCATCTGTCCGTCCGGATACGGAAGCCGGGTGAGATCGGCGACGATGAAGTTGGTCGAAGGCAGCGCGGGAGCCAGCCGGGACGCGGTTTGACGAACGAAATCGATGGCCGATGGTTCGGCGTCGACCCCGTAGCACTCGAAGCCGTGCTGCAGCAGCCAAATCAGATTGCGACCATCGCCGCACCCCGCATCGAGCACCCGGCGTCTGGCGTCGAAACGCCCCCTCAGCAGCAGATCAAACAGGTAGATGTCGATGTCGCCGAACTGTTGCCGCAGCTCCTCCCCAGGCGTCAACTGGGTCATCGAGTCGATGTCGCCGCCGGCTGCGGCGTCGCCGGTTGCGGCGTCTGCGTCTGCGCTCCCGGACGCCTGGGCATCTCCTCAGCGCTGAACCGTGGCAGCAAATCGTCCCGCATCGCAACGTGGTACACCGCGGCGGCGATCACGATCGCCGATTTCTTTACGTCGTCCTCGACCACACGCTCGTAGGTGTCGAGATTGGTGTGCCAGGTGTAGGACTGGTACTCAATCGGATCCTGCAAGGCGTTCACGCCTGGGAGACCGGCCGCCGCGAACGAAAACGCGTCGGTGCTTGCCGCCTGCCGGCTCCGTGTTGTCGTCACGCCGAGGAACCCGAGATCCGCAAACGACGACGTCGCCTCCCGCAGAATCGTCGCCGCGTCCGGGGGACCGAAGATCGTCATGCCGCGAGCGCGACCTGTACCACTGTCGATGTTGAAGTAGGCAGCGAGCGTCGCGAACTCAGGCTTTTGCTCCTCGAAGCTGCCGAAGTGCTGGCGGACGTAGGCCGCCGAGCCAAGGAGGCCCTGCTCTTCCCCGCTCCAGAGCGCGACGCGAATGGTTCGTCTTGGCTTGATGCCGATCGTCGCCAGGATACGGGCCGCCTCCATCATCACTGAACAGCCGATGGCGTTGTCCGTCGATCCGGTCGCGGCGTGCCATGAATCGAGGTGGCCGCCGAGCATCACAACCTCGCCAGCTTTGTCGCTGCCGGGGATCTCGGCGATCACGTTGTAGCTGGTGCGACCCTCGGGATACGAACGATTGACGATGTCGAACTCGAGGTCGACGGATCGTTTGTCGTCGAGCAACCGCCAGATGCGTCCGTAATCCTCGTTCCGCATCACGACAGTGGGCGGCGCTTTCGTCTCGTCGTACGTGCGGTTGTTGAACGCGCGTATCTGCCCATGGTCGCGGCCCGCGTCAGTGATTCGAACGAGGACGTTATTCGCGACGAGGAACGTGTTGAGCTGCTCCTCGAGCTCAGCTCCGGTCAGTGGGCGGCGGGAGGGCTGCTGCACTTGAGGAGGGGGACCACCACCTCGCCCGGCCTGCGGAGCGGGCGCGGCCGACATCTGCGCGATGACATCGCTGTCCTCGCGCCGCAGGGGAGTGGGGTTGAAGGTGACGGGCACACGCACGGGTGCGTTCACCAGGACGATTTTCCCTTTGACGCTTTCCTTCAGCGCCTCGAGATGCGCCGCGAGTTCCTCACGCGTCGGCTGGCGCGGCAATGTGACCTGCACTGCCTGACCCTTCACCGGGCCGTTCGTGCCCGGCGTCCACGCGAGAACTTCGGCGACGAGCGTGTCCTTCACCGGCGAGACGATGTAGGCGGCGAGCCGCTCGTTGGTCCAACCGGGGTGACCGAAATCCCAGGGTTCCAGGCGGCCATTCTTGAGGCCCCACGACTGCATCTGCTGAATCGCCCACTCGCCCGCCGCTTTGAGGTTGGGGGAACCGGTCAGCCTCGGACCGTACACATCAGTGAGCATGTGCAGCGTCCGCAGGATCTGCGAATTACTCGTCCCTTCCTGGCGGATTTTCCAGAAGACCTGCTGATCCGGACGCTCTTCGGCGACGACTAAACCGCTGATGCACGCGACGAGCGCGAACAGACACGCGATGAACGTTCTGCGCATGACACCCTCAATTCACGTGCTTGTACACGCGTTCTTCGACACCCTGCAGAATCTTAATCGCGGCGTCGTCGTAGAAGGGCAGCACCTGCATGAGCACAACTACGCCGATCTGTTGCTGCGGATCGACCCAGAAGAATGTGTTGTTGATGCCAGCCCAACTCATACTGCCCGGGCGACGCATGTTCGCGGCAGGCTTGGACGGAGCGGCGAGCTGGAAGCCGAGACCCCACACGTCCTCACCGGCGCCGAGCGGATACGGCTTCGAACGCAACGGTTCAGCCGTTGGCTGCAGGCGTACTTTCACGGCACCCGTCTGGTTTCGCGTCATATCCGCAACGGTCTGATCCTTCAACAGGCGCACGTTTCCGAGGTGGCCGTTGTTGAGGAGCATCTGGATGAACCGTGCGTAGTCGGGCGCAGTCGAATACAAGCCGCCATCACCGCGGATGGTCGGCGGAATCGGGTCGGGATTGGGGATCTCCGTGATCTTTCCATCGGCCTTCTGGTGTCGCGTGACGACACGCGGAGTCTTGGCGGAGGGGACGGTATAGGTCGTGTCTTTCATCCCGAGCGGGCCAAGGACTCTCGCTTCCAGATACGCGTCGATCGTCTGCCCCGAGATCTTCTCGATCACCTGTCCAAGGACTCTCGTGCTGGCCCCGTATGTCCACTGCGCTCCGGGTTCATTGACAAGTGGCAGGTCCAGGTCCGCCGCTCCTGTCTTCTTTTGCACGAGCGCCAGGCCGGGATCAGACCATGAGTAGCCGATGCCTGAGGTGTGCGTGAGCAACTGTCGGATGGTGATCGGACGCGTGGCCGGGCGTGTCTCATAGGTACCGGCGGCCAGGTCGACCTTACTAATCACCTTTGGGTTCTTGTACTGCGGCAGATACTTCGCGACCTCGTCGTCGAGCCCGAGCTTCCCTTCCTCGACCAGCATCATGACGCCGACGGAGGTCACCGCCTTGGTCATCGAGGCGATGTTGAAAATCGCATCCTTGGCCATCGGAGTTCCTTTGGCATCGTTCATTTTGCCGAAGGCTTCGTGATACAGGATGCGATCGAGGCCCGTCACCAGGACGACCGCGCCGGGAACGTCGCCACGGGCGACGGCGTCCTTCACGAACGACGTGATCGCCGCGTTGCCCTGCGAATCGATTGCAGGTGGTGCTGCAGCGGGAAGATGGGCGACGAAAAGCAGAAGGGCGAAGACGATCAGAAAACGTTTCATAGATCCTCACTCCGCTGTGTAGGCCGGGTCCTGCTTTTTGGACCCGGCGGGGTCCCTGCTTTTTAGACCGGCGGGTCTGAAGAACAAGATCCGCCCTACGCTGCATAGTTGTTATACAAGTTTCTGCTTCGACAGCGGGAATTCGCGCACGCGTTCTATTTCGACCCTGGCGCCTTGTACTTCACGGTCTTCTTGCTGGCGGAGTCGATTTCTTCCGGCGAAATCAAGGGGGTGGTCGAGAGGCGGACAGCTCCCGTCGCGTTGACCGTCAGGCTCAGTGCGATACTGGAGTTCGCGTCCGGCAAGTCTGCGATGATGACCGCATCGTCGGGCCCATACGCGTAGTAGAAGGCGTCGAGCGTACCTCCCATGCTTTCGACCACTTTCTGCACGGCGGCTCGACGTTTGGAGCCACCTTCCTTGAGAAGTCCGCGGACACCATCCGGGTTATAGGACGCCTTAATCAGGAACTTCGGCATGTCTACCTCCGCGCGAATCGTACCACTAGCGAGGCTCCGTTGAGGACGCAACGGCCTCTTAACAGTGGACGCCACGCGTTGTCACCAGCGTTCGAATTCCGGTGGAGGACACGTCGTAAAGAGTGAACCAGATGCTGGTGCCTGACTGCCCTTTCATCACCCAGACCGATTGGCCTCCGTGGACGACAAGGCCAAGCGGGGTGAGATCTGGTCGCTGCGGACCCGCGGGCAGCCCGTCCTGTTCCCACCGCAACTCGCTTTTCGTGCCAAGCGGCACGAGGCGCGCGCCGCCGTCGTGCAGAAAGCCGGCAACGGCGACCCGCAACGTGCCTCGAGGATCGGTGTCGTTGTCGGGGTCGACGGGACTGGACACCCGCCGCGACGCCTCGAAGTAGTACATGCGGCGATTCGCGTGCTCGGCCGAGTAGACCCAGTCCACGGCCCGCGGCGCGTTTGAGGTCTTGCCGGACAAAAGGGGGTGATCCTGCTCATCACGCTCGAAGATGTCCACGATCGTCGGCGCCAGCCGGAGCCACTCGTCGGAGGCCGGGGCGACGGCGCGGGTGGTCACGATTCGAAGGTCACCGCTCACGGTGATGCGATCGCGTGCGTCCACTGCCTGCGGCCCATCGGCTGTACACCACTTCTCACTGACCCAGCGGTCGCCGACAAGGCGCGCGACCGCTCGCACCTGCTTGCCATCGTCCACACTGAGCACAATTCCACCGACCTGCGCATATACGGTCGGGCCCATGGCCAGAAGAGCGACGAGGCAGAGGCGTGGGTTCATCAGTCATCGAGCGTAGCACGCGGCCGAACGCGCACGTCGATTCCGTGACGATGACAGCGAGGGATATCGGACAGAGTTCATCCAGCTCAGCGAGCGCGCCGCTCGTCTCCGCGCCAACGGTTCCTCACCAGTAATTGGCATTGCACATCGTCGCGTGTCGCGTGTAGCCTCGCGTGCCAGCCGCATCTGGCGCGCGAGGCTTTCATGACGAACTCCCGATTCGTTCGGCACACCGTTATCGTCGGTGTTCTGCTCTCGATTTCGCTCGCGGTGGTGTCGGCGCAACGCGGGGTTGGCGTGCCGCGCGTCCCGCTCGGTGACGGACCATGGGTCTTCGACACCGCCGAACAGCACAAAGTGCGCGTCGTCGCAGTCACGAAGGGACTGGCCAACCCGTGGAGCCTCGCGTTTCTTCCGAGCGGCGAGATGCTCATTACCGAGCGTTCGGGGCGGCTCCGCATCATCCGAAACGGTGTGCTCGATTCGCAGCCGGTCGCCGGCGTTCCGCAATCGAAGATGCAGCGTCTCGGCGGCCTGATGGACGTCGTACTGCATCCCCGCTTCGCGGAGAATCGCTTCGTCTACCTCACGTACTCAAAACCTGGAGACAAGGATCTGATTGCCACGGCGCTCGGGCGCGGAACGTGGGACGGATCGGCGCTGACCAATTTCCAGGAACTGTTCGTCGTCGAGCCGTGGTGGGACGGGCAAGGCGGTGCGGCGTCACGCATCGCATTCGGCCGCGACGGCATGCTCTACATGACGACAGGCGCTTCGGTCGCCAACATGAAAGATGCGCAGGACCCAAGCCATGACAAGGGCAAGGTCCTGCGGCTGCGTGACGATGGGACCGTGCCGCCCGACAATCCGTTCGTTGGACGCGCCGGGTACAAGCCAGAGATCTACTCACTCGGACACCGGAATCAGCTCGGGCTCGCGATACACCCGCAAACCGGAGCGGTGTGGTCGAACGAGAACGGTCCCAACGGCGGAGACGAGATCAACGTCATTCTGCCGGGTCGAAACTACGGCTGGCCGGACGTCAGCCTCGGGCGCAGCTACGAAGGGCCCTGGCAGGGCAAGTTTGCGAAGGAGGGCATCGAGCCGCCGGTCGTGTACTGGATGCCGTCGATTGCCGTTTCAGGCATGGCGTTCTACACGGGCGATCGGTTTCCAGCGTGGAAGGGCAACGTCTTCGTGGGCGCGTTGCGCTACGGTGAAATTCCTCAGACCGGGCATCTGCAGCGCGTGGTCTTCAACGAACGCGGCGAGGAAATGCGACGCGAGATGCTGCTGACCGAGTTGCGTCAACGCATCCGCGACGTGCGGCAAGGGCCAGACGGGCTCTTGTACCTTCTGACCGACGAGAACCCCGGTGCGCTTCTCCGGCTCGAGCCGAATCCCTGACTCGGAAATCAATGGGACTTATTCACGACGGTGTAGCGGCGGGTCTCCAGACCCGCCGTCGACGACTCATTCATAGAGGTATGTCATGACCACACGATTGCTGTGCGGATGGATCGTGTTCGTGCTTTTGGCCTGGTTACCCGCGAGCGCGGCGGCCCAGAGCGGCAGCGCAATCGCGGGAACGGTGAGGGACGCGAGCGGCGCAGTGGTGCCCGGCGTGACGGTTGAAGCGGCCAGCCCCGCGCTCATCGAAAAGCTGCGAGTTGCCGTGACCGACGAAGCCGGCCGCTACAGCGTGATCAACCTGCGGCCAGGCACCTATTCGGTGACGTTCACGCTGCCCGGCTTCAGCACCGTCAAGCGCGAAGGCATCGAGCTCACGGCGTCGTTTACCGCGACGGTGAACGTCGAAATGCGTGTCGGCACGCTGGAGGAGACCATCACCGTCTCCGGCGAGGCATCAACGGTCGACGTGCAGAACGTCCTTCAGCAGCGGGTGATGACGCGCGATGTCATCGATGCGATTCCCGTCGGAACAAAGTCAGTCGTCGCTCTGGGCGTGCTTGTGCCCGGCATGACGACCAACAGCCAGGATGTCGGCGGCACGCAGTACGGATCAGCCGCGATGGCCATCCATGGCAGCCGTCTCTTCGAACAGGCATTGCTTTACGACGGCATGTACTACAACAACGGCGCCGGCCGCGGCGGCAGCTTCGTTGCCGTGTCGGTCAACGACGCGACCGTTCGCGAGGTCAGTCTCGAGACAGGCGGTTTGTCAGCCGAGAGCGAGCTTGGCGGCGTGCGCGGCAACGTGATTCCCAAGGACGGAGGAAATTCGTTCGAGGGCTTCCTTGCCGGGGCATTTACCAACCACAAGTTCCAGAGCACAAATCTCAACGACGACCTTCAGATGCAGGGGCTGACTTCGGTGGATCGCGTCAATTACATCTACGACTTCAATCCTGCGGCCGGTGGTCCGATTCGCCAGGACAAGCTCTGGTTCTTCGGCGCATATCGTCAATGGGAAACGAATCAGTACATGGCGGGACTCTACTACAACAAGAGTACCGTGCCGTGGATCAAGGAGGACGACTTCACCAGACCCGCGTACGAAGGCGATGAGGACTACAACGGCAGCATCCGCCTCACATGGCAAGCGAGTCCCCGCAACAAAGTGAGCGCGCAGCACCAGGAGGCGCTCCAGATTCGCGACCACTTCTACACGCAATCGTCGACCAACCGGACGCAGTCACCCGAGGCCACGATCAACTACTACGCCGACCCGAGCCGCCTCACGCAGGTCGGCTGGAACGCGCCGGGGACCAATCGCGTGCTCTTCGAGGCTGGCTGGGCATATGCCGCAAAAGACTTCCAGTTCCGATTGCAGATACCGGACGGCATCACGGAAGACGATGTGCCGTGGCGCGATCTCGGCACTGGATTCTCCTGGGGCAATCTCTCACAGACCTACGGGCACAACGACACGCACCAGTGGAACACCCGGTTCGTCACCTCGTACGTGACCGGTTCACACGCGGCGAAGGTTGGTTTCACGTTCCAGCATGCCTGGGTGTGGACGACGCAGGACGTCCCGAACAACGCGGTGACGCTGCAGTTGCGCAACGGCGTTCCGACGCAGCTCACGATGTTCGCGACGCCGCTCGAGTTTTACGAGACGACGAAAGCCAACGTCGGCCTCTTCGCGCAGGACCAGTGGCGTTTGAGCCGATTCACGCTGAACCTCGGTGTGCGCTACGACTACCTCAATTCGTACGTGCCGGCAGGGTCCGTGGGCCCTGGCCCCAACGTGCCCACGCGTAGCATCACCTTCGACAAAGTCGAGAACGTGCCGAACTGGAAGAACGTGTCGCCCCGGATCGGCGTGTCATGGGATCTCTTCGGCAACGGTCGAACCGCCGTCAAAGCCAACCTCGGCCGATATCTCGAGGGCCCGAACCTGACCACATTCACGCGCCGCGCCAATCCCGCCAACGCGATCGTGACGCAGGCCACACGCACGTGGAACGACAGCTTTTATCCCGCCAGCGATCCCCGGCGAGGGAACTTCTCGCCCGACTGCAACTTGCTCCTGCCGGCGGCCAACGGTGAATGCGGAGCAGCGAATCCATCGAACTTCGGAACGACGAACCCGACCGTCCGATACGCGGATGACGCGCTGGCGGATCGCGGCTTCAACTGGGAAGCCTCCGCCGCGATCCAGCACGAAATCCTGCCGCGCATGTCGGTCAACGCGGGGTACTTCCGGCGCTCGTACGGCAACTTCCTCTCGACCGACAACCTCAACATCGGGCCTGCCGACTACTCGCCGTATTGTGCGACGGCGCCCGTCGATTCGCGTCTGCCCGATGGCGGCGGTTACCAGGTGTGCGGTCTCTACGATCCCAACCGGATCGTCGCCCAGAACAACGTCGTCACGCTGTCGGACAACTTCGGCAATCAGACCGAGATCTACAACGGCGTCGATTTCAGCGTGAATCTTCGTCTCACTGGCGGAGCGGTGCTGCAAGGCGGAACGAGCACGGGACGTGTCACCATCGACAACTGCTTCGTCGTCGACTCACCGCAGCAGTTGCTCAACTGCGACGTCACGCCTCCGTTCATGACGCAGGTCAAAGTGCTCGGCGTGTATCCGTGGCCGTGGTGGGGGATTCAGACGAGCGCCACTTTCCAGAGCCTTCCGGGGCCGGAAATCACGGCTGCACGCTCGTACTCGAGTGCCGAGGTAATCGGCTCGCTTGGCCGGCCGCTGACCTCTGGCACCGCGACTGTTCCGCTGATGGCGCCAGGAACGGAATACGCCGGGCGCTTGAACCAGGTGGACTTCAGGCTGTCGAAGGTCTTCCGCTTCACCTCCAAGGCCCGAATCCTGGGCAATGTCGATCTCTACAACATGTTCAACGCGAGCCCGACGCTGGCATTGAACACGACATATGGATCCGCGTGGCTGCGGCCGTTGCAGATCCTGCAGGGCCGCTTGTTGAAGTTCAGCGCTCAGATCGACTTCTGATTTCGATGGAGGTCATCAAAGAACGGCGAGCTACTTCCCCACCATGTGGATCATGTCTTTCTCGTTCTCGCACATGAACTCGATGAGCTCGTCGTCTGCCACCAGATCTTTGGGAATCGTCACCGTCCACGGTCTCGTGTAGAACTCGGGATCGTTGATGGTCATTTCGATTTCCATGTGACCGAAGTCCGGACGGCGGAATCGCTCGGTCAAGCGCATGTTGTCGGAGTGAGGATGTCCTCCATCGTCGAGCCACGTGACAGAATTCAGACCATTGGTCTCGACGACAAACGTGTCGCCGTCCCAGCGGCCGACCGAGTAACCGAGCCAGGCTGGTTGTGGATCGACCGGCAGCGGACGTCCGTCAGTGAGAATCTGGCGATAGTGGTTGTAGGCCTCGAACAGCACGATCGTGACCGCCGGCGTCTGCACGATCTTCGTCGGCGTCCCGAGGGCGTTGAAGTCGGCCACACCATGCGAGATGCAGCGGCCTGACGGACGATCTTTGCCGTTATTCTCCTGCCGTTCACGCCAGAGCGCCAGCGCCACAGGACGCATCGGGATCTCGACGCCACCGGCACCGAGGTTCGCGAGCCAGTTTGGTCCACCCCGTCTGGTCACCCAGATGCCGGACAAATCTGGCTTACCGTCCTGTGTTCTTGGGGTCGGCGCAGATAGATTCGGCCTGCCATCGGGCAAGCGCGGAATGCCAGGCGTGGGATAGTTGATCCACTGCGCCTCGAGAGCTGCGGAAAACAATCCGAACAGCGCTGCGACGACGATGATGCGTTTGCCCGTTGTCATCGCGGTGTATGTTAATCCCTGGTCGACGCAAGAACCCCTACTGCGAAGGTAAGGCGGACTCCCTGCTTCCACATCGAGATTCCTAGAAAGGTTCCCGCCAGCGCAGGCCCGGGAATCGCGCGTAATCCCGATCTGTCGTAATCCACTCGCATCCAGATTCGAGTGCGAGCGCGGCGAACCAGGCGTCCTGTACCAGATTGCCCGTCGCTCGCGACTGGCGGCATAAGTCAACGAAGATGTCCCAGTGTCTCGGGCCAGGCTGCACGAGCCGGCAATTCTCGGGCTGCAGCAGCACCTCGCAGAATTTCACCGCTTCAGACAAGGTGCTCGGCTGCACGTAGATACGCCGGTGCGTACTGATCCTTACAACTGCGGACAGAACCTGCGACGACACGCCATACGCCGCTTCACCGTTGACGACATCCTCGAGCCATTGGCGAAACTCGTCATGTCTAGCGGAGTCGCGACGAAATCCGTACAGCAGGACGTTGACATCCGGCAGGATCACGTCCGCCCTTCGAGGCGGTCGAGTACGGCACTCGAGTCGTCGAGATCTACACCCGGGTGAGTCCCGCCCGTGGCGCGAGAGACTGGTACAACAACACGTTCCCGCCGCGAGCGGATGCGACCGCGCGCGAGCACGAGTCTCAAGCCCTGTTCGATGAGGGATGTCACGGTTTGACCGCGACGGCCGGCTTCGGCCTTGACCTGCCGCATGAGCGCCTCATCGAGCCGGACCGTGGTGCGCATGCATCTCAGCATACGGAAGAAGACATACGTATGTCAAAACGACTCGAACCGCCGCTGCCACGTTGGTCCCCAAGCTTCAGGGAAGGTGGGAGGCGCGCCTCTACTTCTGCGGCGTCGCTTGTTGTGCGGGCTGCTGGGTGCGCTCTTTTGCGCGTTGACGGCGCTCTTCTTCGATCGCGCTGAGACGCTGCGCGCGTCCGGGCTCGAGCGTCGTGCCGTCGGCGCGCACGAGCTTGACGAAGGCCATGCGCTGCGAGCCGGTCCACGTCGGGTTCCCCGTGACCTTGACGTGCTCGCCCGCCTTGATGGAATCAGCGGTCCATCCGGCTTCCTCCAGGTTCAGCCGCCCGGCGAACTCCACGTTCCACTTCTCGACCTTGCCCGTCTTCTTGTCGGTGACGTCCATCAGCATCATCGCGTGCGGATTCACGAACCTGAATTGCGTCACCACTCCTTCGACCTCGATGGTCTTCTTGCCGTCGTATACCGGTGAGAACGCATGATGCGAATCGGCCGGCGTCACCGCGAGAACGAGCAGCGTCAGCACGCACAGCAACACGGTCCGGCTGAAGCCGGACACTACGA
>Ga0075429_100005147_pt1 | contig 11247 bp, 12 predicted proteins | sample RhiMetdeltSRZDD3_FD_75295 | JGI IMG/M metagenome (GOLD analysis project Ga0075429, IMG submission 75295) | Populus rhizosphere microbial communities from Tennessee, USA - Rhizosphere MetaG P. deltoides SRZDD3 | ecosystem: Host-associated > Plants > Roots > Rhizosphere > Soil | place: USA...
CCCCGGGCGCCCCGGGCGCCGCGCCGCCGCCGCCCGCGCCCGCGCCGTACGCCGCGCGCAGCACCGCGGCGAGCTTCACCGCGTCGGCGTTCTTCAGGTAGACCACCCAGATGTTGCCCATGTCCTTGTTGCCGGCCATCGGCCGGTCCAGCTTGGCCACGAGCGAGCGGATCGCGTTCATCCGCGTCGGGTTGGGTGCCCGCACGAGCAGCGAATTGCTGCGCGAATCGACCAGCACGGCCGCCGCGCCGGCGCCGCCGATGCCGGGCACCACCGGCTGGCCCGGCGATGGCTCCGTGAGGCGCTGCACGAGCTGCGCGATGTCGGCCGCCACCGCATGCTGCAGCGGGATGACCTCCACGTCGCCGGCGGCCGGCGTGTCCATCGCGGCGATGATCTTCGCGATGCGCTGCAGGTTTTCCGCGTAGTCGGTGATGACGAGCGAGTTGTTGCCCGGGTTGGCGTTGATCGTGTTGTTCGGGCTGATCAGCGGCCGCAGCACCGGCACGAGGTTGTTCGCGTTCTCGTGGTTGAGCTTGAAGATCTGCGTGATCACCTGGTCGCCGCGGCGCGCCACCGAGCCCACCGACACGGTGCCTGCCTGCAGCTTGGCGTCGGCCTCCGGCACCACCTTGAAGATGCCCCCCGACTCGACCACCGTGAAGCCCAGCCCGCGCAGCGCGGCCAGGAAGTTGAGGTAGGCCTCGCGCGGCGTGAGCGGCTCCTCGCTGTAGAGCGTGATCGTGCCCTTCACCCGCGGGTCGACGACGAACTGCTGCTTGAGGATGGCCGCCATGGCGCGCGTGACGCCCTCGATGTCGGCGTTGACGAAGTTCACCGTCACGGGGTCGCCGGCGCGGATGCGCGTGGGCGGCGGCGTGGCGGGCGCCGGCGCGGCGGGAGCGACTGCCGCGGCGGGCGGCGTTGCCGGCGCGGGCGCGGCCCCCGGCGCGGGCTGGCCCTGCACGAGCGTCGGCAGCGCCAGCGCGACGGCGAGCAGCGCGGCCGGCGTGCGCATCGCGGCGGCGCGCGGCCGCGGCGCTCGGCAGGGGCGGTGGGGGCGGAGCTTCATGGTCATCCGATCGAAATGACGGACCGCGCGCCGTCGCGCCGTCCGATGATGTTCAGGAGGTTGGACAACGCCGCGTCGTCGCCCGAGGCGGCCCGCGCCTCGCCGCGGAAGCGCACGCCGTTGGCGCCCAGCGTGCCGTTGCCGCTCAGCTGCAGCGCGCCCTCCAGCGTGGACAGCAGCAGCTGGGCGGCGCCGGCGGGGTCGCCGTTCACCGTCAGGCGGTAGCTGCCCAGCGATTCGAGCATCGACACGCGCGACGAGGCGTTCATCAGGTCGAGGTCCGCGCGCCCGCGCACGAGCCATCTCCCCTGCACCGACTCGAAGTCGATGCCGGGCGAGGACAGGCGGAACGAGCCGCCGAGCTGCAGCGTGTTGAACGGCGTGCCCAGCCCGCCGAGCCAGGCGCTCGGCCACTCACCCACGATGCCGCCGGGCGGCGGCGCGAGCGTGACCGTGGTGCGGCCGAAGCCGGGCTTCACGTGCAGGATCACCGCGCCGTTCAGGCAGCACGCCTGGCGCGCGCGAAGCTCCAGCCCCAGCCCCCTGGGCACGAGCGTCCATTCCAGGCGGCCGGGCAATGCGCTCGCGTCGCGGCTGCCCGGCCCGCCGCTCAGCACCGGCAAGGCGCTGCCGGACCAGACGGTGCCGCGCGCATCGGCGAGCAGCAGCCGGTGGCCGGTGGCCGACGCGACCGCGTTGGCGAGCCAGGCGGCCGGCGCGAAGGCGACGATGCCGGCCACGGCGCCGACCACGGCGCCGGCGATGCCCCAGCGCAGCGCCGCGCTGCGCGACTTGTCCCACGCCATCTCGGCGTACGTGGACTCGCCCCATCCGGTGGCCGCCACCGTGGTGTTCGACCAGCCCCGGCGCGCGCCGCGTCGACGCAGCATCGTCACCATCACGAACCGCCGTTGCCGAGCGTCACCACGACCAGGCCCGTGTAGCCGGCGGGGCCGCGCGCGAGCTGCACGTCCACCGGGCGCGCCCGTGCGGCCGTGCGCGCTTCGCCGAGCCAGTCGCGCAGCGCCTGGCCCGACACGCCGTTCAAGGTGAGCGTGGCGCGCTCGCCCTGCACGGCGAGCGTCGCCTTGCTGCCCAGGCGCGCGGTGGCCGCCTTCAGCGGCTCGACGGCCTGGGCCGGCGTGACGGGCGGTGCGCCGGTGAGCGTCTTCGCTTCCGCGGCGAGCCCCTGCATCTGCTGCAGCTGGGCGTCGAGGCGGTCGAGCTCGAGCGGTGTCTCGCGCGACACGCGCAGGGCGGGCGCGACCAGCACGCTCCATGCGACGAACAGCGCGATCACCAGGCCGCCGGCGGCCAGCAGCATGCGCTCGCGCGGCGCGAGGCCGCGCCACCGGTCGCGGGCCTGGGCGCGCAGCTCCGCCAGGGCGGGGGACTTCGCGGCGGCATTCAAGGCAAGGCTCCCGCCGGCGCGCGGCTCACGGTGAGGCGGCCGTCGTTGCCCCGCTCGGCCTGCCAGCCGGCGGGCCGCAAGCGGCTGCGGAACTGCTCGATCTGGGGCGGACCCCAGCCGGTCGCGGCGACCACCAGGCGGCCGTTCTCGTAGCGCAGGTTCTCCACGGGCGGCTGGTCCGCCGGCCAGGCGAGCGCGACGGCCTGCAGCATGGGCTCGAAGTCGTTCTGCGCCGGCCGGCCGGCGGCCAGCCGCATGGCGTCGGCCTCGCGCTGCATGACGAGCAGCGGCGCGCGCCGGATCTCGTTCTCGCTCACCTTGGGGAATGCGGCCTTGACGACGTCGAGCACCGCGTCGCGGCGCGCCTGCACGACCGAGCGCTGGTGCCAGGCCCAGAGATTCAGGCCCACCACGTTGACCGCCACCAGCGCGGCGAGGCCCCAGCGCACCGGGCGCCAGGCGGGGCTCAGGAACCGCCGCACCGCGTCGCGCACGGCGCGCCGCCCGCGCGTGCGGCGGGCCAGGTCGAACTGGCGCAAGTTCCACAGCGTGCGCGACGCCTGCAGCAGCCGCTGCGCGGGCGGCATCACGTTGACGGTGGTGCCGAGCCACTGCTCGGCAGCGGCGGCCGCGCCGGGCGTGGCGCTCCAGCGCGTGCCGGGGGGCGCGGGGCGCGGCACGACCGCACGCGCCAGGCCGCCGTGCAGCCGCAGGCAGGCGACCCCGCCCGCATGCGACCACGTGAGCGTCACGCCGTGCTCGCCGCCCTGGCCGGCCGCATCCGTCTCGGCGAAGTGGCCGGACGGCGGATCGTCGGGCCAGGCCGACGGCACGATGCGCTCGACGAAGACGTCGGCCTGCTCGAGCGCCGCCAGCTCGGCGCGCAGCCACACGCGGTCCATCGCGGCGACCCACGTGGGCTCGCCGGCGCCGGCATCCGGCGCGACGGCGAAGTGCGTGAGCTCGGGTTCCTCGAGCACCGCTTCCTCGAGCACGCCGATGAGGGCCGCGCGCAGCCGCGACGCGGGCGCCTTGGGCAGCGTGACGCGATGCCAGCTCACGTCGGCGTCGCCCAGCACGGCCACCACGCTGTCGGCCTTCGGCAGCAGCGAGGCCGCGCAGCGGCCCTGCGCCTCGAGCGCGATGCCGTCCGGGCTCAGCGCATACGTGTACTCCTGCGAGACGGTGACGGGTTCGGGCGTTGCGGCGCCATCGCTGCGCGAGCGCAGGCGGGGGCGAGGGTCGAGCTGGATGGCAAGAACGGACATGGGTCAGACGCCCGGGGGCGCGCGAGGCTACCCCGGATTGTAGGGAGCGGGCAACCGCGTCCCGCCGCGCCGGCGCAGTGCGGTGCGCGCACAACGTTCGACGCTGCGCCGCCGTTGCCGCGCCGCCAGCCGGCCTCGTCCTTCATGCGGCAGCCGCTGCGGCCAGGGTCGCGCGAGACTCAGCCTTCCCGGCTGCTGCGCCGCTGCCGGTACAGCGGGACGATGTCGATGCCCTTGCGCTCCACCAGCGAGCGTTCCTCCAGCACGCGGTCTTCCAGGCGCAGCCGGCCGCGCACTTCGAAGAAGGCACTGACCACGTTCGCGCGTTGCGGCGCGAGCTGCACCGTGGGCGGCAGCACGGCCTTGGCTTCCTGCAAGGTCTTGAAGGGCTGCCGCTGGCGCACCTGCACCAGGCGCTCCGCGGTGCCGAGGTCGATGCCGTCGATGGCCGCGACGATCGCTTCCTTCGACGCGGTGTTGAGGTTCACCGCGGTGCGCACGGGCAGCAGCACGACGTAGGGCTCCATGCGGCGGATGGAATCCGCGTCGATGCCGAACCATTGCAGCTGCGTCACGTCCTGCGGCAGCAGCGGCGCCCGCGATGACGGGGCGCTCGCGGCGCTCGTCGGCGCGAGCGCGTCGTTGAGCGAGTTGGCGATCGTGTCGGCGACCGCGGGCGACACGCTGATCGACTGGAACAGGCGCTTGAGCCCCTCGAGCTCCACGGGGACGACCTTGTCGCCGTCGACCAGGTTGCGCAGGTTGTAGCGCGCCTGGGCGTCGGACATGCTGCCGGACAGGAAGGCCTCGGGCCCGTCGTCGGGACTGCTGTTCTTGTCCGCGGCGATGAAGGTGGAGAGCCGCGCCTCGGCGAGCGGGGTGGCCCAGATCTCGCCGAGATGGTCGGCGCCGCCGTTCTTCGCGTCCTCGCGCAGGATGAGCCGCGCCCAGTCGAGCGCGCCCGAGAGGATCCAGCCGGCCTGCACGCGCGCGCGCTCGGCGATCTCCACCTGCACCGCGCGCCATTGCTGCCACACCATGCCCGCGGCGAGCGTGGACACCAGGGTGACGATGATCATCGCCGTGAGCAGCGCGGCGCCGCGCTGGGTGCGCAGGGGACGGGCGGGGCGGCGCGTTCTCATGGTCCGATCGCGATGTCGCGCGTGAGCGAGCCGGCGAGGCCGCCGCCGTCGAACGTGAGCACGACGCGCACGCCGGTCGGCAGGTCCTGCCGCGTGACGGGCGTGGCGGCGACCGCCGATGCCGCCGACGCCGGCGAGCCCGGCGCGCTCGCGCCGGGCGTCGGCGCCACCGGCACCTGCGTGACGACCCGCGTGACGTTGCCGCTGGATTGGCAGTTGCTCCAGTTGTTGTCATTGGCGCGGAAGCAGTAGACCTGCCATTGCGCGACGCCGGGCAGCGTGCGCAGCTGCCCCGGCTCGGCACCCTGGAACTGCTGCGTGCGCAACCACGTTTCCTGCAGCTCGGCGTTGGTGCGCGCGGGCGGGCTGGCCCAGCGCAGCCAGGCGTTGCCCACGCCGTCGGCGTTGGGCCGCAGCGACCACGTCACCACCTGCAGGCCGGTCTCGGCGCGGCGCGTGAAGCGCAGCGTGGCGCCGTCGTAGGCGAAGGCGGGCACCACGGGCGTGTCCTGCAGCGCCTGCAGGTCGTGCTCGAGCTGGCCGAGCACGGTGTTGAGGCGCAGCGTCTGCTCGAGCCGCTCCTGGCTCGCCTCGCGCGTGCGCACGATGCCGTCCACGCCCTGCCACGCCATCACGGCGAGGATCGACATGATCATCAGCGCGACCATCACCTCCACGAGGGTGAAGCCGCGCGCGCGGGCGGCTGCGGTGCGGGGCGTCATCGCGGCATCACGGTGGAGATCGTGAGGATCGGCAGGCCCGCTTCGGTGGCCATCTGCGCGTCGACGCGCCGGAAGTTCGGATTCGGCGTGGGGCGCACGACGAGCTTGCCGTGGTAGTTGCGGCCGAGCTGCTGGCAGGCGAAGTCGCTGTCGCCGATGGCGAGCGAGGTGTGCGCGAGGCGCAGGTCGGTGAGCTGGTTCTCGGCGCACCACTGGGCGAGGCTCGCGTCGGTGAGGCGCTCGGCGTTGTCCGCGAGCGCGCCGGCCGCCTTGATGCCCGCGCCGAGCGTGACGGCCACGATCGCCATGGCCACCAGCACCTCGATCAGCGTGAACCCGGCCGCGCGCCGGCGCGCGCAGGCGATCACTCGGCGCTGATCTCGAACGGCCCGAGACCGTCGGTGGCGAGGGCGATGCGCCGGTCCCCGAGGTGCAGCACGATGCGCTGCGCCGGGATGAGCGGCTCGGGGCCGAGCACCACCGCACGCGCGCCGACGATTTCCGCCGAGACCCCCTCGTGCAGCCAGTGGTCGGGCAGGCGCTCGCTGGGCGGCAGCCCGAGGAAGCGGAAGCCGCGGCCGGGCCCGCCGTCCTCGGCCAGCACCGGCTCCCAGCGCACGGGGATGGCGGAGGCGCGCGCTTCCGCGCGTGCCGATTCCAGCAGCGCCGCGAGCCGTGCGGCCTCCTGGTCGAGACGGTTGGCGCTGGGATCGCGCAACGCGAAGCTGGCCAGCCCGGAGGCGATCGCGATGATTGCGATCACCACCATCAGCTCCACCATGGTGAAGCCGCGCTGGCGCCGCATCGGCCTCATCGCGCTCGCCCCCGCCTCATTGCCAGGAGCCGATCTCGGCGTCCTTGCCTTCGCCGCCGATGACGCCGTCGGCGCCGAAGCTGTACACGTCGATCTCTCCCTTCACGCCCGGGTTGGCGTACTGGTAGGGCCGGCCCCACGGGTCGTTCGGCAGCTTGTCGATGTAGGGCTTCCAGTTGGGCGCGGCCGGGCCGGCGGTGGGCCGCGTGACCAGCGCCTGCAGGCCCTGGTCGCTGCTGGGAAAGCGCTGGTTGTCGAGCTTGTAGAGCTTGAGCGACTGCATCAGGCGGTTCACGTCGGTGCGCGCCGCGGTGACGCGTGCGTCGTCGGCGCGATCGAGCACGTTGGGCACGATGAGGGCCGCGAGCACGCCGATGATCACCAGCACGACCATCAGCTCGATCAAGGTGAAGCCGGCAGCGCGGCGGATGACGCGCGCGGGCGCGAAGCGGTTTCTTGTCATGGGGTGGAGTCCGGAAGGCGCTGCAGGGCGCAAGGAGGCCGTTGAATCATAATCGCCGGATGCCGGCACGACTGTCCGCATTTGTGATCTGGGCCCTCGTGGCCGCCAGTGCCGTCTTCTGGGGCATGCGCGTCGTCGCCCGTGCGCCGGCGGCACCCACGCACACGGTGGCCGCCGGCGACGTCGGCCCGCAGCGCGCCGACCTCACGCGCCTGTTCGGCGCCCCCATGGTGGAAGCCGCGCCCGTGGCGGAAGCCCCGGCGCCCGCCCCCTCGCGCTTCCAGCTCACGGGCGTGATGGCGCCGCGGCGCCCGGGCGGCGAGGGCATCGCGCTGATCGCGGTCGACGGCAAGACGCCGCGCGCGTACCGCGTCGGGGCGCCCATCGACGACGAGCTGGTCATCAAGTCGGTCAGCCATCGCTCGGTGGCCCTCGGTCCCGCGCAGGGCGATGCGTCGGTGGTGCTCGAGATGCCGCCGCTGCCCGTCGCCGCGACCGGCACGCTGCCGCCGCCGGGAGCGGCCCCGCCGGGCGGGCCGCTGACGCCGCCCGCGGCGGGCGCCGTGCCGGCGATCGCCTTGCCTTCGACGCCGGCCGCGCCGGTCGCGCCCGGGGTCGCGCCGAATGTCCCGGGCCGCTTCCCCACGCCGGAAACCGCGCGCGGGCGAAGCCCGCGCGATCGGCTCCCGCCGTCGAGCACCGAATAGCGGCGGCCGGCGAGGCGGCGCGCCGGGTTCGTTCACACCCTTCAGGCCTCGGGCGGCGTGAGCTCGCCGGGCTGGCTCGGCCCCGCCTCCTCGCCCTCCGCCACTTCGGTCAGCAGCGCGGCCGCGCTGCGCACGAGCGGCCAGGCGAGGGTGGAGCCGGTGCCGTCGAGGCTCTCCATGCCGAGCTCGAGCAGCGCGCTGGCATGGAAGAGCGCGAGCGCGACGTCGAGGCCCTGGTGGCTGTGGCTGCGGCAGAACACGCAGTAGTCGGTGACCGCGGGCGCGATGCGCGAGGCCACCATGAGCGCGGCGCACGCCGGGATGCCGTCCACCACGAGGAGATGCCGCTTGCTGCCGGCGACGAGCATCACGCCCACCATCACCGCGATCTCGAAGCCGCCGAACGCGGCCAGCACCTCGACCGGATCGGTGACGTCCTTGTGGCGGCCCTGCGCCCCGTAGAGCACCACCTGCAGGTGGCTCAGCTGCTCCTCGGACATCGCGGGGCCCGACATCACCAGGTCGCGCACGTTCGCGCCCGTGAGCCGCGAGAGCACCAGCGCCGCGCTCTCGTCGGCGCCGATGCCCACCCCCGCGCACGCCACCACGTTGCCGGGCAGCGCGTCGCCAATCTCCATGCCGGCGCGGATGGCCGCATGCGCCTGGTCGAGCGACATGGCGGCCGTGGCGCGGCAGTTGCGCGTGCCGTGGGCGATCTTGCGCGCGATGAGCCGCGCGTGCGGCGCCACCGCCTCGGACACGCCGCAGTCGACCACCGACATGTCCATGCCCTGGATGCGCGCGAACACCGCGACGGGCAGTTGCGAGGCGAGCAGCTTGTGCACCAGCCGCGAGGTCGGGAGGTGGCCCGGCGCGGCGATGCCGTCCACCGCGAGGCCGTGGTCGGCGGCGAACAGCGCGAGCTGCGGCGTGCGGAACCGCGGCTTCAGGGTGTTCTGGATCAGGCCGAGGCGCACGGCGAGCGGTTCGAGCTCGCCCAGCGCGCCGGTGGTCTCGCTGCGGCGCCGCAGCTTGTCGCGCAACGCCTGCTCCAGCGTCGGGTTGGTGGTGGGAGCGATGAGCGAGCGGTTGACGGACATGGCGCGGCGGTAGCGCGGGGACTCAGCGCAGGAACAGGCGATAGGCCGGATTGTCGGTCTCGTCCTCGCATGGATACGCGAGCGTCGCGAGGAAATCCTTGAACGCCTTCTTGTCCTGCCGGGGCACCTGGATGCCGACCAGGATGCGCCCGTAGTCGGCGCCCTGGTTGCGGTAGTGGAACAGGCTGATGTTCCAGCCCGGATGCATGCTCGAGAGGAACCGCATCAGGGCGCCGGGCCGCTCCGGGAAGAGGAAGCGGTACAGGCGCTCGTCGTGCGCGAGCTCGCTGCGCCCGCCCACCATGTGCCGCACGTGCTGCTTGGCGAGCTCGTCGTGCGTGAGGTCGAGGGTGGGAAAGCCGTGGCGCTCGAAGTTGCGCGCGATCTTGTCCGACTCGCCGCGGCTCGACGTGGTGATGCCGACGAAGACGTGCGCCTGCGTGGCGTCGGAGATCCGGTAGTTGAACTCGGTGACCGAGCGCGGGCCGATCAGCTCGCAGAAGCGCCGGAAGCTGCCGCGCTCCTCGGGAATGGTCACCGCGAACAGCGCCTCGCGTTCCTCGCCCACCTCGGCGCGCTCGGCCACGAAGCGCAGCCGGTCGAAGTTCATGTTGGCGCCGCCGGTGATCGCGACGAAGGTGTGCCCGCGCAGCTTGTGCTGCTCGACGTACTGCTTGATGCCGGCGACGCCGAGCGCGCCGGCCGGCTCCATGATGCTGCGCGTGTCCTCGAACACGTCCTTGATGGCCGCGCACACCGCGTCGGTGTCGACCATCACGTAGTCGTCGACGAGCTCGCGCGCGAGGCGGAACGTCTCCTGCCCCACCATCTTGACCGCGGTGCCGTCGGAGAACAGGCCCACGTCGTGCAGCTGCACGCGCTTGCCGGCCTGCGCCGAGCGCGCCATGGCGTCGGAGTCCTGCGTCTGCACGCCGATCACCCGGATCTCGGGCCGCACCGCCTTGACGTAGGCGGCCACGCCCGCGATCAGGCCGCCCCCGCCGATCGCCACGAACACCGCATCCAGCGGACCCTGGTGCTGGCGCAGGATCTCCATCGCGATCGTGCCCTGGCCGGCGATCACGTCCGGGTCGTCGAAGGGATGCACGAAGGTCAGGCCGTGCTGCTTCTCGAGCTCGAGCGCGTGCACGTACGCATCGGAATAGCTGTCGCCGTGCAGCACCACCTCGCCGCCCAGCGCGCGCACGGCGTCGATCTTCACGCGCGGCGTGGTGACCGGCATCACGATGAGCGCCTTGCTGCCCAGCTTGCGCGCGCCGAGGGCGACGCCTTGCGCATGGTTGCCCGCCGACGCGCAGATCACGCCGCGCTGCAGCTGCTGCGGCGTGAGATGCGCCATCTTGTTGTAGGCGCCGCGCAGCTTGAAGCTGAACACCGGCTGGCTGTCCTCGCGCTTGAGCAGCACGTGGTTGGACAGGCGCTTGGACAGGCTGCGCGCGGGCTCGAGGGGCGTCTCGTGGGCGACGTCGTACACGCGCGCCGTGAGGATCTTCTGCAGGTAGCGGCCGAGGTCCGGGGACCCGGCGGCAGGGGCGGCGGCGCGGCGCGGCGTGGTGGTCTTCTTGCGCTTGCCTGCGGGGCCGGCCATCGCGCTCTCCTGGGATCTCGATTCTTGGCGCGCGGGATGATACGTCAGCGCACCTGAGTGGCCGCCCGGACGGGCGCGGCCCCGAAAGGGAAAGAAAAAGGCCCAAGACATCGCTGCCTTGGGCCGAATCCACCAATGGAGGAGGTGGAGGAGACAATCGTCCGGAGGCTCGGCGGCCGCTACGGGCTCGCTCGACGACTCCACTGGGGTGCAGTGTAGCCCGGAGTTTGTTGCGCTGCAATATGGCCCGGGCTTCGGCGCGCGCTGAGCGCGCGCCGGGCCGTGACGCGCTGCACGCCGGGCGCGCTTTTGCGACACTCGACGCTTCTCGCGCCGCAATGGTGCGCCAATCGCCCGAAACGCCATGGAATGCACCGTGAACTGGGTCCCTGCCTCCGGCATGGCCTTCGCCGCCGAGACCGGCAGCGGGCACGTGCTCGTCATGGACGGCGCGCCCGACGGCGGCGGGCGCAACCTCGCGCCGCGGCCGATGGAGACGGTGCTCGCGGGCACCGCGGGCTGCACCGCCTACGACGTGGTGACGATCCTGCGGCGCGGCCGGCACGACGTGACGGGCTGCCAGGTGAAGGTGACGTCCGAACGCGCCCCCGCGGACCCGAAGGTGTTCACGCGCATCCACATGCATTTCAGCGTGACGGGCCGGGCCGTGCCCGAGGCGGCCGTCGCGCGCGCGGTGCAGTTGTCGCACGAGAAGTACTGCTCGGCGAGCATCATGCTCGGCAAGACCGCCGACATCACGACCTCGTTCGAGGTGCTCGCGGCGTAGCGGCTCGGAGCCTTCCGTGCGTCGGCTCAGAGCCTGTGAGCTTTTCGCCCTTGAACCGTCGGCTCGGCTCTGAGCGAGCCGACTCCGCGGCACAGCTTCGCAGAGCCTGTCCTGAGCCTGTCGAAGGGGCCTGTCCTGAGCTTGTCGAAGGG
>Ga0075429_100005148_pt1 | contig 11246 bp, 10 predicted proteins | sample RhiMetdeltSRZDD3_FD_75295 | JGI IMG/M metagenome (GOLD analysis project Ga0075429, IMG submission 75295) | Populus rhizosphere microbial communities from Tennessee, USA - Rhizosphere MetaG P. deltoides SRZDD3 | ecosystem: Host-associated > Plants > Roots > Rhizosphere > Soil | place: USA...
ACGCCGCCGGCGTTGCGGATCACGTGTGCGTCACCGGTCTGCAGGCCGAGCAGGTCCTCCACGTCAAGGCGCGCGTCCATGCAGGCCACGACCGCGACGCGCCGGGCGGGGCGGATCGGCTGCTTGCCGGGGTGCACGGGCTTGTGCAGCGCCTCGCCGCGCGCGTAGTGCCGGTTGTTCTCCAGGAACAGGTCGGTCTCGGTTGGGGCCATGACGGTCTCCTCGGGTCGGCGGAGCCGGCATGCCAACGCGGAAACCGCGGCCGGTCCGGTCGTCCATCTGGGCGGCAAGGCATGCTACTCGCCGCCCGCCCCGCAGGCACCACCGGATCGGCCGACGCCGACGTCCGCTGCGTCGGGTCGGACCCTATGAACGATTCGCGTGCGAACGGTCGGCTCAGAGCCTGTGAACGATTCGCTGGTAGACGGTTGGCGCGGCTCTGAGCGAGCCGACTACGCTGCACAATTTCATAGGTGCTTCGCTCCGTCGGCTCAGCCCTTCACCGCCGGCTTGTTCGACTTGCGCGCGGCCGCCTTAGCCGCCGCCAGCGCCGCGGCCTTGCTGGCCTGCTTCTCCGCGCGCGTCGGCTTGGCCTTGCCCTGCGGCTTGGCCTCCTTCTCCTTCTTCGCCTTCGGCTTGGGCTGCTCCTTGGCCACGGCGTGGTGCGTTCGCACGAGCTGGGTTCCCTTGTGCCGCTGGTGGTGCTCGGCTTCCTCGTGGCGGCGCGTGCGCTCCTCCTTGAGCGCTTCGCGCTCCTGCATCAGCGCGCGCTCGGCGTCGGAGGGTTCGCCCTCGGCGCCCTGCGAATGGATGCGGGCCATCATGGCCCGGTGCAGGCGTTCGCCGTTCTTCTCGAGCTGCCGGTTCACCGATGCGGTACGGATGGGCATGTCGCGTTCTCCTCGGGGATGAAATGGTGGGAGGGCCACTGTAGTCAGCCCGGCGCCGCCTGCCAATCCCAGCCGGCGAGCTCGGCCAGGCGGCGCAGCACCCACCCGGCCTCTCCGGCGTCCACGCCCGAGGCGCCGCCCGCCAGGCCGCGGCCGATGCGCTCCAGCACGTCGCCCTCGGTGACCCCGAGCTGCCAGCGCAGGGTGGTGGCGCGCTCCACGAGCAGCGTCGCCAGGTCCTCGCAGAACTCGTAGCGGGCCGCGATCTCGGCGCGTGGGGCGGTGGGCTTGAGGCGGCCCGGCGGCACGAACAGCGCCACGAAGGACGGCGGGATCAGCAGCTGGCTCTCGTCGGACATCGCCGCATTGTTGCTCCACAATCAGCCGCTTCTTCCGACGTGCGGGGCGCAGATGATCGTCGAGCGGATCTGGACCGGCAACGCGTATCGCAACTTCAACTACCTGATCGCCTGTCCCGACACCGGCGAGGCGCTCGCCGTCGACCCGCTGGACAGCGAGAAGACGCTCGCCACCGCGAAGGCGCGCGGCTGGCGCATCACCCAGGTGCTCAACACGCACGAGCACCGCGACCACACCGGCGGCAACGAGGCGGTGATCGCCGCCACCGGCGCGACGCTGATCGCCCATCACGAGACGGGCGGCCGCATCGCCGGCGTGGACCGCGGCGTCAAGGCCGGGGACGTGATCAAGGTGGGCAAGCGCGTCGAGCTCGAGTGCATGGACACGCCCGGCCACACGATGTGCCACATCTGCCTGCGCTCGCACACCGACCGCCCGGCGATCTTCTCGGGCGACACGCTGTTCAACGCCGGCGCGGGCAACTGCCACAACGGGGGCGATCCGGGCGCGCTCTATGCCACCTTCGCCACCCAGCTGGCCACGCTGCCCGACGACACGCTGGTGTATCCGGGCCACGACTACATCGAGAACAACCTGCGCTTCACGCTCTCGCGCGAGCCCGACAACGCGGCAGCGCAGGCGCGCCTGCCGCAGGTCGCGGGCCACGACCCGGCGGCGTCCGCGGTGACGACGCTTGCCGAGGAGAAGCAGTTCAACACCTTCTTCCGGCTCACCCAGCCGAGCGTGATCGCGCGGCTGCGCGAGAGCTTTCCCGACCTGCCGGAGCAGCCCGACGCGCGCACGGTGTTCCTGAAGCTGCGGGAGCTGAGGAACCGCTGGTAGGCCGACGCGGGCGGCGGCGGCACCCGGCCCCCCGCCACGCTGGCGGGGCGGCGCAACACCCACACCCCTCATCGCGGGGGTCGGCGACGTGCGCGTGGGCTGCGTGACGAATTCCCTTGATCCAGGAGGACATATCCGGCGAAAGTTGTTGCACTTTCTTACGTTGGATCAAAGTCGAGGGGGTCGGGATGAAGCTACGCCAAGGGATCGTGATCGCGCTGACGGGCCTGGGGCTCGGCGCGCTGCAGGCTGCGCCGGCCGCCGCCGAGGAGCCGGTGCGTCCGCTGCCGCTCGAGGTCAAGCTCGACGCGGCCAAGGTGGCGCTCGGCGGCAAGCTGTTCCACGACAAGCGGCTCTCGCGCGACAACACCATCGCCTGCGCGAGCTGCCACGCGCTCGACCGCGGGGGCGTCGACGGCACGCCCGGCTCGGTGGGCATCGGCGGCGCCAAGGGCCCGATCAACGCGCCCACGGTCTTCAACAGCGGGTTCAATTTCCGCCAGTTCTGGGACGGCCGCGCCGCCTCGCTGGAGGAGCAGGCCGCCGGCCCGGTGCACAACCCGAAGGAGATGGGCAGCGCCTGGCCCGAGGTGCTGGCCAAGCTGGCCAAGGACGACGCGCTCGTGGCCGAGTTCCAGGCCGCGTACGCCGACGGCCTGCAGCCGCGCAACATCCAGGACGCGATCGCCACCTTCGAGCGCTCGCTCGTCACCCCCAATTCGCGCTTCGACCGCCACCTGCGCGGCGACGCCTCCGCGCTCACCGCCGACGAGGCGCGCGGCTGGCAGCTCTTCAAGAACTACGGCTGCGTCGCCTGCCACCAGGGCGTGAACATGGGCGGCAACATGTTCCAGGTGTTCGGCGTGATGGGCGACTACTTCGCCCGCCGCGGCAACCCCACCGAAGCGGACCTCGGCCGCTACAACGTGACGCGCAACGACGCCGACCGGCACATGTTCAAGGTGCCCACGCTGCGCAACGTGGCGCTCACCGCCCCGTACTTCCACGACGGCTCGGCCAAGACGCTCGAGGACGCCGTCGAGGTGATGTTCAAGTACCAGCTCGGGCGCGCCGCGCCCGCGCAGGACAAGGCGCAGATCGTGCAGTTCCTGCGCACCCTCACCGGCGAGTGGCGCGGCAAGCCGCTCGACCAGCTCGCCCCGGCCGCCGTCGCGGCCGCCCGCTGAACCGCCGCACACGCGCAAGGAGCTCGCAATGAACCGGACAACCTTCTTCAATGCGCTGGCCGGCGTGGCGCTCGTCGCCGCGCTCGGCGTGATGGTCGCCAAGACGCGCTCGGTGAACTTCGAGGCGCACGGCGAGATCGTCGGCCTGCTGCGCCAGATCAAGCAGGTGGACGCCGAGTGGAACGTCGACGTTCTGCGCTCGAAGACCGGCCTCAACAACGACTACGACCCGGTCGCCAACCCGCTCGCGCTGGTCGAGTCGCTGGAGACGGCGCTGCGCAGCAAGGCGGGCGCGTTCTGGAGCGGCCACGACGAGAGCGGCGCGCGCATCCGGCCGCTGCTCGACGCCTACAAGTCGACGATGGACCGCAAGATCGCGCTCATCGACCGCTTCAAGTCGCAGAACTCGATCCTGCGCAACTCGTCGCGCTACCTGCCGCTGGCCGCCGCCGATGCGCTGGCCGGGCTGGACGCCGCGTCGCCGGCCACGCGCGCTGCGGTGGCGCAGGACGTGGACGAGGTGCTGACCCACACGCTGATCTACGCCAACGCGCCCGACGCCGCGGTGGCCGCGCGCACGCAGGACGCGCTCGCGCGCCTGCAGCGCCTGGTCACGCAGCTGCCGCCCGACGCCGCCGACCGCGTCGACGGCTTCACCGCGCACGCCGAGACGGTGCTGCGCCAGGAGCAGCTCGGAGCGCGCACGCTGGCCGAGCTGGCCGCGCTGCCGAGCGCGCAGGCGATCGACGGGATCGCCGACGCGCACGCCGCGGAGCACGAGAAGCTCATGGTGGCGCAGCAGCGCTGGCGCACGGGGCTGGTGGGCTACGCGGCGCTGCTGCTGCTCGCCCTGGGCTTTGCCGGCTGGCGCCTGGTGCGCAGCTACCGGCTGCTGCACCGCACGCACGTCGAGCTGCAGCGCACCAACGACCAGCTCAAGGAGTCGCAGGTGGTGCTGGTGCAGTCCGAGAAGATGGCCGCGCTGGGCCAGATGGTGGCCGGCATCGCGCACGAGATCAACACGCCGCTCGCCTACGTGAAGGGCACGTTCGAGGTGCTCAAGGAGCAGGTGACGCCGGTGGCCGACCTGGCGAGCAACAGCTGCCGCTTCGCGCAGATCCTGCGCGTGCCGCACCGCGAGCGCGACCGCGCGCAGCTGTCCACCGTGGCGCGCGGCTTCGACGTCGCGACGAGGAAGGTGGCCGAGAGCCGCATCATGGACGAGGTGGGGCAGCTGCTCGCCGACGGCATCCACGGCATCGAGCAGATCGCCGAGATCGTGACCAACCTGAAGAACTTCAGCCGCCTCGACCGCGCGAAGGTGACCGAGTTCTCGGTGGAGGAGGGCCTGGAGAGCACGCTGCTGCTCGCGCGCAACCTGCTGAAGAACAAGGTCGAGATCGTGAAGGACTTCGCCGCCGGCGTGCCGAGGATCCAGTGCTCGCCCTCGCAGATCAACCAGGTGTTCCTCAACATCGTGACCAACGCCGTGCACGCGATGCCCGAGGGCCGCTCGACGCCGGGCGTGATCACGCTGCGCACCTGCGTCGAGGGCGACGACATGGTGCGCGTGGAGATCCAGGACAACGGCAGCGGCATCCCGGCCGACGTGCTGCCGAAGATCTTCGACCCGTTCTTCACCACCAAGCCGATCGGCCAGGGCACCGGCATGGGCCTGTCGATCTCGTTCAAGATCGTCCAGGAGCACGGCGGGCGCATCCTGGTGGACACCGAGCCCGACGCGGGCACCGTGTTCTCCATCCTGCTGCCGGTGCGTTCGCGCCAGCCCGAACCGCTGATGTCCACCGGCGCGCTGCTCGCCGCCTGATCCCGCTCCACCGCAACGCCCCGAGGGAACCCCATGCAAGCCAAGGCCCGCATCCTGTTCGTCGACGACGAGGAACGCATCGTCAACCTGCTGCGCCTGATGTTCCGCGGCACCTACGAGGTGTTCACGGCCACCAGCGGCGCGCAGGCGCTCGAGATCGTGCGCGCGCAGCACATCCACGTGATCGTGAGCGACCAGCGCATGCCGGGCATGCCCGGCGTGGAATTGCTCTCGCACGTGTACCGCGAGTCGCCCGAGACGGTGCGCATGCTGCTCACCGGCTACTCGGACCTGGCGGCGATCGTCGGCTCGGTCAACGAAGGCGAGGTGTACCGCTTCATCAGCAAGCCGTGGGACCAGGAGGACATCCGCGCCACCATGGCCGAGGCGGCGAGCATCGGGCTCATGGACGCCGCGCTGCCGAAGCCGGCGCGGGCGGCTGCCGCGCCGGTGGCCGCGCCGGCAACCGCCGCGCGTCCGGGCCTGCTGCTGCTCGACGACAGCGACAACGACCGCGCCCAGATCGCCGGCACGCTGGGCGCCGAGTACACCGTGTACCACGCCTCGAGCATCGACGAGGCGCTGCTCGTGCTCGAGAGCCACGACATCGGCGTGATGGTGTGCGAGGCACAGGTGCGCAACCGCGACACGGGCGAGCTGCTGCACGTGCTGAAGAACAACTTCCCCGCGATCATCACGGTGATGCTGACGCAGACGGCGGACAGCGACATCGTCATCCGGCTCATCAACCAGGCCCGCATCTACCGCTTCGCCACCAAGCCGATCCGCCAGGCGGTGCTGCAGCTCGCGGTGTCGGCGGCGATGAAGGAGCACGTGCGCTGCCTCACCGACGTGCGCTGGGCGGCGCGCCAGCGCACGTCGGCGAAGCCGGACCTGGAGCCGTCGGTGGCGAAGGGGATCCTGCAGGGGTTGAAGGCGCTGACGATGCGGTGGCGGCTGTTCGCGGCCTGAGGAAATGGCCGAGGAGGCTGCGCGGCGGAAGGCAGCGGGCCGCCGCCTGTCCGTTCGCCCTGAGCCTGTCGAAGGGCGGCGTGGCAGCGAGAGACCGTTCGGGCTGAGGTATCGAAGCCCCCGGCTGACGAAGTCAGCCGGAGCACGGGCTGCAGGATCACGTGGTGCAACGGCAGCCGTCGCTGCACTGCAGCCGCCCCTCACCCCGCCCTCTCCCCGCAAGCGGGGAGAGGGGGCGAGACCGTCTGCCGCGCGGACGCCTAGTGCAGCTTCACCCGCGGCTCCGTCCCGCGCGTGAGCAGCCGCGACGCCGAGCCCAGCGCGGTCTTCCACCAGCCGTGCAGCGCCACCTGGTGCATCTTGTACAGCGAGAGGTACATCGCGCGCGCGAACAGCCCCTCGACCCAGATGTTGCCGCCCACGAGCGAACCCATGAGGTTGCCCACCGTCGAGTACTCGCCCAGCGAGACCAGCGACCCGAAGTCGCGGTAGCGCCAGGGCTTCAGCGGCTGCCCGCGCAGCCGGCGCCGGATCTGCGACGCGAGGTGCGTGGCCTGCTGATGCGCGGCCTGCGCGCGCGGCGGCACGCACACGCCCTCGCGCCCCAGCCACGGCACCGCGGCGCAGTCGCCGAGCGCGAAGACGGCCTCGTCGCGCGTCGTCTGCAAGGTCGGCGTCACCACGAGCTGGTTCATCCGGTTCGTCTCGAGCCCGGCGATGTCGCGCAGGAACGCCGGCGCCTGCACGCCGGCGGCCCACACCATCAGCTCGGCGGACACCACCTCGCCGTTGGCCAGGTGGACGCCCTGCGCACTGAGCGCGGTGACGCGCGCGCCGGTGTGCACGCGCACCCCCAGCCCTTCGAGCAGGCGGCGCGCCGACGAGGCGATGCGCTCGGGCAGCGCCGGCAGGATGCGCGGCCCGGCCTCGACCAGGTCGATGCGGATGTCGCGCTCGGGGTCGATGCGCTCCAGGTTGTACGAGACCAGCGTGCGCGTGCTCTTGTGCAGCTCCGCCGCGAGCTCCACGCCAGTCGCGCCCGCGCCGACGATCGCCACGTTGAGCTGGCGCGCGTCCAGCGGCGTCTCCTGCATGTGCGCGCGCAGGCACGCGTTGACGAGGCGGCGGTGGAAGCGCTCGGCCTCGGTCGGCGTCTCCAGCGCGATGGCGTGCTCGGCGACGCCCGGCGTGCCGAAGTCGTTCGTCTGGCTGCCGACGGCCACCACCAGCGTGTCGTACGGGCGGCTGTAGCCCGTCGTGACCGTCACGCCTTCCTCGTCGTGCACCGGCCCCACGTGCACGAGGCGGCGCTCGCGGTCCAGCCCGACCATCTCGCCCACGCGGTAGCGGAAGCAGTGCCAGTGCGCCTGCGCCAGGTAGTCCGTGGCATGGACATGCAGGTCCATGCTGCCGGCGGCGATCTCGTGCAGGTGCGGCTTCCAGAAATGGGTGCGCGCCCGCTCGATGAGCGTCACGTGCGCGAGCCGCCGGCGTCCCAGCGTGTCGCCGAGGCGCGTGGCGAACTCGAGGCCGCCGGCGCCGCCGCCGACGATGACGATGCGGTGCAGGTCGGTCGCGTCGGGCCGGTCGGGCGGTGCGCTGGGCATGGGGGCCTCTTCCTCGATGGGGCTCGCATCATGCCGGCTTCGCGCGCGCCGCGTGCGGGCGCGCCGCCGCGACCCGCAGAATGCGGCCCATCGCGTCTGCCGCGCCGAGCGGCCGCCCGTCCATGCCTTCCTCCACCGGCTCGCCCGCCCCGGCGCCCGACGGCCTGCCCGCGCCGGCGCGCCGCCGCGCCATCGCCACCCTGGTGCTGGGCCTCGCCGCGTCGGTGCTCGACGCCACGATGGTGCCGCTCGCGCTGCCCGGCATCGCGCGCGACCTGCAATCCGGCGCGTCGCAGGCGGTCTGGGTGGTCAACGCCTGGCAGGTCGCCGTGCTGGCGCTGCTGCTGCCGCTCGCCACGTGGGGCGACCGCACGAGCCACCGGCGCATCTACCTGGCCGGGCTGGCGCTCTTCATCGCCGCGTCGGCCGCCTGCATGGCGGCCGACTCGCTGGCCGTCCTGGTCGCGGCGCGCGCCGTGCAGGGCGCCGGCGCGGCCGGCGTCATGGCCGTCAACACGGCGCTGGTGCGCCTCGTGTACCCGCAGCGCCTGCTCGGGCGGGGCATCGCGCTCAACGCCGTCGTGGTGTCGGCGGCGTCGGTGGCGGGGCCGGCGCTCGCCGCCGCCATCCTGTCCGTCGCGACGTGGCGCTGGCTGTTCGCGGTGAACCTGGCGATCGGCGTCGGCGTGGTCCTGCTCGGGCGCGGCGCGCTGCCGGCCAACGGCACGCGCCCGGCAGGTGCGGCCGCGCCGCTGCTGCCCATCGACCTCCTGCGCATCCCGGTCTTCCGGCTGTCGATGGGCGCGTCCATCGGCGCCTTCGCCGCGCAGGCGATGGCCTTCGTCGCCCTGCCGTTCCTGCTGCTCGACGCCTTCGGCCGCAGCCCGCGCGAGGCCGGGCTCGCGCTCGCCGCGTGGCCGCTGGGCGCGGTGGCGACCGCGCCCGTCGCGGGACGCCTCGTCGGACGCCATCCCGACGGCCTGCTGGGCGGCGTCGGGCTGGCGGCCGTGGGCATCGGGCTGCTGCTGCTGGCCGCGCTGCCGGCGCACGCGTCGACCGCCGACGTGCTGTGGCGCATGGCGCTGTGCGGCGCCGGCTTCGGGCTGTTCCAGGCGCCGAACAACCACGCCATCGTCACCTCGGCGCCGGCGCATCGCGCCGGCGCCGCCGGCGGCATGCTGGGCACCGCGCGGCTCACCGGACAGACGCTGGGCGCGTTCGGCGTCGCGCTGTGGCTCGAGGCGGGCGTGCCGGCCGGCGATGCGCCGGCCGCGCCGCTCGCGCTCGGCGCGGCGGCGGCGTTCGTGGCCTGCGCGCTCAGCCTGGGGCGGCTGCGCGCGTGAACGCGGCGCGCCGCGCCGGCGCGTCCGCGGCGGCATCGGCCGGCGCGGTATGGGCTGGCGCGGTAGGGGCCGGCGCGGCATCGGCCGGCGTGTCGCCGGCCGCCGCGGCGCCGCGGCGGCGCGACTCGCGCGCGTCGCGAAACACCAGCGGGTGCTCCACCCCCGCCGGCTGCTCGGCCTCGGCGAGCGCGTCGTCGATGCGCGCGCGATGCGCGCTCTTGCGGCACACGGGGTCGGCGGCCTCGGCGTCCTGCGCGACGAGATACGCCTGGCAGCGGCAGCCGCCGAGGTCCTCCTCGCGGTGCTCGCAGCTCGCGCACGGCTGCTTCATCCAGCCGGTGCCGCGGTAGCGGTTGAACCCTTCCGAGTCGAACCAGATGTCGGCGAGGCTCGCCTCGCGCACGCTGGGAAAGGCCAGGCCGGGCAGCATGCGCGCGGTGTGGCACGGCAGCGCGACGCCGTCGGGCGCGACGTTGAGCAGCGTGCTGCCCCAGCCGTTGACGCAGCGCTTCGGGCGCCCCTCGTGCCAGTCGGGCGCCACGAAGAAGATGCGCATCGCGCCGTCGAGGCGCGCGCGCCACGCGTCGGCGCACGCCTCCGCGCGGCGCAGCTGCTCGCGCGTGGGCAGCAGCCGCGCGCGGTTGAGGTACGCCCACGAGTAGTACTGCGTGTTGGCGAGCTCGAGGTACTCGGCGCCCATCGCGTGCGCCATGCCGATGATGCGATCGACGTGGTCGATGTTCAGCCGGTGGATCACCACGTTGACGACCATGGGCCAGCCCTGGTCCTTGATGATCCCCGCCACCCGGTTCTTCAGCTCGAAGGTGCGCGTGTGGGAGAGGAAGTCGTTCATCTCGCGCGTGGAGTCCTGGAACGACAGCTGCACGTGGTCCAGGCCGGCCGCCTTCAGCGCGCGGGCGCGCTCGGCGGTGAGCCCGACGCCGGAGGTGAGCAGGTTGCTGTAGTAGCCGAGGCGATGCGCTTCGGCCACGATCGTCTCCAGGTCGTCGCGCAGCAGCGGCTCGCCGCCGGACAGCCCGAGCTGCACCGCGCCCAGCGCGCGCGCCTCGCGCAGCACGCGCAGCCACTCGTCGGTGCGAAGTTCCTGCTCGCGCGTGGCGAAGTCCACCGGGTTGTAGCAGAACACGCAGTGCAGCGGGCAGCGGTAGGTGAGCTCGGCCAGCAGCCACAGCGGCGGCCCGGGGCGCGGCGCGCGGTCCATGGCGCTCGAGGCCACCGGGCTCATTCCCACGCCACCCAGCGCTGCCGGCGCGCGAGGCCGAGGAAGTCCAGCACGTCGGCCTGCAGCCCGGTGGTCGAGAACGCGGACTCGAGGTCGGCGACGATCGCCGCGCAATCGCGCACGCCGTCGCAGCGCCGCAGGATCTCGCCCGCGCTCTGGTTCAGCTTGACCATGCCCTCGGGGTACAGCAGCACGTGGCAGGACTGCGCCGGCTCCCACTGCAGGCGGAAGCCGTCGCCGATGCGCGGCACGGCGTCGGGCCGGGCGGCCGGCGCGGCGTCGCGCGCCGTCGGGCTCATCGGTGCATCGTGCACGCGGCCTCCGTCACGACACGCCGTAGCGCTGCGCCATGGCGTCGTTCATGGCCCACAGCACGTCGAGCTTGAACTGCAGCACCTCGAGCGCACGCGCCTGCTGCGCGCGGGTGGTGAAGTGCGCCAGCGTGACGGCGAGCCCCTGCTCGACGTCGCGCCGCGCCAGTCCGACCCGGCTGCGGAAGTACGCCAGCCCGTCGGCGTCGATCCACGGGTAGTGCTCGGGCCATCCGGCGAGGCGCTGCCGGTGGATCTCGGGCGCGAAGAGCTCGGTGAGCGAGGCGCACACCGCCTCCTGCCACGGCGCGCGGCGCGCGAAGTCGACGTAGGCGTCCACCGCGAAGCGCACCGCCGGCACGACGTGCCGCTGGTCGATCACTTCCTCGCGCGCCAGGCCGACGGCGCGCGCGAGGGCGAGCCAGGCCTCGATGCCGCCTTCGTCGCGCAAACCGCCGATGTCGCAGCCGTCATGGTCGAGGATGCGGCGCACCCAGCCGCGGCGCACCTCGCGGTCGGGGCAGTTGGCGAGGATCGCCGCGTCCTTCACGGGGATGGCCACCTGGTAGCAGTAGCGGTTGGCCACCCAGCCGCGGATCTGCTCGGGCGTGGCGCGGCCCTCGTTCAGCATGCGGTTGAACGGATGGTGGATGTGGTAGGCG
>Ga0075429_100005153_pt1 | contig 11240 bp, 9 predicted proteins | sample RhiMetdeltSRZDD3_FD_75295 | JGI IMG/M metagenome (GOLD analysis project Ga0075429, IMG submission 75295) | Populus rhizosphere microbial communities from Tennessee, USA - Rhizosphere MetaG P. deltoides SRZDD3 | ecosystem: Host-associated > Plants > Roots > Rhizosphere > Soil | place: USA...
AAACGGAACCAGCCTGGTCACGGGAAGGCAAGTGGGACGACCCACCGGGAAACCATGGGAATAAAGGCTTGCAGCCCTACCGCCAGAACACGAGACCGCGCCAGTTCCCGACCCTACAGTCGATCTGGGTCGATGGATCGGACTTACGGCTGATCGATCTGTGACGTGTCCATAGTGGACGCGACGGCCGGTCACAGGTAGATCACCTGGTTTGTGAGAACTCAAACGATCTTCGTGGACCGGCCGTCGCGAGTCGAGACTATGGCCGGGCTGACCAGCGATCAAGTCGACCGGCTGGTCATTGATGTCTACGCCCACGGCGGCCTGGATCCGGCCCGGCGCCGTGCGGTCGGCCCATACCGCGCGGTGCTGGTCGTGCTGATCTACCTGCGGCATAACCTGTCCCAGGCGTTAGTGGCCGAACTGTTCGGCTGCTCCCAGCCGACCGTGTCCCGGCTGATCGGTCGACTCTGCCCGGTCATCACGGCCGTGCTGGCGCCGCACGCCGAGCAGACAGCCGCGCGGGAACTGCGCTCTACTGTGCGGGTCGACGGGTTCCTGGCACCCGTCGGCGACCGCCGCGAGGGCACCCACACCTCGGGCATGTACTCCGGCAAACGCCACCGGTGCGGGTTCAACATCCAGGTCGTCGGCTCCGCCCACGGCAGGCTGGTCCTGGTCGGTAACCCCCAGCCGGGAGCCATGCACGACGCGAAAGCCTGGCACGCCTCGGGCCTGGCCGCGATCTTCGCCGGCCGGCTGCACGCCGACGGCGGACCCGGCGGCTTCGCCGACACCGCCTACACCGGCACCGGCCTGCTCGTCCCGCGCCGCAAAACCAAAGGGCAGGACCTCACCGAATCCGCCCGCGACTTCAACCGAGCCATCGCCTCGCACCGGGCCAGCGTCGAACGCGTCATCGCCCAACCTCAAGAACTGGAAACTCCTAGCCACCGGCTACCGCGGCCTACTCGACCGATTCTCCACGTTCCTCGACACCATCACCAAGCTGGAGATCTACCGAACATCATGACCATCGATTGAATAACGCTCTTAGCATCCGGCCTGCGTGGTAATCCCAATTCGTCGTGAACCAGCTTATTGTCCAGAGCGGACTCGGACCGCACTAGTCGGAAGAAATCATCAGGAAGAGCTGATCCGTATTCGTTACACCAAGGTTGGCTATATGGCAACTAGAAGAAGCCGCGGTATTGATCAGAGCGTCCTTCTAATTTTATTTCAGACTATATTCATGGGCCTAATTGCAGCCGGAGTCTACATAAGGAGGAAGGTCGATCTGTCGGGGGGGATAACTACTTTTGACGCGCTCGCGACTCACCTAGTCGCCACCGTCGTAGTACTGGGTTCACTACTTGCATTCATAGGACTGTCTATTTACCTTATTGCCGGCGTCGGAAGAAAAGAGTCAACCGTACAAATTCGCTCCAGATCTCAGACTGCCGCCGAAGGAACTACAATCGTCGCTGAGATCGCCGGCCGCAAGATACGCGAGCTTAGAATTCCGTCAGAACATTCAGAGGCTAGTGCGCGGCATAAGGGCGAAGAGCCAGATCCGTCACTGGGAGATAGAACTATCTCATTTGTCATCGACGTAATGAGCGCTCAACTTCAAGCTATGGAGCGCAGAACAGTTCGATCACAGTGGTTAGCCTTTATATTGGGCCTTATCGCATCAGTCCCAATCGGCTTCCTCGTCAATCTATTCAGCAGTTGAACTAGCGCAGCGCAATGAAGGCAGCGGGACCCGAGCGTGCTCGCCGAGATGGCCTACGGCTCGATGCGCCGTAAGATCCCCCAGTTGTGGGAGGCGTTGACCGGCCACTTCGATGACCAGCACGCGTTCATCTGCGCCACCATGCTGCGCCGTATCGACGCCTTGGCCGCCGACATCGCCGAGCTGGACTCCAAGATCGAGGAGTTGATCGCCCCTTTCGCCCAAGCGGTGGCGAAGCTCGATGAGATCACCGGGATCGGGCTGCGTTCGCTGCAGGAGCTCATCGCTGAGCTCGGCGTGGACATGGCCGTCTTCCCCACCGCCGCGCACCTGGTGTCCTGGGCCAAATTCGCCGCGATCGACGCGCGATCGGCCGGCCGGAAGAAGAGCAACTCCACCAGCAAAGGCAACCCATGGCTGGCCGGTGCCCTCGGCGAGGTCGTCGCCGGGCTGGCCCGCACCAACACCTTCCTCGGCGTGCGTTACCGGCGGCTGGTCCGCCGACGGGCTAAGAAACGCACGATCGTCGCCGTCGGCAACTCGGTGCTAACCATCATCTGGCACCTGCTCTCCGACCCCACGCCCGCTATCGCGATCTCGGCCCCGGCTTCTACGATCCCGTATCGACAAGCAACGCCGGCAACGCGACCTGATCCGCCAGCTCGAACACCTAACCGGCCAGAAGGTCAACCTTAAACCCCAACCCGAACTACCCACAGCGGCCTGACCGCCGACAACCCCAAGCCCGGCTCCGCTGCGCTGCGCCGGGCGCTGCCGCCTGTCCACGCACTCACCGATTTACGAGTCAGCCTACGTGCGAGCGAACCGCGTCGCCGGGGCGTTCTAGCTGCCTGGCGTAGCGGATCAGGGAGCCGACGACCTGTTCCGGTTGTTCGAACATCGGCCAGTGTCCGCAGTCGGCCAGCTCCGTGCGGAGCACCACGTTCAGCAATTCCTCGGCTCGGGCGGCGTCGACAGTGGTCATCAATGGATCGTCGGCTCCCCAGATCAGCGCTGCCGGTTGTCGTACCGCGCGCATGAGGTTTTCGATCCTTGTCCCGCGCGAGGAGAGCATTACCCGCACGAGTCGGGCGGTGTATAGGGCGTTAACGTAAGAGACGGCGTCCACGACTAGGTCGGCGTTGAGGCGGGCGGGGCGAGCGACGAACGACGAAAAGAGCAGCGCTCGGACGGTCTTGCTGCGCAGCAATGCTTGTTTCGTCACTTCGGCGATCGGGATCAGGCTCTCGATGGTCAGCATGCCGAGCGCGAACGCAAGGCGAGGGTTGGTCAGGGAACGCCACGGCTGTTCGACTATCCGCCGCGCCGAAAACAGGCATCCGGACAGCAGCGCGACGCCGCGAACCAGGTCGGGGCGGTCGGCGGCGACCTGCAACGCCACAGCCCCGCCCCCGGAGAAGCCGACCACGAGCGCGTTGCGGACCCCGATGGCGTCCAACAGGGTCGCGACACCTGTGCTAAGTGCCGAGAGGTCGAGGCTGCCCGATGGCGGCCCGGTGCCACCGAATCCGGGTAGGTCGAGCGCCACAGTGCGCCGGTGCCGGCGCAGTGCCGGCGCAACCGCGTTCCAAAAGTCCAACGAGCTGCCGGGGCTGTGGATCAGGACGATAGGCGTCTCGCCGACCGCGGTGCCAGGGAATGAGCCGAAGTACCGGACGCCAGCGATCTGCTTTGTGGGCAAGATGCTCATTGTGTCCTCCGGCGGCGGTGCGTCAACGGCGCACCGCCGTCGGGCCGCCGGAACCTGCCACCGCCTCGTGGGACACGTGATAGTCGTTCACGTAGCTATAGAATAGCCCGCCGATGTTGCGATACTCGGTCCAGAAGAACCGGCGGGCCTGCACCAGCGCCTCACCCGCCGAGGTCGGCCCGAACGCGGTGCTGTACAAGAACGTGAAGAACACGTAGGCGAAGCGCGCCGCGAACCGGATCGGCACCTTGCATTCGGTGCCGATGAACGCGCGGCACTTGCGGTCGAAGAAGAGACGTTCGAGCCGGTTGGGCGTGTACGGCTCGCCAGCTACTGTGTCGCAGGCGTTGGCGAAGACCAGCGGCTGGTCGGGCAGTTGCCGCGTGCCAAGGTCGATCAGCGCTAGCGTGTCGGCCGCGTCGTTGGTGCTGCCAAAGCGCAGCACGGGGTCGGAGCCGTCGCCGACGGTGCACTGACAGTAGAAGTACAGCAGGCCGACCGGGTTCGGCGCGGGATCATGCAGGAACCGCTGGAGCTCGGGTTTGCCCGGCGCACCGGTGGGCAGCATCAGCGGCTGCCACCGGGCGAGCTCCGCGGCGTGCTCCCTCGACGCCGCCCACGTCTCGTCGCCTTCCCGACCGCCCCAGTACATCAAATGGGCCCGGGTCGCCCCGTTCACGATGTGGCGGGAGCGTACGCCCATGCTGTACGCCCGGTAGCTGATCCGATACCGCAGCCCAAAGAACCGGGTGGCATCGATCGGCTCGCCCGGCAGCGGCGGCTCGGCGCCGTACAGCAGGGTCCACGGCACGTGCGATACCCACGGCCCGCCGTTCTGCTGCCATGTGAGGTCGAGCCGGTCCCCCGGCTGCAGCAGCTGGATTACCTCCCTCAGCCGGCTATCGTCGGGGAAGATCGCCCGGTACAGCGCCTGCCCCTCATAGGCCAGACGGGCCAGTTCGGGGCTGCGGGCCATGGCGGCCCATCGTTCTTCGGCCCGCTCGGGTGGGGTCGAAGCCCGGGTCCAGTCCGCTGTGGGTTCGAATGACTTGAGCCGATCCGCTAGCGACTCGACAGTGATGCCGTCCAACTCGTCTTGGTACTTGCTCCGGAAGGCGTTGGCCGCGTCGCGGCTACGGGCGATGATCGACTCGATGTTGGCGATGTCAGGGCGCCAGCTCACCGCGTCGTCGGGCCCCAGCTCTACGCTCTGCACCTGGGCCATTGAGCGCAGTAAGAGAATCTGCAGGGTACTCGAGGGCCGCTGCCAGGTCAGGTCTGGCTTGGGCGCCAGGTCGCGGGCCGGCACGACGAGTAGTTCGGTGGCGACCAAGGTTGCGTCGCTGGTTTCCGGCGCGTCGACTGTGACCGCGTCCACGGCGGCGCTCGGCGAATCCAGGGGTTCCAGTGCCGGATCGGCCGATCCGTCGAGAGGCCCGTCGAGCATGGCCGTTTCTGATTCACCCGATGGGGCGACACGCAGCCGCACCGAGAACTCCCGGTACACATCCCCCGAGACGCGGACCAGCCCGTCGATGCGTGCGGCGCCGTCGACCATCGGCATCAGAAGCAGGTTGCGATCCTCAGACTCGCCCGTGCGCGGGATAAGCAGGGAGAAGCGGGCCATCCACTGGGTGTCCGGGCCCGCCTCGGCGACGTCGAAGACGACTGAGGGATCATCGCCGGGGGTCAGCCGCGCGGTGGTCGACCAGAGAGTCCACTCGCTGAGCAGGCCCTGCGCGGGAATGTCGGCGCGCGGTATCGCGGTCTCACCGATCGTGGCGTTGTCCGGCCGGAGCGCACCAACCTGAATCATGGCGAGATACTGTTGACCCAGGACGAGTGGGGCATCGGTCCGGCCACGCAGTTCGGGTATCCAGAAGTTGATGAACTGCGCGTCGACGGCGTCGAGTAGCTTGTGCTCATCGTTCCTGCGAGGCCGCCGGGTCAGCGCGCGGACTATCGCCGAAATAGCGCGGGAAACGCCTGGACCGCTTTTCTTGACGATCAGTACGATGAGCATCACGATCCATAACGGGATCTCAGCGACCACAAAAAACACCAGCGCGAGCGCGTACACGATGCACGCAAGAACAACGGCACCGGCGACGATGAGCAGGCCAATCGACGCCACCAGCAGCCCCTTGCCCAGCACTCGCAAGACGCCCGCGAAACCAACCTCCGCCACGCGCCGGAACAGCCACCCGACGAGCGCGGGCAGGCCGAGCAGCGCGCGATAGGTGACGACCCCCGCCGTGCGCAGCATCCGGCCGAGGTCGGACCACGTCATGTTGTAGGCAAACTTGGAAAGCCGAATGATGCCCACCGCAATAAAGAACAGCGCGAAACCAATGCCGATGAGCGGCGAGAACACAACCATGGAAGCCCATGCCAAGCAGCCGCTCATCAACATCAGCACGGCCAGCAGCAGCGCTATCATCGAGAACGTTTGCACCGGCCCACCCGGCCTGCCACCCGGACGCACTTTGGTAACTTACGTCACGTTATTGCTCTCCGCCTATGGCACTAACGGACGACGGCGACGCGGTGATCGGACGGGCCTACAGTAGCCGGACCTGCTGGAAACTCAGCAACTGCCCGTTGCCCAGGGCATGGTCTAACGCTTCCAAGTGTGCCTGGTCGGGCGAGGCGAAGTCGAGATAGCCGGGGTCCGCGTCGGGGCCAGCGACGGCCTGCGCTGTACCGTCGTCACCGAGGTGACCGGCAAGTGCTTCCTGCGGCGTCCTTGGCAGTCGCATCGACCGCCCGGCCAAGAACCTGAACACATCCTCGTACACCGCGGACATGCTCGGCAGGCGCCCGTGCTCACCGCGAACGTAGCGGGTCTCGCCGACATGTTCCAGCTGCGCCGAAGCCAACGGTACACGGCCGTCGCCTTCGCGGTGCGGGTTGCCTGGTCGCCGGGTCGTCAGCCGATCCATTTGCTCCCATCCCCAGCCGAATGCGGGTTTGTAGGCCGTCGCGAACAGCGTCCGGTAGCCCACCCCGGCGATGACCGCCATGCGGTCCCGGCGCTCCTGGTCGAGCCCCACGTGTGCGTGGTACAACTCCTCGTGTTGTGCCCGCCCGGCATCCAGCACCCGCTGCAACCGATTGGCCGCCTCCGGGTCGAGTCCCAGGTGCCAAGCGCCCGCGTCGTACAGGTCGAAATTTGCGCACGGATGACCATCGCCGGACGGCGCGTCCCGTGTGCCCGGATACACCCCGGCGGGGGCCGGTAACAGGCTCAGCACGCCCCATAGCGACCGGAACGTAGTGCGGTCCAGATACCGGCCGAGCAGCGCCAGCGCGTCCCAACCCCAGAGATGGCGCTTGAGGTACCCGGCGATCGCGGGCGCACCGTAGTGCGGCGTACCGATAAAGACGATCCGGTCGATTCGCGCCCAAAGCGCCGGGTGCGCTGCGAGCGCTGCCCGGACCATCAATCCGCCCATGCTGTGGGCGACGACGTGCACCGGACGGCCGCCAAGCTCGACGCTGACGCGCACGACGTGATCGGCGAAACGCTGCGTGCTCAGGGCGAGCGGCTTGCGCCAATCGTACGCGAACGCCTCATGCCGGAACATTCGCGTGGCATAGACGCCGGCGAAGAAGCCCTCGTAGCTGAGGTCCACCGCGAACGGCTTGATACGGGCGTGCGCGTCGGCGTCGCCCTGCCCGTCGGGGGCGAGCCGCAGGTCGTTGATGTGGTTGCGGGACCGGATGTCGAGCCACCACACGCCGCCGTAGCCGTCGCTGGCCAGCAGGCTGCCCATCACACCTGGCACGAACACCACGTTCGTCGCGACGTCGCCAAGGTGCCGATCGTCAAGGGCCGCCGCGAACCGCCGGTACTCCGCGTAGGCATCGTGCCCCAGCCGGTTGCGCAGCTCGGCCGAGTGTTGCCCGTCTTCGACCATCCGTAGCCGCTCCGTGAACGAGCCTGCCAGGAACAACGACCAGGTGTCAGCCACGGGAGCGATCCAACCGTGGGTCGATCGCAGCGTCACCAGCCGTTCGGCCGCGACGCCTCGTCCAGCAGGCCCTCACAGCTACGGACGAGAGCGGCGGCGGGGCGGCGCTGGGCCTCCAGCGGCGACATACCCCGCCAGCGAGTCGCGCAGTCACTTGGCGTTCTTGCTGTTCAGGTCGACCTCGTAGGATCGGCCGTCCAACATGAACCGCACCGTCTCCGCCGCTTCGCCTCCGTCCAAGTCGTCTTCCAGGACCACTAATTCTCGTCGTGACATGACATTCCCTCCGGCAATTGATAATCGATTACCACGATAACGTGGACCAGGTGTGAATTGGTAAACAAATGTCAATCCGGCTGGGGGAGCAGCGTCGATGCAGCGACAGGGCGCTAGTAGTGCTTTGTTATGTCCGGCGTGTCGTTGATGCCGTCCATTGTGGATGGTGGTTGACTTTGTGGCGTGACTCCGGAGCAGATCGAGCAGGTGCGTCCACGGTTGGTCGAGTTCACCGCGCAGATGTTGGACGGGGCGGTGCGGCGGTCGGACCAGCGGGTCAAGGGCGAGTTGTATGTGCGTGGTCTGCTCACCGATGGGGCGCGGAAGTCGATGCAGCCGATGGCGGCGCGGCTCGGGGTCGATCATCAGCAGTTACAGCAGTTCGTCACGTCCTCGACCTGGGACTACCGGGCGGTGCGGTGCAACGTGGCCCGGTGGGCGGTGACCGCGATCGACCCGGCCGGGTACGTGATCGACGATTCCGGGTTCCCGAAGGACGGCACCGCGTCGCCGTGTGTGGCCCGGCAGTACGGGCCGCCACGGTCCGGGCGAAACGGGACCGGGCCGGCATCGGTGAGGACGTGCGGCATCGGGAGAAGTGGCGCCTGGCCCTCGACATGCTCGACGAGATGATCGACACATGGGGGTTGCCGAGACTGCCGGTAGTCGCCGACTCCGGCTACGGCGAGTGCACCCTGTTCCGGCTCGGACTGGCCGAACGCGGCCTGCGCTACGCGGTCCAGGTCGACCCGAACGCCACCGCCCACCACGGCGACGCGGTGCCGGTCACCCCGCCCTACAACGGCCGGGGACGTCCACCTCGATCCGTCTACCCGGCTGCGCCCGTCACCTTCAAAGACCTCGTCCTGGCCGCTGGCCGGGACACCGCACGACAGGTGACCTGGCGGCAGGGCAGCCGGCGCACCAAGACAAACCCGACCGCGGCGATGCGCTCACACTTCCTGCGCCTGCGTATCCGCCCGGCCAACCGCGACATCCCCCGCGCCGTCGACGGCACCCTGCCCGAGGTGTGGCTGATCGCCGAATGGCCACCCGACACCGACGAACCGGTCAAGTACTGGCTGTCCAACCTGGACACCCGAACCTCCCTGAAGACCCTGGTCCGACTCGCGAAACTCCGCTGGCGGATCGAACACGACTACCGCGAACTGAAAACCGGCCTCGGCATCGACCACTTCGAAGGCCGCAGCTTCACCGGCTGGCACCGCCACGTCACCCTCACCGTGCTCGCTCAAGCCTTCTGCACCCTGTTACGCCTGGACCCAAAAGCGGATGCGCCGGCCTGACTCTCTACGCGATCCTGCGCGAGCTGCAACTCCTGCTCGCCGTCATGACCGGCGCATGCCGTACCTGCAACCGCCCCCATTCGACGACACTACCTAACAAAGCACTACTAGGACTAAGCGCACAAAGTTCTTCGGCCCTGCAATGGAGGGCAGCACCTTGGCCTGTGTCCGGCGCGCGCCTGATCCCAGCCGGCGAATCCGGTCGCCATCTGGTCATCATAATCGCGTGCACTGACATCGGCAGATGAGTGAGTCGATCAACGCTCCTACGCACCAGGCCGTAACACACGTAATTGGCTCTTCGGGCAGCCGTCCGCATGCACCGCCAACCCAAGCACGTCGATGCGCGATCATCTACAGATCCCTGACCGCGTCGGCGAGTTCAGGATCAAGCGTGATGAACGCATCGGCTTCCATCTGCTCAGTGCGGCGTAGTCGGCGTCGAGTGGTCACCCGAGCTTGACGCGCCGTGAGCCGTCGAGCTTGACGACGCAGAACGGCCTGTTGTGCCTACCGTTTTTGGGCATCTGCCGGCGGCCTGCAATTTCCACGGCCTCGGCTGCCGCCACTCGCCGCGCACTCCACCTCGGATGCTGGCCGCCAACCGGTGCGGGCTCGCGGCCGGACGGCGAGACCGGTCCACCAACCCGGGCAGACATTCTTGCTCGAACCGGCGACGCCACGCAGGCTGCGGTTGCCGCGGTGTGCGATGCCGCAACGGACCTCGCCGACCGGCGAGCCGTTCAGCAGCTCACGGACGGCCCGGTACCGGTACTCGGCCATCGCCTGCTGATCCACACACGCGCCTCCTCGAATCACCCACAAAGGACAGTGAGGAGATGAGATCGGCAGCAGGCCATGGTGTCAAGGAGGTTCCGAGGACGGTCAGTCAAGGATCTCCTGTAGCCTCACAGCGACACCCGACTCTGTGTCAGATTGGATATGAACGCGGTCAACGGGGCGACATCGCCCTACAAGTCGGTTCTCAGCAGGGCTGTGGGAGTAGCCAACACGCTTTGGAGAGATCTGGGGAGAGCTTCCGCCGCAAACAGGGCCGCATAAGCCAAGGGTCCGTTTACGCGGGTGGCGGGGATCGGGCCCCGCCACCGCTTGTCGTCGCTATTCGCTGACCTCCGGGTCGGGCCGTGCGGGTCTACGGTTGTCGAGGATGCGTACGGTGGTACTCAGCTTGATCGGCGCGTCCTCGGGGCCGCGCAGGAACGGGTGGATGTAGACCGGGCGGCGTAGCGCTCGGCCTTTGCCGTATGCCTGGTTGCGCCAGTGGCCGCTAACCCACACGCGGCTGGTGTAGGTGCGGCCGGTGCCGGTCGCCCCGACGGTGCTGGCGCTGGCCTCTCGTTGGGTGTGGGCACGGATGCGCACGATGCGTACGTCGGGCAGGGGACGTTTGGTGCGGGCGTACGTCTTGCGGACGGTCTTGTCGACCTCGGCGGGCACGGTCTCGGCGGCCTTCTGCGCGATCAGCAGCCAGGTGGCCAGCAGGATCGTGGAGCCATAACCGTGGGCGTCCTCCACCAACTGCTCGTGGCGTGGCCGGAAGGTGCGCATGGGTGCCAGCCAGCCCACCTCGTTACGCAGGTGCTGCATCGCCTGGTGGTCGAGGCCGGTGCCGATGGCGCGGTAGACCACGGCCTGGACCACGTCGTTGTCGGTGGTCCACGAGACTGCTGTGATGCGGCGGGCCGTGGCTGGACGTGCCCAGACGAGTAGCCCGTCGTCGCAGGGTGCGAGGTCTTTGCTGGCGGTGACGGCCGGCAGCTGCGAGGCGGCGTGTTCGGCCAGCTCGGTGAAGCTGTGGTCGATCCAGTAGAGGCGGGCTCGGTCCAGTTTGCCGGCGAGCTGGTCCCTTTGGGTGATGCGCAGGGCGGTGGGTAGCTCGTCGGGTCCGCGGTAGAACCGGGCCAGCCGGTCGCGGACCTTCGGCAGGTCGCGTGGGGTGAGGTTGAGGTCCGGCCAGGCGGTCGTGGTGATCAACACGCGGCCGGGCTGCCTCTGGCGCAGGAAGGCTTGGTGGAGCTTGGTGGTTTCGGCGTGCGCGAACGGGATGTCGTGCACGCGCATGCGCCGCACCGCTCGGTCCACGACGCGGTTCGGCTTTCCGGCGTCGAGGTCGGCCGTGCAGGGCACGCAGGCGGCCCACGTTTCGCCCATGTCCTGCAACAGGTCTGTTCGGCTGCCGGTCGCGAGTACCTTTACTCCTGCGCCGCGCAGCGTCC
>Ga0075429_100005155_pt1 | contig 11239 bp, 13 predicted proteins | sample RhiMetdeltSRZDD3_FD_75295 | JGI IMG/M metagenome (GOLD analysis project Ga0075429, IMG submission 75295) | Populus rhizosphere microbial communities from Tennessee, USA - Rhizosphere MetaG P. deltoides SRZDD3 | ecosystem: Host-associated > Plants > Roots > Rhizosphere > Soil | place: USA...
TGGTGATGATCGGCCTTCACCTGGCCTACGTGCTGAACCTGCCGGCGTTCGGCGTCTGCCAGTACGGCCCGCGGTGGCTGATGACGATGGTCCCGTTCGCGATGCTCGGGCTGCCGGCGCTGCTCGATCTGCCGGGTCCGGCGGCAAGGGTGGGCCGGTGGACTTGCCTCGTCGCCGGGCTCTGGTCCTTCGCCGTGAGCGCGGCCGGCGCCCTGTGCGGCACGATGTACTGCGACACCGAGAGGTTCGCCTTCCTGGACTGCATCAGGGAATTGCCGGGGCTGAGCATGCAGCTGTATCCGCTCGCCCCGATGTGCCTGGGGTTGATGGCGCTCGCGGGAGCGGCGCTTGCCGCGGCGCCGCTGCTGTCGCGCGCTGTGGCGCGCGCGCCGGGGCGCGGGTAGACTGGCTGCCTGCCACCGGACGCCACGAAGACACGACGAGCCGCGAGACGGCGGGAGGCGCGCATGAGACCTGTCGCGATCACCGGCATCGGATGCGTGGGAGCGGCCGGCGCGGGCGTCGCACCCTTCGCCGCCGCGCTGGAGGAGCATCTGGGCGGTGCGGCGCCGCCGGCGCCCAGCGAGCGTGTCGAGACGATTCGAGGCCAGGCTCGTGATCTGAAGCTCTCCCGCATCGCCCCGTTCGACCGGGAACGCTACCTTCCGTCGCGCAAGCTCAGGCGCATGGGCGAGCTCTCACAGGTGTGGGTGATCGCCACCATGCTCGCCCTCGAGGATGCCGCGCGTCCCACGCCCGATCCCTGCCCTCCGGATCGTCGCGGAACCTATCTCGGCACGGGGTTCGGCTGCACGCAGACGACGTGGGAATACCTGGACGGAATGCTGCGCGACGGCGCCGGCATGGCCAATCCATTCCAGTTCTCCGAATCGGTGGCCAATGCGCCGGCCGGCCACAGCGCCATCGAGCTGGACACGCGCGGCGCCAGCGTGACGCTGACCTGCGGCGACGCCTCGGCCGCGGCGTCGGTTTCCCTGGCCGCGCGCGCGATACGCGATGGTCGCATCGACATGGCGTGGTGCGGCGGCGTCGAGATGTTTTCCGAACCGCTGCTGCGCATCCTCGCGACGGTCGGCACGCCCAGCCACCTGGGCGAAGGATGCGTCTGCTTCCTGTTGGAGGCGCTGGACTCCGCCCGGGGCCGGGGTGCGCGTATCTACGCCGAAGTGGCGGCCGACACCACGGCCTCTGACCCGAGCGCCGGCGCGGCCGAATGGAGCTGTGACCAGACGCTCATCGCCTCCACCATGCGACGTGCGGCAACGGGCGCGGAGGCCCGGACGGTGTTTCTGCACGCCCCGGGCTCTCCGGCGGCCGACCAGGCCGAGCGCCGCGCCGCGGCGGACGTCTGCCCCCAGGCCCGGTTGTTCGAAACCACCAGCATGTCGGGCAGCCTGAGCGCGGCGGGCGGCTTCAACCTTGCCGCGGCCGCCCTGCACGTCTCCCGCCGCAGCGCCCCCCTCACCCTCGTCAACGCCTCCTCGTGGGGTGGTTCGCTCTTCACCATCGCCCTCCGCCCGGTCTGAAACGGGCGCGTGGAGCGAACCTGGCCGTCGATACGACGTTGGCATGCAGGGCGTGAGGATCGCGCCGCAGCGACCACCGTGGAGTCGCCGGGGACCCGTCCGGACGAGCGGGCCGCCGGGAGTCGCCCGCGACCCACTCAGTTCCGGATGTTTTCCCGCGTGCACGACGGGCGCGGGAGGCGGACCGATCGTCCATTATCAAGAGGGGGACGGGCCGGCGTCGCAGCGGGGAGCGCGCGGCAATCCTCACGTCCTGGGTGCCGGCGACGCGACAGGGCGCAAAGGGGCTATCCCCGCGACTACACCATCCTCCTCGACTGCTCCTGGATTCGGTCCATCCAGTCCTTCAGCTCGGGCGCGTAATCCCGGGGGACGCAGTCGCCACAGATCTCGCCGGAAAGCCTGCCGATGTCGCGCAAACTTGCGCGCAGCGCCGACGATTCACTCCGGATCTCCGCGATGCACGCGATCAGATCGTTCAGCTCGCGGAGGCCGGCTGCGACGTTGGCGAGGATCGATTCCAGCACCTGCTCGTTGGGGAGCTCCTGCGGGCGATAGAGCAGGTCATGGATGGAGCGCAGCTCGCCTTCGAAGACCGTCGTGGCGCTCTCCACCCGCGTCTGGATGCGTTCCGGAGGCATGGCGGGATCGGCGCAGTGTTCGGCGATGGACCTGATCTCCGACATCGCGAGATGCAGGTTGGTCCGCACCCTGCCGAGCCTCTCCTCGAAGGCGATGCGATGGGTCTGCTCGAGCAGCTCGTCCTGTCTCCGCGAGACCAGCTTCGAGACCACGCACCCGAATATCAGCAGCCCCGCCGCGCCCTCGATGATGGCCATGATACGCATCGGCCCCGAAGGAACGACGTCGCCGTAGCCGATGGAGAGCGCCGTGACGAAGCTGAAATAGATCGAGTCGAGCAGTCCTCCGAAGTCGTGGTTCTCGGGCACACCATCGGCGCGCAGGGCCACTCCCGCGAACGAGCTAAGCCAGTAGACGAGCCCGAACGCCAGAATCATCCAGAACCAGATTTTCAGGAGCTGGCTGATGGTGCGGCGCCCCACCATGTCGATCAGCATCGTGGAGACGTCGGCCCCCTTGGCGGAGTCGGGGCCCGGACGAGCGGCCGGAGCGGTCTGCGGCGCGCGCTCGGCACGCTCGAGGCTCCCGCCGCTCGAGGTCCAGTCCGACAGGCCGCCGGCATAGTGGCGGACGTTCGAGTATCCCAGCGTGCCCAGCAAGCCGACCGCCTGCTCGCCCAGCGGTCAGGTGAACCCCCCGCAATAGACGACGATGGCCGCGGCGCGATCGGGCAGCACGGACGCGGCGCGGCGCTCGATGTCCGCGAGCGGCAGGCTCACCGCGCCGGGCAGGTGCCCTGTCTCATACGACGCGGCCGGCAGAACATCGACCAGGATGAAACCACGGCTCGCGGCACGGGACTGGATTTCCTCCCGGGAAGCTTGAGCCTCACTGCGCATCGTCGGTCTCTTCCGGCTTCTCGCGCGCGCCGAACTCGGAGGCCAGACGGCGCAGCGTCTCGTGGTCCAGCTTGCCGCGTGGACCGCGTGGAAACTCGCTCAGGAAAACGACGCGGCGAGGAATCTTGTAGGGGGCCAGGCCGTCGCGCAGGTGCCCGATGATCCGCTCGCGCGTCAGGCCCGGGCCGGCCGACACGAACGCCACCAGCGATTCGCCCCGAACGCCATCGCTGACACCCAGCACGGCCGCGTCGCAGATCCCTGGCAGGCTGGCCAGGCTTCGCTCGACCTCGCGCGGATTCACCTTGCGGCCCGACACGTTCACCAGGGCGCTGATGCGGCCCGTGAGCTGCAGCCGGCCATGCTCGTCGAATCGTCCGGTATCGCCCGTACGAAACGCTGTCCCGGTGAACTCTCCCCCTTCGCGCGGGGCGCCGTCGGCCTCCGCCGGCGCGCCGACGTACCCGCTCGACACCGCGCTGCTGGAAACCACGACGCGGCCCTCATCCCCCTCCAGGGTCACCCTGACGCCGGGCAGCGGCGTGCCCACGCAGCCATCCGACGCGATCGACATCTCTCCGTCGGGCGAGCTGTCATAGGTGATGCCTCCTGTCTCCGAGGTGCCGTAGAACGAGCGGATCGGCAGACCCACGCGCTCCCTGAACGCCGCCGCGGTCGCCGGCCGCAGCGGCGCTGCCGCCGAAAGACAGGTCCTCAGCCCGCGCCTGCGGATGGTCGGACTTCCTTCACGTCCCATCATCTCGAACATGTAGGGCACTCCCGCGAATACGGCTGGCTCCTCGATCGAGAGCGCCTCGGCCAGGAGATCGGGCAGCGGGGACGGCACGAACAGAATCGGCGACCCCTGGGAAACGAGCTGCATCAGAATGTTGGCCATGCCGTAGGAGTGCGACAGCGGGATGGCGGCGATGCAGACGTCGTCTCTGGTGATGCCCATTCCCTCGGCGATGTGCCTTGCGTCGGCCAGCAGCTGCGCCGCGGTGGTGGCGATGCCGCGCGGCCGGCCCGTGCTGCCGGAGGTCAGCTTGATGACGGCCACGCCATCCGCCGTGATCGCCCCCCCGGCGGTCGGGCCAGCATCCGAGACGATCCGGGGCGCGATGCCCTGTCCTGGTCCGAGGACGGCGCGCGGGCTGAAGGCGCGCCGCAGGTCGAGGACTTCCGGCCCGGACAGCTGCGCCTCGGCGGCGATCAGGGACGCCCCGCGCGCCCAGACCGCCAGCTGCGCCACGGTCAGCTGGCAGCCGCTGAGGCCGGCGAGCATGACGACGTCACCCTCGGCGACGCCCTCGCGCTTCAGCTCCGCGGCGGTGTCCCGCGCTCGTTCCAGCAGGGCCGCGGCGTTCATCGTGAGACCCGCGCCCTGGGCGCGCACCAGCGTCCGCTGCGGTGCGGCTCGTGCGTGGGCTTCGAACATCTCGAAAAGGACGAGCGAAGACTCGGGCGAAGCCATGACGTGGGAGTATAACCTCTTGTGCCGGCTTCTCGGCGGCTGGTAGAATGACGCGTTTTTTCGTCTACGGGAGGCTCGAAAACCCATGGCGCTCAAGCGCGCGGATCTCCACCTTCACACGCGGTTCTCCGTTTGGAAGCACCTGAGGATCATCCGCCCCAGGGACAGCTACACAGATCCGCTCGCCGCCTGGGAACGGTGCCGCAAGGCCGGCATGGATTTCGTCGCGTTCACGGACCACGAAACGATCGACGGCGCCCTCGATCTGCTGGCGCGCCGGCCGGAGCTGGAGCCGCAGATTATCGTTGGCGAGGAGGTGGAGACCCGGTTTCCCGACACAGATCAGTGGATTCACATCAATGTCTTCGATATCGACGAGGCCATCCACCGCGAAATCACCCATCTGCGGGCCAACGCGTTCGAGCTGGTGGCCTTCCTCAGGCACCGCCGGATCTTTCACGCCCTGAACCATCCGTTCCAGAGCTACAGGCTGCAACAGCCCGCGTTCGACTACCTGACCCGCCTGCTCGACCTGTTCGAGTTCTTCGAGGTCGGCAACGGGACTCAACCGTCGCGGCACAACGATGCCGTGGCCGAGATGATCGGCTTGGCCGAACAGGCTGGCTTTCCGCGCAAGCACGGCATCGGCGGCAGCGACGCGCACAACCTGCGAGACATCGCCCTCTACTGCACCGAGGCGGAAGTGCCGGACGGGCCGGGCGGTGGCAAGCGGGAATGGCTCGCGGCCGTCTCGCGCGGCGAAGGCCGGGTCGCGGGGCGATCGATTGGCGCGCTGCGACTGACCTCCAACGTCTATACCACGATCGGCCGCTACTATCTCTCGCTGCTCGACGCCGGCACGCGCCGGGGCATGACGCCGCTGAACTACGCGGCGGCGGCGGTCATGGTGCCCGTCTGCCTGAGCGGGCTGCCCGCGTTCCTGAACCTGGGCAACAGCCTGAGGCTCGAGGCGGTCACCGCCCACGTGCGCCGGAGGATGAGACTTCTGAACCAGGAGTCGCCGGAGCTGCTTGAAGATCCTCTAGACTGACCGGGTCGAGTCCCCGCGCCCGAAGTCCCGCGATGATGGAAGCCAGCGCATCCACGGTGGCCGAGGAGCGCCCCGGGCCCCGACGCGTTCCTTCATGAAGCAGGATGATGCCTCCCGGCTCCGCGCGATCCACCAACGCGGCGATCTTCGCGGGCTCGCGGCGCACCGTGTCGTAGGAGCGGACCGACCATGTGACGGTCTCGAGCCCGGCGGCCGCGACCTCGCTGCTCAGAAAGACATTCTTGTGCCCCATGGGAGGGCGAAAGTATCGGGGGCGGCGGCGCGCGAGGGCTTCGAGGGTCGCCACCGAGTCCTGCACTTCGCGGCGGATCCGGCCCGGCAGGGAGAGGCTGAACCACCACGGATGAGTGTCCGAGTGCGCTCCGATGCCATGCCCTTCGGCAGATGCCCGCCGCACCAGCTCCGGATACCGCCGGGCGCGGCGGCCCACGAAGAAGAAGGTCGCGCGGGCGTCGGCCTGCCTGAGGATGTCCAGGATGGCCGGCGTATCCTCCGGGTGCGGGCCGTCGTCGAAGGTGAGCGCCACGCGGGGTTGAGGCTCCCCGCGCCACAGGTTCGGCCCGAACATGCGGCTGCGCGGGCGCAGCAGTCCGAGCACCACGACCGCGGAGAGCGCGCCCCAGATCGCCAGCGCGGCGGCCGCGGCGGGGCCGCGCCCTGTCCATGCCGCATACACCAGGAACGGCTGCGGCATCACCAGGACGGCGACGTTGCGCGTCATCCCCCTCATGGCCGACGGAGAGCCTCGGTCCATTGGCAGATGGAATCGACGTCGGCCTCCGAGAGCTTCGCGTCCCGGTGCATGAGCAGATAGGAGCCCAGCGGCATTTCACCGTTGCGGGAGAACTTGCACATCGTGGCCAGCTTGTGGTCCGCCTCGCGCGGCGGGATGCCCGCCCACTCCGAGACGTTCATGTGGCGGCGGGCATGATCCACATGGCCGACCACGAGCCATGAGACCGGCGCCACGTGGCTGTACCACGGCCATCGCGTCCGGCTCGAATGACAGTCGGAGCAGGCTCGATCGAACGCCTCGATGGTCTTGAGCTCCCGGACGGGGTCTAGGGCCGGGTTGGTGGGCGACGGCCCGATGAACTGGATCCCCAATGCCAGCGCAGCCACGATAACGGCAGAGACCTTCAGGTTCGGTCGGCCCATTCGGCCCATGCCCTGTACGGTCTCCGTAGCTTGAGACGCGGGGGTGGAGCTGTTGGGGCGCGCGGCCTCTCACGGGCGGCCGCGCGCCCCGCAGACTCACAAATCAGGCTTTGCGAATCTTGATAACGCTCTCGTGCTCGCCCTTGTCGTTGTCATGGCAGGTGAGAATGACCTTGTCGCCTGCCTTCAGGGTCTTGAGCTCCTCGATGGCCTTCTCCTTGGCAGGAACGGTCTTGTTCTCGCCCGACACCGAGATGGTGATCGTGTTGGCTGCGAGATCGACCGATACCACCTCGGCGGTTACTTCGTGGTTCTTGCCGGCGTTTGTGGCCTCTCCTGCTTGCGCGAGAGCTAGACCCGCGACAAACAGGATGGCGACGACGAGCGCGAACTTCTTCATGGCGGCTCCTCCATCACTGGATGTACGTGCATGCGGGGCATTGGAAGGTACTAGCATAGATCATCCGGCCTCGTCCTGCCCATGGTCCCGGCGTTTCATCCAGTCCAGGCACCAGGAGATCTCCGCCCGCATCGCCCCGGGCGAGACCGGCCCGTACCGCCAGCCATGGCCCGGCAGCACCCACTCGAACCGGTGCTCCCGCAGCCGTTCCATCGAGGCGATCTGCTCGCTCCAGGAATACCAGCAGGCGTCGTAGAAGGCATAGAGGTGGCCCAGGCGCGGCGACCAGGCCAGATGATCCCCCGAAAAAAGCCACTTCTGGTCGCAGAGCAGGACGGCGTGGCCCCGCGTATGCCCCGGCGTCGGGATCGCCACCAGGCCGGGGGCCAGGACGGCAGGCTCGTTCCCCTCCAGGTTTGTTTCGATGCCCCGCGTCCGCCGGGTCACGTCCGCGGCATGCATCACTCGCCGGCAGCCGAACCGGCGGCGGAATGCTTCGTGGTCCGCCACGTCGTCCCGGTGAGTCAGGAACATCATGCTCACGCCCCCCAGCTTCTCGAGGCGCGACAGCAGCGGCCCGGCGGCCCTGGGCGAGTCGACCAGGATGTTCCCATCCGGCCTTCGGATCAGGTAGCTGGCCGCGCCGAAGGAGTCCTCCGACGTGAATCCGCAGAAATAGACCTCGTCTTCGATCCGCTCCGGAAAGGCCGCGACCGCGCGCGCAACGTCGAGCTTCGACGTGGTGCCGATGGAGCTGGTAGGGCAGGAGACCAGCGCTCTCATCGCGGCGAGTCTTCCGCTATCATCAACGGGTTGCCGGCTCACGAAGGAGTGATCGCTCGCGTCGGCGAAGACCTCGGGCGCGATCCACCGGCACACCGCGCAGTCGATGCAGGTGCTGTCGACGTAGAATTCGCCGGGAGCGTTGTCGTCGAGCCGTCTGCCGGGGCTGGCCATACCGGCAGGTATACCTCATCAGGAGGGCCGCCCGCCACGGGACCCATCCGTCCCATGGCTTTCGCGCCCATCATGGTGGCCGCGTTTTAATTATCGCCAGGGAGGTCGTGACATGAGACTCAACGTGACGGTCGCGGCGGTGCTGATGTCGTCGGCACTGTTTGCCGCGCAGACGGCCCTGCCGCCGGGACAGGACGATGCCAAGCAGGCGCTCGAAAAGTCTCCGCGGCACGGGGAGTATGTCGATATCACGCTGCAGAAGGACCAGAAGCCGTTGCACGCCTGGATCGTCTACCCCGAGCGAAAGGACAAGGCCCCCGTCGTGATCGTCATCCATGAAGTCTTCGGGCTGAGCGACTGGATCCGGGGCGTTGCGGATCGCCTGGCCGCCGACGGCTTCATCGCCGTGGCCCCCGACATGCTCTCGGGCAAAGGGCCGGGGGGCGGCGGGACCGATTCCGTGGCCAGCCGCGACGACGTCGTGAAGCTGATCCGCGAGCTGCCGCGGCCAGAGGTCAGCGAACGCCTGGACGCGACCAGGGCCTGGGCGGTGAAGCTGCCGGCCGCCAACGGCAAGGTGGCGACCGTGGGGTTCTGCTGGGGCGGTGGTGTCAGCTTCGGCTACGCGGCCGCGACTCCCGACCTGAGCGCCGCCGTGGTCTACTACGGCACCTCTCCCGATGCGGGGGCGTTGTCCGGCATCAAGGCCCCGGTGCTCGGGCTCTACGGCGCCGACGACGCGCGGGTGACGGCGACGATCGAGCCCGCCTCCGCCGAGATGAAGAAGCTGGGCAAGACCTACGAGGTGGAGCTCTACGACAAGGCAGGCCACGGCTTCCTGCGGGACCAGGCAGGACGCGATGGGGCCAACATGGCCGCGACGCAGAAGGCCTGGCCGCGCATGATCGAATTCCTGCGCAAGCACGCCGGCGGATAACGGGACCGACGCGGCCCTAGAAGATGCCGATGGAGAACAGGAGCACCGTCCGGCAGATTCTGTACGTATCGAGCCAGGGACGAAAGTAGCTTGTCGGCGTGCCGTCGGGATGGTTGGTCGCGATCTGAATCGTTTCGATGCGGCGTCGATGGCGCGCCGCCACCAGCAGGACCTCCATCTCGGCGTCGTAGGCGTTCCGGCGGAGCTGCAGCGTGTCCAGGAAGCCTGCTGAATAGAGCCTGAAGCCGGACTGCGAGTCGGCCACGTCCAGCCCGGAGAAGAATCGCAGGGCGCAGGACGAGAAGCGGTTGCCGAACCTGCGGCCCCGCGTCATCGAGCCGAAGCAGGCCTGGCGCGAGCCGATGATCAGGTCGGGCTGGCGATCCCGGAAGGCTTTGACGAACCTGGGGATATCGTCGGGATCGTGCTGAAGATCGGCGTCCATGGTGATGACCGCGTCGGCCCCGAGGCGGCGCATCTCCGAAAACCCGGTGCGCAGTGCGGCGCCCTTGCCGCGATTCATGGCGTGCCGGATCACCCGCGCTCCGGCTGCCGAGGCCTGCCGGCAGGTCGCGTCGCGGGAGCCATCATCCACCACCAGGACATCGCCCAGATGCCGAAGGGCGCCGGCCGCGGCCTGCCCCACGGTTTTCTCCGCGTCATAGGCCGGGATCACGACGCCGATCATGATCGTTTCCCCCGGACCCTCCTAATCTGGAGCGAGCCGTGCGCCAGCTCGCGGGTGGCTGAACGCGCGCGGCAATCGACCAGGTAGAGATCGCCCAGCCGCCGGGACAGCGTTCCCGACACCTCCACCGTCTCGCCGGCAAGAGCGGTGTCGTGCAGGTGCATGCGCTTGATTCCGGCCAGCACCGCATAGTCGCCCGGGGCCGACCCGGCGTCGTCGATCAGCAATCCCGACACCTGCGCCATCAGCTCGACCAGCAGAACCGAGGGAAGCCGCCCGGTCTCGTTCAGGCAGCTGTCCCCCGCGGCCAGGGACCGTTCGGCAGTGACTTGACGATTCGGCTCGAACCGCACGACACGGCCCGGCAGGCGAGCCTGGCCCGTGTGGGGGAGGCGGCGCAAGGGATCCTCTGAGGCGGGTCGAGGCTCCCGATCAGGCACTGGCGGCGCGGGCACGGTGCCCTGCGATGTGGGCCGCGATCGACTCGACCGAGGCGAAGACTCTCCTCACCTCGTCCGCGTCGGTAATCTTGATCCCGTACTGCTTCTCCATCGCCACCGTCAGCTCGAGAAAATCGATCGAATCGAGGCCCAGCGTCCCTTCGACGAGCGACTCGTCGTCCCGGATGTCGGCCGCCGAGACGTCCTTCAGGCGGAGCTGCGTGACGATGAACTCCTTGATTTCCTGGCGAAGGGGAAAGGCGGCGTCGGATGGCGGCGGCGTCATAGGACCGTCACATTACCACAGGCGCCCCGGGGCGCGAAGCTTCGTCGCAGCATGGGATCGCCATGATGTCAGTGGGCGAGACGGCCGAGGTGCGATTCGACAGATCGGGCGGTCGCCTGGAGATCGTAGCCGCCCTCCAGCATCGACAGGATTCTCCCGCCGCACAGGTCGGCCGCCCAGGATCGCACCAGGTCGGTGAGGCGCTCGTATCCCTGCTCGGTGAGATTCATTCCGGCGAGAGGGTCGGCGCGGTGGGCATCGAACCCCGCCGAGATCAGGATGAACTGAGGCGCGAAGCTGTGCGCGCGCGGGGCGAGAATCTTCTCGAAGACGCGCAGGTAATCGTCGTCGCCTCGGCCGGCCTCCATGGGCGCGTTGAGCGTGAAGCCCGCTCCCGCGCCTTCGCCGGCCTCTCCTCGAGAGCCGGTGCCCGGGTAGAACGGAAACTGATGGATGCTGAAGAAAAAGACGGTCGGGTCGGCATAGAAGGCGTCCTGCGTGCCGTTGCCGTGATGCACGTCCCAGTCGATGATGAGGATGCGCTCGAGTCCGTGGCGCTGCTGCAGGTACTTCGCCGTGATGGCCACGTTGTTGAAGAGGCAGAACCCCATCGCGACGTCCTTGAGCGCATGATGGCCAGGCGGCCTGACAGCGCAGAAGGCGCTGTCGACCCTTCCCGCCATGATGGCGTCCGCGGCGGCCAGGGCCCCGCCGGCCGCCAGAAGCGACACGTCATACGATCGCGGCGAGATTTCCGTGTCCATCGAATCGATGATGGCGCGTCCGCCCCGGCAGAACT
>Ga0075429_100005158_pt1 | contig 11238 bp, 15 predicted proteins | sample RhiMetdeltSRZDD3_FD_75295 | JGI IMG/M metagenome (GOLD analysis project Ga0075429, IMG submission 75295) | Populus rhizosphere microbial communities from Tennessee, USA - Rhizosphere MetaG P. deltoides SRZDD3 | ecosystem: Host-associated > Plants > Roots > Rhizosphere > Soil | place: USA...
GGCGTAGACGCTACCGCAGCAAGACGATCTGCCCCACGGAAGGCACGCCCGTAGCGTTCACCAGGAAGAGCATGTAGGGACCGGGTGGCGCGACCGTACCGGTCGCCGGGAATACGACCGCCAGACCATTGGCCCCAGCCGAGAAGGTCAGAGGAACGAGGCGCTGGCTCATGTTGAAGGCGTGGGTCACCGATCCGAACCGGATCAGCGTCACCTTGCTGATCGTAGCGGCGTCCGGTGTGGTGACGGCGACGGTGTCCCCGTACGCGACGAGGCCCGGCACCGCACCGACAATGCTCGGGCGCGGGCCTTTGAAGAGATAGGGCGGTGAGTAGAGCTCGTAGTTCAGTTCGTTCACTGTCCCGCCTGCGTCGCCGCTGCCGGTGTGCAGCAGACGACCGTCGGGCAACAGGAGGGTTGTGCCGTGGTAAATACGAATGACGGAGTTGGCGGCTACGGACGTCCAGTGGCCGGTCGTGGGGCTCCAGATCTCGGCCAGGAGCACGGCGCCGATGTAGTTGTTGAAGCCGGTTCCGCTGGTGCCGCCCGTGACGAAGACGTCGCCGGTCGGAAGCAGCGTGGCGTTCATCTGGCGGCGGGCGACCTGCATCGAACCGGTGAAGTGCCATGACGGGTTCGCCTGATTGAGGTCGATGATCTCCGCCGTGTTGGTAGGCGGGTCCCCGCCGCCCACATACAGAATCTTGCCGGGCTCGTACATCACCGCGGACCCATAATCCCGCGTCCCGAACTGGCGCAGCGGACCATTGCTCCACTGACCGGTGCCCGTGACATCGAGGAAGAGCGATTGCTGACCCTCGCCCGCGTAGAACACGCGGCCGTCCGGTGCGACGAAGGTGCGGGGATAGTACGGCAGCGAGCGGCTCGCCCCCGTGAGCTGGCGCCAGCCGGTGCCGTCCCACACCTCGGGGATCGGCACGTCCTTTCCGGCCGAGTCGGTGCCCGCGAGCGTCAGGACCTCGCCGTTCGGCAGCGTCGTGGTGGTGGGATACCAGCGTCCCGCGGCCATCGGGGGCAGGGCCTGCCAGGTGGCGGTGCCCGGATCGAACATGTTCGCGTTCGGCAACCCGTGCAGGTCGGTGATGTGCCCGCCCGCTACGAACAGCTGGCCGTCGGGGAGGAAGTCGTGGCCGGCGCAAAACAAGAGGGAGGGTGACGGGACTGCCGTGAAGACACCGGTGGCCGGATCCCACACCTGAGGATTGCCGACTCTACCCCAGCTCAGCACCCTACCGTCGAGCAAAAGGTGAAGGTGGAGCTGCACGATTGGGGCGGGCTGCACGGCCGACCATTCACCGACCTGCTCCACGGGTGGTGGCGGTGGTGGTGGCGGGGGCGGTGGAGGCGGCCCCGAGTCGGTGCAAGCGCACAGCAGCAGGAGGATGCCGCGCAGCGCGGCTGTTCGATGGGTGTGAGCCCGGCCCATGCTTAGCACCCATGCAAGTTACAGCCCGCGGGGAGCCTTCGCGGTCAAGCCGTGGTCGGGTGCGGACGTAAGGCGCAGCTGCACTGCATCGCCGTCGCGTCGGGCGCGCTCGGGAACAGGTGATAGTACATAGCGACCATCATCGGAATGAAAACCACAGTGTTGTAGAACAGGTGCAGCTCGAGCCGCGGAATCACGAGTTGGAGGATGCTCGTGGGAGCGGGGGCCCCGAACAGGTTCCGGCCCGCGATCGCCTGACCCTGGAGCAGCGCGTGCTCGATGTGATGCCAGAACTGGATCACGAGTGCCACGAGCCACCACGTTCGCGACCGCCCCATGAACCCCGGCAACAACGTCCAGATGCCGACCAGCATGATCAGGGCATATCCATAGTGCAGCACCTCGGAGTGCACGAGCCAGGGGAACGCCTGACCCAGAACGCCACGCGCCTGGTGCAGCGGCCATCCCAGCACGTACACCTGATAGGCCTGCGCCAGATGCTCGGCCCAATGAGCGATGACGACGACCATGAACGCGCGCAGCGCCCGCTCGTGCCATGGGCCGTTGAGCTTCCCCAGGAATGAGCGGACGCCTTGAGGATGCGATGGTGGCGTCGCGACCGCGGGGCTGGCCATCAGTTCGCTCCGTCCTGTTGGGCAAAGCGCACGGCATAGCCCGCGATACGGGCCCCATGCTCCTTGCCGCGCTCGATGTCGCTGCGATAGTGAATGCCGCCATAGAGCCGGGAGATGCTCGCTTCCTCCTTCATGCCGTCGAACGCGGGAGCGCCATCCGGGAACAGATACGACAAGACCACGGCCGCGGACGACGAGAAGGTAGAATGGCCCGAAGGGTACGAGGGGAAGTTCGGTAGCCCGATCACCGTGTGAATGCTCGGATCGAGCTGCTCCGGCCGGGGATTGAAATACAGGAACTTCACGCCCCAGCATCCTACGGCCGCGTCGTGCATCGCCATGTTGAGCAGCGCGAAGGTGCGAGCGGCGCGGACCTCGCTCATCTGCGCGTCGCGAATGTATTCCGCCGCGATGTCGTTCCAGTGGCCCGGGGGGGTATAGGTTCCGGCGCCGTCATTCCACTTGTAGGCGATGGCCAGCTGCTCTCTGGTGAGGTGGTCGACCGTCTGCCGCACTTCGGCGACTTCCTGCTGCATCTGAGGGGACGAGGTGGACGGCGGAGCCGGTGGCCGCTCGGTCACGACTTCGGTTGGTGTCATGAGCCATGTCTGCACCTGGCCGAAATTCGGCAGCATGGGCGGACGTGGCGGCAATTCCCGGCTGATCCAGGGAATCTCGCCCCGCGCCAGCGCACTGTCGGCGAGCGCCTGCCACTGGGCCTTCGTCCCGACGGCGTTCCGCATGCCATCGGCCCCGGCCCGGGCGATGAACACGGCCGCGACCGCTTTTCCCAACGCCAGTCCCGCGGCGATGTCGCTCGCCGCCGCCTTGCCCGACCACAGCGCGGCGTTGCGCTGCTCCGCGGCCCGCTGGGTAATCTCCGCTACCGCCGCCGGGAACAGGACCTTCAGCATCTCGACGGTAACGCCCGACAGCACAGCGTCCTCGGAGGGATACGCGGGCAGGTCTCCCACAGGCATGAGCGCGCTGATGCTGCCGTCGAGCCGGGCGGGCGAGGGCCGGTGATACTGATACTTCCAATACCACGCCGTTTTGAGGGCCTCGAACTGCGCCACGCTGACATAGCTGTACGCGCGCGCGGCGTAGGGCGGGTTGGCGAACGGAAACTGGGGATCGGCGAACGGGTTCTCCGGGTCCGGCACCGGGTAGGTGCCGTCCGGGCGCGGGGCGGGCGGCAGATTGAAGCGCGCCACGAGCCCCCGCAGAATCTGGTTCCAGCGCAGCACACCGCCGCCGCTCCAATACGCGATGGTGCGACGTTGCGCGTCCGTGAGGTTCGCCTGGGCCGTGTTGATGGCCGTCAGCTCGGCCAGATACACCGCGGACGTCTCCGCTGCCGGAGCGGCGACCGTGAATTGCGTGGGGCCGCTCAACACGATCATCTGCCAGCTGCCGGCGCCGCTGTCGAGGCTCGCCGCCTGGAGCGGCGGCAGCGTCTCCGAGAACGTGATCGTATTGTCGCAGCCGGAGAGCGCAGCCGCGCACGGGACGGCAACGGTCAGGAGGAATCGACGAAGGGACAGTCGCACGCGGGTCTCTCGGCTAGAAGGTGAACGTGTGGTACAGGCCACCGGTGAGCGTCGTGGACTGACCCACGTTACGCCCGCTCACGATCCGGCTCATGCCGATGCGGATTCCCAGCTGCGGCGCCGGCACGGCGTACATCACCAATCCTTCGAGTCTGACGAAATCCATGCGGTTCGAGACGAACGGCATGTCCTGCCGGCGGATATCGCCGCCGCCCAGGGTGCGTTGCTGCGTCAACGAGATCGGGATGGAAAGGCGTCCGACCTGGTATCCAGCGCTCAGGGTGTAGTCGAACACGGCCGGCATGGCCACTTCGTCGCTCAAGATGAGCTGGCCATTCGTGTAGTACGCCGGCCGGTCGAGCTTCACCTTCGTGCGCCACGTGTAGGCGGCCGAGCCGTTGAGGAACCACCCCTGGTGCGCCTGGAAATTCAGGGTGAAGCGCCCAGAAAACTGCCGGCTCGCCAGTCCGATCGAGAGTGGAAGAAAGTCCGGGGTGTAGTTGCCGGCCGGGATCCCCGCGACCCCGGCCACCATGGCGCGCAGCGTGCCGCGGTCCGTCAACGGAGTGGCGAGGAGCTGATATTTGGCCGCCAGCGTGAAATCCTGCAGGCCGCTCATCCCGTGGAGCGGGCCCTGGGTCGCGTGGGTCCATACGTAGGGCAGCATGGCCATGACGCTGAGGCGGTCAGTCACCCCGTAGCCCGCCATCCACGTGACGCTTTGCGTGCTGAGCGTTCCGATGTTGCCATTGTCCCGCTTGAGGGTCCCTTCCCAGTATTGGGACCAGCTTTCGTGGGAGTAGAGGAGGCCGGCGGCCATGGCTCGCCGCGGCAGCATCGCGCCGTCGTCGATGGCTTGCGCCCGCAGCGGTGCGGCGATCAGGGCGAGCGACAGGAACGGCAGAACGGTTGGGTGCCGAGTCCGGGGCATGAGACACTCACAAATGAATGCGAAGGTGGAACGACGTCGTTGAGCACTCGCTCAGACGGGCGAAATGATACGCCGCTTCGGGGCCTCCGCAACCACCGTACTTCCCTTTTGCTTCGACAGGAGCAATCATAGATGACGCACCACGACCAGATGGGCAGGCTTCCCTATTGCTCCGACAGGAGAGGCGAACAGTGACACGCGTTGCGGATGTCCTGCAAGGCACGCTGGACCTGCTGCTCCTGAAAGCCCTGTCGCTCGAGCCCATGCACGGCTGGGGGATCACCAACCGCATTCAGCAGATGTCGCAGGACGCGTTCCAGATCGGGCAAGGATCCCTGTATCCCGCCCTCCATCGATTGGAGCAGCGCGGGTGGGTGAGTTCCTACTGGAGGACCACCGAGAACAATCGCATTGCGCGGTACTACGGGCTCACGCCTGGGGGGAAAAAGGCGCTCGGCGAGGAGATCGCGCGTTGGCGCTCCTACACGGGCGCCGTGGACCTCGTCATCGACGCGCGGTAGCGGTGGCGACCTATTTCGCGAGGATCTTGCTCTGATTGCTGATGATCTTCTTTTGGTTTTTCAGCATGGCCTGAAGGTTCTGGAGAATCCGCTTCTCATTATCGAGGATCCGCAGCAACCGGCGCTGGTTCCGAAGAATCCTCTTCTCGTTGGCGATGATCCTCTCCTGGTTCTTGCGTGTCGCTATTTCCATTGGCGGCTCCTCGTCGTGGTTCCGAATTCAGGCGAATTCAGGCCGATACGGTATACCGCGCCGTGGACCCCTGCAACACGGAAGAGCGATGTCGAATTCAGCCCCTCGGCTCCGACCTATCTGCGAGCCCCCCTGGAGGAGGAGATTCCAATGACGGCGGCCACCGCACACTTCACAGGAGAAGAGCGATGAAGTACATGCTGATCATGAACGCCCCGCGCGACGGCTACACCCAGTATATGAACTGGCCCAAGAAGATCCTCGAGGCGAACGCGGCGTTCATGCAGGCGTTCACCAGGAAGCTGAGCGACGCGGGCGAGCTGGTAGGCACGTGGGGATTGGCGTCCCCGCAGCAGGCCACTCGCGTTCGCGCGGGGAAGGACGGGAAGCCGATCACTGACGGTGTCTTCCCGGAATCCAAGGAGTTCCTGGCGGGCTTTTGGCTCGTGGACGTCGACGGCCGCGAGCGCGCGCTCCAGATCGCGGCGGAGGCATCGACTGCCCCCGGCGCCCCGGTCACCGCCGCGGACGGCACGCCGATCGAACACCTGTGGATCGAGGTACGGGAAGTCATGGGCTCGCAAGCAGACATGAAGTGATCGAACGGCTGCTGCGCGATCTGGCGCCGCAGGTCCTCGGTGCGGTGGTGCGCCGCCACGGCGACTTCACCGCAGCCGAGGACGCCGTGCAGGAGGCACTGATCGCCGCGGCGGAGCAGTGGCCGCGGGAGGGCACGCCGGCCAATCCGCGCGGGTGGTTGATCCAGGTCGCGCGGCGCCGCCTGATCGATTACGCGCGCAGCGATATCTCCCGCCGTCAGCGGGAGGCGGCGGTGGCAGGCGACGCCCCCCTCGTCGTGGTCCCTGAAACGGATGGCGAGCCGATGATCGATCCGGACGACACCCTCGTCCTGCTGTTCATGTGCTGCCATCCGGCGCTCACCGCGACCTCCGCGATCGCGCTGACCCTGCGCGCCGTGGGCGGGCTCACGACGGCCGAGATCGCGAAGGCGTTCCTCGTCCCCGAGTCGACGATCGGCCAACGCATCAGCCGGGCGAAGCAGAGCATCAAGGCATCGGGCGTCGCGTTCCGCTTGCCGGATGCCGACGAGCGCGCGCAACGCCTCAGCTCGGTGCTGCACGTGCTGTATCTCATCTTCAACGAGGGCTACACGGCGAGCTCGGGTGACGAGCTGCGTCGCCCCGACCTGTCGAACGAGGCGATCCGTCTCACGCGGGCGGTCTACACGCAGCTGCCCCACCAAGGAGATGTCGCCGGGCTGCTCGCGCTGATGCTCCTGACCGACGCCCGCCGGGCGGCGCGCACTGGAGCGCACGGCGAGCTGATCCCGCTCGACGAGCAGAATCGCGCGCTCTGGGACCGGCAAGCCATCGCGGAGGGCGTGGCGCTCGCCGGCGCGGCGTTGTCACTGGGAGCGGTGGGCGAGTATCAACTGCAGGCGGCGATCGCGGCCATTCATGATGAAGCGGCGCGCGCCGACGAGACCGACTGGCCCCAGATTCTGGCGTTGTACGACCTGTTGAAACGCATGACCGACAATCCGATGGTGGCGCTCAATCACGCGATCGCGACGGCGATGGTGAACGGTCCGAACGCGGGCCTCGCTTTGCTCGAGCCGCTCGCGGGAGACGAGCGCCTGCGCGGGCACCACCGGCTCGACGCGGTACGCGCGCACTTGTTGGAGCGCGCCGGCGACCGAGCGGCGGCGGTTGACCTATACCTCGAGGCCGCGTCGAAAACGACCAGCCTGCCGGAGCGGAATTATCTCCTGATGAAGGCGGCGCGGGTGCGGGAAGCGACCTAACGCGCCTCGAGGCCTCGCAGCACCAGGCGCCGGAACAGCGCATCGACCTCCGTTGCCGCCGGTTTGGCCCCGCGATCCACCCACCACCGGAACACCGCCATGAACGCGCCCGCGACAACCTGTGCGGCCTGCTCGCGTTGCTCCCGCGTGCCGGGGAAGGGGTGTGCCTTGAGGTCGAGCGCCGCCAGATCCGCGATCATCTGCTGAATGCGCTGCAGCGCGAAGCTGCCGCTCTGCCGCCCCGCGATGGCATCCCACAACCGGAGATTCTCGCGCGCATGCTCGAGCATCACGAGACTGAACCCCAGGCGGGTCGGGGCGTGGCGCTGCTGCTCCCCTATGAAGATCCGCAGATCCTCCAGGCGGCTGTGGAACAAGGTCTCCTTGTCGGCGAAATGAGCGTAGAACGTGGCCCGGCCGACCTTCGCACGGTCGAGGATGTCCTGTACCGTGGTGGCCTCGTACCCTTTCTCCGTGACCGCGGAGATCAACGCTTCCTGCAGCAGCTTGCGCGTTCGTTGTACACGCGGGTCCTGCCTGTTTTTCGCCATGGGCCCCCGGTCGGAAACTGAACAAAATGCGCCGTGCCGTTCACCATCAAACTGCCGGCCCATACCGGGCAGCGCCATGTTTACCAGATGAAAGCCTACGTGCTCCTCACGGGCGTGATCTTCGCCCTCATTACGGTCGCGCACATCTTCGAAGTGATCGACCGCCACCGGATATACGCCAGCGATCTCATCGTTCTGGGCCTGAGCACCGGGCTCGCGGTGTGGGCCGCGACACTCGCGAGGAAACGCGGGTGAGCGCCGGCGGGTACGCGCTCGCGCCGCTGCTCTCCGTGCGCAATGGCGCACGAGCCGTCGAGTTCTACAAGTCGGCGTTCGCGGCCACCGAGGTATATCGAATGGAGGATCCAGGCGGCGCGGTCGTTGCGCGGCTGTCGGTGGCGGGCGCGGAGTTCTGGGTCGCTGATGAGTCCCCCGAGCATGCCAACTTCAGCCCCGAAACGCTGGGGGGAGGCTCGGTGCGGTTGATCCTGACCGTGCCGGACCCGGATGCGGCGGTCGCGCGAGCGCTAGCGGCCGGAGCCCGGCAGGTCGTGGCCGTGGAGGAGGCGTATGGGTGGCGACTCGGTCGCGTCGTCGATCCATTCGGTCATCACTGGGAGATCGGCCGCCCGCTGGAGTCGTAGATCGCCGAATCCGCCTGCCGCACGAGACGCGTGAATTCCTGGAGCTCCGCCAGGCCGAGGTCGGAGACTACCCAGTAGCTGTAGTCTGCCGTGATCCAGTGCAGCAGGTGATAGCCGTGGCGGGAACGAGCGGCAGGTGCAGCGGCACCGCGCGTCGCGGGCCACAAGAACACGTTGATCAGATGCTGCCGCCGGCCATATACGAGGGCGGCGACCGCCCGCCCATCCACGTAATCGAGCCGCCCCCCAAGCAGCGGATACCCGCGTCCGGCGAAGTCGTACACAGGAGGAGAAAAGTCGAGCCTGCCGTTGAACCACGGCTTGACGGTGTGCTGATCCGACGAGAGCACGTCGGTGAGGTGGCCGGGCATGAGGGAGCGGATGTGGCTCGCGAGCAGGCCATCGGCCAGGGTCTCGCTCGCCGAGTGCCGGAGCGCGAGGTTCCAGGTGCCGAATGCGACGACGGCGAGTGATGCGGCGACGGCCAGCGGACGCCACAATCTCCGGACGGGGAAGCGGAGGGGACCACGTGCGCCCGCCGCGCGAACGCGCTCGCGCAAGGCGACCGGTGCCTGGAAGGTGGGGATGCCCGCCGCGATCGCCGAACGCAACTCGAGCCGCCCGTCCCGGAACCGCGCGCACTCCGGGCACTGGGCGAGGTGCGTCTCGAGCTCGCGCGCGTCGACCTCGCCTAGCTCGCCGTCCAGGAAAGCGTCTACTTGAGCCTCAATTCCCGGATGAGTCACCTCAGCGTTCCTCCTCCCCACGCAGCGCCTGCTGCAGGCGCGTGCGGGCCCGCGACAACCGGGACATCACTGTGCCGACTGGTACGCCCGTGACGTCGCTGATCTCCTTGTAGGACAACCCTTGAAGCTCGCGCAATACGATCACCTCGCGGAATTCCGGCGCCAGGCGGTCGAGCGCGCGCCGGAGCGTTTCTTTCGCGGCCTTCTGCAGCAGCACTCCCTCAGGGTTGTCCTCCGCCACCGCGTCACTGTGCTGCGTCTCGTCGAACTCCGTGGCGAGCGCATCGGCGCGCTGGCGGCGTCGCGAGCTGTAGGCGGTGTTGCGCACGATGGCGAGCAGCCAGGCGCGGGCGCCCGTCCCGCTGGCCCCCGGCTCGCCACGGAAACCTTCGAAGTACTTGAGCGCCCGCAGGCACGCGTCCTGTACGACATCTTCGGCATCGCTCGCATTCCTCGTCAGGTAGCGCGCCAGGGTGTACGCGGCATCCAGGTGCGGCAGCACAGCGGCTTCGAAGCGCGCCAATTCGCTTGACTCCATCCCCCCTCACGAATGTCGCGGTGCCTTCGGGAATAGACTCCGCCGGCGGCGGGTTTATTCCCGGCGGAATATCCCTGCGGTGCGCGGAGTCTCCGGCATTGACCACACTGCCGTCACACTCTTGCTCGAGGAAGATCAACCATGCGCACCATGCACGCTATGCCGTCCCCGACCGTCGCGCGATTTCTGTACGCGGCGCTGGCGCTCCCCGGGACGCCCGCACACCACACTCCGGGTCAACCGGCAGCGGTGAGCGCCAAACTGTCCGAATGGAAGGTCGAGCTATCGCAAGACACCATCAGGGCGGGCAGCGTCACATTCACCGTCATGAACGCCGGCAGCATTCCGCATGCGTTCGAGGTCGAAGGGCAGGGGATCGAGAAGGAGACCGGCGTCATTCAGCCAAGCTCGAGCGCGACGCTGACGCTCACCCTCAAGCCCGGGACCTACGAGGTGTACTGTCCGGTGGGCCAGGACTCGCACAAGCACCTGGGCATGGATAATCACTTGAGCGTCGTGAGCGCCCAGAGCGCGGGCGCTTCAGGCTATAGTGCCGGGACGGGGAACGAATCGCTCAGCCATGAAATGAGCGAGCCGGCATCGAACGTCCAGGCGATCCGGGTGACGGGCGGGGGCTCCGTCATCCAGATCCTCCCCGGTCCGTTTCCGTTTCCCGACAGCGCCGCCCCGATTCTTCAGCAGTTCGGCGACGAGCGGGAAGGGCTCGAGTCGCAGGTGAAGAATGGACCCTACTCGAACAACGTGACGCCGATTGCCGGCACGTTCACCTTTGCGGCCTGGGACAAGGGCGCGGTGCGCGACTCAGTCGACGGGGTCGCCGAATTCACGACGCAGGATGGCGCGCGCTGGAAACTCGTGCTCGATCGGGTGCAGACGAAGGACGTACCGCATCACCCGCGCTTCGGCGGCGTGATCATGGGCCTCTACTACCACGGCAACACGGCGGTGCACACGCCGCTCGTGCCGACGATCAAGAGCGCGGTCGCGCTGTGGGCGGTCGGGCACCTCTACAAGGGCGGCGCCCTGGTGACCGACAACGCCATGGTGCACGTCATGTTGCTGTCGCGCACCCGGCGTGACGGGGACTTCGCGATCGCCTGCTGGGATTGCTCGAAGAACCCGATCGACGAGCTGCAGCTTCAGATTCTGCCGGGACCGGGCGAGCCGAAGCTCGACGCGCCCGGCGGGTTTCTGTTCGTCAACTGGGAGAAGTCCAGCTCGAAGCAGCCGGGAAAGTGAGGGGAATCCGAATCCGGCCGCGGCTCACTCACGGGTCGCGGCATTCCCGGCCAACTCTTAGCATTCTGAACAGCGATGAAGACAATTCAGACTGGGCTATGACGACTCCGGAGCCGGACGAAATCATCGTCGAGCACGATGCGGCAGCGCATCAGTTCTACGTCCGGCTGAACGGGACGCGGGCGGTGCTCGAATACCGTCGCGCTCCCGGGAAGATCGTCTTCGTCCACACCGAGGTTCCGGTGGCGTTCCAACACCATGGCATCGCCGACGCGCTTGCCCACGCCGGACTCGAGTACGCGCGCACCGAGCACCTTGTCGTCACCGCGCTCTGCCCTTTCGTCGCTTCCTACATCCGCCGTCATCCCGAGTATCAGGGGGGAACGACTCGATGAGC
>Ga0075429_100005165_pt1 | contig 11229 bp, 3 predicted proteins | sample RhiMetdeltSRZDD3_FD_75295 | JGI IMG/M metagenome (GOLD analysis project Ga0075429, IMG submission 75295) | Populus rhizosphere microbial communities from Tennessee, USA - Rhizosphere MetaG P. deltoides SRZDD3 | ecosystem: Host-associated > Plants > Roots > Rhizosphere > Soil | place: USA...
CCGCCCAGCGCGAAGAAGTCGTCGTCGGGCGCGACCCGGATGCCGAAGACCTGCTCCCACGCCGCCTGCACCGCACCCGCGCCGGTACCGTCCGCCCCGGTGTGCTCGTCGGGCGGCCGCAGCCGCGCCGTGTCCACCTTGCCGTTGGCCGTAAGCGGCAGCGCTGGCAGGACGGTCAGCGTGGCCGGCACCATGTAGTCCGGCAAAAACCGCTCGGCATGCCGGCGTACCTCCGCGGAGTCGACGTCGCCCACCACGTACGCGTCGAGCCGGGCGCCGAGCGGGTCCGCCGCGTCGAGGCGCGGTACGACCGCCGCGGCCCGTACGCCCGGCGCGTCCAGCAGCCGGGCCCGCACCTCGCCCGGCTCGACGCGGTGCCCTCGCAGCTGGACCTGGTCGTCGAGCCGGCCCAGGTGCTCCACCTCGCCGGTGGGCAGCAGCCGGCCGCGGTCGCCGGTACGGTACATGAGCCCGGGGGCGTACGGGTCGGCCACGAACCGCTCGGCGGTCAGCTCGGGCCGGTTCAGATAGCCCCGGGCCACCCCGTACCCGCCGACGTACAGCTCGCCCTCGACACCGAGCGGAGCGAGCCGGCCGTACGCGTCGAGCACGTACACGTGCCACCCGGGCAGGGGCCGTCCCACGCTGCGGGTGCCGGCCAGCGCCCCGGCCCGGCTCAGGGTGAGCGCCGTGACGTGCACGGTCGTCTCCGTGATGCCGTACATGTTCACCAGCCGGCACGTGGATTCGGGGTGCCGGTCGAACCACGGGCGCAGCGGGGCCGGGTCGAGCGGCTCGCCTCCGAAGACGACGAGGCGTACGGACGCCGGGACCGGGTGCTCGATGTCCACATCGGACAGTTGGCTGAACGCGCTCGGCGTCTGGCTGAGCACGGTCACGCGCTCGGCGGCCAGCAGGGCCGCGAAGCGCTCGGGAGCACGGGAGACCCCGTACGGCACCAGGACGAGCCGCCCGCCGGTCATCAGGCAGCCCCAGATCTCCCACACGGAGAAGTCGAACGCGGCCGAGTGGAACTGCGTCCACACGTCGTCCGGGCCGAGCCCGAAGCCGTCACGGGTGGCCGCGAGCAGCCGGGTGACGTTGCCGTGCGGCACGACGACGCCCTTGGGCTGCCCGGTCGAGCCCGACGTGTAGATGACGTACGCCGTACTGTCCGGTGTGGACTCGTCGGGCACGCGGCCGGCCGGCCCGTCGAGCAGGCGCGACACCGGCACGCCGGTCGGGCCGCCCACCACCACCGCCACGCCCGCGTCGGCCGCCACGAACGCGCGCCGCTCCGCCGGGAATACCGGATCCAGGGGTACGTACGCCGCGCCGGCCTTGAGCACACCCAGCAGGACGGCGACGAGGTCGCATCCCCGCTCGAGGCAGACGCCGACGTGCGTACCGGGTCCGGCGCCCTCGCGCCGCAGCCCGCCCGCCACCCGGTCGGACCGCTCGTCCAGCTCCCGGTACGTCAACCGGTCGGCGCCGAGGCCCACCGCGACCGCGTCCGGCTGGCGGGCGGCGACCTCGGCGACCACGTGGTGGATCGGCCGCGCCGGGCCGGGGAGCCGTACGCCCACCCCGCCCAGCCGCAGGATCGTCCGCCGCTCGTCGCCGGTGGGAATGGAGTCCGGCTCCGTACGGGCGGCGGCCACGTGACGGTTGAACCGCGCGACGGCCGCCGGGTCGACCCCGGGCGGGTACGCGCACACGACATCCTCGCCGTCGACCGCGTACGACAGCGCCCACGGCGGGGACAGGAAGGGCCGGCACTCCACAGTGGACTCCGGCCGGTCGGTCACCGTGGCCACGCCCGCGACCGGTACGCCGTCGCCGGGCACCTCCTCGTCGAGCCGGCCGACGTGCGTAGGCCCGCCGTAGCGGTCGAGCACGAGCCCGAGCGCGGCCACGAGGTCGCCGGCCGTACCCGCGGGGAGGTCGAGGGCGACCCGGCCGCCGCCGCCGTCACCGCGCAGCCAGGCCGGGACCGCGTACCGGTCCGGGACGCGGGCGCCGGCCCGGGCCGATACGACGACGAGATCGGCGGAGCCGTCGGCGTACCGCAGGAGGACCGTCCGTTCCCGCGGCCCGAGTCGCGGGTCGACCGGGCGGGACAGCTCGCGCCGGCGGGCGCTGGCCGGGTCCATGGTGGACGGTACGTCGACGACCCAGCGAGCCGCGGGCCGCGGTTCCCCGGCCGCGACCCGGACCGCGACCGATCGGCAGGAGCGTCCGGTCATCGCGCCGTGTACCCGCCGTCCACGGTGACCACGCTGCCCGTCACCTGCCGGGACTCGTCGCTCGCGAGCCAGACCGCGGCGTCCGCGACCGCGCCGGCCTCGACGAGCGCGTTCATCGGCTGTCCACTGAGGAACGTCGTCTCGTGGTCGGCCACCGGTACGTCGAGGCTCCGCGCGATCTCGGCGAGCATGCGGCCCTCGAGCACCGGGTCGTCGCGCACCGAGCCCGGGCAGAGCGCGTTGACGCGTACGCCGTACGGGGCCAGGTCGAGCGCGGCGGCCCGGGTGAGCCCGACGAGCGCGTGCTTGGCCGTCACGTACCCGGCGAAGTGCCGGTAGCCGACGAGTCCCGCCGTCGAGGCGACGTTGACGATGCTGCCGGACCGCTGGTGGACCAGCACCGGACCGACCGCGCGGATCACCCGCCAGGCACCGGACGCGTCGACGTCGAGCATCAGCTGCCACTCGTCCTCGTCGATCTCGTGGACGGGCCGTCCCGACGGCGCGGCGATCCCGGCGTTGTTGACCACGGCATCCACCCGGCCGAACCGGTCGACGGCCGCGTCGACGGCGGCGCGTACCCCCGGCAGGTCCCGGACGTCGACCTCGACGGGCAGCACGCCGACGCCGTACCCGGCGACGAGGCCGGCGGTGTGGGCGAGCTGGCTCGCCGAGCCGAGCGGGTACGGCACGCCGGGCAGGTCGTGGCCGATGTCGAGCAGCACGAGGTCGGCGCCCTGGCGGGCGAAGGCGACCGCGCAGGCGCGCCCGATGCCCCGCGCCGCCCCGGTGACGACGGCGGTCCGGCCGGCGAGCCTCAGCAACCCTCCTCCAGCACGCGCACGAGGGCGGCGGGTGAGTCGACGAGGTACATGTGCCCGCCCGGCACCTCGACCAGCCGGCAGCCGACGCTCGTCGCGTCCGTCCACTGTGCTGCTTCGTCGGCCGAGACCAGGTCGTCGTCGGCACCGCGGATCGACGTGACCGGCACGTCCAGCCGCGCTTCCGCCGGCGGCCGGTACTCCTCGTGCATCGCCACGTCCGCCCGCAGGATCGGCAGCAGCATCGCGCGCAGGTCCGGATGGGCCAGCGCCGGATGGGTGTACCCAGCCAGCTCGTTGACCCGGTCGACGAACTCCGCGTCGGACAGCCCGGTGGCCCGGTTGGCGCGCCGCGTCCACGGGCCGGGCGAGCCGCTGACGAACAGCCGCACGACCGCGGGGCCGTCGGTCTCGCGCAGCCGGTACGCCGCCTCGTACGCGAGCACGGCGCCGAGGCTGTGCCCGAACAGCGCCACGCGGCCCCCGTCACCGGCGAGGTCGAGCAGGTCCGGCATCAGCTCGTCGACCGCCTCCATCACCGTACGGGGCAACGGATCCCCGTACCGCTCCTCCCGGCCGGGGAGCTGGACGGGGCAGATCCGCACGGCGTCGCTCGGCTGCTCCTGCAGGCGCCGGTACGTGGACGCGCCGGCACCCGCGTACGGGAAGCACAGGACGGGTACCACGTCACGACTCCCACGCCGACACGACCAGGCGGGCGCAGTCGAGCGGGTTCGTCCGCACGAAGTAGTGCCCGCCGTGCGGGACGACGTGCAGGCGTACGTCGGCCGCGACGAGCGACCACCCGGCGTACTCGCCGGCCTGGTGGGCGAGCGTCCGGTCGTCCGCCGCGACCACGGCCGTCAGGGGTGTCCGAAGTGGACGGTCGGGCCGCTCGACGCGGTCGATGAGGTACCGGAAGCCGTTGCCGACGTCGTGGCGGAACACCCGGGCCAGGAACGCGGTGTGCCGGCGGTCGAGGCCGTCGAGCTCGGTGTACCCGGTCTCGTCGACCATGTACCCGATCAGCTGCTCGTCCGTCCACGTCTCGACCTGCGTGATGCTGTGCCGCATGTCCGGTACGGGCGGCAGCAGCTTCGAGCCGAGGAAGAGGCCACGCACGTCCCGCCCGTCCGCCTCCAGCCGGCGGGCCAGCTCGACGGCGATCGCCGCACCGCCGCAGTGGCCCCACAGCAGCACGGGCACGTCGACCCGGTCGGCGAGCCGGTCGGCGACGAGCCGTACGGTGTCGGCGAGTGCGGCGAACGGACCCGGGTGGCTCACGTCGTGACCCGGCTCCTGCACGGCGTACACGGCGATGTCGCTCGTCAGCTCCTCGATCTCGGCGGCGAGCGGGGCGAAGTTGATGGGGTGCCCGCACGGGTACGGGACGCACACCAGCGCGCAGCGCGTACCGGCCGCGGTGCTGGACAGCAGCGGCAGCACGTCCGGCTCGCCCTGCCGGCGCCGGTCGGCGAAGGCGGCCAGCTCGTCGAGCCGGGGATACCGCATGAGATCGGTGAGCGTGACGAGGCCGTCGGTCTCCAGCACGACCCGCAGGGCCGACAGCGAGTTGCCGCCGAGGGCGAAGAAGTCGGCCGACGCGGCGATGTCGCGCACCGGCATGGCGAGCACGTCGGCCCATACGGCCGCCAGCCGGTCCACAGTGGAGCGCCGGGCGATGGCGGCCGGGCGGGGCTCCACCCGCGGCTCGGCGACCACGGTGGAGGGACCGACGACCGGTGTCCACGAGGTGTGCGGCTTGGCCGGCTCGGCGGTCATCAGCTCCAGTACCGCCACGAACGACAAGCCGATCGCCTCGATGTCGGCCGGGTCGAAGCGGTGCTCGTGGTAGTGCAGGCACAGCCGCAGCTCGTCGTCGAAGAAGTGCCGGGAGAACTCGGTCCGGAAGGCGAACTCGGTCTCCGAGTCCACCCGCAGCTCGAGCAGCGCGAACTCGGGGAGCTCCCGTAGCCGCTTCATCAGGTAGAAGTGGGTGAAGTTGAACGTGGTGTCGAACAACGGGCGCTGCGTTCCGAGGTCCTGCTTCATCTTCGCCATCGGGTACCGCCGGTGGGGCAGCAGGTCCCGCTCGGCGCGGTACACCTGCCCGACCAGGTCGGCCCAGGAGCCGTCGGTGAGGTCGAGGCACAGCGGGACCGTGTTGAGGTACAACCCCAGGGCCGCCTCCGCGCCGGGATCCTCCGGCCGGCCGCTGTGCTCGTACCCGGTGACGATCGACGCCTCGCCGGCGCCGGCGGCGAGCACCTTGACGTGGGCGGCGAGCAGCACGTCCTTGACCGGGACGGACAGCTCGTCGGCGAGGGCGACCACCCGCGCGGTCAGCCCGGCCGGCAACGCCACGTCGTGCAGGACCACCCGGAAGTCCGCGGTGTCGCCCGGGCGCGCGCCGGGCACCGTCGACAGTGGACGGTCGCGCATCCGCTCCAGCCAGAACTCGCGCGAGGCCGGCGACCGCATCGCCGCGCGCTCCAACCCGACGAAGGTCCGCAGGTGGTGGTCGCCGCCGCCCGGCTCCGGTCCGCTCCCGGCGCCGAGCCGGTGGTACGTGTCGAAGAGCTGCGTGTGCAGCAGGCTGATGCTCCAGCCGTCGAGCGCCGAGTTGTGCTGGCTGATCGTGTACCGGTACCGGTCGCTGGCCAGGACCTGGACGTGCAGCGTGACCAGCCCGCCCTCGGCCCAGGCGAAGCGGCGCCGCTTCTCGGCCGCGAGCCAGTCGGAGTGCCAGCGCTCCTGCTCGTCCGGCCCGAGTCCACGGAGGTCCACAATGGACAGTATCGGCGGTGGCTCGCGGTGCACGATCTGGACGAACTCGCTGAACCCGGTGAGGTGGTACGTGGTCCGCAGGATCGGGTGTCGCGCGGCGAGCAGGCGTACCGCCTCGGTGAACCGTCCGGCGTCGAACGCGCCGCCGACGAGGTAGCTCAGCACGTCGTGGTACTGGCCCCGCGCGCCGGTGATCTCGGTCTGGAAGATGAGCCCGGCCTGCAGCAGGGAGAGCGGGTACGCGTCCTCGGCGTCGTCCGGCAGGCGGGCCCGGTCCGCCTCGCTCAGCAGCGCGAACGGGGCGAGGCCGGCCGGTTCGCCGGTAGGTACGTCGGTCACGTGGGCGGCCAGGCCGGCGATCGTCTGGTGCTCGAACAGTTGCTGGAACGTGAACGCGAGCCCGGCCGCGCGCGCCTTCGCGAGTACGGACACGAAGTGGATGGAGTTGCCGCCGAGCGCGAAGAAGTTGTCGAGTACGCCGACGGCCGGCCGGCCGAGTACCTCGGCCCAGATCGCCGCCAGGACCCGCTCGCGGTCGTCCCGGGGCGCGACGTACGGGGTGCCCGTACCGGCCCCGGGTCGGCGCAGCGCGGCGCGGTCGAGCTTGCCGTTCGGCGTGAGCGGCAGCGCGGCGAGTAGCACGATACGGCCCGGCACCAGGAATTCGGGCAGCGTGGCGCGCAGGTGGCGTTTCAGCTCCTCCTCGGTCACGCTCGCGCGGGGTACGACGAAGCCCCGCAGCGTGGTCTGCCAGCCGTCGTCCCGGTCGACGACGGAGGCGTCCAGGACGGCCGGGTGCGCCCGCAGGCACTCCTCGATCTCGCCCGGCTCGACGCGGAACCCCCGGACCTTCACCTGCCGGTCGAGCCGGCCGAGGTAGTCGAGCGTGCCGTCGCCGTTCCAGCGGGCCAGGTCGCCCGTACGGTACAGGCGGTCCTCGCCGACCGCCGGCCCCGCGGTGAACCGCCGCGCCGTCAGTTCCGCCCGGCCGTGGTACCCGCGGGCCAGCCCGACGCCGGCCAGGCACAGCTCGCCGGGCATGCCGACGGGTACGGGGTGGCCGGCCCCGTCCAGCACGTGCGCCCGGATGTTGTCGATGGGCGACCCGATCGGCACCCGCGCGAGACCGTCCACACCGGACACCGGCTGGTGCGTGACGTCGACCGTGGCCTCGGTCGGGCCGTACAGGTTGACCAGCCGCACGCCCGGCAGCAGCTCCGCGAAGCGCCGGGCCAGGCGCGGCGTCAACGCCTCGCCGCTGGCGAACACCTGCCGCAGCGTGGCCAGCTGCTCGGTACCGCCCAGCCGGTCGAGATGGGCGAGGAACGGCGCCAGCATCGACGGTACGAAGTGGACGGTCGTGACCCGGTACCGCTCGACGGCGGCCAGGATCGCGGCCGGGCTGCGCTCGCCGTCGGGTTCGAGGAGGGCCAGCGTCGCGCCCGCCGACATCCACCAGAACAGCTCCCAGACCGACACGTCGAACGATGTCGATGTCTTCTGCAGCACGACGTCGCCCGGCCCGATGGGGTACGCCCGCTGCATCCACGCGAGCCGGTTGACGACGCTGCGGTGCTCGACGAGTACGCCCTTCGGATCGCCGGTGGAGCCGGACGTGTAGATGACGTACGCGAGGTCGCGCGGGCCGGCCAGCGGTTCGAGTGGTGCCGCCCCCGCCAGCCCGACGGCCGGGTCCACAGTGGGCACGTCCAGGTCGCCGGATCCGGGCGGAGCCACGACAAGGGTGGCTCCGCTGTCGGCCAGCAGGTACCGGGTCCGGGCGGGCGGGTACGCGGGATCGAGGGGCAGGTACGCGCCGCCCGCGCGCAGCACGCCGAGGATCGCGACGACCAGGTCGACGGAGCGTTCGGCGAGCACGCCGACGATCCGGCCCGGGCCGACGCCGCGGTCGCGCAGCACGTGCGCGAGGCCCGTGCACCGTGCGTCCAGTTCGGAGTAGGTGAGCGCGGTCCCGCCGGCGCACAGCGCGATCGCGGCCGGGTTCGCGGCCGCCTGCCGGTGGAGCAGGTCGGCCAGGGTCGCCGACTCGTCGAACGGCCGGCCGGTCGCGTTGGCGGCGGCCACGACCCGCGCGTCGTCGCCGGTCCACAGCGTGAGGTCGGCGAGCGGCCGGTCGGGCTCGGTCGTGGCGGCGTCGAGCAGCCGGACGAAGTGCCGGCCGATCTGGCGGGCGGTGGCGGGCGTGAACCGCCCGGTGTCGTACCGGACCGTGACGATGTCGCCGGTCGCGTGGAACAGTACGGGGACGCCCGCGACGGCCTCGACGTCGTGCAGGCCGTCGAGCGCGATCGCGACGTCGACGGCGTCGCCGGCCGGCGGGCCCCCGATGGGGTGCGCGCCGCCGTCGCGGATCGCCGCACGCACGGTGTCGCGCAGGCCCATCAGCAGCTCGCGGAAGGTACCGCCAGCCGTGGCCGGCAGCACCAGCCGCCCCGGTACGCCACGGGCCGGTGTACCGATCGTCACCTCGTCGTCCCGCGTGTACCGGGCGAGCAGCGCGATCAGACCGGCCGCGAGGAGTACGTGCCGGGAATCCGCGTCGCCGCGGCTCATCCGGTCCAGCCGCGCGACGAGCGCCGCCGGCAGTGCCACGAGCTCGCGGCCCTCCGGCGCCGGTGGCGCGCCGCGCTCGGGCGTACGGTCGGCCGGGAACCCGCTCGTCCGCTGCATACCGCACGCCCCCTTCGGTGGCCTAGATGTCGAAGTCGAGGTCGGGTACGGGTACGCGCGGCCGGCCGACGGGCAGCTCGTCGAGCCGGACGGTCGGGTCGGCGACGACGGCGTCGAGCAGCGCGAGGTACCGGTCGCGCCAGCCGGCGACGGTGTCGGGGCGCAGGATCCGGCTGCCGTACTGCCAGCTCGCCCGCAGCGTGCCGGCCTCGGCGTACACCTGCAGGTTGAGGTCGAACGGGGTCTGGCCGTTCCAGCCGGGCCGCAGCCCGCGCAGGTACCGTCCACTATGGACGGCCACGTACGCGTCGAACAGCGGGTTGCGCCGGTAGTCCCGCGCCGCCACGAGGTCCTCCCACCCGAAGTCCTGGTGGGCGAACGCGTCCCGCGCGAACCCGGCGATCTGCCGCAGGTAGGCGTCGAACGGCTGCCGCGGCTCGGCGTACCCGCGAAGGCAGACCGTGGTCGCGAGGAGGCCGACGGTCCGGTCGAGCCCCGGCACCGTGCGGCCCGAGGCGGGCGTGCCGACGGTGACATCCGGATCGCCGGTGAGCGCCGCGAGCAGGGCGGTGTAGGCGGCGGCGAGGACGGCGAACAGCGTGACGTCGGCCCGGCGCGCGAGCGCCCGCAGCGCGGCGGTACGGGCCGCGCCGAGATCGCAGGCGACCTCGCCGCCGTCCGGCGCGCGCAGGGCCGGACGGGGCGCGTCCAGCGGCAGGTCCCGGCGCGGCGGGAGGTCCGCCAGCGCCGTCCGCCAGAAGGCCCCCTGGTCACGCCGCCACGCCTCCCCCGCCTCGCTCGCGGTCCATGCGGCGAAGTCCCGGTACCGCAGGCCCACCGGTGGAGGCAGCGCACGCCCGGCGCACAGGTCCGCGAGCTCCTCGGCGAGTACCGAGAGCGAGACGCCGTCCGTGACGAGGTGGTGCAGGTCGAGGTGGAGAGACCCACCGTCGAACGCGGCCCGCCACAACGGAGCGCGGTCGAGCGCAAACGGTCCATCCACAGTGGACATGTCCGGTACGACGGCCGGCGCGAATCGTTGGCGCACCTCGTCACCGGCGAGGACGAACTCGGTCCGCAGCGCCTCGTGCCGATCGGCCAGCCGGGCCAGCGCCTCGGCGACCCGGCCGGGTACGGCACCGGGCGGCACCGCGACCGTCACGGGCACGTGGTAGTGCACGGCGCCGGGGTGCTTCGCCTGCTCGACGTAGACCCGCCGCTGCTGCGGCGTCAACGGGTACGTGTCCGCGTCCGGCGCGGCGGGCACGCGGGGGGCGGTCGACACCGCCGCCGCCCGGACCTGCGCCGCGATCCGCCGGACGGTGCCCGCGCGCAGCAGGTGGTCGGCCGCAAGCCGCACCCCGAGCTCGCCCGTCACGCCGATCGCGAGGAGCGCGGCCGTCAACGAGTCGGCCCCGAGGTCCCGCAGGTCGTCGTCGACGCCGACCGACGCGACACCGACCGAGCCGGCGGCGAGGCGTACGAGCGCCGCCTCGATCGGATCGTCGGGGGCCGGACCGTCCACATGGGACGGTACGGGCAACTGTGCCTCGTCGAGCTTCCCGCGGTCACCCAGCGGCAGGACGGGTACGGCCACGAAGGCCGACGGCAGCATCGGGTCGGGGAGCGTCCGGCGCAGGTACCCGCGCAGCTCGTCGCCCGGCACGTCGCCCACGTAGTACGCGCACAGGTACCGGCCGGTGCCGTCGGGCCTCGTCCGGGCGACGACCGCCGCCTCGCGCACCGACGGGTGCCCGACGAGCGCGTGCTCGATCTCGCCCGGCTCGACGCGTACGCCCCGCACCTTCACCTGCCGGTCGCGCCGGCCGAAGAACTCGAGCACGCCGTCCGGCCGCCAGCGCGCGATGTCACCCGTACGGTACAGCCGCCCGCCCGGCCGGAACGGATCCGGCGCGAAAGAGGCTGCGGTCAGCTCGGGCCGGTTCAGGTAGCCGAGAGCCACGCCGTCCCCGCCCAGGCACAGTTCACCCGGTACGCCGATCGGGCACAGCCGGCCGTCGGGGTCGAGTACGTACGCCGTCGAGTTCGCCACCGGTCGCCCGATCGGGATCCGCCCCCGGTCGGCGTGCGTGAGCCGGTGCGCCGTACCGAGCACGGTGTTCTCCGTCGGCCCGTACCCGTTGAGCAGCACCAGATCGGGGCATGCGTCCAGCGCGAGCGCGACGTGCGACGCCGACAACCGGTCCCCGCCCACGATGAGCTGGCGCAGCGGGCGCAGCACGGTCGGGTCCTGGTCGACGAGCTGGTTGAACACGGGCGTGATGAGCAGCATCGTCGTGATCGCCTCGTCGGCGAGCACCCGGCGCAGGGCGGGCGCGGTGAGCGCGACGTCGCCGTCGGCCAGGTGCACGCTGCCGCCGTTGAGGAGCGCCGCCCACAGCTCGAACGTCGCGGCATCGAAGCAGATCGACCCGACGGCCAGCACCCGCGTACCCGCGGAGAAAGCAAGATAGTCCGGGTTGCGGACGAGCCGCACCACACCGCGGTGGCCGACCACGACGCCCTTCGGTCGGCCTGTGGTGCCGGACGTGTACATCACGTACGCCGGATCCCCGTCGATGGGTTCACCCGCGGCCGGCCGCGCCGCGACGGCCAGGCCGGCGGTCACGACCGCCGCCGCCCCGCTGTCCGCGAGCAGGAACGCCACCCGATCCGCGGGGTAC
>Ga0075429_100005168_pt1 | contig 11222 bp, 11 predicted proteins | sample RhiMetdeltSRZDD3_FD_75295 | JGI IMG/M metagenome (GOLD analysis project Ga0075429, IMG submission 75295) | Populus rhizosphere microbial communities from Tennessee, USA - Rhizosphere MetaG P. deltoides SRZDD3 | ecosystem: Host-associated > Plants > Roots > Rhizosphere > Soil | place: USA...
GTGACCGCCCCGGCCGGAACTCCGTTGAGGGTGAATTGCCCCGCCTGATTGGTGGCGGTCAGGAGCGGGGTTCCCTGCACCGCCACTCGGGCACCCTCGATGCCGTTTCCGGTGAGCGAGTCGCGCACCGAGCCCGATACGGTGCGACCTTGGGCCGCCGCCGTCCCGGCCAGCAATCCCAGCAGCATCGCTACCAGGAATCCGTGCTTGGCCGCCATGGGTAACCTCCCTGAAGAGAATGAGCGGGAAGGATCTGGGGCCAAGCTAAGGCTCAGCCGCCGCCTGGCAAGCCCTTTCCACCGGGCACCCCCAGCTCCGTCATGGCCCGCAGGTCCAGGAGCTCCCTGAGCTCCTGGTCCCGGAACAGCTGCTTCTGCTCCACCAGCTGCTTCACGGTGAGCCCGCTGGCCACCGCTTCCTTCGCCAGCTTCGCCGCTTCGGCATAGCCGAGCTTGGGGGCCAGCGCGGTCACCAGCGCCGGGCTGCGCTCGAGCCAGAGCGCGCATTGCGCCGCGTCGGCCTGAATCCCTCGAACACAGCGCTCGTCGAACACCCGCGTCGCATTGGCGAGAATGGTCAGCCCGAAGACCAGGTTGTGTGCGATGACCGGCATCATCACATTGAGCTCGAGTTGTCCCGCCTCCGACGCCAGGGCCACCGTCACATCGAGCCCGAGCACCTGATAACAGACCTGGTTCACCATTTCCGCGATGGAGGGGTTCACCTTTCCCGGCATGATGCTCGACCCGGGCTGCACCGCGGGAAGCACCAGCTCCGCCAGTCCGGTTCGCGGGCCGGAGGCGAGCAGCCGGATGTCATTCGCGATCTTGTTGAGATCCAGCGTGTACGCGCGCACCGCTCCGCTCATGCTGGCGACATCCCCCATGGACTGCATAAGCTGCACCCGGTCTTCAGCGTCCCGCAGATCCAGGCCGCTGATGCGTCTCAGGTGCTCCACCATGAGCCGGGGATACTCCGGCTCCGCATTCAGGCCGGTGCCCACCGCGGTGCCCCCGATGTTGAGGGGCCGCAGCCAGTCGGCCGCTTCGGCGAGTTTGGCGCGATGCCGCTCCACGGTGTGGCCGTAGGCGGCGAATTCCTGTCCCAGCCGGATCGGCGTGGCATCCTGAAGGTGGGTCCGGCCGGCCTTGATCACGTCGTCGAACTCGCGTCCCTTCGCGGCCAGCGACGCGCCGAGTCCTTCCATCGCGGCCAGCAGCGACGGTAGGGTGGCGAGCGTAGCGAGGCGTACCGCGGTCGGAATCACGTCGTTGGTGCTCTGCGCCATGTTCACGTGATCGTTGGGATGCACCGGCGCATAGGTGCCGCGGGCGCCGCCCAAGAGCTCGTTGGCCCGGTTGGCGAGCACTTCGTTACAGTTCATGTTGTGGCTGGTACCTGCGCCGGCCTGATAGACATCGACGACGAACTGGTCGCGATGCTGGCCCGCAAGCACCTCGTCGGCCGCGCGAACGATCGCATCTACCAGGTCCGGGGCGAGCCGGCCGGTTTGCCGGTGGGTCAGCGCCGCGGCCTTCTTGATCCAGATGACGGCGTCCACCAAGGCCGGCAGCGGCCGGAGACCCGAGATCGGAAAGTTCTCCACCGCGCGCAGCGTCTGGATTCCGTAAAGCGCATCGGCGGGAACCTGCCGCTGGCCCAGCGGGTCCTGCTCGGTCCGGAAAGTCATCGCGGCAGACACTGGGATGAGGGAACCGCGAACCGTGAACGGGAATCGCACTCATGTCCGAACATTTTCTTACCCCGGAAGACTCGGCCACCTTTCAGATGGCCAGGTACGCAAAAGCGGATCTGGCGCGCGGAGAGCATTTGTTCGTCGGCCTCAACTGTTTTGAGCCGGGACAGGGTCAGCCGGTCCACACCCATGCCGCGGCGGACAAATTCTATCTGGTCCTCTCGGGGAACGCGAGGATGATCGTGGGCGACGAGACGCGCGACGCGGCCGCAGGGACGCTGGTGTGGGCTCCGCAGGGAATCCCCCATGGGGTGGAGTCCGCCTCGGAGCGTACGGTCATGCTGGTGGGGATCGCGCCGCATCCGCCGGGTTGAGAAACGGGTTGCTCGCCCGCTCCCGCCCGATGCTGGTAGCCGGCCCGTGCCCCGGGTAGACGACCGTCTCGTCCGGGAGCGTGAGCAGCTCCGCTCGAATGCTTGCGAGCAGCAGCTCCGAATCGCCCCCCGGGAGATCGGAGCGCCCGATCGATCCCGCGAAGAGCACGTCCCCACACAGCACGATGCCGGGTGCGAGGAAGCAGACGTGGCCGGGAGAGTGTCCCGGGGTGTGCCGCACCTCGATCGAGACGCTCCCGACCTGGAGGCGCTGGCCGTGGCTGAGCTCGACGTCCGGCGTCGGGGGACGGCTCAGCGAAAGCCCCATCCAGAGACCCTGCTGCGGCAGCTCATCGTAAAGCCGGCGATCCGCCGGATGAAGGTAGATGGGGGCGGCGGTCGCCGCCCGGACTCGAGCGACCCCAAGGATGTGATCGAGATGGGCATGGGTCAGCCAGATCGCCCCAATGCGTCGGCCGTGCCCGGCGGCCGCAGCGAGGAACTTCTCGGCCTCCTCCCCCGGGTCGACCAGGACAGCGTCCGGTGACTCGGGGTCGAAAATCAGATAGCAGTTCTGTGCAAACTGGCCGTTGGGAATCGGAATGACGTGGAGAGCCGAGGCGGTCAGGCAGCCTCCACGGCCACCCGGGTCTTGCGATCGGTCAGGTACTTCTCGACCGCGATCGCGGCCGTGGTCGCATCGCCCACGGCGGTCGTGACCTGCCGGGTAAGCTGGGCGCGGAGGTCGCCGGCGGCGAAGAGCCCTGGAATCGAGGTCATCATCCGGTCGTCGGTGATGAGGTAGCCTCCCGCATCGTGCAGCACATGCTCCCTCACCAGCCAGGTGTTCGGCTTGAACCCGATGAAGACGAAGGCCCCCGTCACCTCGAGCGAGCTGGGCGCACCGGTGATCGTGTCCTCCAGCTCAAGCCTTTGGAGTCCCTTCGCATCGCCGATCATCTCGCGGACCCGGGTGTTCCAGATCACCTCGATCTTGGGGTTCAGGAACGCCCGTTCCTGCAGCACCTTGGAGGCGCGGAACTCGTCGCGACGATGGATGAGAAACACCCGGGAGCCGTAGCGGGTGAGATAATCCGCCTCCTCGACGGCGGCATCACCACCCCCGATCACGGCGATCCGCTCGTTCTTGAAGAAGGCGCCGTCGCAGACCGCGCAGTAGGAAACTCCCCGGCCCGCGTATTCGAGCTCGCCCGGAACGCCCAGCTTGGTGGGAGTGCCGCCGGCGGTGAGAATTACCGCGGGGGCACGGTACTCCGTTTCGGAGCTGGTGGAAACCCGGAAGGTGCCATCGGGAAGGAGATGAATACCCTCGACGTTCTCCATCCTGATATCGGCTCCAAACGCCTGGGCATGCTCCGCCATCTTCGCTGCGAGGTCCGGCCCCAGAATCGAGGTGAATCCGGGGTAGTCCTCCACCTTTTCGGTGTTGAGCAGCTCGCCGCCGGGAACACCGCGCTCCAGCACGACCGACTTGAGCATGCCGCGTCCCGCATAGAGCGCCGCGCAGAGGCCGGCAGGGCCGCCACCCACGATGATCAGGTCGAGGTTCTCGGAGGACGTCATAAGGACGAAATATAGGCGTCGAGCTGCGTCAGCCACTCCGCGGGTACCTCCTGCGAGCCCATCAGCGCATGGGTCGATTCGCCGTCGAGATCGCCATGCCAATCGCTCCCCCCGGTGCGCAGCAGCCCGAGCGATTCCGCCAGCGCGGTGATCCGCGCGCGCGCCTCGCCGCTGTGACCGGGGTGGCGAGTTTCCACCGCGTCGAGTCCTTCCTCCTGGAACGCGAGAAGGGTGGCTCGAGTCCCTCGCTCCTTGAGGTGGGCGGCCGAGACGAGGCCCCCGACCGAGTGCACCAGCTCGGCGACCTGCTTGAAGGTGGGCAGCCGCTTGTCCACGTAGGCCGGCCGGCCCCGCGCCAGCCACTGATTAAACGCCTCATCCACGCTGGCGACCTTGCCCAGCCGGACCAGCGCCCGGGCAAGGTGAGGCCGTCCCATCGCGGCGTCGCCGGTTTCTTCGGCGAGGTCCTCGAACGACACGTCGACCCCCCAGGCCCGGAGACCCTCCACCATCTCGCGCCCCCGCCGCACTCGATCGTCGCGGCAGCGCTGTAAGAACTCGGCGAGAGTCCGATCGGCCGGGGGCAGGAAGTAACCCAGCACGTGGATCTCGCCCCAAGGGGCCGAGGTGGAGAACTCGCAGCCGCTTACCACCCGGACGCCGAGACGGGCGCCTTCGGCCTGGGCCTCCTCGACGCCGGCAACGGTATCGTGATCCGTCAGAGCGATGGCAGAGAGCCCCAGCTCCGCCGCCCGGCGCACCACCGCGGCCGGCGGTAGCAACCCGTCCGAGGCCGAGGAGTGGAGATGGAGATCGATAAGTGCTGGCGGGGAGGCGGGCGCGGTCAGCGGCGGTACCCCAGCTCAGAGGAGGTCCACGAGGGCTGGGAGACCCGGAAGAGGCCGGCCAGCTCGGCATCGCTCAATTGGGCCAGCGAGGCTTCGCGGCTCTTGGCGAGCAATGGCGAATAGCGCACGATCCGTTCCGGCCCGGATCCCGGCGGAACCCGGGTGAAGCGAAGCGCGAACTCATCCTTGTCGTACTGGGTGATGCGCCCCGCGGGAGAAACGGTCCATCGCTGGCCGTCCACCTCGACGATTCGGCGTGGCATAGTCAGCCTCGCTCCAAAGGGACTTCTTCCCAGAGCACCCAGGCGTCGGAGGCGTAGGCAGCCAGCGACCGCAGGCGCACTTCGAGGGCCGCCTCCTCCTGACTCTGCGCCGCCCGGCTGCGATGCCGCTCGGCGCTCGCACTTTCGCTGAATTCCAGGAAGGTGTCGGGCCGGGTGGGATGCCGGAAGAGCCACAGGGACTCGCCCCGGCCCCGCAACCGCGACGCCAGCTCGCCCAGGGCTGTGAGGTACTCCGGCTCAGCGCTGCGACTGACCGTGGCGCGCGAAACACTCAGGGTGCGGGGCACCGTGCTAGACCAGGTCCTCGGGGAATTCCTGCAGGGTGCCGCGCAGGTCGGCGAGGAACCGGTCGGCATCGGCGCCGTCCACGATGCGATGATCGAAGGAAAGCGCCAGCATCCCTTGGGTTCGAATGCCGATGCTGTCGCTCCCGTCCGGGGCCGTCACCACCGCCGGCCGCTTGCCAATGGCGCCGACGGCCAGAATTCCCGACTGCGGCTGATTGAGCACCGGCAGTCCGACCAAGGTTCCAAAGACCCCGGGATTGGTGATCGTAAAGGTGCCCTTCTGCACTTCATCAGGAGAGAGCTTCTTGGTGCGCGCCCGCTCCGCCAGATCGTTGATCGCCCGGGCGACGCCCAGGAGGTTGAGCTCATCGGCCCGGCGGATGACCGGTACGATCAGACCCCACTCCATCGCGACCGCGATCCCCAGGTTGATCTCCCGGCGGTATAGGGTGCTTTCTCCCATCACCGCGGCATTGAGCACGGGATGCTTCCGGAGATTCCTTGCGACGGCACTCGCAATGAAGGCGAGAAAGGTGAGACTGACGCCCCGCTCGGCATAGTCCGCCTTCCGCTTGGCCCGGAGCGCGGCGATCCGGCCGTAATCGATCTCGATCAGGCTCTGTACATGGGCAGAGACCCGCCGAGACATGACCATGTGATCGGCGGTGAGCTTCCGGATCCGCGACCACGGCTCGACCCGGTCTCCCTCCCAGGGCTCGACCACCGGGCCCGGAACCACCCGTACGCCAGGACCAACTGTCAGGTCCGGAACGGTGGGACGGTCGGTCGGCCGGCTGCTCGGGCCGTCGGCAAGAGCGGGTGCCGGGGCGCCGGACTCGAGGTAGGAGAGGATGTCGTTCTTGGTCACCCGCCCCGCCATCCCCGAACCCGGAATGGTGGTGAGGTCCAGGTTGTGCTCCGCCGCGATCTTCCGAACCAGCGGCGTGGACTTCCGGCGCAGCCGGTCCTCCAACGATTCGTCGCCCGGTGCGGGGGCAGTCGCCGGAGCCCGTGCGGCCGCAGCCGGTGCCGCAACCTTGGGCGCCGGCGCGGGAGCCGGGCTGGATGGCGGTGCGGCAGCGGAGGCCGCCGGCTTGAGGTCAGGAACCTTGGCTGCCGGCGAAGCCGGTGCCGGGGCCGGGGCCGGGGCCGGGGCCGCCGGCGTACCCGCGGGCGCAACAGCGGCAGCGCTGGCGTCCGTCTCCATTCGGGCCACGACGGTTTGGACGGGGACCGTCTGCCCTTCCTGCACCAGAATTTCCGCGAGCACTCCAGCGGAGGGGGCTGGGATCTCGGCGTCCACCTTGTCGGTGGAGATCTCGAAGATCGGCTCGTCCCGCTTGACCGGGTCGCCGACCTTCTTGAGCCACTTCGACAGCGTCCCCTCGGCGATGGACTCGCCCATCTGGGGCATGACGACGTCAATTCGGGACATGCGTCAGCCTCCTCGCGGGAGGACGGGAGGACGGGAGGACGGGAAGGTAAGAGCTTCCTCCCGGCTTCCCGTCTTCCCGACGTCCCGACCTAGTACGCCGCCAGCCATCTGCACCCCTTCACTATATCCCCCACCTGCGGCAGCACGAAATCCTCGAGCGTCGGGGCATAGGGCAGCGGCACGTCATGCGCGCAGATCCGCTTGACCGGCGCATCCAGCCACTCGAACGCCAGCTCGTTGATTCGCGCCGTGATCTCGCCGGCCACGCCGCCGGTACGGGTATCCTCGTGCACGATGAGCACCCGGTTGGTGCGCTTTACCGCGGCGACAATGGCCGCGTCGTCCAGCGGGAGCAGGGTCCGCAGGTCGATCACCTCGACCGACAGGCCGTCCTCGCGTTCCAGCGTTTCGGCCGCCTCCAGCGACTTCCACAGCATAGCCGACCAAGTCAGGATCGACAGATCGCGGCCCTCGCGCGCGGTGCGCGCCTGCCCGATCGGGGTGAGGATCTCTTCCCCCTCGGGCAACTCTTCCTTGATCCGCCGGTAAAGGTACTTGTGCTCGAAATAGAGCACCGGGTCATCATCCCGGATGGCCGCTTTGATCAGGCCCTTGGCATCCCGTGCGGTCGCGGGCGCCACGATCTTGAGGCCCGGGGTATGGAGAAAGGCCGCCTCAGGATTCTGGGAATGGAAGGGTCCCCCCCGCACATACCCGCCCGCAGGTCCGCGGACGACCATCGGCGTGGGCAGCCCCGCCCGATAGCGAGCGGTGGCCACGTAGTTGGTCAGGATCGAGTACGCACAGGAGATGAAGTCGATGAACTGCATCTCGCAGACCGGCCGGAACCCCATGTGCGCTGCGCCGGCCGCGGTGCCGACGATCGCAGTCTCGGCAATCGGCGTGTCGATCACCCGCTCGGCACCGAAGCGCCTCTGGAATCCCTCGGTTACCTTGAACGCCCCTCCGTAGGCCCCGACGTCCTCACCCAGCACGAAGACCCGCTCGTCGCGCGCCATCTCCTCCGCCAGGCCGTCGCGCAGCGCCTCGAGATAGGTAACCTCAGGCATCGAGCCTCCGATACCACTCCAGCTCGGCGCGGGGGGGCTCGGCAAGCACCTCATCGAGCGAGGAAAGCGGCTCCGGCAGCGGCTCATTCTCGCAGGCGGAAACCGCAGCGTCGAGCTCTGAGGCGATCCGGGCGTCGATCGCCGCGAGCTCGGCGGGCTCTGCCCAGCCCGCCTCGGTGAGCCGTGCGACGTAGCGATCGATCGGATCGTTCCGGGCCCATTCCTCGAGCTCGCCAGGGGGCACGTAGGATTGATTGTCGTGCTCGGCGTGTCCCTTACGGCGGTAGGTCAGCAGCTCAATCAGGGTGACCCCGCCCCCGCTGCGAGCCCGCTCGACCGCCTTCCGGGTGACCTGATAGACCGCAATGACGTCGTTCCCGTCGGCCTGCTCGCCGGGCACCCCATAACCCGCGGCCTTTTCCACCAGGAACTTGACGGCGGTCTGCCGGTCCAGCGGCGTCGAGTAGGCGTACCCGTTGTTCTCGGCGATGACCACGAGGGGAAGCTTCTGCACCGCAGCGAAATTCATCCCTTCGTGGAACGCTCCGGTGCTCATCGCGCCGTCGCCGACATAGACCAGGCCGACGCGGGGTTCCCGGCGCATCTGGAACGACAGAGTGATGCCGGCCATCACGGGCACCATGTCGCCCAGATGAGAGATCTGGCCGATGAAGCCGCGCTGCAGGTCGTTGAAGTGGATGTTGAGCTCGCGGCCGCGGGTGGGGCTCTCCGCCTTGGCCATGTACTGCCGCAGAACCTCCACCGGTGTGGCCCCCTGGACCAGCATCGAGCCCAGGTTACGGATCAGGGGAGACAGGATGTCGCCCTTGGAGCGATCGAGCGCATAGGCGCTGCCGACCGCATCGGCCTCCTGGCCCAGCGAGCGGAACAGTCCGCCGATGACCTTGGTTTGCCGGTACAGGTTAACCAGCTTCTCCTCGAGCGAGCGCGTCAGCCGCATGAAGTAGTAGAGCTCATGCAACTGCGCCCGCGAGAGGCCCGCGGGGATCGGCTGGTCGCTGCCCATTTATCCCGCCGTCGCGCCCTCGATCCGCATCTTGTAGAAGGACCGATAGACGAACGTCACCGAGATGAGCAGGAAGACGGCCGCCAGAACGTGGCCCAGAATCGGGCCCCGCTGCTCGGTGAGCGAGACCGCCAGCTCGACCGCCAGCAGGCCGAACAGCGTGGTGAACTTGATGATCGGGTTGAGCGCCACCGACGAGGTGTCCTTGAAGGGATCCCCTACGGTGTCCCCTACGACTGTCGCGGCGTGGAGCGCGGTGCCTTTCTGCTTGAGCTCGACTTCCACGATCTTCTTCGCGTTGTCCCACGCGCCGCCCGCGTTGGCCATGAACACGGCCTGATAGAGCCCGAAGAGCGCGATCGAGATGAGGTACCCCACGAAATAGAAGGGTTCCACGAAGGCAAAGCCCAGCGTGCCGAAGAACACCGCGAGGAAGATGTTGAACATGCCCTTCTGGGCGTACTGGGTGCAGATCTCCACCACTTTCTTGCTGTCGGCCACCGAGGCCTTGGTCGCGCTCTCCAGATTGATGTTCGCCTTGATGAACTCCACCGCGCGATACGCCCCCGTCGTCACCGCTTGGGTTGAGGCACCGGTGAACCAGTAGATTATCGCGCCGCCGGTGATCAGGCCGAGCAGGAAGGGCGGGTGCATCAGCGAGAGCTTGTCGAGGTTGACAGTGAGCCCCGAGGTGAGCGCCACGATGATGGCGAAGATCATCGTCGTGGCCCCCACCACCGCGGTGCCGATCAGCACCGGCTTGGCGGTGGCCTTGAAGGTGTTCCCCGCCCCGTCGTTCTCTTCCAGCAGATGCTTGGCCGCGGCGAAGTTGACGTCGTAGCCTTCCTCCTGCTTGATCTTGGCCGGCAGCCCCGGCACCTGCTCGATCAGCGAGAGCTCGTAGACCGACTGCGCATTGTCGGTCACCGGGCCATAAGAATCCACGGCGATGGTGACCGGCCCCATGCCGAGGAACCCGAACGCAACGAGGCCGAAGGCGAACACGGCCGGGGCGAACATCATCCCGCCGGCCACGGGGTTGGCAGGGTCGATCCCGGGGATCCCGGTGCTCACCAGGTAACCGATCGACATCAACACCATGATGGTGAGGCCGAGCCAGTAGGCGCTGAAATTCCCGGCAACGAAGCCCGAGAGAATGTTGAGCGAAGCTCCGCCCTCCCGCGACGACGTGACCACCTCACGTACGTGGCGCGACTCGGTCGAGGTGAAGACCTTCACGAACTCCGGGATGATGGCGCCGGCCAGCGTCCCGCAGGTGATGACCGTGGAGAGCTTCCACCACAGCGTGCCGTCACCCAGGCCGGGGATCAGCAGAAAGGACGTGACGTAGGTGAGTCCGATCGACACGAACGAGGTGAGCCACACCAGGCTGGTGAGCGGGGTCTCGAAGTTCATCTTATCCGTGTGGGCGAAGCGCGCCCGCGCGATGGCGCCGTTGAGCAGATAGGACACCCCGCTCGCGATCACCATCAACACCCGCATCATGAAGATCCAGACCAGCAGCTGGACCTGGGTGTCGACCCCCGGGACGGCCAGCAGGATGAACGAGATCAGGGCCACCCCGGTGACCCCGTAGGTCTCGAACCCGTCGGCGCTCGGCCCCACCGAGTCGCCGGCGTTGTCACCGGTGCAGTCCGCGATCACTCCAGGATTCCGGGCATCGTCCTCTTTGATGTTGAAGACGATCTTCATCAGATCGGCCCCGATGTCGGCAATCTTGGTGAAAATGCCGCCCGCGATTCGGAGGGCGGCCGCGCCAAGCGACTCGCCGATCGCGAAGCCGATGAAACACGGCCCGGCGTATTCTCCCGGGATGAACAGCAGGATGCAAAGCATGATCAGGAGCTCGACGCTGATGAGCGCCATGCCGATGCTCATGCCGGCCTTGAGCGGGATGTCGTGCAGCGGGTACGGCTTGCCGCGCAGACTGGCATACGCGGTGCGCGAATTGGCGAAGGTGTTGATCCGGATGCCGAACCAGGCCACGCCGTAGCTGCCGGCGATCCCCACCAGGCTGAAGAACAGGATGATGACGACCCGGAACGCCTCCATCTGCCGCAGCACCCCGAAGTACAGCGCGATCACCGCGCCGATGAAGACTTCCAGGATCAGGATGAACTTGCCCTGGGTGACCAGATAGGTCTTGCAGGTCTCGTAGATGAGCTCGGAGATCTCCCGCATCGCCTCGTGCACCCGCATGTTGCGGAGCTGCGAGTAGATGATCAGGCCGAAGAGCAGTCCCAGCGCGCACACCACGAGGCCGGTCATGAGCAGCGAGCGGCCGGACATCCCCAGGAACTGCTGGCTGGCGAGATCGGGAACCACCAAGTCCACCTCGCCACCGTGGGCTCGCGGCTGCGCCGTCTGGGCGTGGACCAGCGAAGGGAAAGCGGCGAAGACAGCGAGCAGCAGGCACACGGCTCGACGGCAGGCCAGGGCCATCCAAGTCATGAGCGGATCTCTCCAGGAATGCGGGGAATCGGGGCAAACGCGGCACAAAGGTAGTCGGGAAGACGGGAGGACGGGAGGACGGGAGGACGGGAAGACGGGAGGACGGGAGGACGGGAAGACGGGAGGACGGGAGGACGGGAGGTCC
>Ga0075429_100005169_pt1 | contig 11222 bp, 4 predicted proteins | sample RhiMetdeltSRZDD3_FD_75295 | JGI IMG/M metagenome (GOLD analysis project Ga0075429, IMG submission 75295) | Populus rhizosphere microbial communities from Tennessee, USA - Rhizosphere MetaG P. deltoides SRZDD3 | ecosystem: Host-associated > Plants > Roots > Rhizosphere > Soil | place: USA...
GATTCCACCGCCACGCCTGATTGCAGAAGGACCCGAGGAACGAGGCCGCGTGGCAGGGCTCTCCGGTGTGGTTGCCGGCGACCGGAACGGTCCAGGTCGAGCTGGTGGTTTTGTTCGCCGGCGCGGTGCCGGTGTAGCCGGGGAGCCGGTTGAGTCCGAAGTAGTATTGGGTCCCGTCGGAGCCGGTGATTCGCCAGTACTCGCCGCCGTTGGCACCGTTGCCGGCCCCGGTGAGATGCTCCACTTTGGACGCGTCGTCGTTCTTCAGCCGCCAGGTACCGGTCACGCCGTCGCGGACCAGCTCGCCCCCGGCGCCGTTCAACGACATCGTAGCGTTGTCCGTGCCCCAACACAGGTCACCGGTCTCGATCGTGTTGTTGGCGCCCGAACCCAGGTCGGTGGCGCATGGCTTGTACCGGCGCTCGACGTACCCCGGCCACCAGTCGAAACCCTCGCCGACCCAGGACGGTTGATTGTTGGTGGCCTCGCTGCGACCGTCCACAGAGGACGAAGAGTAGGCCAGCGCAAGCGACGGCGCCGGCCCGCCCAGCGATGGCGGTACCCGCATCGGATAGCTCCACGAGAAGTCGCCCGAGTTCCCGCCGGCCGACCAGGTCGACGACGCTTGTAGCGAGGTCGCCGCGAAATCGCCGGCCGCCCCGGCCGCACCAGCGGTCAGTACGACGAAAGTGCCGCCCTTTTCGCCGCTCAACGAGACGTCGGCGGACACCCGGCCCGGCCGCGGGTTGTTCGTCGACGCCAGCGGAGTACCGGCCGGGCAGCCCGCGGCTATTGGCTCGCGGAGCGCGCACTCGGCTACGGACACGAGCCGCAGCCGGCTGCTCCAATCCGCGCCTCGAGCGCTGGCGAAGGCCGAGTAGTCCACGCTGATCCGGATCCGCCCCGGCGCGGCCGCGCCGTCTGTGCGCAGCAGTCGCAGCACGAGACCGTCCCGTAGGCGGGCCGGCAGAGTGGCCCGGTCCAGCAGCGTCACGCGTACCGACGAGACCGCCTGACCGGCGGCAGCCGGGCGTTCGACGGAGACCGGCAGGTTCCCCGCGCGCGACGGGACGACCAGCTCGGCGGTGCCGGCCGCCGGCCAGACCGGTGGCGCGGGGCGTGGTGCGCCCGACTGAGGACCGGCGGGTCGAGGACGTGGTTGCACAACAGTGCCGTGCACCGACGGCACCTGCTGCGCCGCGAGACGTACCGGATCGGGTTCGGTCGCGCGGGCCGGTTGCTGCCCGAGCAGGCTGGCGACGAGAACGACGGGCAACGTCGCCACGGTGGCGCGCCGCAGGCACGAGGATCGGGGCGTCACAGCAACCTCCGGGTCAGCCGTTGGGGGTGTTGAACAGGACGAGTACCTCGCGGTCGCTCATAGCGCCGACGTAGACCTTCACCTGGTCGATGTCGCCGGCGAGGAAGCCGCCGGAGCCACTGCCGACCATGCCGAGCACCAGACTGTCGGTGGAGTGGAAACCGGCCGCTCCGGTTTGGTGTGCGAGCTGGAGCTTGCCCTGCACGTACAGGCGGACTTCTTTGGTAGCGGCGTCGAACACCCCGACGAGATGGACCCAATCGTTGTCGATGGTGGCGGGGCCGTCGGAGTAGGCGTTCGTGGTGCTGTAACCGCCGGCGCCGTCGGGGGTCTTGATGTAGAACTCCCATTTGCCGTCCGACCCACGCAGCATCAGCTTCATCGCCGACGTGGCACCGTTGCCTTGCCGTAGGACGACTTGGTCGGTGCCGGTGGACGCGCGTACGCGGACCCAGGCCGAGACCGTCAGCGACTGATCAGTTCGCACCACGGGGTACTGGATGTCGTCGGCGCTGCTCACCGGGTCGCTACCGAAGTCGGTGGTGGCCGCGAACCCCGCCAGGCCATCCAGCGACAGCGCGCCGGCGCCGTCGTGGCCATCCGTTATGTACGAAGACGGAGGCGGTACATCTGTCCAATGTGGATCCAGGTTGATCGGATGGCCGCCGAGGGGAGTGCCGTCAGCCGAGTCAGGTCGGCTGGGACTGGCATCTGCAAAGTTCCATGAGCCGACGTTCACTGGTTGGAGCAGACCCTCGTGGTCGGGTGTGCCAGTGTCGTCGTCCTTTGTGGATCCCCAGAGGTCGTCCGCGACCACCACCCGGTTGTAGAGCACGACATCCGCGATGTGGCCCCAGAACCATCCGCCGTCCGTCGAGTTGAAGCGGTCCCGGCCGAGCACGAGCGGACCGGTCGCCTTCCACCCGTCCTGGCGTGCGGTGAGCCAGGATGAGCTTGGTGTGGCCTCCACCGACACCCCGTCTACCCAGAGCCGGATCTTCTTCTCGCTCTCGTCCCACACCCCGACCAGGTGGGTCCACCGGCCGACGGTGGCGACGTTGGTCGAGCTGACCTCGGTCGTACTCGGGATGCCGGTGTTGGTGGCCGGGACCCGGAACTTCCACTTCCTGGTGGTGCAGTCCAATCCGAGGAACAGGCCACTGGTGTAGTTGCTGCCGGCCGTGGACGACCCGTCTATCGACACTGCCGTGGAGTTGCCGGAGCAGTTGGCCGACAGTGTCCGGACCCAGGCGGCCACGCTGAACGAGCCGGCGGTGTCGAACGCAGACACCGGCGCTGTTGCCTTGCTGTCCCAGAAGGCGTCGAAGTAGACCGAACCGAAGCCGAGGAATCGAACGTCCTGGACGAGGTAGACGCCTTCGCCCGGGCTGAGCGGCGGGTTACCCTGCTGATCGTCGTAGGGCACGAACGGATCCATCTGGTACCGGGCAACCGCCGCGCCCGGACCGTTCACCAGGAACCGGTACGGCCGGGTGGTGCCCGGCGTCCCGGCGCTGGTACGGGCCAGTACGTAGAGCGTGTTCAGTCCGTACCGGGGCGGCGTCAGGGCGATTGGCGCCGTGGTCGTGCCGGCGGAGACGGTCACAGTGTTCGTCGGTGGGTCGGTCCAGCCGTAGCTGTAGGAGGTGATCACGCCCGCGAGTGGGTCCGACGCGCCCGGCCCGAACGTGAACGTGCCCGAAACGCCGGGTCCGCCATGTGGACTGCCGTCCGCCGGATAAGCGGTCGACGTGACTGTGGGAGCTATCGGCTTCCCCTGCTGCACCGTGAAGTTGCACCAGGGCGACCACGGCGAGGTGTCGTACGCATCTGAGGTCTGCACCCGGAACGAGTACGAACTGCCGTTGGCGAACGTGATCGAGTTCTGCGTGGTCCCGTAGTTGTTGGCCGCCTTGGGAACGCCCGACACCTGAACCGGCGTACCGGAGGGCAGCAGCTTGTACTCGAAGACTGCCGTCAGGTTGTCGCTCGTGTCGACATCGACGTACTTCGCGCGCAACTTCGTCGACGTCGTACCGATGGTCGTGCCGCAGGCCGCGCTGCCGTCCGCGGTCGGGCTGAGGCCGGTCGGCGTACCCGGAATGTGGTTGATCGTGATAGAGACGACCGGCGGGTGGGTGCCCTCGGACGAGTCGAACCGCTTCCACCCGTTGTGGCTGGTCTCGGTGGTGGCCCGCAGGCCGATGTTGGCCGTGTTGTAGTGGTTGGTGAAGCTGGTCTGGAACGGGTTGACGACGCTGACGGCTACCCAGCCCGGACTGCAGCCCGAGTCGTGGCCCTTCGTTTGGCTCGAGGTTCCCGCCAGCTGACGCCATACCGGCTGGTTGGTCCACCGGGTGCCCGTGCCGGTGGAGTCGACGCGCCACGCCTCCCATTGCGCAGGTGTGCAGGACCACGACCACCACTCCCAGAGGCTCAGAGTGGCGCTGACCACCCTGGTGCCCCAGTACGGGCTGAGGCCGTCCCAGCGCATGTACGAGCGGGCCGTCCAGCTGCCGCCGTCGTCGGAGTAGCCGAGCCGCAGGTCCTCCTGCCAGGACTGGTCGCTGACGTAGCCGGTCTGCACGAACGCGTCGTACGCCGGATCCGGGTCGATGATCGGGTCGATGGTCACCGGGTAGACGGTGGCCGGGTCGTCCAGAAAGGCTCGGTCGGCGGTGAGGACTAGGTCCGGTCCGGCCACGGTCATCGCGACCGGCGCCGTCCGGGAGTGCACGCCAGAGCGCGGGGTCACCGTCGCGTCCCACATCACGGCTGCGGGAAGTTCCGCGACCACTCGATCGCGGGCCCCCGTCAGCGCGATCGAGCCGTCCTTCCGCGATCGAGGGGTGAGGGTACCGGTCCGCCACGGCATCCGGATCGCACCGATCGCGTTTGCGGCGGCACGGGTCTTTACGACCAGGTACTGCTCGAAGCCTGTGCGCAGCGCCTTGACGACGATGTCGACGCCTGGCATTACATCGACATACGTCGCTACCTTGCCGGACAGTACCGGCTCGGGCAAGCGGCCGCGCCAGCCCAGACTGACGCGGTCGGTGCCGGACCCGAAGGAGGCCAGGTCGCCCTCGCCCCCGGTGCGGGCTCCGGCGAGCCTGAGGTCATTGGGATGCGCCCGCGGGGCGATCGAGCCATCCGGGCGCCGTTCGAGGGTCAGGTCCACCGGTACCCAAGCCCCGCTGGCCGACCGCATCCGAGTTGGCTTCTGGGTGAACTCCACGGTCAGTGTGCCGTCAGGGTTCGAATAGAACGTATGGGTCGGCGTACGCCGTTGGGTGATCTCGACCCGTTGGCCGCAGGCCCGCGCCATGGCGGCGGCCTCCGTGTCGTTCCCCTGTTCGAGCGCACAGACCGGCGCGGCCGCTGTCGCGACCGTCTGTGGAGAACCGACCACGACGAGTACGCCGGCGCCTAGAGCGAGCACCACCATCGCGCGGAGAAGGGCGGAACGCGCCCCCGTGACTCCCAACATGTGCACCCCTTCTGCCCACCGGACGGCAACGCCGTCGCGGCTAGCAGCGTGCGGGTACGATCTGGTCGGCGACCTTACGAACGTCTTATCGCCCTATAGCGGCGCCGTTGGGGGGAGACGGTGACAGAGGTTCGGGTGCTCGGCCCTGTGGAGCTGTGGTCGGGAGGCAACTCGGTCGACCTCGGTCCGCCGAAGCAACGGACCGTCTTCGCCGCACTCGTCGTCGACGCGGGGCGCGTGGTGCCGGTCGACACGCTCGTCAGCCGGGTGTGGGACGACGATCCGCCCGCCGAGGCGCGGAATGCCTTGTACGCCCACCTCATGCGGATCCGTCGCGCGCTGGCGTCGGTCGCGCTGCGGCTCGATCGCGGGCCTGGCGGTTATGTGTTGCGTATCGATCCGGAGTGCGTCGACGTGCTCCGCTTCCGCAAGCTGGTCAGTGGCGCACTCGGAGCACGGTTCAGCGACGACGAACGCGCGGACATGCTCGACGAGGCGTTGCGGCTGTGGCGCGGTATCCCGTTCTCGGGTCTGTCCGGCTCGTGGGTCGACCGGATCCGGGACGGTTACCAGCAGCAGTATCTGGACGCGGTAACCGCTTGGGGCCGGGTACAGCTGCGTCTGGGCGACCACGAGTCCGTCATCCACCGCCTGCACCAGGAGGTCGCCGAGCACCCACTGGTCGAGCCGCTCGTCGCGGTCCTCATGCAGGCATTGCATGCGGCCGGTCGCGACCAGGAGGCACTCGACCGGTACCGCACGATCCGCAGGCGCCTCGTCGAGGAGTTCGGCGCGGATCCTGGCGCCGAACTGCAGACTCTGCACCAGGCGATCCTCCGTGGCGTCCCGGTCGTCGCCACGGCACCGGCGCCGAGTCCCCAGGTACACCGGGACGGCGTCCCCCGGCAGCTGCCGCCCGCGGTGCCCGACTTCGTGGGCCGGATGAAGGAAGCCGCGGAGATCCGGGCGTGGCTACGGGGTTCGGAAACGGTGCCACCCGCGCTCGTCGTGGTATCGGGAATGGGCGGCGTCGGCAAGACCGCGCTGGCGGTGACGGTGGCCCGGGGCTGCCGGGACCACTTTCCCGACGGGCAGCTCTACATCGAGTTGCGAGAGACCGCCGACACGCATGCCGTGCTGGGGTCGTTCCTCCGGGCGTTGGGCGTACCGGCACGGTCCGTGCCCTATGACGCCGACGAGCGGGTCGGGCTGTACCGCACGGTGACGGCCGAGCGCCGCCTGCTCGTCGTGCTCGACAACGCGGCCAACGAGACGGACGTGCGCCCGTTGTTGCCCGGTGGCGTGGACTGCGGCGTCATCGTCACTACGCGGTCGCTCCTGCAGGGACTCGACGGAGCCAAGCTCGTCCCGCTCGCCGAACTGTCCACACAGGAGGGTGTCGAGCTGCTGACGCTCGTCGCCGGGCCGGAGCGGGTCGCCGCGGCGCCGCACCTCGAACGGGAGATCGTGCGGCTGTGTGGTGGCCTGCCCTTGGCCCTGCGGATCGCGGCGGTGCGGTTGGCCTCCGGTACGGTCACGGACATCGGGCAACTTGTCCAACTGCTCGACGACGAACGTGGCCGGCTCGATGCTTTGCGCGCCGGCGACCGCAGCGTACGGGCCAGCCTGGCGATCAGCTATCGCGGCCTGGGCCACTCGGCCCGCCGGCTGCTGCGGTTGCTGGGCAGCACGCCCGGCCCGGACATCGGCCTGGACGCCGCCTCCGTACTCGCATCGTCGTCCACTGTGGATGTCCGTGGCGAGCTCGACCGGCTGACCGACGTCCACCTGGTAGCGGTTCGGCCCGGACAGCGTTTCGCGCTGCACGACCTAGTCCGGGCGTTCGCCGTCGAGCAGGCGCTCGCCGACGGCCCTGCGGCGACCGACGCCGGCGTACGCACGTTGCTCCGCTGGTACATCGCGGCCTGCGCCGCGGTCGGCGACGTTCTCACCCCGGGCCGAGTCGACCTCGACGAGGCGCTGGAGAGCCCGCCCGGACCCCTGCCCACGATCACCGATGCCGCGGCCGCCGCCGAATGGTTCGCCGCCGAGCGTGACACCCTGCTCGAAGCGGCCCGATACGCCCTGGACCGTGGTTGGTACACCGAGGCCTGGCAGCTGGCGTACGTGCAGCGGGGTGGATTGGTGGCGCGGCACGAAGTCGATACCTGGATACAGGTCTCGCAGTGGGGCCTCACCGCCGCTCAGGCGGTCGCGGACAAGGCAGCCGAGGGGCGGATCCGTGGCAGCCTCGGATCCGCACTGCTCCTCGCTCGGCGCTACACCGAGGCCATCGACAACTGGCTGATCAGCGCCGGGCTCCACATAGCGCTCGGCGAACCGGTGCGCCTCGGCAAGGACTACGACAGCATGGCCTACGCGTACACAGAGCTGGGCGACCTCGATCGCGCCGAGTACCACCAACTGCGTGCGGTCGACATTCCGGAGTACGCCGACAGTCCGGCGTATGGATCGTTCGCCCGAGTCAACCTCGGTTCGCTCTACGGCGACCAGGGGCGGTACGACGAGGCTCTCGTGGAGTTCCGGCGCGGACTCGAGTTGGCCACCGCAGCCGGCGATCTGTCCATGATGTGCATCGCACACCACGACCTGGCCGAGGTGCTCGTCAAGCTGGGCCGGCCGGCCGAGGCGGTGCCGCATGCCGAAGCCGAGATCGAAGTTGCCCGCTCGGTACCTTTCCCGCTGCGCGAGGCGAGGGGGTGGGACGTCCTCGCCGACGCGCTCGCCACGACCGATCCGGCTCGGGCGGAGAACGCCCGGCGGCAGGCGCAGCGGATCTACCAGGCGATCAACGACCCGCGCGCCGAAAAGCAGTAGTCAGGCGTCGAGCCCGCGCAGCACCAGCGGTAGCCGATGCGCCCCACCGTCTCGGATCACGACCGGTACCCCCCAGTCCTGCCGGGTCAGATGGCAGGCGGGATGTGCGGCCTCCGCGTCACAGGTGGCCGCCTGGGCGACGACCTGCAGCACGCCCTGTCCCACGTCCGGCGCGACGAGCAACCGGCGGCGCAGGTCGGTACCGGTACCGGCGCCCTCGACGAGCAGCTCGGGCGGAGACGCGGAAACCTCCAGCCGCAGCGGCGGGCCGAACGAGTCGTCGAGCTTCTGCCCCGGTGCCGGGGTGAAGATGACGTCCAGCGTGACCTCGCCGGCGGCCACCTCGGTCGGCGGCCGCTCGGTGCGTTGCCGTCCACCGTCGACCGTGACGCTGCCCACCGGGGCGAGCCTCGTGAGCCGGTGCGCGGCCGACTCGACGACGACGATCGCGTCACCGATCAGCAGCACGTCGGTGGGCTCGGCCAGCTCACCGGCCACAGTGGACACCTTGTTGGCTTCGGGATCGAAGCGCCGGACCGCACCGTTGTACGTGTCCGCCACGAGTACCGAGCCGTCCGGCAGCGCGCAGACACCGAGCGGGTGCTGGAACAGGGCCCGATCCGCCGGACCGTCGACGTGCCCGAAGTCGAACAGGCCTTGACCCACCGCGGTGTGCAGCGCGCCGTCCTCGACGTACCGCAGGGCTGACGTCTCCGAGTCGGCGACCCACAGCCGGGTGCCGTCGGCGGACACCGACAGTCCGGACGGCTGGGCGAGCCAGACATCCGGCAGCGGGCCGTCGCGCAGCGCTTCGACGGTGGTGCCCGCGTAGACCCCGGCGGTGCGCTTGACCGGATCGAACCACCACAGTTGATGGATACCGGCCATCGCCACGACCACCCGGTCGTCGTACCATGCCACGTCCCACGGTGACGACAGGTCCACCGACAACGCGTCGTGTGCGTGGTCATCCACTGTGGAGCGCCAGGGACGGCCGGTGCCGGCGACCGTGGTGACCGTACCGTCGGACAGCCGCACCCCGCGCAGCATGTGGTTCACCGTATCGGCGACCACGAGGTCGTAGCCGGCGATCTCGGCGGTGTGCGGCGGCAGCAGGCACATGCCCTGCGGCTCGGAGAACTCCGCCGCTTCCGGTGGTCCGTCGGCCCGTCCCCGGCGCCCCGAGCCGATCCGGCGCTCCACCGTCTCCCCGTCCGCAGCAAGCTCCACAATGGAGTGTCGGGCGGAGTCGGAGACGAGGATCGTACCGTCGGGCGTCAGGATCGCCTTGCCGGGAAAGCGCAGCGTGGTGGACGGCGGCTCGGATGTTACGTACGGCCCGTCGCCGCGGTGCAGCGTGCCCCTTGCCTCGTGCCGCACGATCAGCTCGTCGATCAGCCGGCGGAGTCCCAAGGCATGTCCCTCGCCGGCCATGCTGGCGACCAGGTACCCCTCCGGATCCACCACGGACAGCGTCGGCCATGCCTTGGCGGTGTACTGCTGCCAGGTGATCAACTCCGGGTCGTCGAGGACCGGGTGCGTTACGCCATACCGCTCGACCGCGGCCGCGAGCGCCTCCGGATCCCGCTCGTGTTCGAACTTCGGCGAGTGCACGCCGACGACGACCAGCACGTCGGCGTACGCCTCCTCGAGCGGCCGCAACTCGTCGAGCACGTGCAGGCAGTTGATGCAGCAGAAGGTCCAGAAGTCGAGTAGGACGATCTTGCCGCGGAGGTCGGCGAGCGCCAGCTGCCGCCCGCCCGTGTTCAGCCAGCCGCGACCGCGAAGCTCGGGAGCGCGTACCCGGATCTCTACCGACATACCACGATCCTGCCTCGGCGCTCAGTCCGAGCTGCTCGAGGGCTGCGCGCTCGGCGACGGGGACGCGCCGCCGGAGCCGGCCGCGGGTGCCAGACAGAGGATCCGCTTCGTATCCGTGCCGCTGAGCTGCAGGTACGGCTGCGACTTGTCGTTGCACTCGTCCACGCTGTCCACATTGGACACGACGACGAAGGCGCCGGCGTCGGTGCAGCGAGCAGCCGTGGCGGTACCTCCGGACTGCTTGACGCACGAGCCGACGGGGAACGGGTTGGCGCCGCCGCCGGAGTCGCGGAGGAGGAAGAACGCGCTGACGCCCAGCAGGACGAGCACGACCGCGGCGGCCGCACCGATGATCAGGATGCCGCGCCGGGGCTTGGTCCGACTCGGCACTGGCGTCCGACTCGGCACGGGTGTCGGGCTCGGCGCCGGTGGCCGCTCGTGAGGTTGTGGAGGCCGGTACGCCGGAGGCGGTGGCGCGTAGCTCGGTGGGGCATCCGGATAACCGGCGGGCCGGCCGTACACCCGGGGGGTCGACTGTGGCAGCCGGGGCGGCGGTGCGGTGCCGGGTTGCTGCTGGAGGAGGAGCTGCCCCGGTACCGACGCCGAGGCGGTCACCCGGCCGGTAGCGGTCGGGGCGCGGCCGACCGGTACCGGTGCGGTCGGGATCTGACCGGTAGGTACGGGCGGAGGCGGTGGCGGCGGCGGAGGAGGAGGCGGCGGCGGCGGCGGCGCGAGGTAGGCCGGTGGCTGCGGAACGGCGGCCGGCTGCGGCGGGAGATAGTTCGGGGGAAGGCCCTCGTACGGGCCGTGCGCGACCGGTGGCGGCCCGGCCGGAGCCGGCGGTACCGAGGCGGTAGCCCGAGCGACGGGCACCGATGCGGTGGCCCGCACACTGATCGGCGGTGGTGGTTGCATCGGCGCGGGAGGCGGAGGCGCCGAGGGCTGATGCATCGAGGCTGGTGGCTCCGGCCAGCCCGACGAGGCGCCCGTCGGTTCCGGCGCTGGTTCGTCCGGTTCTGTCCCTTCCGGGCCAGCATGCCGGGGCCCCTCGAACGACATTGAGCGCCTCCTCTTTCGCTTTCCACCCCCGTGTCCCGCAGGCCGGTAGCGTGACCAGCCGTAACGAGCGGCGAGCCCCACCGTACCGGCCGGGCCAGCCGACGCCAATCCTGCGGGCGGACAGCCGAAGACCCGCCCGGCTCGCGCCGGACGGGTCTTCGATCTCGTGGAGGCTACATGTCCCGCTGGGCGATCGCGATGATCTCCTGCCGGACGGCGTGTGACGTGGTGCCGCGCAGCGCGCGCTCGAGGGCTCTGCTTCGGCGCGCGGCGTCGCGGCGCTGACGGATCCGCTCGACCATGCTCATGGGAACAATTACATCGCGGTAGTCCCCATCGCTGCCAACGATTTTTCGGTGAGTCCAGCCACAGCACCGAAGGATCGTCGGTCTAGCTCCACGCGAGCAGCGTGGTCTCCGGGTCGGCGAGGAACTGTCCGATGTCGCGCAGGAACTTCGATCCCAGTTCGCCATCGATGATCCGGTGGTCGAACGAGAGCCCGAGAGTCGTTACCTGACGTATCTTGATCTTGCCGTTGTGCACCCATGGCATCTCGCGGATGGCCCCGAAGGCGAGGATCGCGGCCTCCCCCGGCGGGAGGATCGGCGTACCGCTGTCGACGCCGAAGACGCCCACATTGGTGATCGTGAACGTTCCACCCGTCATGTCGGCGGGTGCCGTTCGACCCGACTT
>Ga0075429_100005173_pt1 | contig 11220 bp, 14 predicted proteins | sample RhiMetdeltSRZDD3_FD_75295 | JGI IMG/M metagenome (GOLD analysis project Ga0075429, IMG submission 75295) | Populus rhizosphere microbial communities from Tennessee, USA - Rhizosphere MetaG P. deltoides SRZDD3 | ecosystem: Host-associated > Plants > Roots > Rhizosphere > Soil | place: USA...
GGCCCCTCGCCGCCGCCAACGACCAGCAACCCCCGCCATCGCCACCCGCCAATGGCGACCGGTCCAGCACCCCCGCCGTCGAACCGTCCCCGGCAGGCCCCGACCACCAACACCGGGCCCTCCCCGGCGCCTCCGCTCACGACGTTCTCGGCGCAGCGCCGAGAACCGGGCAACCCCCGACGCCATCGTCCCCGGTCAGCGCCGCCGACGACCGGCAACCCCCGGCATCGCCACCCGCCGGCAGCGCCGGCCCCGGGCCCGGCAATGGGCTCGCGGGTGGGTGGCGGCAAGTGTTGCGGCTGGTGGCGAACGTCAGGGACAGGAAGGCGAACCCTCCGTCGGCGAACGGGGTGAACGGGGCGAACGGGGTGCGGGTCACGGAGGTGCGGGCGGCGCAGCGGGTCACGGCTGCAGCGCCGGTCGTTCGGCCGCAGCAGCAGGTCATCGTGCCGGCGCCGACGCCGACAGCGCCGCCGGCCGCACCGCCGAGCCCAACACCACCGCCGGCGCCCACCCTGGTGGGGCAGATGTCGATGGCGCGGCGGAGGATCGTCGCCGCAGTGCTCGACCTCCTCGTGGTCGCCATCCTCGGCGGGATCTGCTGGGCCATGGTGGTCCGGGCCACCGGCGACGCGGTCCCGGCGACCTCGTTCGAGAACCCGGGCAACGCCTGCGGCACAACCGACGACTGGTCCTGCGTCTCGCTCCGCCAGGGCGACACCGTCTACATCTCCGACCACGCCGGCCTCGCGACGCTCGGCTTCCTCGTCCCGTGCGTCGCCCTCATGCTCGTCGTCCAGGGCAAGACCGGCCGAACCCCCGGCAAGCTGCTCCTCGGCCTCCGCCTAACCAGGTCCGACGGTCAGAGACCCGGCGTCCCCCGCCTCGTCATGAGGACCGCGGCCGGAGCGGTCGACATGTTCCCGGGCCTCCCGGTCATCGGCGTGCTGGCCGTCCTCGGCAGCCATGGCCGCCGTCGCTTCGCCGACGTCGTCGTTGGCACCCGGGTCGTCAACGCCTGATACTGGGCCGATGGGTTCGCGCCCGGCGTCCTGGTACGAGGAGCTGGAGCCGCCGCCTGCCCTCGCCGAGTTCGTCGATCGGCTGTGGGCGCAGGGCATCGGCGACGCTGACGGCGAGGGCGAGGCGATCTACGACCAGCCGGTCCTGCCCGACGGCGCCCTCGACGTCGTGGCGGTCGACGACCACGTCATCCTCGCCGGCCCGGCCACCCGCACGACCACCGTCGAACTGGCGCCGGGGGCCCTGACCGTCGGCGTCCGATTCCGCCCCGGCGCCGCGCCCGGACTGGTGGGCGCCAGCGCCGCCGACCTCCGGGACCTCGACGTCCCCCTCGCCGACCTGTGGGGCCCGGACGGCGCCGTGATCGCGGAGCGCACGGTCGAGGCCACCGGCTGGCAAGCGAGGCTCCAGGCCCTGGTGCGGGGCCTGATCGACCGGCTCGGCGACGCCCGGGCGCCCGACCCGGTCGGCGTGGGCATCGCTCCCCTGCTCGCCGACCAGCCCGGACGCCCGCTGACCGCCATCGCGGAGGACGTCGGGCTCAGCGAGCGCCAGCTCCGCCGCCGGGTCGAGGATGCCGTCGGCCTCCCACCGAGGACGCTGGCCCGGATCCTCCGCTTCCAGCGCTTCCTCCGGGCCGCCCGCGCCGCCGGCCCCGGCCGCCACCTCGCCCGCCTGGCGGCCGACGCCGGCTACGCCGACCAGGCCCACCTCACCAGGGAGAGCCGGGACCTCACCGGCCTGCCGCCCGCCGCCCTCCTGACCTGGGAGGACAACCGCCTTCAGCGGTAGGCCCAGGCCCGCGGAGCGAGGAAGTCGTCGAGGGCGACGCGGTCGGCGAGGTTGTCGATGGTGCCGACCAGCCCGGCGAACGTGCACTCGGCGACCACCTCGAGGACCGCCGAGGTCGACAGCCCGGCGGCAACGGCCCGGTCGACCACCGCGTCGTCGACCTTGCCCCGGGTGAGCACGACGTCGCGGGCGAGGGCGTACACCGCGGCAGCGGTCGGGTCGGCCGGAGGGCGGCCGCAGCGCATGGCGTCGAGGTCGAAGTCGCTGACGCCGAGGTTGGCGAGCACCGTCGAGTGGAACGCCACGCCGTACGCGTTGTCGACGGCGACGCCCACGGCGAGGCCGGCGACCTCGCGGTGGACCGGGTCGAGCCCGGCCGAGCCGACGGCCCGGCGCAGGGCGTCGAACGCCGCCAGCAGGGCCGGCGACTCGGCGACGGTGGCCGCCATGTTCGGGACGAGGCCCAGGTCGGCGGCGATGCCGTCGAGGAGCGGCCGGGACTCGGCCGGGGCGGTTTCCGTGGTGTGGATCGTGAGCTTCATGCCCCGACTGTGCGCCCGCCGCCGCGGCAGCACGATTCCCCCGCAGGGAAGGGACCAGCCGCACGATCGCCCGTAGCGTGGCCGACATGGTGAGCCCGATGCCGACAAGCCCGGTGACCTCGGACTTCGGTGGCCAGCTGCGCTATTGGCGGGGCGTCCGGCGGGTCAGCCAGCTGGACCTGGCGTCCGAGGCCGGGACCACGCCCCGCTACGTCAGCTTCGTGGAGACCGGACGCTCGCAGCCGAGCCGCCGCATGGTGATCCGCCTGGCCCGTGCGCTCGACGTGCCGCTCCGGGAGCGCAACGACCTGCTGCTCGCCGCCGGCTACGCACCCGTCTACCGCCTGGCGAGCCTCGGCGACTCCGAGCTCGCCCGGGTCGAGACGGCGATCGAGTCGATGCTCGCCCAGCACGAGCCGTTCCCGGCGGTCGTGATGAACCGGGGCTGGGACGTCCTCCGCGCCAACGCCGGCGCCGAGCGGTTGTTCGGCACGCTGCTCGCTCCCGACCCGATCCCGCCCGACGCGAACGTGCTGCGCCTGGTCGTCGAGCCCGGGCCCGTGCGGGACAGCGTCGTCAACTGGACGGAGGTCGTGCCGGCCCTGTTCGAGCGGGCGCGCCGCGAGGCGGTCGGCGGGGTGCTCGACGCCGCGACCACGGAGCTGCTGGCTCGGCTCCGCGAGCGTCCCGAGGTGAAGGCCACGCTCGACGAGGCGGAGGCGGAGCGGGAACCCCGAGCGCCCGTGGTCGACGTGCGCTTCCGGTTCGACGGGACCGTCGTCAGCTTCTTCTCGGTGATCACCACCATCGGCACGCCGATCGACGTCACCGCCCAGGAGCTGCGGGTCGAGGCGTTCTTCCCGTCCGACCCCGCGACCCGAGAGGGATGGCCGAAACGTTCAAGACCCACCGGGGGCGACGGGCGCACGCTGGCCTCATGAGCGAAACGACAACGACAACCACCACCATCACTCCGCAGCTCGACGTCGTCGGCGTCATCGTCGAGGACATGGCCCGGTCGCTGGCCTTCTACCGCCGGCTCGGGCTCGACATCCCGGCCGCGGCCGACACCGAGCCGCACGTCGAGCTGGCCCTGGCCGGCGACATGCGCGTCACCTGGGACACCGTCGCCACGATCCAGAGCTTCGACCCCGGCTACGTGCATCCGGCCGAGGGCGCCGGCTCCAACGTCGGCCTGGCCTTCCGCCTCGGCACTCCCGCCGAGGTCGACGCCGTGTACAAGACCGTCGTCGACGCCGGCTACCACGGCTACAAGGACCCGTGGGACGCCTTCTGGGGCCAGCGCTACGCCATCGTCCACGACCCCGACGGCACCCACATCGACCTCTACGCCCCGCTCCCGCCCGCCTGACCTCGAGGCCCGCGGCTACGACCCCTTCGCCGGCGGCTCCGACGGCTTCTGCCACACCGACACGTGGGACGGACTGTCGTCGACGAAGGGGTCGCGCTCCCAACCGGCCCAGCGCTCCCGGAACGTCAGGCCGGCGAGCCGGGCCATCAGGTCCAGCTCGGAGGGCCACACGTAGCGGAACGGCATCGAGAACACGCCGGCCGTGCCGTCGGAACCGATCCGCCAGTGGTGCGACCACATCTGCTGGCGGGTCAGGTCGGTGTACTCGTCGAACCCGACGTACGACTCGGTCCGGGCGAAGACATGGGTGGTGGTGCCGGGCGGGAAGTGGCGCAGGGCGGGGACGCCGACCTCGACGACGAAGCAGCCGCCCGGCTCCAGGTGCGCCGCCGCGTTGCGGAAGCACTCGACCTGGGCGTCCTGCGTCGTGAGGTTGTTGATGGTGTTGTAGACGAGGTAGACGAGCCTGAACTGCCCGTCGACCCGGGTCGTGCCGAAGTCGCCGATCGTCACGTCGACCCGCTCGGCGCCCGGCTTCTCCCGCAACTGGGCCACCATCGCCGGCGACAGGTCGATGCCGTGCACCGGCACGCCCCGCTCGCTCAACGGCAGGGCCACCCGCCCGGTCCCGATGCCCAGCTCCAGCGCCGCCCCGTCCCCGGCGAGCGCCGCCAGGAAGTCGACCGTCGGCCCGAGCACGTCCGCCGAGAACCGCCCCACGCCCGGCGTGTCGTACCCCGCCGCGACCCCTTCGCCGAACCAGTCCTCGACCCTCACGCTCCCACTGTGCCCGCGCCGCCGCCCCGGGGAGAAGGCGATATCAGCGCTGGTAGGTGGTGAGGTCGGTGGCCTTGACGCTCGCCCAGACCGGGGTGCCGGACGCCAGCTCGAGGTCGGCGACGGCGGCGGGGGTGACCTCGGCCGTGACGGGCACGGGACCGTCGAGGGTGACCCGGACGCGGTCGCGGTCGGCTTCGAGGTCCGTGACGGTGGTCTGCCAGGTGTTGCGGGGGCTGCCGTCGGGCCGGTGACGGTGCAGCGCGATGGCCCGGGGGCGGATGGCGATGGCGAGGTCGGCTCCGGGCACGGGGTCGGCGACGGTCAGCTCGGCCCCGGTGTCGAGGCGGACGGTGTGCTCGTCGATCGCGGTGCCGTGGAGGAGGTTGATGCCGACGAGCTCCGCGACGTAGCGGGAGCGGGGCCGGGCAGCGATCTCGGCGGGCGTACCGGTCTGGGTGACGCGGCCGGCTTCGAGGATGACGAGGCGGTCGGCCAGGACGAGGGCGTCGACGGGGTCGTGGGTGATGAGGAGGCGGGCGCCGACGAAGGTGGCGAGGTGGCGGCGCAGCTCCGTGCGGACCTGCAGCTTGCTGCTGGCGTCGAGGGCGGCGAGCGGCTCGTCGAGGAGCAGCAGCCGGGGCTCGGTGGCCAACGCCCGAGCGAGGGCGACGCGCTGCGCCTGGCCGCCCGACAGCGTCCGGGGCTTGGCGTGGGCGTGTTCGCCGATGCCCAGGCGGTCGAGCCACCCGTACGCCCGGGCACGGGCGTCGGCCTTACTCATGCCGCGGGCGCGCAGCCCGAACGCGACGTTGTCGAGCGCGGTCAGGCGGGGGAAGAGCAGGTAGTCCTGGAAGACCACGCCGACCGGTCGGCGGCTGGTGGGCACGAAGGTGTCGCCGGCGGGGTCGTCGAGGGTGATGCCGTCGAGGCTGATGCTGCCCTGGTCGAGGGGTTGGAGCCCAGCGATCGCTCGCAGGACAGTCGTCTTGCCGGCGCCGTTGGGGCCGAGCAGCGCCACGACCTCGCCGTCGGCGGCCTGGAGGCTGAGGTCGAGGTGGAACCGGTCGAGCCGGACGTCGATGGTCGCGTCGAGCACGGCGCAGCCCGCCTCAGATGGTGAGCCAGCGGTCGCGCAACGGCAGGAGGACCGCCAGCGACACCACGATGAGCACGAGCGAGATGGCGATCGCGGCGTCGCGGTCCGATTCGAGCGCGAGGTAGACGGCGAGCGGCATGGTCTGGGTGCGGCCCTGGAGGTTGCCGGCGAAGGTGACGGTAGCGCCGAACTCGCCCAGCGCCCGGGCCCAGCAGAGCACGGCCCCGGCGATGATCGAGGGCGCCGCGTGCGGCAGGGTCACCCGGCGGAAGATCGTCCAGCGGCTGGCGCCGAGGGTCGCGGCCGCGTCCTCGTAGCGCGGGTCGGAGGCGCGCAGGCCCGACTCGACGGTCAGCACGAGGAAGGGCATCGCGACGAAGGTGTTGGCCGCGACGACCCCCCACGTCGAGAACGGGAGGAGGAACCCGGTCGCGTCGTATACCGGGCCGCCGAACAGGCCGCGGCGCCCGAACGCGAACAGGAGCGCAGCCCCGCCGACGACCGGGGGCAGGACCATCGGCAGGATGACCAGGGCCCGGACCGCCGACCGGCCAGGTACGTCGGTGCGCGCCAGCATCCAGGCGAGCGGGATGCCGATGAGCAGGGCGATGGCGGTGGCGGTGAACGCGGTGGTCAGGCTGAGGCGCAGCGCGTCGGTGACGACGGGCCGACCGACGAGGTCGCCGAGGTCGGACCAGGGGGTGCGCTGGAGCAGCGCGACGAACGGGACGGTGACGTATGCGACTGCGACGGCCGCGAGGGGGGCGAGCAGCCACGGAGCCCGTTGTTGACTCGCCGCCGCCCGCCTCGCGGCCGAGCGCCGCGTGCTCACGGGCTGCCGAACCCGTGGTCGGCCAGGATCGCCTGGCCCTCGTCGGAGAGGACGAAGTCGACGAACGCCTGTGCCACCTCGGCGTTCTTGCTGTCGGTCAGGGCCGCGATGGGATAGGTGGCGGTGACGTTGTCGTCCGCCGGGATGTCGATGCCCTCGACCTTGTCGCCGGCGGCCTTGACGTCGGTGATGTAGACGATGCCGGCGTCCAGGTCACCGGACTCCACCTTCGTGAGCAGCGAGCGGACGTCGGCCTCGTTGGTGTCGATCGAGGGGGTCACGCCGGCGTTGGCGAGCGCCTCCCGGCCGAACTCGCCGCAGGGCACGTCCTCGGCGCACAGGCCGATGAGCAGGTTGGCCTGGGCGAAGTCGGCGAGGCCGGTGACGCCGGCCTCGTTGCCGGCCGGGACCGCGATCTGGAGCTGGTTGGTCACGAAGTTCTGGGGGTCCTTGGCGGCGCCGCCCTCGACGACCTGATCCATGTTCGAGGTGTTGGCCGAGGCGAACACGTCGGCGGGGGCGCCCTGGAGGATCTGCTCACGCAACCCGGAGGACGGACCGTAGTTGAACTCGACCTCGACGTCGGGGTTGTCCTTCTCGAAGGCCGCCCCGACCTCGTCGAACGCGTCGGTCAGCGACGCCGCGGCGAACACGGTGATGTCGCCTTCGAGCGTGGATTCCTGGTCGCTTGCTTCGGTGGTCGCCGACCCGCCGTCGGCGGCATCGTCGTCCTCGTCACTGCCGCATGCTGCAACCAACAGCGCGGGCACGGTGGCGATCGCCAGGAGCCGCAGGGCACGGGCCCGGGCACAGAGCTTCATGGGTCGTCCTCCCCCTCTAGTCGCAGTGAGCCTAGCAGTGGCGTCTCGGGCCATCGGGCGTGGCAACCTCAAGGCGTGGAACGCCGGCCGACGCTGTCGATCAACGAGTGGGCCGTGCTCGGGGTGCTCGTCGACCAGGCCCGCCACGGCTACGACATCGCGGCGGAGCTCCAACCCGGCACGCCGATCGGCGACGCGTGGCGCCTCACCCGCCAGCTCGTCTACCGGGCGCTCGAACGGCTCGAGGCGCTCGGCCTCGCCTCACCGCAGCGGACCGAGCCCAGCACGTCGGGCCCGCCGCGCACCGTCTACGCGGCGACGTCGCGGGGTCGCGCCACGCTCGACACCTGGCTCGCCACGCCCGTCGAGCACATCCGCGACATCCGCCACGCGTTCCTGCTGAAGCTCCTCGTCAGCGAGCGGCTGGGGCGCGATCGGCGGCCCTTGGTCCGCGCCCAGCGCGAGGCGTTCGCCGACCTCTTCGCCCGGCGCAGCGCCCGCCCGCCCACCGAGGATGTCGTCGCGCTCTGGCGCCACCACTCCGCCGCCGCGGTGGCCACCTTCCTCGACGATCTCGACGGCGCTGACGGCTGACACCCCTAGGGTGCGACGCATGGCCGATCCCGACAGCGACATCGGCGGCTTCGAGTACGAGACGCTCATGGTCGGCTCGACCACCTATCGGGTGGGGCATGCCGGTGCGGGCCCGCCGGTGTTGCTCCTGCACGGCTTCCCGCAGACCCACTACTGCTGGCGGTTCGTAGCGCTTGAGCTGACCGCGCAGCGCACGGTCGTGGCGTGCGACTTGAAGGGCTACGGCTCCAGCGCCGCTCCGCCGGGCGGTCCGCTCGGCGAGGGCTACAGCAAGCGGGAGATGGCGTCGGAGCTGGTCGAGCTGATGGCGCGGCTGGGTCACGACCGCTTCGCCGTCGTCGGCCACGACCGGGGCGGCCGGGTCGCCTACCGGATGGCGCTCGACCATCCCGCTGTCGTGACCCACCTCGCAGTCCTCAACGTGGTCCCGACCGTGGACCAGTTCGAGCGCATGACGCCGGAGACGGCGCTCGACTTCCTGCCGTTCTTCCTCCTGGCCCAGCCCGCGGCGTTCGCCGAGCAGGTCGTCGGGGCGAGCGCCGAGTACCTGGTGCGCCACGCCCTCGAGACGTGGACCGCCACGCCGGACGCCATCGAGCCGGAGGCCGCCGAGCGCTACGTGCGCGCCTTCCCCCCGGAGGCGGTCCCCCGGGTCTGCGCCGAGTACCGGGCCGCGTTCCACATCGACCGCTCGATGGACGCCACCGACCGTGCCGCCGGCCGTCGCATCGAGTGCCCCGTCCTGGTCCACTGGGGAGGCGAAGACGCCGCCGTCTCCGACGACGCCGCGACGGACACCCCTCTCGACGTCTGGCGGCCCTGGATCCACGACCTCCGAGGCAGCCCTCTCCCCGCCGGCCACTTCCTCCCCGAAGAATCCCCCAAGGAGCTGACGACCTCCCTCGACGCCTTCCTCCCCTGACGCCGCTAGTCAGGGGGCGAGGAGCGAGCGGATGGTGGTGCCGCAGAGGTGGCGGACGGTGGGGGTGTCGGCGAGGGAGGGGTCGGTGAGGGAGATGCCGGCGAGGCCTCGGGCCAGGGCCATGACGATGGTGGCGGCGTCGTCGGCGTCGAGGTCGGGGCGCATGGAGCCGTCGGCCTGGCCCGTGCGGATGAGCCCGGCGAGGTGACCGTGGGTCTCGCGGTCGGAGTCGACCAGGGCCGGCAGCGAGGCCTCGGACGCGAAGCCGGCACCCCAGATCACGACGACGGCACGCTCCTCCGGCGCGTCGGGCGCGGCGAGCACCTCGAGGTAGGTCTCGATCGTGACGCACAGCAGCTCGAGCGTGGTCATCGAGTCCGCCTGCTCGCCCCGGCGTTCGAGAGCCGCGGCCGTCGCGGCCAGGGTGCGCTCGTGGCCCCGCTCGGCGAGCCGGGCGATCAGGGCGTCCTTCGACCCGAAGTGGTACGCCGGCATGGCCCGGCTGATGCCGGCCCGGGCACCGATGCTGCGCAGCGACGCCCGCTCGACGCCCCGCTCGGCGATCAGCTCGGCCGCCGCCTCGAGGAGCGCTGCTTCGGACGACGCCCGTCGTTCCGCCTGGGTGCGTCGCTGAGGTGCTGCGCTCACGGCGGCCAACGTACCGACCTCTTGACTTGTCTGTCGACTGGCAAGTATCTATGCCGCACGCCGGACAGGGGGACCGCAGTGACGATCGAGGACATCGAAGCCATCGAGGCCATCAAGCAGCTCAAGGCCCGCTACTGCCGCACCCTGGACACCAAGGACTGGGCGGCCTACCGGGCGCTGTTCACCGACGACGTCACCGTCGACACCACGGACTCGGGCGGCGGGTCCGTCACCGGCGCCGACAAGTTCCTCGACTTCCTCGTCGCGACGCTGGCCGAGGTCGTCACCGTGCACCACTGCCACACCCCCGAGATCGAGGTCACCTCGCCCGACACGGCAACCGCGACGGCGACGGGCATTTGGGCGATGGAGGACATGCTGCGCTTCGGGGACGGCTCCGAGATGCACGGGTTCGGCCACTACCACGAGAGGTACCGCCGGACCGATGACGGCTGGCGGATCGAGTCGATGAAGCTCACCCGCCTCCGGATGGACTTCACGCCGGCCCCGGCCGACGCGGCGGGCAACTGATGGCCGTCTCCGTGATCACCGGCGGCGCGTCCGGCTTCGGGCTGGCGCTCGGCCGGCGCTGCGCGGCCCTCGGCATGGACGTCGTGCTGCTCGACCTCGACGGCGAGCGCGCCGCGTCCGAGGCCACGGCTCTGGCCGACGAGCACGGCGTGGTGACCGCCGGCCTGCACGTCGACGTCGCCGACTCGGGCAGCGTCGCGGCAGCCGCCGCGACGGTCGCCGAGCGCTTCGCCGCCGCCGACCTGGTGGTCTCGAACGTGGGCGTGCAGCTGTTCGGTGCCGTCGAGCGGTTCACCGACGACGAGTGGCGCTGGGTCCTCGACGTCAACGTGGTCGGCTCGGCCAGGGTCGCCCGGGCGTTCCTGCCGCTCCTCCGCCAGGCCCCGCACGGGCGGCTGGCCTTCACCACGTCGTCGTCGGTCCTCGACCCGGCCAGCCGCCTCGGCGCCTACCAGGCCAGCAAGTTCGCCGTGTGGGGCCTCGCCGAGACCCTCCGCCTCGAGCTCGCCGGCAACGGCATCACCGTCTCGGTCATCTTCCCGTCCGGGATGATGTCCCGCCACCTCGAGACGAGCGAGGCCGCCCAACCCGGCCACCTCCGCCGCCCCATCGCCGCCGACGACGACTTCGAGGCGATGCTCACCAGCAACCCGACCATGGCCGCCGCGCTCGCCACCCCCGACGACGCCGCCGACGGCGTCATCGAGTCCGTCCTCGCCGACGAGCCCTACGTCATCACCCACGGCGACCTGACCCCTGCGATCACCACCCGAGCCGTCGCCCTTCAATCCGCCGCCGGCCGCGCCCACCGACCCGGCTAGAGAGGGCGGAGGCCGTCGAAGACGAGGGCGAGCATCCGGTCCTTGACGGCGTCGGGTAGCCGGAGCGCAGCCGTGGCGCGCGACGTGCCGACGATCAGGGCGTACACCTCGGGGAACTCGGCGTCCCGGCGGACCGCGTCGGCCTGCTGCGCCTGGTCCAGGAGCTCACCGATCGCCTGACGCATCTCGTCGCCCGCCAGCGCCAGGTCTCGGTCCGGCGAGGGGTCGTCGCCCTCACCGGCCAGCGCCTCGCCGATGGTCAGCTTCTGGGCGGCGCCGTCGACCACCTCGGTGAAGAAGTCGAAGAAGGCGCCGCCGGGGTCGGGAGACGCCGCCAGCTCGCGGGCCCGGTCCCGCAGGCGCTCCAGCTTCGCCGTGAGCACGGCCCGTACGAGATCCTGCTTGGTCGGGAAGTGGCGAAAGACCGTCGCGATCCCGACCCCGGC
>Ga0075429_100005175_pt1 | contig 11219 bp, 10 predicted proteins | sample RhiMetdeltSRZDD3_FD_75295 | JGI IMG/M metagenome (GOLD analysis project Ga0075429, IMG submission 75295) | Populus rhizosphere microbial communities from Tennessee, USA - Rhizosphere MetaG P. deltoides SRZDD3 | ecosystem: Host-associated > Plants > Roots > Rhizosphere > Soil | place: USA...
AAAGGCATGTCGGAGATCGGCGAGCGTTGGTACGAGAATCGCGCCAGCGTGCAGCAGGAGCACTTTGCATCGAGCCTTGCCATGCGCCGGCTCGACGCCCTGCTCAGCGCATCCCCTGCCCCCACCCGCAACCAAACGCTACTCGTCGGCTGCCCGCCGGAGGAATGGCATACTTTCACTCCTTTGCTTCTCGCGCTGCTGCTCCGCCGGCGAGGATTGAACGTAATTTATCTCGGCGCCAATGTCCCTGCAGATCAGTTCTCAGTCACAGTCAGGAACGTCAGGGCCAACCTGGTGGTGCTTGTCTCACAGCAGCTCATTACAGCCGCAACTCTTCAACAAACTGCGCTGCTACTCTGGAGCCAGGAATTCCCGGTTGGTTTCGGTGGGCGCATCTTTAGCATTCATCCAGAACTCCCCACCAGCGTTTCAGGGTATTTCCTTGGAGATGATCTGCTCGGAGCGCTGGACCAGATCGAGTTGCTGCTCACCAAGAAGTTGAGGGCGCCACAACCGAGACCTGCCTCGCCCGCCTACATTGCCGCGCACCAGGCATTTGTCTCGAAGCGCGACCAGATCGAGTTAACACTTCGGGAATGGATCGAACCTCTTTCCCTCGCGCCGGAAAACGTTAAGACAAGCATCCATTTCCTCGGCGAAAACATCACAGCCGCCCTGCAGTTGGGCGATATGTCCTATGTCTCGAACGAAGTGGAATGGTTGAAGGTACTGCTGGAGTTCCACGAAGCACAGCCGGAACAGCTGATCCACTTTATGGAAAGCTATTCGGCAGCGGTCAACAAAAACCTCAACGGGCAGGGCAAGCCCATCTTTGAATGGTTCGAGTCGAAAGTGGCGAAGCTGCGAGCGAGTCCGGGTTAACATGCCAGCGCTATGGTGCATGCGCGACGACCTCAGACTGACGGATAACCCTGCGTTTCAAGCCGCGCTCGGAGCGGGTTCTGTCATACCGGTATTTGTCCTTGACCCGGCCTTTTCGCGCTCCTGGCCGCGTCGTAAGAACTGCCTGTACAAGGCTCTGCACGGGCTCGATAAAGATCTCAGAGGCTGCGGTTCCTATCTGGTCATTCGTGACGGCAAACCGGTCGAAGTTTTGCGCCATCTGCCTTTGCATCCGGTCCAAAAGAGGCAATCGCCGCATGATGGAAAATAAACGTGACCTTTCTGTCTCGATGGTGCAGGCAAATAGGATCGTCCTATTCCTCAGCCTGCCAGTGGTCATCCTGCAATTTGTGGTGTTCCTCCTGTTGCATGGCATGGAAGGATTGAAACCCGGATGGAACACTCCCTTTCTAATTGTTGTTGTGCTGCTGGGTATCCCGATCCATGAACTCATCCATGGGGTCAGCTGGGTGATTTTTGGGCGCAAGCCGTTTTCATCGGTCAAGTTTGGGGTTCAGTGGAACACCTTCACACCCTATGCCCATCTGCAGGAGCCTGTGGAAGTGAATGCCTACCGGCTTGGCGCGTTCCTGCCGGGGTTCATTCTGGGAATCCTTCCGTATGGTTTGAGCCTTACATCTGGGAATGGCGATCTCTTCTGGTTCAGTCTCGTCCATACCTCTGCAGCGGGTGGAGACTGGCTGATCCTCTGGCTCATTCGTAATATCAGGGCAGGCGTCCAAGTGGAAGATCATCCGACCAACGCCGGCTGCTATGTGTTGGAGTCCTGATCGGAAAGTGTAGAGAACCAATGCAAAACACAAAAGCTATGATTCGGCCGCTGGAGAGCATGGATATCCCCGGGATCGCCGACGCCTTCCGGGAGCTGGGATGGAATAAACCGGCTTCCCAATATGAACGTTATCTGGCGCAACAGGAACTGGGCGTACGGGATGTTTATGTAGCATTTATCGATGGAGAGTTCGCCGGGTATCTCACGATATGCTGGGAATCCGGTTACAGGCCGTTCCTGGTCCACAGCATTCCCGAGATCGTGGACTTTAACGTATTGCCGAAATTTCGCCGCATGGGCGTCGGCACGCAATTGATGGATAAGGCCGAGGCTGAAATTGCAAAGGTCAGTTCGGTGGCCGGTATCGGCGTGGGCATGACCGGCGATTATGGCGCAGCCCAGAAGTTGTACATCCTGCGGGGATATATTCCTGATGGACGCGGATTGCACTGGAGGGATCATCATGTTCACTATCATGAGGACATTGTAGTAGATGATGATCTGGCTCTGTATTTGACGAAAGAGTTGAAATAGATTTATGGATTCGAATCGTATTTCCGGGGAAACCGGGCGCGCTGCCCTAAGAGCATTGTTTCAGGAAGGCTCACCCCTGGGACCGCTAAAGGTAATGGCGAAGCACGTCGGGAATTTCTTTCAGATCCCGCTGCCCGGCTTTCGTCCCTTTGTGGTGTTTGGACCAGAGGCCAATCGCAAGGTGCTGGTCAGCGAACGGAACAAGGTTTTCTGGCGAAACACCGATCCCGTGACAGCTCTCCTGCGGCGCGGCGTTCTGGTCACAGACGGAGCGGAACACGATCATTACCGCGAGCTGATGGAAGCACCGCTGCATCCCTCCAGGTTGCCGAGCTACACCCGGATGATGATCGAACAGACTGACCGCGTCTCCTCGATGTGGCGGGACGGCGAAGTGGTGGATATGCTGGTCGAAAGCCGTAAGATCGCGCTGCTGATCATCATGCAGACTCTGTTTAGCAAGGATGTGTGGGACGATCTCCCGCGCCTCTGGAATCCGATCTTGAAAGCCATCAAATTCATTTCGCCAGGGATGTGGATCCTCTGGCGAAACATGCCGCGCCCCGGCTACAGGAAAGCCCTCAAAGAGCTGGATGACTATCTCTATCGCATCATCGCCAACCGCAGGATGGGATCCTTTGAACAGGATCTGCTCCAGCACCTTGTCGACGCGGGGCTGACCGATCCTGTGATCCGCGACCAGATGCTAACGATGCTCATCGCCGGGCACGACACCTCCACTGCCCTGCTGGCATGGACCTTCGCACTGCTCGGGCAGCACCCGGCAGTCCACCGACGCTTAGTGGAGGAAGTAAACACCCTGGAAAAATCTCCGCTCCTCGACCAAGTGATTAAGGAAAGTCTGCGCCTCTATCCACCAATTCATGTCGGCAACAGAGGCGTCACAGAAGAGATAGAGTTTCACACTGGAACGGTCCCGGCGGGCGAGCGGATATTCTACTCCATTTACCTCACCCACCGTGACCCGGCGATCTGGCCGAACGCTGAGGAGTTCTGTCCCGAGCGCTTTGCCCGCGGACGCCAGACTCCGCCTTTTTCCTACGTCCCGTTTGGAGGGGGTCCGCGCGCCTGCATCGGGGCGGCGTTCGGCCAGGCGGAGGCGCGGCTCGTCATTGCGCGGCTGCTGCAAACCCATACGTTTGAGTTCACAAATCACCGAATCCACGCCCACATGGGCGCGACGTTGGAACCACGGCCGGGCATGAGGATGAGGGTCTTCCGCCGGAGTCCAACGTCTCCCGACGTTGGTTCTCATTCAAGAATTCCAACGATTGGAGTCGTCGACTCCTGAAAATATCATGACTTATTTCGGATTCCTTCTTTATTTCCTTGTAATCCCTATCCTGGTTTTCTTCGCCATCACCTATTTGGACAACAAACAGAACAACCGGATCAACGGCTTCCGCCAGGGACCCCCAGTGTGGATGGGAATCGCAGTCCATGTACTGCTGGCGGTTGCTTACACCACACCCTGGGACAATTATCTCGTCGCAACCGGCGTGTGGTATTACAACCCTCAATTAGTCACCGGGGTTGTCTTGGGATACGTACCCATTGAAGAATACACGTTCTTTGTGCTGGAAACGATCCTGGCTGGTTTGTGGTGGGGATTCCTGATACGTCGACTCCCGCCCCCATCCACGAGGTTTACATCAAACAAAACACTTGTTTACCTGTCTACCTGTGTACTCCTTGCCCTCTGGCTCATCTTCGCCTATCTCTTTTTTTTCGGCGGAGTCGAGTGGACCTATCTATCCATCATCCTCTTCTGGGCGCTGCCGCCGATCATGATCCAGATCCTTTTCGGCGCGGATATCCTCTGGCATTATCGCAGGCTGGTATTCTGGTCGATCTTCATCCCGGGTTTGTATCTCTCACTGATGGACATTCTTGCATTAAAAGACACAACCTGGTCGATCTCACCAGCGCAGACGACAGGAATTCTGTTCTTTGGAATATTGCCACTGGAAGAGATCGTCTTCTTTTTCGTCACAAATGCTCTGATCACCTTCGGCATGACTCTTCTCCTGGCAAACGTCAACCAGGAGAGATTTGCTGAGATCAAAAATCAGGTACGAAGCTGGCGGGAAAAGGGAACCATCAATCCGCAGGCGCGTTGACGAGGTCATGGATCCAGCGGCGTGAGACAAACCGCCTGGAGACAATGATCGCCTTGGCTGCTTCTTCCAGTAACACCAGCGCGTAAACACTATAGACAGGGAGATGCAGGATAAAGCCACCGATCAGCGCCGCGGGTACCCCGATCGCCCAGATCGAAAAGAGCTCCGTGAACATGGCGTAGCGGGTGTCGCCGCCGGCGCGCATCGCGCCAATGAACAGGATGAAATTTACCATCTTCAACCACGCAGATGTGGCAAAGACGAACATCAGCCCTCGCAGGTTATCGGCAGTGGACGGGGAAATCTCTGGTAGCCGGCTTATGATCAGATCGCGCAGTGAAAAGACAAACGCCCCACCCATGATTGCAACAGTGACGCCGATGATCAAAAAGCGCCGCCCATATTCGAACGCGATCTCTTTTTCCCCCGCGCCGATTTTATTCCCCACCATCACGGCACAGGCGTTTCCCAGTCCGATGAACAGCACGAACACTAACTCTTCGATCGTGGCGTTGATATTGACTGCCGCGATTGCATCTGTGCCGATGCGGGCATACACCGCGTTATACGAGGTGATTCCCACCGACCAGAGAACTTCGTTGGCCGCGGCCGGCATCGACGTCCGGAGCACGTTCATCGCAAAGGGACGGCTGAACCGGAAGAACGAAAGCGGATTCCCAGCGAGGGGCGTTTTCAACGTGTAGACGAGGGTGATTAGGAGAACGCATTCGAACCCCCAGCCAACCCCGGTGCCGATCGCAGCGCCGCGCACGCCCAGCTCAGGGAAGATGCCAATCCCAAAGATCAGTAGATAGGCGAGCAGAGTTTTCAATCCCAGCGCAAGGACCGCGACGACAACCGTGATCTTTACAAACGTGATACTGCGCAGCACTGCGATATACGAAACACTGACCGCCATCGGGACGTAGCTTAATCCCACGATGCGCAGGTAGGCACCTCCCAGTTGGATGACTTCCTGATCTTCCGTATAAAAGCTCATCAAGCGCTGGGGGATCAGCGTGGCTGCCAACGTGAATGCCGTTGCCACCGCAACGGCGATCGCAAGGCAAATCCCCAACACCCTGCGGATGTTTTCCACATCCCCCTTCCCCCAATACTGGGCGGTGAAGATAGACATCCCGCTCGTCACACCAAACAGGAAGAGGATCAACAAAAAGAAGATCTGGTTAGCCAGCCCCAGCGCCGCGACGGAGGTCTCGCCCAGTTGGCTGACCATCAGCACGTCAATCATATTGAGGCTGGCGGTGATAAGCTGCTGGAACGCGACAGGCAGGGCTAGCGCCAGCATGGAACGCATGAACTCACGATCGCGCAGGAAGGAGAGGGACATGGAAAAGGATGAAGGATGGAGAAGGAAGGATGAAATAGAGGAAGCTAGAAAGCAGACAAAGAGTGCAGACTGTTCTCTATTTACGAATGCCAGTTTACAATTTACGAATTACTGATCTTTCGGCGCGTCACGCACAATGTACAACGGACGACCCTTCGCTTCATCGTACAACCGCCCAACGTATTCACCCAGAATACCCAGTGAGATCAATTGCACACCGCCTAAAAAGAGCACAGAAATAAGGGTTGTGGTCTGGCCTTCAAAGAAGTGCGAGCCTGCGAGACGAAGTGCCACCACCACGGGAATGGCAATAATCGCAATGCCGGCCGAGGCAAACCCGAAGAAGGTGGCAACCTGCAGTGGGAAGTAGGAAAAACTCGTGATCGCATTGAGCGCCAGGCGGAACATTTTGCGAAATGGATATTTCGTCTCACCCGCCTTGCGCGCCGCGCGTTTGTATTCCACGCCGACTTGTTTGAACCCCACCCAGGCAGACATGCCACGTGGAAAGCGATGGCGTTCACGCATCTGTTTGAGCACATTCACCACTTTGCGGTCCATGAGCCGGAAGTCACCTGTGTCCAGAGGGATCTTCACATCCGTGATGCGGTAGATGAGGCGATAGAACAGGGAGGCGGTCCATAGCTTAAACCAGGATTCGCCTTCGCGCTCGGTGCGGACCGCATAGACGACCTCATAGCCTTCCCTCCACTTCTTTACCATTTCCAGGATCAACTCAGGTGGATCCTGCAGATCGGCGTCGATAATGACGACCGCGTCGCCTCGAGCATAATCCCACCCTGCCGTGATGGCAATCTGATGCCCAAAGTTACGCGCAAAGATCACCGGACGCACGCACGGGTCTTCCTTCGCCAGATCCCGGATCGCTTCTGTGGAACCATCGGTAGAACCATCATCGACAAGGATAAGCTCCCAGGGTTCGCCCGTCGAGTCCATGATTTCGCTGACGCGGCGGTGCAGTTCCGGAATGTTTTCCAGTTCATTATAGATGGGTGCAATGATTGAATAGGTGATTTTCATTCTTGAGGTTTTTCTTGAAGAAGGGTTTCTTCTGAGGAAGGCGCAGCATCGTCAGCGAGCACGAGGTCTGGCCTTGTTGGCTCAGGTTTGGCAGCCTTACCGAGGCGCTCGAGCCTTTCCCTGCGGCTCCACCTGCGGCGCGGCGCTTGGTGGACAACAGGCGCGGCGAACTGCATCGTGCCATCATCCTCAAAGGGAGACAGTCCGAGCACGCGGCGCTGAATATAGCCGGCGATCACCACCACCGAGGCAAGTAATGGCACAACCAGCAGCGCACCCAGAATACCCTTAAGGATGGTCGCGATGATGATCGCAATGAACACCAGGGCTTCGTTCATATGGACACTGCGTCCCATAATGTAGGGGCGCAAGAAGAAATTCTTCAGATTAATCAAAACCAGATATACAATCAGCACAATGCCCGTCACCCAGAAGTTGGAAAGCGGGATCCAGGTGGAGCCTTCCAGTAACGCCACGCCGGCAGCCAAAACCATCGCCAGGAATGGACCGACATCCGGGACCAGCGTGAAGAGGCCTGCGATCACTCCCAGCACAAATGCACCGGGAATCCCCAGGATCAACCAGGCGAGCGTAAAGACCACCCCCACAATCAGCATGAGCACAATCTGCCCCCGCAGGTACGCCAGCCATACCCGTCTGATGCGGTTGTAAAGCTCCTCTATTTCAGGGCGGTATGGGGGTGGCGCCAGGTTGATCAGCCAATCGCGCATCGCCGGCCATTGCGAGAGGAAGAGGTGCACGCTGACCAGGATCACCAGGAACCACAGTACGCCTACGGAGGTGGTCTCCAGAAGCTGCAGGGTGCGCTCGGGGATGGGAGATAGAACAGCGTTCTGCGCCTGAAAGATGGATTGTCCCCATTCCTCCAGGTGAAAGACCAGGCTACCGATACGGATGGGGCTGGAAAGCGTCTGGCGCAGCTGGTTTGCCAGGTTCAGGATATCTTCGATGACGAACTGCGCCTCATCCGCGAAGATCGGCAGCAGCGTGGCAGGCAGGCCGATCAGGAGAATGACTGCCGAAAAGTACACGAGGTTCACGGCTGACACGCGCTGCATGCGCGTTCGCGTTGTCAGATATACAACGGCCGGGTTAATGAGATATGCCACAAACGCCGCGATCGCCAGATTGGTTACGGCATCGCGCGCGTAGATCAGGAAGGCAACCAGCAGCACGAAGCTGATGATTCCGACAATATAACGAAAAGGCATACTCCATGTCTCTCTCATAACAACTGTTTCACTGCCTCCAGGGTTGGTTCAATAATCGGAGCGGCTTGCACAGCCTGCATCGCGGCACGGACATCTTTTAGTCCGCTCCCTGTATTTAACACCAGGATCGGGTCTTCGCCTCCCACCAGGCCGGAACCTGCCGCCTTGACCAAGCCGGCATAGGCGGCCGCGCCGGCCGGTTCTGCAAAGACGCCCGCCGTGCCGAGTTGTGCGATAGCCTTAAGAATCTCATCATCTGATACATTAACGTACGTCCCGCTCGTTTCCTTCGCGGCGCGGACGGCCCTCACGCCATCTCGTGGCAAGTCCACCGAGATCGAATCGGCAAGAGTCGTCGCTGAGACGGGCATAATCGTTTCCGTATCTGCGTGGAAGGCGTTCGAGATCGCGGCCGAGCCCTCCGCCTGCACGCCGATCATGCGCGGGATGCGCGGCAGCCAGCCCAGTTGGTACAGATCCTTGAACCCTTTATGGATACCCGAGATGATATTGCCGTCCCCCACAGAGACAAAGACTGTCAGCGGCGCGTGATCGACATCCGCACCGACCTGCTCGTGCCATTTCTGGTGTGCCCCTTCCCACCACTCCCAGATTTCCAGCGCGGCGGTCTTCTTGCCCTCGGCAGTGAACGGATTGTAGCCTGTGTTGCGGCAATACCAGCCAAACTCCTCGGCAGCTTTTACGGTCAGGTCAAACGCGTCATCGTAGGTCCCCTCCACCAAAATGACTTTTGCCCCGAACACCAGCAGTTGCGCGACTTTTGCCGGCGGCGCCGATTTGGGTGCGAAGATGATCGCCTTCTGCCCTACCGCCGCGGACATCCCGGCCAGCGCCGCCCCCGCGTTCCCTGTGGAGGCGGTCACCACCACATCCGCCTTGATCTCCCGCGCCCGCGTCACAACGATCGCGGAAGCACGGTCCTTAAATGAAGCAGTCGGATTGCGCGACTCATCCTTCAACCAGAGATTTTGTAGACCCAGTTTTTCTGCAAGACGCGGCAATCTAAAAATGGGAGTTCCTCCCGCGCCATGGAGAGGCGTCGAATCTCCCTCCGGGTCGCTCACCGGCAAAAGCGGCAGAAACCGCCAGAGCGAAGGATCGTTCCGTGAAAGGATATCCTCCGGTTTATATTTGCTTTTGATCGAATCATAATCCAGGACTACATCCAGGTTTCCCCCATCCCTGGGACAGGTGTAGGTGACGTCGGTTGGAGAATACTGCTCCCCGCACAGGGAACAGCGATAACCAATGAATTTTGGCATGTGTGATTTCCTTCTTCTCGCCCCAATTGTACCCTGCCCGCCCGGACCTGACAGGTCTCCTAAGAAGGACTCACAGCCTCGAAATCGTCACCTTAGCTCCTCTGGCAGAGGTGTTGCTTCACCACTTTTGCGGTCCACCAGCACCCAGTCGATGATGCATTCCGCTACGGGAGAACCTTCTGCCCGGGTCATGCCGACATAACGTGAACCGCCTGTGTTATTGACCTGGAGCAGATGTGTTGAAATGTTCAGCGTTTCTCCCCACGCCGCGATGGACAGGTATTGAACATGCACGCGGCGGGTGGCAATCGTCAAATTCGATTCCGCCAGTTTTGCAGGTGACCAGCCTCTGGATGCAAAATCCTGTGCAGCAGCTTCTTCGGCATAATTGACATAGATCACATTATTCACGTGCTCATAGACATCCAGATCCATCCATTCCACCTGGCGTTGCACATTGAACGAGGCTTCAGCGGGGACAATCTTCGGAAAGCGCTCAAAGGAAAAGACGCGTGGATCTTCAAGTCGAAATCTCTCGATCTCTTTTTCCGCCAATGTGATTGGTCGTCCGGTCTTCGTGTCCATGTAGACGACCTGTTGTGTGCCCTGGGCGATCGCCACGCCGCTGTCTTTGCTTGTGAGCTCAAAGCAGCGTGTGCCGCGCACTCTTTGCCAGTTGACCATCCAAATGGTGAGGTCGAACACGTCGTTATGCCGTAAAGGACGCAGGAAACGGATCTCGGTCTCCCGGATGACCCAGAACACATCCGGGTTCTGGCTGTAGTTCGCGTCCCAGCCGATCGCAGTACCCCAATCCCATGCAGTTTCGACCAGATAACGCAGGTAATTCGCAGGGCTGACGGTGCCACTGGGATCCAGCTCTCCCCAGCGTACACGAAACGTCCGAGTAAAGATTTTTGACATGGAACTCCTTGGCTGGCCAATAAAATTTATTGTGCAGAAAGTAAATTCACTTATCTATCCCAATGATCTCTCGCAGCCTTTTCCAGGACTACATTGTACTCATTGCATTAAAAAAGAAAAGGACTTTGTGAAAAGTCCTTTTCTAAATTCATCTTTCGACTATTGCGCTTCTCTTTCCCACAATTCTCGTGCGATCATCTCCTGATCGACAGGCAGCTTATCAATCCTGACACCCACCGCGTTATAGATCGCGTTTGTGATGGCGGGCGTAGTGGGGATGCTGCAGATCTCGCCGACGCCCTTGGCGCCATAGGGACCCTCTGCGGTGGGATGTTCCACGATAATGGATGTGATCTCCGGCGTGAGCATGATGCCGGGAATGCGATAGCGAGCCAGGTGGTCGGTGACCACGTAGCCATTATCCATGATGAATTCCTCGGTGAGACAGTTGCCGAGCCCCATCATCACGCCGCCTTCCACCTGTCCCTGCAGGCCAAGCGGGTTAACTGCCATCCCCACGTCGTTGGCGGAGATGACTTTCAGGACGCGCACTTCGCCCGTCAGCTTGTTGACTTCCACTTCCGCGGCCTGCACACCAAAGGAGAACGCAAAGTGCATGTCGCCGCCCGTGCCGAGGGGCTGCGTCTTGGGCGCTTCGTACTCGTACAGGGCACGCGGCTGCTGTCCCATCTCTTTCATTTCTTGGGCAACTTCGCCATACGTCATGGAATGTCCGTTGGCGTGGACAATGCCATTCTCGAATCGGATCTGTTCCGGGCGAACATCGTACTTCTCCGCCATGGTCGCGGTGATGGCATTGCGCAGCGTTTTCGCTGCATAACGTGAGGCATTGCCTGTAACATAGGTCTGGCGCGAAGCCGTGGTGGGACCGCCGTTCGGGGTGAGGTCGGTATCCATCACAAGCACCTTCACCTGCTCCGGTGAAACTGCCATCTCTTCCGCCACGGTCAGGCGCATGACGGTGACCAGACCCTGCCCCATCTCTGCCGAGGAGCT
>Ga0075429_100005176_pt1 | contig 11218 bp, 5 predicted proteins | sample RhiMetdeltSRZDD3_FD_75295 | JGI IMG/M metagenome (GOLD analysis project Ga0075429, IMG submission 75295) | Populus rhizosphere microbial communities from Tennessee, USA - Rhizosphere MetaG P. deltoides SRZDD3 | ecosystem: Host-associated > Plants > Roots > Rhizosphere > Soil | place: USA...
CTCCTCCGTGTCGTTGATCGTGATGTTGCCCGTATGGAAGTTCACGCCGTCCAGGTACCAGCGGAGCTCGGTCGGCGTCCACTCGAGGCCGTAGGTGTGAAAGGCCGAGCCGCACGTCGCGCCGCAGCTCGCCTGGCCGGTGTAGTACTGGTGGCCGTTCAGGTCCCAGTGCATGGCGGCATAGGTCAGGTTCCCGCCGCTGGGGTGCTCCATGATGTCGATCTCGCCGCAGCGCGGCCAGCCGACGGAGTCGAAGTTCTCACCCAGCATCCAGAACGCGGGCCAGATCCCCTTGGCCGACGGCACCTGGATACGGGCTTCCATCTTGCCGTATCTCCAGAAGCGCTTGTGGATGCCGCGAATGCGCGCGGAAGTGTACGCGTTCCCGCCGTAGGACTCGGCGCGCGCCTCGATGATCAGGTTGCCTCCGGAGACACGGACGTTCTCGGGGCGGCTGGTGTAGTGCTGGAGCTCGTTGTTGCCCCAGCCTCCGCCGCCCGTCTCGTAGCTCCAGTTGCCGGTGTCGAGCGAGGTCCCGTTGAACTCGTCGCTCCACACCTGGGTCCATTGCGCCGAGGCCGGCGCGGCCCACAGCGGCACGAAGAACATCAGAAGACAGAAGGCCAGGCGGACTCTTCCCCACGGCGCAGGGACACGCATCTCTTCACCTCCAGGCGCGGAAACGGTTCACTTAAACGTTTTAGTAACTGATCCCTAGTGGATCAGAAAGCCCGAATGGTTGTCAAGAAATTTTTCTGCGCGACGGCGGCGCTATACTTTTCCATCCGATGATCCGCGAGTCCGACCCACGCTGGAAGCTCGTGGAGCGCGTGGCCGCCAGCGCGTCCTTCCAGCGCTCGAAGCGCGTCCGCGACTTCCTGTTGTTCGTCTGCGAGCGGGCGATCGAAGACCCGCACGCCCCCGTGCGCGAGGCGGACATCCGGCGGAGCGTCTTCGGCCGCACCGCCGAGCCGGAGGACCCCGAGGACACGCTGGTACGCGTCCAGGCCTCCCAGCTCCGCAAGCGCCTGCAGGTCTATTTCTCCACCGAAGGCATCGCCGAGACGCTGATCATCGAGGTGCCGAAGGGGAGCTACATGCCGATCTTCAAGGAGAGGCATGTCGACGGCTCGGCGGCAGTGGTGGCGGCGGCGGCGCTCGAAACGCCGGCGTCCCCGCCCCCGGCCGCGATGCGGCGCGCCGCCCTCCCCGCCGCCGCCGCGATCCTGGCCCTGCTCTGCGCCGGGCTCCTGGTCGAGAACCACCGCCTGCGCCGCGGCCCGGCGGCGACGCCGCTGGCCGTCTCCCCCGCCGTCGATCGCCTCTGGCGGCAGATGTTCGGGGCCGCGCGCGTGTACGTCGTGCTCTCCGACAGCAACCTGACGATGTTCCAGGACCTCATCCGCACCCAGCTCACGCTGCCCGAGTATCAACAGCAGCGGTTCGTGACGGTGGCGGAGGAGAAGCTCACCGAGCGCACGGCACAGGTCTGGGCCACCCAGCTCATGAACCGCGAGTTCACGTCGATCGCCGACATCCACATGGCCCGCCGCGTGGTGACAGTCGACGTGCAGCAGGGCCGGCCGACCGACGTCGTTCTCGCCCGCCACGCCGACCCCACGCAGTTCCAGTCGCAGAACGTCGTGCTCTGCGGCCCCCGGCGGGCGAATCCGTGGCTCGAGCTGTACGAGCCGAAGCTCAACTTCCGCAGCCGTTTCACAGAGGGCGACCGCCGCGCGTACTTCGACAACACCGCCCCCGAAGCCGGAGAGTTGGCCACCTACCAAGTGGTCTGGAATCACGTCGGCTACTGCCGCGTGGCCTATCTCCCCAACGCCGAAGGCACCCACGGCGTGCTCATCGTCTCCGGCACCGACATGTCGTCGAGCGACGCCGGCTCCGAGTTCATCACCAGCGAGCGCTGGGTGAAGCCGCTCCTGGACGACCTCGGGGTGGGGGCGAACGGACGCATCCCCCACTTCGAAGTCCTCCTGCGCGCGCAGCTCCTGCTCGGCACCGCCCCGAACTTCGAGCGGATCGCGCTGCGCGTCGTCAAGCCGTAGCGCGATCCGCCGGCGTCTCCGTCAGTCCTGGCCGTCGTCGTCGTCGTGATCCGGGTGGCGGCAGAAGAACGCCTTGTGGTGGTGCTTCCACGCCGGCACCGTCACCTCGACGTCCTGGAACGTGACGTTGCCGAAAGCGTCCGTCGCCTCCACCGTGATCGTGTAGATCCGAGCGCGCCCGAACAACGCTCCCAGCAGCGACCGCTCGGCGCGGAGCTTGACGGTGTGGGCGTCGACCACGATCCAGTCCGGGGTGAAGATCCCGAGGGGCTGGTTGCTGCGCACGCGCAGCACGGTCTGCACCGCGCCGCCGGCGTCCGAGGTTTCGTAGGCCACGTCGACGGTCACCATCTTGTGGTTCGGCGGCCAGAGCTCGTTCGGCGTCGCGGTGAGGCCGGTGACGGCGGGCGCGGTGGTATCACGGACGATGACCTCGAACGTGCCCGTGGCGGTGTTGCCGGCGGCGTCCGAGACGCTGGCCGCCACCGTGGTAGTGCCGATGGCGAAGGTGCTGCCCGAGGGCGGGACGAGGGCGACCGGCAGTGATCCGCCGACGATGTCGTCGGCGCCGGCGCTGAACGTCACCACCGCTCCCGCCGGGCTCGTGGCCTCGGCGAAGACCGTGGCCGGCAGCGTCAACGCCGGCGGCGTGGTGTCGACGACGTCGACGACGAATCCCGCCGTCGCCAGGTTCTCCGCGTCGTCGGAGGCAGCGGCGGTCACGATCGTGCGGCCGAGGGCGAAGATGCTGCCCGGCGGGAAGTCGTAGCTGACGGCCACGTCGCCGCTCACGAGATCGTGCGCGGTGGCGGTGAAGGTCACGACCGCGCCGTTGGGACTCGTGGCCTCGGCGGTGATGTCCTCCGGCACCTCGAGGACGGGCGCCTTCGTGTCGACGACCATCACTTCGAACGTCTTCGTCGACGTGTTGCCGGTGGTGTCGCTGGCGGTGAGCGTCACCGTGGTGGTGCCGAGCGGGAACGTGCTGCCGGAGGCAGGTGACCCGCTGACGGTGACGTCGCCGTCCCTGTCGTCGAGGGCAGTGGCGGTGAAGGTGACGGCGGCGCCGTCCGGGCGGGTGGCCTCCACGGTGAGGTCCTGGGGAACGGTGATGACCGGCGCCTTGAAGTCCGGAACGAGCACGAACCGGTCCGAGGAGATCGTGAAGTTGCCGGCGGCTGCCCGCTTGCCGACGCACGTGAGCCGTACGAGATGATCCCCGGCGGCGTCGAAGCGCACGATCCCCATGGCGACCTCGGGGAACGTGCCGGCGCCCGTCTTGAACTGGTCGATGGTCCCGCCGATCACCACACCGTCCACGGCCACGTTGTGGATGCCGCGGTTGGGGTTGGTCTTGTACTTGAAGCGCACCTCGTACACGCCCTTCGGCACGTTCACCAGCGTGTACTCGACCCAGTCCCCCGGCCCCTGCGCGCCGAACGCACGCCAGAGGAGGTTGCTGGCGAGGGGGTCCGACTGGGGAGCGCCCGCCGACGGGCCCGACGTGGTCGCCGTCAGGTTCTCCGCCTCGAAGACCAGCCCGGGCGTCGCCGTCGGGGTCGGCGTGGGTGTCGGCGTCGGGGTAGGCGTCGGCGGCAACGGAGGCGGCAGCACGTCGCTCCACCCGATGTTGATGAGCGCCTGCACACCGAGGCGGTCCTTGAGCTGCTGCAGGTAGAGGCTGCCCGGCTTCACCGCGTTGCCCAGCGACTCGAACTCGCCGTCGCCCTGCGTCTTCTTCACCTGGGCACCGATCGACCAGTTGCGCGCGGCGGGCGGGCTGGCCACGCGGTGCGTGTCGCCGATGCAGTTCCAGAAGAGCTGATAGGCGCCGGACCAGCCGTGGCCGCTGCCGGAGTTGCCGCGGTTGTAGGCGCCCATGATCTGCGAGCCGTTGTAGCTGCGATGGACGATGCGGTCGAACAGCGAGCCGGTGGCCCAGCGGTGGTGCGGACCCAGCTCGGAGTACGACTGATCGCCCATGCTGTCCAGGAAGACGTTGGGTCCGGTGGTGTTGCTCCCGGTCACGTAGTCGTGCCGCCCGGTCTTCGCGTAGCAGCGCTGCACGAGGACGAAGGAGCTGTCGTCGAGGCTGAACGGGTAGCGGCGTCCGCCGGTGATCACCGACTTGTGATCGAGCGACTGGCTGTCCTGGATGGTCACGTGCTTCGCCCCTCCCGTCGCGGTCACCGTCCCCTGCTGGAAGTAGACCGAGGTCACGTTGCGCACCCAGGCGTGCTCGACGTTGCTGAGCGAGAGCATGCGCGTGGCGTGGTTCTCGTCGGTGTCGGAAGCGAAGTCGGACTCCGAGCGCAGCGACTCCACACCCACCTGCTGGATGCGGCCGGGGAAGGTGTACCTGGCCACGTAGCCGCCGCCCCACTCGGCCTGGATGGACTCGACCATCGGGGCATCGACTGTGATCTCGTTGCCGAGCACGGCCACGACCTTGCGCTCGTAGCGCATGATGCGGTCGGACGGCTTCCAGAAGCTCTCCGAGATGCAGGTCACGTTGTCGATGTCGGAGGTGTCGAACGGGGTGCCCACCGTCTGACAGGCGTCGGTGCCGATGTGGTCGATCCACTCCTGGTTCGGCGTGCGCACGACCAGCACGTCGTCCCCGACGTGGAAGGCGCTCCCGTCCGTCACCATGAAGGTCCGCGTGCCGACGGGGACGTAGCTCGTCGTGATCGGGCGCTTGCTGGCGGTGTCCTCCGCGCGGTTGCCCACGCCGCTCACGCCGATGAGGCCGCGGGCGGAGGTGCCCACCGCCTTGATGACGGTCCCGGTGGGCCCGTCGCCCTCGCCGCGCAGCACCACGCCGCTGGCGTGGATGCCGAAGCTGCCCGCCACCTCGTACACACCGGCCTTCAGCAGCAGCGCGCCGCGGAAGCCGCTCGCGTCCGGCATGCGCGCGCTGACCTCGTCGATGGCGGCCTGGATGGACGCTCCGTCGTCGCCGTCCACCGGCGTGATCGTCTTCACCACCGGCACGTCGGGCAGGCGCACGCCGCCGCCCATGTAGCCGGCGTAGGAGAAGTCGGGGATCGTGTCGCCGTTCGGGTACGAGTAGTAGACGAGCCGCCCGTCGTCGCCGAGGTTCACGTGCTCGCTGCGCGGACCGCCGGGCGGGATGGGCGTGGGGGTCGGCGTGGCCGTCGCCGGCGGCAGCGTGGGCGTGGGGGTCGGCGTCGCCGTGGGCGGCGGCGTCGGCGTGGGCGGCTCCGGCGTCCCATCGCTCGCGTAGAGATCCACCTCCGTGAAGCTGTTCCACGCGTTCGCGCTGTTGCCGTGGCCGAGCAGGCGCACGTGGCGCGCCATCACGTCGGCGATCTCGTAGTGCTCGAGCGCCGTCGTAGTGCCGCTGCTCTGGCCGACCCAGACCGTGTTCCACGTGGCCCCGTCGTCCGATACCTGGATGTCGAACCTGGCGCGGCGGACGTTGCCGCTGTAGGAGGCAATCTTCAGGTGTGCCAGGACCACGCTCGAGCCGAGGTCGTACCGGATCCAGTGGCCGTCACCCTGGGCAGACCAGCGCGTACCGAGGTCGTTGTCCACGGTGTTGGCAGGGACGTTCCCGTCGTCCGTGCTGGCGGTGACGGCGGTCCCGGCGGGGGTGACCTCCGTGTACGTCTGGCCGAAGGCGTCGGCCGAAGCGACCCCCAGCAGCGCCACGAGCAGCAGCGCACGATTCACGACGCGAACGGTCCTCTCCGAGCTCATTGCGATGGTCTCCCCGATAGTGACGTTGGTAGGCGTCCAGTCTAGGAGGCCGCGAGCAACCGGAACCAGTGAATTCGCGGCGAATTCGCGTGAAGTTTCGGACGGACTAGTGCTGGGGCACTAGCCCGTCCCATCCGAACAACCCGGCGGGGGCTACCGGCCGCGGCTCTTGGGTACGGTGACCCTCACCGTGGCCGTCCCGGCGTTGCCGAACGCGTCCCGGCTCTCGACCATGATCGTGTACACGCGGCCGTCGCCGCCGCCCGAGCGTTCGGCGCGGACCTCGAGAGAAAGGTCGCCGGTGATCCGCCAGTCCACGTCCGTGTTGCCGTCGCCCCCGCCGTTCACCGCCTCGTTGCTGGTGACGCCGACGATGCGCGTCGCCGGCGCGGGGTCCACCGACTCGCGGACCTGAACCGCGAGGTTCACCCAGTGCATCTTGTGGTTCGGCGGCCAGATGGAATCCGGAGAGGCGGTCACGCGCTCGATGACCGGCGCTGTGGTATCCACGACCTCGACGAAGAAAAACGCAGTCGCCACGTTTTCGGCGGAGTCGCTCGCCGTCACCGTCACTGCCGTTCGTCCGAGCGGGAACACGCTGCCCGAGGGGAAGTCGACGAACACGGGCACCGCGCCGCTGACGGCGTCCTGGGCGCTGACCGCGAACGTCACCACCGCGCCGTTCGGACCCGTGGCTTCCGCGATGATGTCGTCGGGAATGTCGATCACGGGGGCGGTGGTGTCCACCACCGTGACCTCGAACGTCTTCGTCGTGGAGTTGCCGCTGGAGTCGGTGGCCGTCGCCGTCACCGTGGTCTCGCCGAGCGGGAAGGTGCTGCCGGAAGGCGGGGTCAGGGTGACCGCCACCTCACCGTCGCGCTCGTCGACGGCGGTGGCACTGAACGTCACCACCGCGCCGGCTGGGCCCGTGGCCTCGGCGGTGATGTCGGCAGGCACGGTGAGGACGGGCGGACGGTTCGGGAAGTAGACGCCGACCTCGTTGACTGTCGGTTCCTTGAGCGCACCACCCGACCGTGCCTCGTGCATGAAGAGCCGCACGTAGCGCGAGGTCACCGGCGCGAAGCAGTGCAGCTTGGTGTTGCCGATCCCGCCCGCGAGCGTGCCGGGGATGTCCGTGAAGGTGACACCGTCGTCGGAGCTCTGGATCACGTGCGAGGTCACGCGAATGAAGTTGATCTCGCGGAGCTGGACGCAGCTGTACGTGGTGGGCGCGCCCAGGTCCACGCGAAGCCACTGGTCCGTCGCCTGGGCGAGAGCCGCCGACCAGCGCGTGGACGTGCTCCCGTCGAACGCCTTGGGCGCGTTGAACGACGAGCTCCAGTCGGTGGACGCCTTGTACGCCGACGCCGGCTTGCCGAGGGCGAGGTTCGGTCCCAGGCCCGGGTCGGGCGTCGGGGTGGGCGTGGGGCTGGGCGTGGGCGTCGGCGGCGGCGGTGACAGCACGTTGCTGTAGCCGATGTTCATGAGCGCCTGGAGGCCGAGGCGGTCCTTGAGCTGCTGCAGGTACAGGCTGCCCGGCGTCACCGGATTGCCCAGCGACTCGAACTCACCGGTGCCTTCGATGCGTTTCACCTGGCAGCCGATCGACCACTGGCGCGCTTGCGGCGGCGCGGCCAGGCGGTGCGTGTCGCCGATGCAGTTCCAGAAGAGCTGATAGCCGCCCGACCAGCCGTGGCCGCTGCCGGAGTTGCCGCGGTTGTAGGCGCCCATGATCTGCGTGCCGCTGGCGCTCTGGTGGAGGATGAGGTCGAAGAGCGTCCCCGTGGCCCAGCGATGGTGCGGCCCGAGCTCGGAGCGCGAGTCCAGGGCGTCGCTGTCCAGGAAGACGTTGGGGCCCGCCGTGTTGCTGCCCGTCACGTAGTCGTGCCGGCCCGTGCGCGCGAGACAGCGCATCACGAGGACGTGCGAGGCATCGTCGAGGCTGAAGGGATAGCGGCGGCCGCCGGTGATCACGGACTTGTGGTCGAGCGACTGGCTGTCCTGGATGGTGACGTACTTGGTCCCGCCGGTGGCCGTCACCGTGCCCTGCTCGAAGAAGACCGAGGTCGTGTTGCGCACCCAGCCGTTCTCGAGGTTGGCGAGGGCGATCATGCGCACCGCGTGGTTCTCGTCGGTGTCGAAGGCCCAGTCGGATTCGGACCGCAGGTACTCCACGCCCGACTGCTGGATACGGCCGGTGAAGGTGTACTTCACGACGTGACCGCCGCCGAACTCCGCCTGGAAGGCCTCGACCATCGGCGAGTCGACGGTGATGCGGTTGCCGCTCACGGCCACGACCTTCCGCTCGTACTTCATGGTGCGGGCCGACGGCGTCCAGTGGCTCTCCGAGATGCAGGTCACGTTGTTGATGTCAGACGTGTCGTAGGCCGTGCCCACCGTGCTGCAGGCATCGGTGCCGGTCAGGTCGATCCACTCCTGATTCGGCGTGCGCACGACCAGGACGTCGTCGCCGGGCGCGTACCCGGAAGCGTCGGTGACGGTGAAGCTGTGCGTGCCGACGGGAACGTAGCCGTCGAGGATGGGGCGCTGCGTGGCGGACAGCTCGGTGCGGTTGCCCACGCCGCTCACGGTGATGACAGTACGGCGGACCGTGCCCACGGCCTTGATCACGGTTCCGGTGGGCCCGTCGCCCTCGCCGCGCAGCACGACACCGCTCGCGCGGATCGAGACGCCGCCCGCCACGTCATAGGCGCCGGCGCGGAGCAGGACGGCGCCGCGATGGCCGTTGCCGTCGAGCGGCAGCGCGCTCACCTCGTCGATGGCCGCCTGGATCGACGCCCCGTCGTCGCCGTCCACCGGCGAGATCGTCTTGCGAACGGGCAGGTCCGGCAGCCGGACGCCGCCGCCCATGTACCCGGCGCGAGAGAAGTCTGGAATCGTGTCGCCGTTCGGATACGGGTAGTAGACGAGCCGGCCGTCGTCGTTCAGGTTCACGTGCTCGCTGCGCGGGCCGCCCGGCGGGATGGGCGTCGGAGTCGGCGTGGCCGTCGCCGGTGCGGTGGGCGTCGGGGTCGGCGACGGAGTCGGGGTTGCCGTCGGCGGCGGCGTGGGCGTCGGCGGCTCGGGCGTGCCGTCGCTCGCGAAGAGGTCGACCTCGGTGAAGCTGTTCCACGCGTTCACGCTGTTGCCGTGGCCCAGCAGCCGCACGTGGCGCGCCAGCACGTCGGCGATCTCGTAGTGTTCCTGCGCGGTGGTGGTGCCGCTGCTCTGGCCGACCCAGACCGTGCTCCAGGTGGCGGCGTCGTTCGACACCTGGATGTCGAAACGCGCGCGGCGGGTGTTGCCCTGGTAAGAGGCGATCTCGAGGTGCGCGAGCACCATGCTCGAGCCGAGGTCGTACTGGAGCCACGCGCCCTCGCCGCAGCCGGACCAGCGTGTGGCCAGGTCGTTGTCCACGGTATTGCCCGGCAGGTTCCCGTCGTTCGTGCTCGCGGTGACGGCGGCCGCGGCCGGGGTGACCTCGGTGTAGGTCTGGCCAAAAAGCGGGGCCGATGCGAAGGCGAGCGACAACACCACGAGCGATACTCTCCGCGCTGTGAACATGGTTCCTCTCCCCGATAACGTCGTGTACACCTAGTCTAGGAGTGCCCGACGTGAGGAAACCAGTGAATTCGCGCGAAATTTCCGTGAAAGTCCAGTACGGACTGGTCCGGCGGAGCCACCGCCTCAGATACGATCGCGCACAAAGCCCTCGATCGCGCCGACGATGCCGCGATCGACGTCCGCCTGGGTGAGAGCGAGTTTCTTTAGCTCCTTTGCACGTACGAGCAGCGAGTGATCGCCGCCTTCCACGAGATGGAGGACATTCTCGACCGTCATGCGGGCTCGCACCTCGGCAAGGAGATCCGTCGGGCAGAGAGGGTCGCGCGTGCCCTGGAGGAACAGCACGGGCGTCCGCAACGCGACGAGAACCTGATCCCGCAGCGTGCCGGTCCCGGCCGCTTTCAGCGGATAGCCGAAGGCGATGACACCGGTGACCGCGTCCTCGAGGGCGACGTGACAACCGACGCGCCCGCCCATGCTCTTGCCGGCGAGGAACACCGGGCCGTCGTGGCCCGCACGCGCGCGGGCCAGCGCCTCGCGGTGCGCGGCGATGAGCACGGGAAGGCGATCGGGCGCGCGCCGGCCGTCGAGCCGGTACGGATAGTCGAGGGTCTCGACACGGCCGAGGGTCGATAGCTGCGCCGCCCACGCCCGCATCCACGTCGAGCTCGACGGCGCGCCGGCACCGGGGGCGAAGAGGAACAGCGGGCGCGGCATCAGTCGGTCGTGTACTCGATCTCCAGCCGGCGCACGCGACGGCTGGCGTACACGAGCGCGGCCCCGGCGAGCGCCACGAGGCCCGCCACCGACAGCCAGGGCGCAGGCGGATCCGCCACCACCGTGAAGATCGCGCTGATGCCCTCCACCGGCGCCTCTACCGGTACCAGCGCCTTCAGGTAGTACGACACCGTCAGGTACTGCAGCGTCGCGGGGAGGATCCCGCTCCACGTCTCGAGAGCCAGGACCAGGAGCGTCGGCAGGATCGGGTTCTTGAAGACGAGGCCCACGGCCAGGAAGATCGTGCCGTACCCGAGCACGGCCAGCGCGGTGACCCCCAGGTAGGCACCGAGCTGCGCGAGGGCGCGGCCCTCGCCGAGGAAGGCGCTCCCGTCGGGGAAATGCGCGAACATCACGTAGAAGCACGAGGCCATCGCCACCCCGAAGACGACAGCCATCGCTGCGAGCCCGCCCGTGAACTTCGCCGCCACCAGGAGCTCCCGCCGCAGCGGGGCGAGCAGCGAGTAGTGCAGGGTGCGGTCCGCCATCTCTCCCCGGAACAGCCGGGAGAACACGAACGCGCAGGCGAAGAACACGGCCACGCGAAGGTAGAAGTACTGGAAGATCGCGGCGAGGATCGCGCTCTCCTCGTCGAGCCGGCAGAGGCTCCGATCGTGCAGCGCGTGCATCGAGATGACGAAGAGCGGGCCCAGGGCGAGCGGGTAGATCCAGGCCCCGCGCCAGCGGAGGAACTGCGACGACATCTCGCGGCGCAGGATGGTGAGGAACTGGATGGTCCTCATGGGGCCTCCGTCTCGCCGATCAGGTACTGGTACACGGAGTGGACGTCGTCGTCGGCGGGGGCCACCGTGTCGATCTCCTCGCCCTCGTCGACGATGAGGCCCTGCACCAGGCGGTAGAAGGCCTCGGCGTCGCGCGTGCGCACGAGCAGGCCGCGGCCGTCGGCATGGACCTTCGCCTCCACCACGTGCTCGTGGGCGAAGACGCGCGCGGCGAGGCGATGCGGGTGCGGACAGCGGACGAGCACCTGCATCGGGTGCTCGGTGACCTCGCTGCGCACGCCGTGGATGTCGCCTTCGGCGACCACGTAGCCGTTCGACATCAGCACGACCCGGTCGGAGATGCGGTCG
>Ga0075429_100005184_pt1 | contig 11206 bp, 10 predicted proteins | sample RhiMetdeltSRZDD3_FD_75295 | JGI IMG/M metagenome (GOLD analysis project Ga0075429, IMG submission 75295) | Populus rhizosphere microbial communities from Tennessee, USA - Rhizosphere MetaG P. deltoides SRZDD3 | ecosystem: Host-associated > Plants > Roots > Rhizosphere > Soil | place: USA...
GACCTGCAGCACCGCGTCCGCGAGCTGGGGGAGGAAATCACGCGCGACTACGCGGGCAAGGAGCCGCTGCTCGTGTGCGTCCTCAAGGGCGCGGTCTTCTTTCTGTCTGACCTGATGCGTGCGATCGACCTGCCGTGCGAGGTCGATTTCATGGCGGTCGCCTCCTACGGCTCGGCGACGCAGTCCTCCGGTGTCGTGCGGATCCTCAAGGACCTCGATGCGGTGATCGCCGGGCGCGACGTGATCATCGTCGAGGACATCGTCGACTCCGGCCTGACGCTCCAGTACCTCCTGCGCAACCTCAAGGGGCGCGATCCGGCATCGCTCGCCGTGTGCGCGCTGCTGACAAAGCCAGCGCGGCTTGAGGTGGACCTCTCGCCACGCTACGTCGGCTTCGAGATTCCGAACCGTTTTGTGGTCGGCTACGGCCTCGATCATGCCGAGCGCTACCGCAACCTCCCCTATGTTGCGGCCCTACGGGACGGCTAACGCTGCCGATGCAGGGGAAACGCCGGTGCTAGGCTAGACAGCCCGTCCACCGCCTCGACTTGGCGCCGTTCGCGCCCCGGGTGTCCACACATGAGCAGGTTCTTCAAGAGCGCAGCGTTCCCGATCCTGATCGTGGTCGTGCTCGCGTTCTTCGCTCAGAAGCTCATCAACCCGCCCGCGAACGGCCCGGCGTATGACTACTCGGCGTTCCAGTCCGACCTCGCGGCGGGGAACGTCAAGTCCGCCGTCATCAAGACGAAGGACAACATGCTCGTCGTCACGCTGAGAAGTCCGCCGAAGACGCAGCACGAGCTCGGCTTCGTGCCCGACAACGGCAACGAGCTCGTGAACCAGCTCACGGATGCGAGAGTCGACTTCAACGTCGAGGGGACGAAGACGAACGGCTGGCTGTCGCTGCTGACCTACGTGCTGCCGTTCCTGATCTTCATCGGCTTCTGGATCTTCCTCATGAACCAGGTCCAGGGCGGCGGCTCGAAGGTGATGTCGTTCGGCAAGTCGCGCGCGAAGCGGCTGTCGGTCGACTCGCCGAAGATCACCTTCCGTGACGTCGCGGGCGTCGACGAGGCGGTCGAGGAGCTGCACGAGATCAAGGAGTTTCTCGAGAACCCGAAGAAGTTCCAGGCGCTCGGCGCGCGCATCCCGAAGGGCGTGCTGCTGTACGGCCCGCCCGGCACCGGCAAGACGCTGCTCGCGCGCGCGGTCGCGGGCGAGGCCGGCGTGCCGTTCTTCTCGATCTCCGGCTCGGACTTCGTGGAGATGTTCGTCGGCGTGGGCGCCTCGCGCGTGCGCGACCTGTTCGAGCAGGCGAAGCAGAACTCGCCGTGCATCATCTTCATGGACGAGATCGACGCCGTCGGCCGCCACCGCGGCGCCGGTCTCGGGGGCGGTCACGACGAGCGCGAGCAGACGCTCAACCAGCTGCTCGTCGAGATGGACGGCTTCGAGGCGAAGGACAACATCATCATGATCGCGGCCACGAACCGGCCCGACATCCTCGACCCCGCGCTCCTGCGCCCTGGCCGCTTCGACCGCCAGATCACCGTCGACCGGCCCGACCGCAAGGGTCGCGCGAAGATCCTCGAGGTGCACACGCGCGGCAAGCCGCTCGCGCGCGGCATCGACGTCGACGCGCTCGCCGGCCAGACGCCCGGATTCACTGGTGCCGACCTTGCGAACCTCGTCAACGAGGCGGCACTGTTGGCGGCCCGCACGGGCAAGCGCGAGATCACGCAGGTGGAGTTGGAGGAGGGGATCATGCGCGTGATCGCGGGCCCCGAGAAGAAGACGCGCGTGATGAGCGACAAGGAGCGTCGCATCACGGCGTACCACGAGATGGGCCACGCAATCGTCGGTCATTACTTGGAGCACGCGGATCCCGTCCATAAGATCTCCGTGATCTCGCGCGGTCAGGCGCTCGGCTACACGATCTCGCTGCCGCAGGAGGACAAGTTCCTCACCACGCGCGCGGAGCTCGCCGACACGATGGCGATGACGCTCGGCGGCCGCGCCGCGGAGGAGATCGTCTTCGGCGAGATCACGACGGGCGCGTCGAACGACCTCGAGAAGGTCACGCAGACGGCGAAGCAGATGGTGATGCGCTTCGGCATGAGCGAGAAGCTCGGGCCGCGCGTCTTCGGCCACGAGCATGCGCAGCCGTTCCTTGGCCGCGAGTTCAGCTCCGAGCCCGACTACTCGGACGAGATCGCGCGCGAGATCGACGACGAGATCCGCCGCATCGTCGAGACGGCCCACCAGTCCGCGAAGGACATCCTCACGGAGCGCCGCGAGTCGCTCGGGAGGATCTCCGAGATCCTGATCAAGCGCGAGACGATCGAGCGGGAGCAGTTCGAGGCGTTGCTTGAAGGGCAGAGTGAGGAAGACGTCTTCGGCGCCGAGGCACCCCCGCCGCCCGAGGTTCCGCTGCCGCCCGGCGAGAAGGAGCGCCGCGAGCCGCGGCCGCTCCCGCGTCCTGGCCTGGCCGGCGGCGCCGCCGAGACACGCGGCTTGGACTTCCCCGAGAAGCCCGAGCTCGCCTGACGGGCGCCTCGCCGCGCCTGGCGGCGTCATCGGTCGCTCGCCTGCGATTGCAGGCCACGCTCCCTGCTTCCTTGCCAGGCACGACGATCCACCCGTCAGGACGCTGATGGCGGGACGGCTTTCGTACGATGCGGCCGTGGAGCGGCCGTATCGGATCATGGGCGTGTTGAACGTGACGCCCGACTCGTTCTCTGACGGCGGATTGTTCCTCGACGCGAACGCCGCGGTCGCGCACGGGTTGGCGATGGAGGCGGAAGGCGCCGACATCCTTGACGTCGGCGGCGAGTCGATGCGGCCGGGGGCTGAAGCGGTCGCACCGGACGAGCAGATCCGCCGCGTCGTTCCGGCGATCGAGGGCCTCGTCGCGGGAGGGGTGCGCGCGCAGATCTCGATCGACACGAGGCGCCTGGCGGTAGCCGCGGCTGCTGTCGAGGCGGGCGCGACGTACGTCAACGACATGAGCGCCCTCCGCGTCGACCCCGAGCTGGCCGGATTTGTGGCCGAGCGTGGGCTCGACTGCTGCCTGACGCACATGCGCGGCACGCCGAAGACGATGCAGTCCGAGGCCGTCTACGACGACGTCGTCTCGGAGGTGAAGGCGTTCCTCGAGGAGCGGCTGGCCGCGGCCGTGGCCGCCGGGATCGCGGAGGAGCGGATCATGCTCGACCCCGGCATCGGCTTCGCCAAGAGACTCGAGCACAACCTCGAGCTGCTGCGCCGGCTCGACGAGCTCGTCGCGCTCGGCCGCCCGATCGTGATCGGCACCTCGCGCAAGTCCTTCCTGGGTCGCATCACGGGTCGTGAGGCGGCCGACCGCCTGCCCGGGACGATCGCGACGAACGTGCTCGCGCTCGAGCGCGGCGCGGCCGTCTTCCGCGTCCACGACGTCCGCCCGGTCGCGGACGCGCTCGCGGTGGCGGCTGCTACGGTCCGCGGCCGATGAGCGAGCGTGACGACGAGTTCGAGGACGACGACCTCGACGACGTGGAGGCGGACGAGCCCTCCGAGCCGCTCGTCACGATCGAGGTCACCGGCCTCTCGCTCTACACGCATCACGGCGCGAGCGAGGCGGAGCGCGAGATCGGCCAGCGGCTCGTGATCGACCTGCGGATCGAGGTCGGCGCCTGCGACGCCACGGTCACCGACCGCGTTGAGGACACGGTTGACTACGGCGAGGTCTGCCAGACGGTCGCGCTTGTCGCCCAGCAGCGCTCGTACAAGACGCTTGAGCGGCTGTGCACGGCGATCGCCGACCGCCTGCTCGACGACTACGACGCCGAGTCGGTGTGGGTGAGAGCGGCGAAGCCCGAGCCGCCGATCCCCTTGCCGGTGCAGGAGGTCTCGGTCGAAGTCGTCCGCGACGCGGATGAGTGAGAGGGGTGGCGGAGCCGGCCCGGCGGGTGCCGGAGGCGGCCATGTGGCCGCTGGAGGCGGGTCCCGCATCAGATTCGGCGGAGGCGGGCCCCCAGATGGTCTCCCCGGCGAACGCGTCGGCTACCTCGGGCTCGGCTCGAACGTCGGCGACCGCCGCGCCCAGCTGACCGCTGCGGTCGCCTCACTGGGCGCCCACGGCGTGCGCGTGCTCGCCTCCTCCAGCACGTACGAGACCGAGCCGGTGGGGGAGATCCTCGATCAGCCCGACTTCCTCAACGCCTGTCTGCGGATCGCGACGGCGCACGGGCCCGAGCAGCTGCTCGACGCCTGCAAGGCGGTCGAGCGTGAGCTGGGCCGCGAGCACGGCTCACACGTGCGCCGACACGCGCCGCGCCCGATCGACGTCGACGTGCTGCTGCTCGGCGACCTGACGTACGCCTCCGAGCGCATGCGACTCCCGCACGCGGAGGTCATGAGCCGCCGCTTCGTGCTGATCCCGCTGCTGGAGCTCGACCCGCAGCTCGCGACGCCCGACGGCGTCGCGCTCGCCGACGCGCTCGCCCGACTCGACCCGGCCGTGCGGGTCACGAGAGCCGGCGACCCGCTCGTCTAGATCGCGGGGAGGGCGCCCTTCGGCATGCGCCCGCCATACGACGGGAACAGCCGCATCGCCAGGTCGAGGCAGGGTCGACCCTCCAGCAGCGGCTGCACGTCCTCCATCGTCGCCAGCAGGCGGATGCTCGGCGCGATCTGCAGGTCGGCCGCGTTCGGCTCAGCGCCGCCGATCACCCCGTCGGCGATCCAGGCGTCGACTTGGTCGAGCTGCGCGGGCAGTGACGCGAGGTCCTTGCGCGCCTGCGCCTCGCCGCCTCTGTTGCGCCAGCGCGCGATGCGCGCGATGCGCGGCGCCGCAAGCCGCTGCACGAATCCCGGCAGCGGCAGTCTCGACCCCTCCGAGTAGCTCGGGAGCGCCTCCGGGCGCGCACACACGCCGGTCCACGCGAGCCGGCGCGGCACCGACTGAAGGACATCGTCGCCCCACTGCTCGGCCTGCACCACGCGGGCACGCAGGTCGGGATCGGCAGGCAGCAGCGGCGGCTCGGGGACGAGCTCATCCAGCCGGTGCACGATCGCGCGCGAGCCGACGACCTTCTCGCCGCTGCCGAGCTTGAGCGCCGGGACGGTCAGGGCACGGAAGCGGAGCCACTGCTCCGGCGCGTGCATCGCCGGCGCCATCTCGTGGATGCGGTAGGGCTGGCCCTTCAGCTGGAGCGCCCGCTCGGCCGTCAGGCACGGATGCGAGTTGTGGATCACGTAGAGCGTGTGCGGCATGCCTGCGAGCATATGGCTGGCTGGCCAGCCGGTGCGCCGCTCCCGCCCCGCCGATCCGCTGCACAAGCGATACTTCCGGGCCATGCTCCTCGTCGTCGACGTCGGCAACACGCAGACCCACTTCGGCGCGTTCGACGACGCCGAGCTGCGCGAGCACTGGCGCTACGCGACCGTCCGCGAGTCGACCGCCGACGAGCTCGGCGCGAAGCTCGCGAACCTGCTCGCGCTGCGGGGCTTGAGCTTCGACGACCTGCGCGGCTCGATCGTCTCCTCGACCGTCCCGCAGCTCGGCACCGAGTGGCGCCACGTCGGTGAGCGCTATCTCGGCCACACGACCCTCGTCGTCGGTCCCGGGATCAGAAGCGGCATGCCGATCCGCTATGAGAATCCTCGCGAGATCGGAGCCGATCGACTGGTGAACGCGGTTGCCGCCTATGACAAGGTCGGTGCGGCGTGCGTCGTCGTCGACTTCGGCACGGCGATCACGTTTGATCCCGTCTCGGCGGAAGGCGAGTACCTCGGTGGCGTGATCGCACCCGGCGTCGAGATATCGATGGAGGCGCTCACCGAACGCGCGGCTGCGCTGCCGAAGATCGACCTCGTGCCGCCGCGCTCGGTGATCGGCAAGACGACCGTCGACGCGATCCGCTCCGGCGTCGTCTACGGCTACGCCGGCCTCGTCGACGGGATCCTGCGGCGGCTGCGCGACGAGCTCGGAGCCGAGACGACGACGATCGCCACCGGCGGTCTGGCCGAGGCGATCGTGCCCTACACGGACGAGATCGACGAGGTCGACGACCTCCTCACGCTCAGAGGCCTGCGCCTCCTGCACGAGCGCAACGCTCCGCCCGCGTGAGAAAGCCTTCGAGCAGCGCGTTGTAGCGCTCGCCGACGAGTGGGATCGAGTGCCCGCGGCCCGACGCGGTCTCCCGCTCGGCGCCAATTCGCTCCGCGAGGACGTCGCAGACGGTCTCGAACACGGGCGAGTGGCGCCCGGAGATCACGAGCTTCGGGAATGGTGCGGCCGTGAGCGCGTCCAGCGGCAGCTCGGAGTCCCACGGCGGGCGCTCCTCCATCACGTGCCCGGCGCCGCGCGCCAGCCACTCGGGCATCCGCTCCGGCGTCGCGTGGGCCGAGCCGACGCCGGTGCGGAAGAGGTGGACGAAGTCGCGCGGGTCGAGCTCGCCGCGGCGACGGTACAGCTCCTCCCCGAACGCGATCGTGCGCTCGACCTCCGGATCGCCGGCGGCGACTCGCAGAGCGCCCGGCTCAGTGACCGTGAGCGACCGCACAGCGCCGGGACGCAGCGCGGCTGCGTGCAGAGCGATCACGGCGCCATAGGAGTGCCCGACGAGGTGTGCTCCGTTACCCAACAGCTCGGCGATCAGCGGCGCCTCGGCCTCGAAGTCCCCCCGCGGCAGTGGCGGCGAGGCGCCGAAGCCGGGCCGGTGGACGAGCTGGAGCGTCCAACGTGCGGCCAGCGGCCGCTGGGCGCGCCACGTCTGCGCCGGGCCGACGATGCTGCCGTGCACGAACACGACCGGCGGTCCCTCCCCGATCCGCTCGACGTCGAGGTCCGCTGCCGAGATGCCGCCCACAGCGGCAACCGTACGCCTACCATTGGGCGCGATGACGCGCTCCCTTCACGACCGCTGGACCTTGGGCGGTGTCGAGATTCCCAATCGGGTTGTACTCGCGCCGCTGGCGGGGATCGGCAACTGGTTCGTGCGCCTGCAGGCCAAGCGGCACGGCGCCGGCTACGCGATCTCGGAGATGGTCTCCAGCCACGCGATTCACCACGGCAACGAGCGCACGTGCACCGAGCTGCTGCGGATCCACCCGGATGAGCGGACGGCCGGGCCGACGGCGATCCAGCTGTTCGGCGGCGACCCCAACGTGATGCGCAGCGCGGCGGAGCACGTTGCGCGCGTCGGCGGCGTCGACGTGATCGACCTCAACATGGGCTGCCCGGTCCCGAAGGTCTGCAAGACGGGCGCCGGCGCCGCGCTGCTCGACGATCCCGACCGGGCGGTTGCGGTCGCGCAGGCGGCGCGTGAGGGCAGCGGCCTGCCGGTAACCGTGAAGCTGCGCCCTGGCCTCAAGCCGGGCCAGCGCTCCGGCGTGGAGCTCGCGCACCGGCTGGTCGCGGAGGCCGGAATCGCCGGCCTCTGCATGCACCCGCGGGTCGCGAAGCAGCGCCACGGCGGCAGAGCCGACTACGAGCTCGTGCGCCAGCTGGTCGAGGAGCTGCCGGTGCCGGTGCTGATCTCCGGCGGCCTGAGAGATGCGGCGAAGGTCCACGAGGTGTTCGAGCGCACCGGCGCCGACGCTGTCCTGCTCGCGCGCGGCTCGCTCGGCAACCCGTGGCTCTTCGAGCAGGTGCTCGGGATGCGCGAGCAAGAACCGACGCGCGAGGAGATCCTCGCCGAGCTCGACTGGGTGCTTGACCGCGCCGTCGAGCACCTCGGCGAGCGCCGCGCCGCCCGCTACCTGCGCAAGTTCTACCCCTGGTACGTCACGCGGCTGGGCGAGGGCAAGGTCCTGCAGGACCGCCTCCAGCGTACGCAGTCGATTGCCGAGGCGCGCGCGGCGCTGGGGATCGCGCCCGGAGGGGTGGCGGAGCCGGCCACGTGGCCGGCGGAGCCGGGCCCGCAGGGGATCGTCCCGGCGGCGGCGTAGCGGCACAAGCTCGCCCGGCGAGAGACCCGTTGAGCGGTCGCTATACTTGCCCGCCGCCGCGCCCGACTGGCCGCAATCCCCCGCCACGAGCGGGGTTTGTGCTTTCTCCGGCCGGTCGGTCCGTCACGCCCACCCTCGCACGGTTCAAGGTCACGCTCATGCCCAAGGACGTCATCCTCACGCCGGACGGTCTCGAGAAGCTCAAGCAGGAGCTTGCGTACCTCTCGACGGAGAAGCGGCGCGAGGTCGCCGCGCGCATCAAGGAGGCACGCGAGTTCGGCGACATCTCGGAGAACGCCGAGTACGACGACGCCAAGAATGAGCAGGCGATGCTCGAGTCGAAGATCGCCCAGCTCGAGGAGAAGCTGCGCGCCGCGACCGTGATCGACGCGAGAAAGGTCGGCACGGACGTCGTGAGCATCGGCACGACGGTCCACGTCAAGGACCAGGCGACGAGCAGAAGCGAGACCTACACGATCGTCGGCTCCTCGGAGGCCAACCCGGCCGAGCGCAAGCTGTCGAACGAGTCGCCCGTCGGCAAAGCGCTGATCGGCGCCAAGCGCAACGAGATTGTCGCCGTCGTGCTGCCGAACGGCAAGAAGCGCGAGCTCAAGATCACGAAGATCGACGTCGGGCTGAAGTAGCCTCCCGGCCGCGATGGCTGACGACGAGTCGACCGGCCCCGGAGCCGAGGCGCTGCCGCAGGTGCTCGCGGCACGGCGCGCCAAGCTGGAGCGGCTGCGCGCGGAGGGCGTCGAGCCGTTCCCGCACACCTACGCGGGGGTCGTGGCGATCGCGGACGTGCGGGCTACTCACGAGCAGCTCGACGCGGGCGCTGAGACGGACGCCCGCTACCGCATTGCCGGCCGCATCGCCGCGCGTCGCGGGCAGGGCAAGGCGGCGTTTATTGACCTCGTCGACCGCTCCGGGCGCATCCAGCTGCACGCGCGCGCCGACGTGCTGGCGCCGGAGGCGTTCGAGCGGCTCGTCGGGCTCGACCTCGGCGACCTGATCGGGATCGACGGCACGGTCTTCCGCTCGCGGCGCGGCGAGCTGTCGCTGCGCGTTGACGACTGGGCGCTGCTGGCGAAGTCGCTGCGCCCGCCGCCCGAGAAGCATCACGGCTTGCACGACGTCGAGACGCGCTTCCGCCACCGCGAGCTCGACCTGATCGCCTCCGAGGAGAGCCGCCAGCTGTTCATCGACCGCGCGGCGATCATCTCCGGCATCCGCCGCTACCTCGACGAACAGCGCTTCGTCGAGGTCGAGACTCCTGTACTTCAGCCGCTTTACGGCGGCGCGATGGCGCGGCCCTTCACGACCCATCACAACGCGCTTGACCGCACGCTGTACCTGCGGATCGCGACCGAGCTCTACCTCAAGCGCTGCATCGTCGGCGGCCTGGAACGCGTGTACGAGCTGGGGAAGGACTTCCGCAACGAGGGGATTTCGCACAAGCACAACCCCGAGTTCACGATGGTTGAGCTGTACGAGGCGTACGCCGACTACAAGGACATTGCCGCGCGCACCGAGCAGCTCGTCTTTGCCGCCGCGCAGCGGATGGGCTACGGCGGCCCGCTCGACCTGAGACCGCCGTGGAGACGCGAGACGCTCGCCGACGCGATCCGCGCGCGCACCGGCGGCATCGACATTCTGGAAGCGCGCGAGCGCAACCAGCTTGCGGCCGCGATGGAGGCCCGCGGGCTCCACGCGCCGCCCAGAGACACGTGGGCGCAGCTGGTCGACGAGCTCGTGACGAAGCACGTCGAGCCGACGCTGATCGAGCCGACGTTCCTGTTCGACTACCCGGTCGAGCTCTCGCCGTTTGCGAAGGGACACCGTGACGACCCGCGCCTGGCCGAGCGCTGGGAGGCCTACTGCCAGGGAATGGAGATCGCGAACGCCTTCACCGAGCTGAACGACCCCGACGAGCAGCGCCGCCGCTTCGAGCAGCAGCGGGCCCACGCCGAGGCGGGCGACGAGGAGGCGCAGCCCTACGACGAGGCGTTCATCCAGGCGCTTGAGCAGGGGATGCCGCCGACCGGCGGCGTCGGCGTCGGGATCGACCGGCTCGTGATGGTGCTCACGGGACGCAGATCGATCCGCGAGGTCGTGCTGTTCCCCGCGATGCGCGATTGACCGCGAATCGGTGGTCCTCCGCGGCCCGTCTGTAGCGGCTACGTGCGCCTTCTCGGCGCAGTCTGCGCCGAACTCTGCGCGTAAGGCCCGGCGACCCTGTTGGTAGACTGGCCTATGCCCGGCAATCGGACCCGTCCGCTCAGCGAACCGGCCCTTGTGGTCGATGACATGAGCGAGCGGGTGCGTTTGCGACCCTCTCGACCGTCTCGCTGCCTCACCGCCCAGTAGGGAAGGAACGTCGCACCCATGTTCGAGCGATTCACAGAGCGAGCCCGCCAGGTGGTCGTCCTCGCCCAAGAGGAGGCCCGGACGCTCAAGCACAACTACATCGGCACCGAGCACATCCTCCTCGGCCTCCTGCGGGAGGAGGAGGGCCTGGCAGCTCGCGTGCTGGAGAGCCTCGACATCACCGTGGAGCGCGTCCGCGCGCAGGTCGTGCGCATCGTCGGCTCGGGCGAGGAGGTCACGTCCGGTCAGATCCCCTTCACGCCGCGCGCGAAGAAGGTCTTGGAGCTGGCCCTGCGCGAGGCGCTCAGCCTCGGGCACAACTACATCGGCACCGAGCACATCCTGCTCGGCCTCGTGCGCGAGAACGAGGGTGTCGCGGCACGCATCCTGCTCGACTTCGACGCCGACTCGGAGAAGATCCGCAACGAGGTCATCCGCATGCTGTCCGGCCCCGGCGGTCGGCGCCAGGGCAGCGGCGGCGGTGGTGGCGGCGCGGCCGCCGGCGCGCAGGGCGAGGGCAAGAAGTCCTCGAAGCTGCTCGACCAGTTCGGCCGCAACCTCACGAAGCTGGCCGCCGACGGCAAGCTCGACCCGGTCGTCGGCCGCGAGACGGAGATCGAGCGGATCATGCAGATCCTCTCGCGTCGCACGAAGAACAACCCGGTCCTGATCGGCGAGCCGGGCGTCGGCAAGACCGCTGTCGTTGAGGGGCTTGCGCAGCGGATTACGAACGCGGACGTGCCCGAGCTGCTGAAGAACAAACAGATTTACACACTCGACCTGGCCGCCTTGGTGGCCGGCTCGAAGTACCGCGGCGAGTTCGAGGAGCGCCTCAAGAAGGTGATGAAGGAGATCACCCAGCGCGGCGACATCATCCTGTTCATCGACGAGCTCCACAACCTCGTCG
>Ga0075429_100005186_pt1 | contig 11204 bp, 9 predicted proteins | sample RhiMetdeltSRZDD3_FD_75295 | JGI IMG/M metagenome (GOLD analysis project Ga0075429, IMG submission 75295) | Populus rhizosphere microbial communities from Tennessee, USA - Rhizosphere MetaG P. deltoides SRZDD3 | ecosystem: Host-associated > Plants > Roots > Rhizosphere > Soil | place: USA...
TCATGCTCATGTCGCCGATCTCGTCCAGGAAGAGCGTGCCCCGGTCCGCCAGCTCGAACTTCCCTTTCTTGTTCTCGACCGCTCCGGTGAAGGAGCCCTTGACGTGGCCGAACAGCTCGCTTTCGATGAGCTCTTCGGGAATCGCCGCGCAGTTCATCTCGATGAAGGGCTCATCCGCGCGCAGGCTGAGGGCGTGGATCATGCGCGCCACCAGCTCCTTGCCCGTGCCGTTCTCCCCGAAGATCAGCACGCGGCCGTTGGTCGGCGCCGCGGTGCGAATCTGCTCGCGCAGCGCGACGATTGCGGGAGCCGCGCCGATGAGCTGGCGGCCGCCCTTCTCCTCGAGGGCATCCCTGAGCGCCCTGTTGCGCTCCTCCAGGCGGCGCTGCTTGAGCGCGTTGCGCACCGCCAGGGTGACCTTCTCGATGCTGAGCGGCTTCTCGATGAAATCGAAAGCGCCAAGCCGCGTGGCGCGTACCGCCATGTCGATGTTGGCGTGGCCCGAGATGACCACGACCGGCACGAGATCTCCACGCTCCCGGATCTCCTGCAGCACTTCGAGACCGTCTTTCTTCGGCAGCCAGACATCGAGCAGAACCAGGTGGATATCCACCTCCTTGAGACGCTCGAGGGCCTTCTCGCCAGTGCCGACGGCTTCCACCTGGTATCCCTCGTCGGCCAGCACGCGGGTCAGCGAAGAGCGGATCCCCGCCTCGTCGTCCACCAGGAGGATTCGTTCGGAAGCCATGCCGTCACCTCACGCCGCGGGCAGCTCGATGATGAACCGTGTTCCCCGGGGCTCGTTGTCCTCGACCCGGATGTAGCCGTGATGATCGGAGATGATCCGGTTCACGATGGCCAGGCCGAGCCCGGTGCCACGCTTTTTCGTGGAGAAGTATGGCAGGAAAAGCTTCTCCTTGTCGTCCGGGGCGATGCCCGGGCCGTCATCGGCCACTTCGACGCGCATCATCTGCAGGTGTTCGAGGTACCTGGTCGCGATGGAAATCTCCCCCTTTTGTCCCATCGCCTCCAGGGCGTTGTCGATCAGGTTCACGAAGACGCGCTTCATCTGCTCCTGGTCCAGCCTGGCATTGGGCAGATCGCCGTCGTACAGCTTCGTGAACCGGACCTCCTGGTAGGCGCCCTGGTAGAGCCCCAGCGCGGCGTCGACGATCTGATGGAGGTCGGCCGGCGTGGGGTTGGCCGCCGGCATCCGGGCGAACCCCGAGAATTCGTTCACGAGGGTCTTGAGCGTCTTGACCTCCTTCACGATGGTGCTGGCACCTTCCTCCACCACCTCGCCGAGATCCGGCGCGCCCTCCTTCCATTTCTTCAGCATCCGCTGCGCGGACAGCTGGATCGGCGTCAGAGGGTTCTTGATCTCGTGGGCGATCCTTCGCGCGACCTCCCGCCATGCGGCGACCTTCTGGGCCTTGATCAGCGAGGTGATGTCCTCGACCACGATCAGAAGGCCGTGCCCATCGCCGGGTCCCATCTCGAGGGGCGAGAAGACGGCCGCCAGCGAGAGCGGCTGGCCCGAGAGGCTAACGTGGAACTCGCGGGCCAGGCTCGCCCCCGGGCTCGCGAGCAGCCGCGGGATCAGCGACGTGATCTCCGTGAGGCTTTCGCGGCCCAGCAGCTCGTGATAGAAAAGGCCGCGGACGTCCTGCGAGGATTCGATGCGCAGAATCCTTCTTGCCGCCCGGTTGATGGTCGTGACCCGCCCGCCCTGGTCCAGGGAGATGACCCCCGTGGGGATGCTCTCCAGCACGGTTTCGATGTAGCGCCGCCTCTCCTCCACCTCGAGGTTGCGCTCCTGCAGCTCGCGGTTCGAGTCGACGATCGCCTGGCGGCTCCCCTTCAGCTCGCGGGTCATCGTGTTGAACGACTTGACGAGGATGCCCAGCTCGTCGCCGGCATCCAGGTCGATCTGGTAGTTGAGGTTGCCCGAGGAGACTTCCCGCGTGCCCTCGGCCAGCATCTGGATCGGCACGGTGATGCCTCGGGCAAGGTAGAGCCCCACCCATGTCGCCGCGAACAGGATCAAGAGCGCGATGAGGCCGAACCCCAGCACGTAGACGCGCTTGATGTTGCTCTTCTGGAGCTTCAGCTGCCGGTAGTTGTCGACGTTGCGGGCGATCTCCGCGGTCATGCCGGCGGTGTCGCGGCCAACGTAGGTGCCGGCCACCGTCACGCCGATCACTTCGTGCCGCTGTGAAGAGAAGAGCGGCACGCCCGATCGCACCAGCTGGCCCGACCCCAGGCCGTCCTGCCACGAGAACGTGCCTCCCTTGAGACTCTCGCGCAGCACCTCCTCGGGGATCGGCTTGAGATCGCTGATGGGGATGCGCGGGTTCGCCACCGTGAGCGGCTCGTTGCCCGCGAGGTAGACCGACAGGATGTCGAGGTGGTGCGCCCGCATGGCGCCCTGCATCGCGCCGAGAAGGGGAGCGCGGCCCGCCTCGGCCTGACCGCGCTGCGTGAGCCCCGCGGCGATGTCCCCCGCGTCCCGCTCGTTTCGCTTCTTCTGGTCCTCGTAGTAGGAGTCGACAACCGCCCTGGCGTCGGCGCTGATCTTGTCGACGTCGGTGGAAAACCAGCGTTCGATGGATCGATCGATGATGCTGACAGCGGCGGTGAACAGGAGGATCGAAGGCACCAGGCACAGGCCAAGGAAAGTGAATACGAGACGCGTGCGGAAGCGCGATCCAAGGATGTTCCGGTAGCGCTCCAGCAGGAGCTTGATCAGGTTCCTGAAGAGGATGAAAAGCAGCGCCAGGATCAACAGGACGTTCACGATCCCGAGGAAGGAGAACAGGACCGTGTTGGTGACCCATTGCCAGGAATATTGATCTGTGCGCTGCAGCAGGGCGTATACGGCGGTGAGGACGACGACCAGGGCCAGGATGCCGAACAGGATCAGACGATCTGTCTTGATCCTCCGGTCAGCGGCCACGGATTGTCCCGTCTCCCGCAAGACTCAGCCTGACCTTCTCCCAACCCGTTTCGAGATCCCAGGGAATGAAGAACAGGACGAATCTCTTCTGGAGCCGCGACTTCACCCGGATGTAGAGGGAGTCACCCTCCACATCGCCGAGGGTCGTCGGGTCGGCGAGACGGACGCGTTCCAGGCTGGTCATCCACCGCATCATGTCGGCGTCGTTGACCGCGACGGATGACTCGGTCACTTCGTCGTTCACCTTCTTGGACAGGCTGTACTGGTGCGTGAGCGTGTCGTAGGTGACCGTGGTCGTCACGGTCTTGCGGAGCAGGATCTTGTCGAACCAGAGCGGCCGCCTGCGCGCCACTTCGAGGTAGTAGGTGAAGGTCACCGGCAGGCCGGACGCGATCTTCTCCCGTACCTCGTCGGAGAAGCCATCGCTGAGAACGAATGACGCATAGAGATCGTGCTCTGTGGCGTCGGCGCGAAGCGCCCCCATCGAGGCGCCCGGTGTGACGGCCCAGAAGGTCAGCCCCGCGAAGGCTCGACCGGGAAACGCGGCGCCGATCACGACGGCCAGGGAGAACAGGACGTTGAATCGACGCAAGCCTCGAGCCTCCATGGGAAGGGCCAGAACGGCGGCGGGCGGTAGGTGCCGGAGGCTGTCCGCCGGGACTGACGGCTCATTCTAGCAAAGCGCCATGCAAGCGTGCACATGTTTGCTGCAAGGGCTTTGCGCTGAGCGGGTTGGAGGAGGCTGCCTGGACGCCGCAGGCTCAGTAGGTGGCGACTTCGCCCATGGAGGGGGGCCTGGTGGCGCCCAGGGCCACGGCAGGGCGTAACGCGGCCGCGGCGGGAAGACGGGTCGTGATGGTCCAAGCGTCCTTGTCGGCGATCAGCTGCCGCAGCAGCCGCGAATTCATCTCGTGGCCGGCCTTGTGCGCGACGACGTGCCCGACGACCGGATGGCCCATGAGGGCAAGGTCGCCAACCAGGTCGAGAGCCTTGTGCCTCACGAACTCGTCGTGGAACCGCAGCTCGTTGAGAGGACCGGCGTCGCCCACGACCACGGCGTTGGCGAGAGAGCCTCCAAGGGCCAGCCCGCGCTGCCGCAGCAACTGGACGTCCTTCAGGAGGCAGAAGGTCCTCGCGGGAGCCAGCTCGTTGATGAACGTCTTCTCGTCGATGCTCCGCGACAGGCTCTGGCGGCCGATGGCCGGATGCGCGAAATCGATCGTGTAGGTGATTCGGAACTGGTCGGCCGGATAGATGGTCACTTCGCGATCGCCATCGATCACTGTCACGGGGCGCTTCATCTGGATGAACCGGCGCGGCACACCCTGGTCCTTCATGCCGGCCTCCTTGATGAGGTAGACGAACGGCGCAGCGCTGCCATCCATGATGGGGACTTCGGCATCGGAGAGATGCACTTCGGCGTTGTCCACCCCGAGTCCGCGGAAGGCCGCCATGAGATGCTCCACGGTCGAGATGCTGAACCCGTCGCCCGAGAGCGTCGTGGCGTGATCGGCGCGCGAAATGCTCGCGCTGCCGGCCTGCCCGAGCGTGCCCAGAGTGAGCGACGCGCCGCCTTCCTTCGAGCGGAGATCGTTGCGCACGAACGCGATGCCGCTGTCGGCGGCCGCAGGCAGGATCTGCATCCGGATCTTCCTGCCTGTATGGAGCCCGACTCCGACGACATCGATGCGCGTTCTGAGCGTTCGCTGGGTCAATCCGGCATCCCCGTGCTTTCGTTCAACCGCGCGCGACCTTGGGGTGGGACAACTGGCATGCCCACCCGCCCCCACCCATACACGAGTCCTGGCGGGCTCGAGTTGGATTGGACAAGCATGCCGCGTGCCAGAGAGGCCCCGTCGCCGTTTTTTCACACAAGATACTGGAAACAAAAGGTATGGTTGATTCCGCTTTATGGCGCCCAGGTGACCGAATGGTTTCAGGTGTGGTATCCGCGCAACAAAACCTGTGTCATCGCCACCACATTTGACACCGGAAGAGGCGGTGGTAACATGCGCCCGATTTCGTGGAAGTTCACGCTCGGCGACATGCCCCGGCCTGCCGACCCCGCCAGTCGTTTGAGCTTCATCGGTGCCCCGGATGCACAGAGAGAGCGACAAGCCTCCTGGACGGGCACGCGCCCGACGATCGATCCAGAAGTCCGTCGAGGGACTCCAGGCACATCCGCCCGCCGCCCCTTTGAGCGAAGCCTCGGCTCCCCCCACGGAGAGAGTCGACGGGGCGAACCGACCACAGGGTGCGGGCGACCCGGCCGGCGCGATCGTGCGTCTGGATTTGGCGTTGCGGCTCGAAACTGACCCGCAGTCCAGCGCCAGGATATGCAAACAGCTGGGCGACGCGCACGCCGAGCTGGGCCACGGTGAAGAGGCCATCGCGGCCTACAGCCGGGCCGTGAAGCTCGATCCCGGGATGGCGCAAGCCTGGCTTGCCCTCGGCATGGCCCGTGAAAAGACCGGAAACCTGGATGCGGCGGCCGCGTGCTACGGCCGCGCCGCCGAGATCGAGCCGATGATGCCCGAAGCATGGAACAACCTCGGCGTGGCGTACGACATGATGGGGCGGCACGCCGAAGCCCTTGAGTGTTTCGCGAGGGCTGGCGAGAGTTCGCCCGAGTCGGCCCAGATCTGGTTCAACCGCGGCAACGCATGCATCGGCCTCGGAGACACGGACGCCGCGGTGGCGTCATTCAAGAAAGCGCTTCACGCTCGTCCCGATGACTCCCGCATCTGGTACAACCTGGCCTACGCCTTTTCCCGCAGGGGCGACCTCGAGCCCGCCATCGGGGCCTATCGGGAGGCGCTGCGTCTCGCCCCTTCAGACTCTCCGACCTGGTACAACCTCGCAAACCTCTATTTCGACTCGGGCAGGTTCCCGCCGGCGATCGCCTGCTACCACCAGGCCCTGGCGCTGACGCCCGCCGACTTCGACGCCTGGAACAATCTTGGCAATTGCTGGGTCCAGGAGGAGGACCTGGAAGAAGCCATTCGTTGCTATTCACACGCGGTGGAGATGAGGCCCGACTCGGCCTCCTCCTGGAACAACCTGGGCCATGCCTGGTCCCGCATCGGGAACCAGGAGCGTGCTCTCTCCTGCTTCAAGGAGGCGATCCGGCTCGAAGAGGAGCAGGCCGCCTACTACCTCAACCGCTCGCTGGCCTACGCGAGGCTTGGATTCCTCGAGGAGACGCTTTCCGACCTGCGCCGCGCCGTGGCGCTCAATCCGCTCCTGGTGGACCTGATTCCCTCCCTCAAGCCGCTCGAGCTGCTCTCAGAGGATCCCCGGTTCCACGAGCTTCTGGGCGGGGCTCCCTCCGCTTGACGGTCCAGTCTCCCGGCACAATCATTCGCTTCCGGTGCCCTAGCAGGCTGCTGGCCCTATCCACGCCAAGGAGAGAACTCCGCACCATGAGCGTCGACCCCCTCGAGCCACGGAATGAAGTGGAGCAAAAGCTGAGATCCCTCCTGGATGAACGGCTCGACGGGCTGTCGGTGCGCATCCGGCAATGGCTCGAGGAGTCGCACGCCAGGGCGGGCTCTCTGGCGGAGATCATCGAGCAAGCCCGCAACGAGCCGCTGCTGGTGGAGCCCGGCCTAGTCCAGTCCTCGACGGCGGGAGGAGCCACCCGCGAGCTGGCCCGGTTCGCGCGGGACGTCGAAGGCGCGACAGATCAGGTCGCCATCCTGGGCCGCCTCGTGTCTGGCGCCGCCGCACAATCCTCTCGCGTCGTGCTCTTCGTTGTCCGCAACGATACGTTCGTCGGTTGGTTCGCCCGCGGGCTGGCCACCAACAGCAACCCTCGCACGATTCGGACGCCCGTGGACGGCGATACCCTGCTGAGCCGGGCACACTCCCAGTGCCGGACGCTGGTCGAGTCGCTCCACGACCACGAAGGCAACGAAGGCCTGGCGCGCCTCGTCGGAGAGGCGCCCGTCGAAGGAATGCTGGCGTCGCCCTTGTGGGTCAGGGACAGAATCGTGGCGATGCTCTATGCCGACACTTGCGAGGAGCCTGGAGCATGGGACCCCGACGCAATCCGTGTCATGGTTTCTCTCACGGCGCTAAGCCTCGAAGCACTGCCCGCCAGGGCCAAGTTTCCACGGCCCGTGGTCTCGCGGGCTGCGCTGATCGAGGAGCCCGCGCCTGGTTTTGCGGCGAGGCAGGACGACGAGGTGCGCGTCGAGCCCGAAGCGCAGGCCCCGAAGGCCGCGCCGCAGGCCGCCGCGGCCGACCCCGAAGAGTCGCGTCGCCACGAGGAGGCTCGTCGGTTCGCCCGTCTGCTCGTCTCGGAGATCCTTCTGTATAATGAGAAGGAAATCGAGGAGGGGCGCCGGAAAAAGGATCTCTACGAGCGCCTGAAGGAAGACATCGATCGGAGCCGGCAGATGTACCTGAACCGACTGACCCTCACGAACGGGCCCGACTACTTCCTGCAGGAGCTTGTGCGAAGCCTGGCCGCCGGAGACGAGAGCGCTCTCAACGTCCCGTGGGGCTGAGCCGGAGACTCCAAGCCGACCTGAGCATCATCGGTCTGAGCGCCATCTGGGGTTGCACCTTCGTCGTCAGCAAGCGGGCGCTCACCGATATCTCGCCGCTGCTGTTCATCACGGTCCGTTTCGTGGCCGCCTCGCTGCCGTTGTGGTTTCTCGTGCCGCGCGGGGCTTTGCAGGACTCGGCCGGCGCGGTGCGATGGTCCGCCGTGCGGGGTGGCTCTCTGACGGGGCTGTTCCTGTTCGCGGGGTTCGCCTGCCAGACCATCGGGATTCAGTACACCTCGCCGGCGCGCTCGGCCTTCATCACCAGCATGTACGTCATCTTCACTCCAATCCTGTCGATGACGCTGGGGCTGCGCCGGCCCTCGATCACGTCCTTTACGGGGGCGGCGCTGGCGGTGACCGGCCTGTACTTCCTCACCGGAGCCGGGAGCGCCGGTCTCGGGTTCGGGTACGGAGAGACCTTGACCGTGTTCGCCGCCCTGGCCTTCTCCGCTCACCTGCTGGCGATCGACCACTACACGAGGCGGCACGACAAGCGGGCGATAGCCTTCCTGCAAGTCGGCGCGGTGGCCGTGCTCGCCCTGGGGCCCACCTTGTTCGTGGAGCAGGTGCGGTTCGTCCCGACTCCCACGCTCTTCGGTGCACTGGCCATCACGTCGATCCTGGCCACCGCCGTGGCCTTCTTCGTGATCAGCATCGTCCAGTCATGGACCACGCCGACCCGCGCCGCAATCATCTTCGCGGCCGAGCCCGTGTTCGCCGCGCTGACCTCGTGGATCGTGGAGGGTGAAGTCCTCACGGGCGTGGCCATGTTCGGCGCCCTGCTCATCCTGTGCGGCGTGCTCACCGCCGAGCTGGGGCCCCTGGCGCGGCGTCAGCCCGAGGCGGCGACGTGACCGGGCCGGAGGGCGTCGGACTGGGCGGCGGCGCCCTGGCCCTGCTGGGCGGCAGCATCGCCGGGTCGCTCGCCCTGGAGGCTTTCTTCTCCGCGTCCGAAGTGGCCCTGGTGTCGGTGGATCGCACGCGCATCCGCCGGGGAGCCGAGGGCGGTTCTGCGGCCGCGCGCCTCGTCCAGCGCATGATGGAGCAGCCCGAGCGCGTGTTGTCCACCACGCTCATCGGCACGAACCTGGCCGTGGTGACGGCCTCGTTTCTCGCCAACGAGATGTTCGCGCGCCAGTTCGGCCCCGAGAGATCGGCCTGGGCGATCGTCCTCATGATCCCGCTCATCTTGCTGTTCGGTGAGATCCTCCCCAAGACGATCTCGCGGAGGCATCCCGAGGCCGTCGCGCTGAAAGTGATCTTTCCCCTCCGTGCGGCGATGATCGTCCTCGCGCCGCTGGTGTCGGTCACCTCCAGCGCCGCCCGTCTCTTCGTGCGGCCGTTTCACGCTCGGGCCGGGCGCATGCCCTTCGTCACCAAGGAAGAGCTGCGGATGATCCTGCAGGCGGACCACAGGCTCGAGCTGGAACGGGATGAAAGCAACCTGATCAAGCACCTGCTCGACTTCGCCGACGCCAAGGCCCGCGAGCACATGACACCGCTCGTCGAGGCGGTGACGCTCCCGCACACGGCCAGGCTGTCCGACGCCGCCCGCGCGATCCACGAACGGGGATTCTCGAGGATTCCGGTCTACACAGAGCGTGTGGACAACATCACCGGCATCGTGGAGGCCATGGACCTTCTGGACGCCTCAACGGAACAGGACCTGCTGGCTCCCTACCTCAAGGAGCCGTTCTATGTCCCCGAGACTGCCAGAATCGACAGGTTGCTCGACGAGTTCCGGCGGAACCACCAGGAGATGGCCGTGGTCGTGGACGAATACGGCTCCGCGGTGGGGCTGCTGACGCTGGAGGACATCATCGAGCAGATTGTCGGGGACGTGCTCGACGAGTTCGACCGCCCCGGCAAGGCGGGCATCGAGCGCATCGCGGAGGGGATCTACGCCGTGGAAGGCCGGTTCAAGCTCGACGACCTCGAGGCCAGGCTGGGGCGCAGGCTTCTACGCTCCGGCTACGAGACGGTGGCCGGCCTCACGACCCACTTGTTCCAGAAGGTGCCCTCGGCCGGCGACACGCTGGAGCATGAGGGCCTGCGGTTCACCGTCATCGACTCGAGCCAGCGGACCGTACGCAGGGTCCGGGTCGAGACCATCGGGTCGCCGGAGCCGCAGGCTACTTCCTCTCGAAAATCTCCTTAGCGATGATCAACCGCTGGATCTGCGAAGTCCCTTCGTAGATCTGGAACACCTTGGCGTCCCGCATCAGCTTCTCGACAGGGTACTCCGACGAGAATCCGTACCCCCCGAACACCTGCACGGCGTCCAGTGCGGTCTTCATGGCCATGTCGGCGGCGAACGCCTTGGCCATGGCCGCCTGCCTTGTGTTTCGCTCTCCCCGGTCGATGGTCGTGGCGCACTGCCAGACCAGCAGGCGCGCCGCCTCGATGTTCATCGCCATTTCCGCGATCATGAATGAAACCGCCTGGTGCGCCGCGATCGGGACCCCGAAGCTGCGTCGCTCCTGCGCATAGCGGATGGAGTGCTCCATGGCCGAGCGCGCCAGGCCCACCGCCGCGGCGGAGACGATGGGGCGCGTATGGTCGAACGCCGACATCGCGATCTTGAAGCCGTCGCCCTCTTTCCCGAGCAGGTTGGCCCCGGGCACCTTCACGTCGGTGAAGGTGAGCGCCCGGGTGTCGGAGGCATGCTGCCCCATGTTCCACTCTTTCTTGCCGACATCGATCCCCGGCGTGGCGCGATCCACGATGAACGCGCTCATGCCCCGGTGCTTCTTGTCGGGGTCGGTGTAGACGAGGACGAAGTACCAGTCGGCGACGCTGCCGTTGGTGATCCACATCTTCGAACCGTTGAGCACGTAGTCGCCGCCGACCCGTTTCGCCACGGTCTTGATGCCCGCCACATCCGAGCCGGCATCCGGCTCGGTCACGCAGTACGCGGCGAACTTGAACTCGCGCGTCATCGGCGCGAGGTACTTTCTCTTCTGATCCTCGTTGCCGGCCACGATCACGGGGGCCTCGGCGAGCGTGTTGGCTTCCATGGCCGTTCCGATCCCTGTGCAGCCGGCCGCCACTTCCTCGGCGATCATGCATCCTTCGAAGACGCCCAGCCCCGCTCCCCCGTACTGCTCCGGGATGTGGGTGTTCATGAGGCCGAGCTCCCAGGCCTTGCGGCAGATGTCACGGGGGAACTCGCCCGTCTTGTCGTGGTGCGCGGCCACCGGCGCGATCTCCTGCGCGGCAAAATCCCTCGCCAGGTCGCGGATCTGCGTCTGCTCTTCCGTCAGCGAAAAATCAGGCATGCTCGAGTCTCCTCATGCGTCCTCACGCGTTGTCATGCTTCGACACGGTGGGCGAGCTCGGGCCGAAAGGCCGGCACGCACACCGAGTAGCAGACAAGGGGCTCCCGACCGTTGTTGGACAGCAACCAGCGTGAGCCTTTCGGCACGTGAATGGAGTGCCCGGCGCCCACCTCGACGGCCACGCCGTCGATGGTGGCCAGGCCCCGTCCCGACAGCACGATGACCGCCTCGACGTAGTCGTTGCGCTCCTCGACGCCGCGGCAGCCCGCAGGCAGCATGAGCCACGCGACGCTCAGCTCGTCATGCCCGTCGCCCGCGCCGAACACCTCGCAGATCTTGCGGCCTGTCTTGTCGGTGATGGTGCGGTCTGGCATCAGTCGGTACGCCGGCATGGTCGTCCTCCCGGTTCGCTTTTCC
>Ga0075429_100005187_pt1 | contig 11204 bp, 10 predicted proteins | sample RhiMetdeltSRZDD3_FD_75295 | JGI IMG/M metagenome (GOLD analysis project Ga0075429, IMG submission 75295) | Populus rhizosphere microbial communities from Tennessee, USA - Rhizosphere MetaG P. deltoides SRZDD3 | ecosystem: Host-associated > Plants > Roots > Rhizosphere > Soil | place: USA...
AGACTCGTACGATTACGTGATCGTCGGCGCGGGCAGCGCCGGCTGCCTGCTCGCGAACCGGCTCTCGGCGAACGCCGAGACGCGCGTGCTGCTCATCGAAGCCGGCGGCAAGGACGACTGGTTCTGGATCGACGTCCCGGTCGGCTATCTCTACACGATCGCCAATCCGCGCACCGACTGGTGCTACAAGACCCAGGCCGATGAGCACCTCGCCGGTCGCTCGATTCACTACGCCCGCGGGCGCGTGCTCGGCGGCTGCTCGTCGATCAACGCGATGATCTACATGCGCGGCCAGAAGGAGGACTACGATCACTGGGCCGCGCTGGGGAACGAAGGCTGGTCGTGGGACGAAGTGCTGCCGTACTTCGTGCGGCTCGAGGACTACGAGCACGGCGCGGTGGACGGCTACGGCGCGGGCGGCGAATTGCGCGTCGAGGATCCGCGCGTGCGCTGGGAGATCATCGACGCCTGGCAAAAGGCCGCCGCGGAGTGCGGGATCCCGCCGGTGAAGGTGTTCAACCGCGGCGACAATTTCGGCTGCGCGTATTTCCAGATGAACCAGAAGCGCGGCAGGCGCTGGAGCGCTACGAACGCGTTCCTGCGGCCGGCCCTTCATCGCTCCAATCTCTCCGTCATCACCGGATCACTCGTCACACGCGTACGGTTCGAAGGGCGGACCGCGGTTGGCGTCGAATTTCGCACCGGCGGCGAGGAACGGTATGCGAAGGCGGATCGCGAGGTAATCCTCGCCGCCGGCGCGATCGGGTCACCGCAGATTCTGCAATTGTCCGGTGTCGGACCAGGTGCTTTGCTGCAAGAGCAGGGTATTCCGATCGTGCAGGAGCTACCCGGTGTCGGCGAGAACCTGCACGATCACCTGCAGATCCGCATGCAGTACAAGGTCAAGAACGTGCGCACGCTGAACGAGCTCGCCAACAGCCCCTGGGGAAAGCTCGCGATGGGGCTGGAGTACCTGTTCTTCAAGACCGGGCCGCTGACGATGCCGCCCTCGCAGCTCGGCGCGTTCGCCAGAAGCGATCCGGCGCAGCCGACGCCGAACATAGAGTGGCACGTGCAACCGCTTTCGCTCGACAAGTTCGGCGACCCGCTGCATCCGTTTCGCGCGATCACGCCGAGTGTCTGCAATCTCAGGCCGACCTCGCGCGGCTGGGTGCGCATCAAGTCCTCCGATCCGCAGGCTCACCCGGACATCAAGCTCAACTACCTCTCGACGCCGGAGGATCGCAAGGTCGCGGTCGAGGGAATGCGCTTCACGCGCCGCATCATGGCAGCGCAAGCTCTCGCTCGCTACCAACCGGAGGAGTTCCGCCCAGGCGCTGCAATACAGAGCGACGAAGAGCTTGCATGCGCGGCAGGCGAGCTCGGTACGACGATCTTCCATCCGGTCGGCACCTGCAGGATGGGCGCCGATCCGCTCGCGGTCGTGGACGATGCGCTGCGGGTGCACGGCCTAAGCCGGCTGCGCATCGCGGACGCATCGATCATGCCACGCATTACCTCGGGAAACACCAACGCGCCGACCTACCTGATCGCGGAGAAAGCCGCCGCGATGATCCTCAACGGGCGTTGAGCGCCCAGTCGTACTCCAGGTATTTGATCGCGACGTGGCCGCCCTTGCGGTCGACTGCGTCGACGTCTTCGTCGCGTTCCAGGCGGGCGATCACGAACGCGCGGACGCCCTCGAGGTCGCCGAAGTCGGCTTCGTACCAGTCGAAGAGCTTCGGCACGTGCAGCGCCGTGCAACCCGGGGCGAGACGCACGTGGGCGCCGAGGTAGCGCCGCGTCGCACCTTCGAGCTGCGCGTCCAGGCCCGCCTCGCCGAAGACCGCCAGCCACGGCGACGAGCGGCACGCCGCGTACATCGCGAAGTGGACGCGCTCGTCGAAAAGGATCGGCGCAATGCGCTGGCGCGGGTCGCCGTCGCGCATCGGCCGGCGCGCGCCGCGCTTCATGGGCTCGTTGGCGCGCAGCATGCCGTGCTCGATGTCCTCGAGCGAAAAGATGTGCCCGCCGATGTCGTACTTCGACTCGCCGTCGAAATCGCCCACCGAGCGCACGCTGTCGGTGACCCCGCGCGCGATCACCGCGTGCAGCACCAGCGCGTTGTAGACGTTGATCCAGAACGGCAGCCGCTGTCCGATGCCGAGCACGCTGCAATCGAATCCGGCCAGCGCCTCCGCCGCCGCCCGCAGCGATTCGTACTCGGGCGATCGGCCGAAACCGGCATAGTCGAACGCGTTCTGCACCGCGTCGTAGTGTGCCGAACGGGCAGCCTCCAGCGCGGTGCGCAGCGCGACCGGCGGATCGGCCGCCAATTCGCCAGTAAATTCCTCGTCGTTCGGGTTGAGGATCGGCATTTGGCGCGCAATTCTATAGTCTGGGCGTAGAAGCCGCCCGGGATTGAACTCGCCCGCTCCGCCCCCATCTAACGTCCAGCAAGCCGCTCAGGCACCTCGGGTACACTACCGCGCACAAAGAGAGAGGAAACCACCCCGATGAAACGCATCGTCCTGTTCCTGGCCACCAACCTCGCCGTCGTGCTGCTGCTGTCGGTGATCATCAACGTGCTGGGCCTCAATACCTGGCTCACCGCCGAGGGGATCAACGTCACGTCCCTGCTGGTGTTCTCCGCCGTGGTCGGATTCGCCGGCGCAATCTTCTCGCTGCTGATCTCGAAGCCGATGGCCAAGTGGTCGACCGGCGCGCAGGTCATCGACGGCACCGAGGGGACCAACCAGTACTGGCTGGTCGAAACCGTGCGCAAGCTCGCCGAGCGCGCCCGCATCGGCATGCCCGAGGTGGCGGTCTACCAGGGCGAGCCGAACGCGTTCGCCACCGGCGCGTTCAAGAACTCGGCGCTGGTCGCGGTCTCCACCGGGCTGCTCGAGTCGATGAGCAAGGAAGAAGTCGAAGCCGTGCTCGGCCACGAGATCGGCCACGTCGCCAACGGCGACATGGTCACGCTGACGCTGATCCAGGGCGTGGTCAACACGTTCGTCATCTTCCTCGCGCGCGTCGTCGGGTACGTCGTCGACAAGGCGGTTTTCCGCAGCGAGCGCATCGGGATCGGCTTCTACGTGACCGTCTTCGTCTGCGAGATCATCTTCGGCATCCTCGCCTCGATCATCGTCGCGTGGTTCTCGCGACAGCGCGAGTTTCGCGCGGACGCGGCCTCGGCCCAGCTGCTCGGCTCGCCACGCCCGATGGTCAATGCGCTCGCGCGGCTCGGCGGGTTGCAGCCGGGCGCCTTGCCCGCTTCGTTCCAGTCCTCGGGGATCAATAACGCGCCGGGCTGGATGGCGCTGTTCTCCTCGCATCCGCCGATCGAGCAGCGCATCGAAGCGCTGCAGTCGCGCCAGTCGCGCGCACCCGGCGCGGTGTAACGGCAAGGCCCGCCTGCCCCTGATACGATTCCGGTCGTGAAGATCGGAATCGTCGGGGTGAGCGGATATGGCGGAAGCGAGCTGCTGCGGCTCTGCGCCGGCCACCCGTCGTTCGAGATCGGCTACGTAGGCGGAGAGTCGACCGCTGGACAGAGTCTCGCGCAGCGCTTCCCGGCGCTCGCCGACCATGCCGCGGGCAAGCTCACGATCCAGACGTTCGTCCCGGAGCGCGTCGGCGTCGACCTGCTGTTCGTCTCGCTGCCGACCGGAAAGTCGCGCGCGCCGCTGGCGAAAGTGCCGCGCGAGACGCGGATCGTCGACGTCGGCGGCGACCATCGCTTCGTCGAAGGCTGGACGTACGGCCTCACCGAGCTGCCGGGACAGCGCGAGCGCATCCGCGGTGCGTCCCGGCTGGCGAACCCGGGCTGCTACCCGGCGGCCGCCCTGCTCGCGCTCGCTCCACTGATAAAGGAAGGCCTGATCGAGGCTGAAGGGATCGTGATCGACGCCAAGAGCGGAATCACCGGCACCGGGCGTGGCGGTGCGAGCGACTTCGGCTACGCCGAGACCAACGAAGACGTTTTCGCCTATGGGCTGGAAGCGCATCCGCATGTGCCGGAGATGGAGGAAGCGCTCTCGCGCATCGCCGGCCGCAAGGCGAGCATTGCGTTCACGCCGCATCTCGTGCCGATGACGCGCGGCATCCTCGCGACCTGCTATGCTCGGCCGCGCGGCGCCGCCAGCGCCGATCGACTGCGCCAGGCTGCCCGCTCGTGCTACCGCGACGAGCCGTTCGTGAAGATCGTCGAATCGACCAATGGGCGCAGCGCGCATACGGGTTGGACGACCGGTTCCAACCTCGCCTTTCTATCCTATGCGGTCAATCCGCAAACCGGGCTCGTCATCGCGCTCGGCGCGATCGACAACCTCGGCAAGGGCGCCTCCGCACAGGCGGTGCAGAACGCGAACCTGATGACCGGGCAGCCGGAGACCGCCGGGCTGACCGGCCTGCCGCTCTGGCCCTGAGCGAGCCGCGGCGCTCGCGCTCGCTCGACGCGTTCCTCGCGTGGTACTTCGTCACGGTCTGGGGATCCGGGTTTCTGGCTACCAAGGTCGGCCTGCAAATACGCCGCGCCCTTCGGCGAGAATCACGCTCGTGAAGCTCGTCGTGGTGATCCTGCTGACGGTGCTCGCGCACACCGGCTTCGTCGGCAGCCGGATGGTCGTCTCGCTGTACGCGCTCCACCAGCAGGCGTCGCCTTTCATCGTCGGAGGGCTGCTGTCACTCTACGCGCTGCTGCCAATGCTGCTCGCGGTGAGCGCGGGACGCCTCATCGACCGCGTCGGCGTGCTGCGGCCGATGGCGTGGTCGGGCGCGGTGCTGGTGGGCGGCATCGCGCTGCCCTTCCTCTGGCCGTCGCTGAACGCGTTGTTCATCGCCGCACCGCTCATCGGCACCGCCTTCATGGTCTACCACGTGGCGCTCAACCACACGGTGGGGGCAATGGGACATCCGGCCGACCGCGCAGTGAACTTCAGCTGGTTCGCGCTCGGATTCTCGGTCGGCGGCTTCTGCGGGCCGCTGCTCGCCGGCTTCGCGATCGATGGCGCGGGTCACCGCACCGCGTTCCTGCTGCTCGCCGCGTTTCCCGCCGCCGCGCTTTGCGTGCTCTACCTGCAGCGGCACGGAATGCCGGCAAGCCACGTGTCGCGCACGGATGCCGGAGAGCGTCGCGTCGCCGACCTTTTCCGCGAACCGAGGCTGCGCGCAGCGTTCATCGTCAGCGCGCTGCTCGCGACCGGGTGGGACCTGTATACGTTCGTCATTCCGATCTACGGCTCGCGGGTCGGGCTCTCGGCTTCTACGATCGGCATCATCATGGGCACGTTCGCGCTGGCGACGTTTTCGGTGCGCCTGGCGATGCCGATGCTGGCGCGGCGGCTGCGCGAATGGACCGTCGTCGCCGCGGCACTGGCGATTTCCGGCTGCGCGTATTCGATGTTCCCGCTGTTTACCGACGTCGGCCCGCTGATGGCGCTCTCGTTCCTGCTCGGCATCGGCCTCGGCTGCGCGCAGCCGATGATCATGGCGCTGCTGTACGCTGCGTCGCCCGCCGGCCGGCAGGGCGAAGTCGTCGGCGTACGCACGACGATGCTGAACGCAAGCCACACGTTCCTGCCGCTCGCATTCGGCGCGCTCGGTGCAGCGGTCGGCCTCGGCCCGGTCTTCTGGGCGATGTCGCTGCTGCTCGTGTCCGGCAGCGCTTTCGTGCATTCGCGCCAGCGGCGCGCGAGTTAGAATCCGCGGCGGAGGAATTCCATGGCAGCGAACCGGCCGGCTCTCACCCGCTACCTCATCGAGCGACAGCGCGCCGGTCGCATCAACGCCGACCTGCGCCTGTTGATCGAGACCTGTGCGCGCGCCTGCAAGGCGATCGGCTTCCAGGTCGACAAGGGCGCGCTCGCGGGCGTCGGCGCGTCGCTCGGCGTCCAGAACGTGCAGGCCGAGGATCAGAAGAAGCTCGACGTGGTGTCGAACGAGATCCTGCTCGAGGCCAACGAGTGGGGCGGCAACCTCGCGGCGCTCGCTTCCGAGGAGATGGAGGTGCCGGCGCAGATCCCTTCCGCGTTTCCGCGCGGCGAATACCTGCTGCTGTTCGATCCGCTCGACGGCTCGTCGAACATCGACGTCAACATTCCGGTGGGGACGATCTTTTCGGTGCTGCGCTGCCCGGAGCGGATCACACAGCCGGACGAAGCGTGCTTCCTGCAGACCGGCCGCGCGCAGGTCGCCGCAGGGTTCGCGACCTACGGGCCGAGCACGATCCTGGTGCTGACGGTCGGCGACGGCGCGCACGGCTTCACGCTGGATCCGTACATGAGCTCGTTCGTGCTGACGCATCCCGACATCCGCATCCCGGAGGACACGAGCGAGTTCGCGATCAACGTCTCCAACATGCGGCGCTGGGAGCCGCCGGTGAAGCGCTATATAGACGAATGCCTGGCCGGCAAGGACGGCCCGCGCGGCAAGGACTTCAACATGCGCTGGGTCGCATCGATGGTGGCGGATGTCTTCCGCGTGCTGTCGCGCGGCGGCATCTTCATGTACCCGCGCGACGCGAAGCACAAGGAAGGGCGCCTGCGCCTGATGTACGAGGCGAACCCGATGGCGTTCATCGTCGAGCAGGCGGGCGGCGCTGCGACCGACGGCTCGACGCCGATCCTCGATATCAAGCCGAAGGGGCTGCACCAGCGCATCGCGGTGGTACTCGGCTCGAAGAACGAAGTCGAGCGGGTCACCTCGTACCACGTCGAAAAATAGGGACGTACCCCCCCAAAAAAAAGGCCGGAGGAGCCCTCCGGCCTTTTTTAACGGCGAAAGTCAGGTTACTTGAGGTGCTTGTTGACCAGCTTGGTCATCTCGAACATCGAGACTTGCGCCTTCCCCCCGAAGACCGGCTTGAGCTTGTCGTCGGCATTGATCATCCGCTTGTTCTTCTTGTCCTGCAGCGAGTTGCGCTTGATATAGCCCCAGATTTTCTTGGTGACTTCGGTGCGCGGCATCGCGCTGGTGCCGATGACCGCTCCAAGCGACGCGCTCGGAGTCATCGGCCGCATGAATGCCGGATTGGGCTTGCGCTTCTTGCCTGCCTTCTTCGCCTTCTTCTTCGCCATCGTGCTTCTCCTCTGGAAATTGAGTGGTCGGACCCGGAGATTCCTCCCGCCTACGATCTAGCGGTGGGCGAAAGATGCCGAATCCCGCGAGGCGTGTCAATCATTTTCAGAGAGAAATCTGCTCTTGACGTTCGCGCTGTTGCTGAAGTAACGCGCGCTCAGGCCGCTCGGCGGTCGAGCCACGCAGCGATTCCCTGCGCGTTGAGCTCGATGTCGAGCGCGAAGACCCGCAGCGTTTCCTCGGGCGCGAGACGCCATCCTTGCCGTGCGTGCTCGGCGAGCACGAGCGCGGAGATCCCCTCGCGCAAACGCTCGTGGCGCTCGCCCGCCGAGCGGTATTTCTCGCCGAGCTCGGCGTGCGCATCGATCAGCCGGTGCAGGTCCGCGGCGAGTCGCGGAGCATCTCGAACCTGCCCGAAATGAGTGACATAGAGCGCTTCGGGTCGAAACGACATCAAGCGCTCGAGCGAGCGGTGCAGCGCCGCAGGATCGAACTGCACCGGGCTCGTCGTCGGAAAGGAGAACTGCTTCGCGCCGACGTCCAGCTCCCTATAGGAAAGGCCGAACGTATCCCCGGCAAAGAAGTGCCCGCTCGCAGAATCGCGCACTGCGACATGATGGCGCGCGTGCCCCGGCGTATCGAGGAACACGAACTCCCGGCCCTGCCAGCGCAGCGTCGCGCCGTCGGGCGTCTCGGTGACGCGCTGCGGCGCGACCGGGATGACCTCGCCGTAGATTCGCCGCGTATGCGCTTCCCCGTAGATCGCGACCGTCGCCGCGAGCAGGCGAGTCGGATCGATCACATGCGGCGCGCCGCGCGGGTGAACGGTAAGCCCGGCATTCGGGCAGCGGTCCAGCAGGGTGCCGGCGCCACCCGCGTGGTCGAGGTGCACATGGGTAAGGATGACGTGATCGACCCGCTCGGGCGCCACGCCCCGGGCCGCGAGCGCATCGAGCACGCGCGGCACGGCGGGCGCGGTCGCGCTATCGACGATCACCGCGCGGCCGTTCTCGATCACCAGGTGCACTGCCGTCTGCATCTCGCGGTCGTAGACGGCGTCGACCGCGACGATGCCGTGCTCGTAGTCAAAGACACCTTTCACCGGCGGATTATAGAATTCGTGCCATGAATATCGCTGACCTCAGGCGCGAGTACATGCTCGGCGGGCTGTCCGAGGCGGACGCCGATCCGGATCCGTTCGCACAGTTCGAGCGCTGGATGCGCGACGCGATCGACGCCGGCCTGCCGCTGGCCAACGCGATGACGCTCGCCAGCGTGAGCGCGCAGGGCACGCCCGACGCGCGCGCCGTGCTGCTCAAGGGCGTCGACGGCGGCGGGTTCGTCTTCTATACGAACTATCTGAGCCGCAAGGGCAGGCAGCTCGAAGTCAATCGCGCCGCGTGCCTGGTCTTCCTGTGGAGCGCGATCGAGCGCCAGGTGCGCATCGAGGGAACGGTGGAGAAAATCGCCACCGCGGAATCGGATGCCTATTTCGCCAGCCGGCCGCTCGGCGCGCGCATCGCAGCGTGGGCCTCCGCGCAAAGCGAGCGGGTGGCGGATCGCGCGGCGCTGGAGAGTTCGCTGCAACAGATGAAAGCGCGCCACGGCGACGATCCGCCTCGCCCGCCGCACTGGGGCGGCTATCGGCTGACGCCGTCGGCGATCGAATTCTGGCAGGGACGGGAAAACCGCCTGCACGATCGCCTGCTTTATCGCCGCGCCGAGGGCGCGTGGACGATTGAGCGACTCGCTCCCTGACGCGGTGCTCGGATTCCTGCGCCGGGCGGGCCTCGCAGCGCAGAACGAGTCACCGCGGGCCTTCGCGCTGGCGGGCGGCGTATCGTCGGACATCTGGCGCGTGGAGCTGAGAAGCGGGACGATCTGCGTGAAGCGTGCGCTCGCGCGACTGCGGGTCGCGCAACTCTGGGAGGCGCCGGTCGAGCGCAATGCATTCGAGCGTCGCTGGCTGGAGGCTGCGAATCGCGCCGTTCCCGGAATTGCGCCGAAGGTCCTCGCCCACGATGATTCGGGCGTATTCGCGATGGAGTATCTCGACGGCGCAACCTACCCGCTCTGGAAAGCCGAATTGCGCGCCGGCCGTGCCGATCCCGGGTTCGCCCGCTCGGTCGGAGCGCAGCTCGCGCGAGTGCACGCGGCAACCGCCGGCCGGGACGACATCGCCCGGCAGTTCGCGACCGATGCGGGCTTTCATGCGATCCGGCTCGAGCCGTATCTGCTCGCCACGGCGCGCGTGCACGCGGATCTCGCGCCGGTACTGAATTCGCTCGCCGAGCGCACCGCGCACACCCGGCTCGCGCTCGTTCACGGCGACGTCAGCCCGAAGAACATTCTCGTCGGGCCCGCCGGCCCGGTGTTTCTCGATGCCGAATGCGCATGGTACGGCGATCCGGCCTTCGACCTCGCGTTCTGCCTCAACCACCTGCTGCTAAAGGGCACGTGGGTACCGGAGTCGCAGGCCGATTTTCTCGCCTGCTTCGATGCGCTCGCCGGGGCCTACCTCGATGCAGTGAACTGGGAAGGCGCAGGCGCGCTGGAAGCACGCGCCGCGTCGCTGCTGCCCGGGCTGCTGCTCGCGCGCGTGGACGGGAAGTCGCCGGTCGAGTACTTGCAGGACGAAGCGTCGAAGGCGCGCGTGCGCCGCGTCGCGCGAGCGCTCCTCGTATCCGCACCATCGAGACTCGCCGCGATCCGAGAGCAATGGCAAGGATCGTAGACGTCCTCGGGCGGCGCGTCTGGGACTCGCGCGGCAGGCCCACCGTGGAAGCGGAAGTGGTCCTCAAGGGCGCCCGCGGCCGCGCGATCGCGCCGGCTGGTGCTTCGACGGGCTCGTACGAGGCGAAGGACCTGCGCGACGGCGGTGACGCACTCGGCGGGATGGGCGTCGGCAACGCGGTGCAGAACGTCAATACGCTGATCCGCAGCGCGCTGCTCGGCGTGGACGCGAGGGACCAGGCGGCGATCGACCAGAAGCTGATCGCGCTCGACGGGACGCCGGACAAGTCGCGCCTCGGTGCGAACGCGATGGTCGCCGTGTCGCTCGCCTGCGCGCACGCTGCGGCGGCAGCGGCGAGGCGTCCGCTGTGGCGCCATCTCGCCGGAAACCGGCCGCTCGCGCTGCCCGTGCCGCAAATCCAGATCTACGGCGGCGGCGCACACGCCGGCGGCCGCGTCGATCTGCAGGACTACCTGATTATCTGCACCGGCGCAGGAAGCTTTGCCGAGAGCCTAGAATGGGCCGCCGAGGTGTACCGCGCCGCGGGTGCCCGCCTCGCCCGGACAGGCTCGCTGCAGGGGGTCGCCGACGAAGGCGGCTACTGGCCGGCTTTCAAGTCCAACGAGGAAGGGCTCGCCGAGCTCACCGGCGCGATCAGCGACGCCGGGTTCGAGCCCGGCGACGAAGTCGCGATCGCGCTCGACGTCGCGGCGACGCAGTTCTACCGCGGCGGGTCGTACCACCTCGCGCTCGAAAATCGCTCGCTGACCGCCGAGCAGTGGCACGCGATGCTGCTGCGCTGGATCGAGCGCTACCCGATCGTTTCGATCGAGGATCCGTTCGCCGAGAGCGATGCGGTGGGGATGAGAGGATTTACGCGCTCCGCCGGGGCGCACCTGCAGATCGTCGGCGACGACTTCTTCGCCACCAGCGCGCAGCGCGTGAAATCGGCGCAGGGCGCAGGCAATGCGGTGCTTCTGAAGCCGAACCAGGTCGGCACGCTCAGCGAGACGCTCGCCTGCTGGGAGGCGGCGCGAGAGGCGGGCTATCGGGGCATCGTCTCCGCGCGCTCGGGCGAATCCGAGGACGTCTCGATCGTGCACCTCGCGGTCGGCTGGGGCGTGTCGCAGCTGAAGGTCGGCAGCTTCGCGCGCTCCGAGCGCATGGCAAAATGGAACGAGGGGCTGCGGATCGAGGAGGCGCTGGGCGCGAACGCCCTTCCCTACCCGGCCCGCAAGCTGTTCGGAAAAAAATAGGGAGGACTCATGAACCGTAACGTTCGCAATTCCGTCGCCGCGGTCCTCGGCGCTGGCCTGCTGCTCGCGTGCGCGCAGATGCAAGTTGCCGGTACGCCGCAGTTCCGCGTCGATCCCGAGTGGCCCAAGCCGTT
>Ga0075429_100005190_pt1 | contig 11203 bp, 10 predicted proteins | sample RhiMetdeltSRZDD3_FD_75295 | JGI IMG/M metagenome (GOLD analysis project Ga0075429, IMG submission 75295) | Populus rhizosphere microbial communities from Tennessee, USA - Rhizosphere MetaG P. deltoides SRZDD3 | ecosystem: Host-associated > Plants > Roots > Rhizosphere > Soil | place: USA...
GAAGTGATCGACTTCCTCGAGCACCACGCCCACCAGTCTCGACCGAGCGCGCTTGACGACATCCTGACCCAGCGCACCGCCGCGAAATAGAAATCCAGACATTCACGTCTGGCGCAACAGAAGAAACTACGTTTATGTCGTGGATGCGTGGCAGCACCGGCGCTCCTCGAATGTCGCTAACCCATTCAACAATAGTGCGATAGAGCGGTTGACGCTCACGATCGTCCAGTGGCGTGCTGGTTGCTCTCTTCGCGACATGATGACTCTTGCCTCGATTGTCGACCGCGTGCGCGCGGAATTCGTGGAGATGCCGGGCCTCGAGCTGACGCTGCCGCAGGCAGTGCGGCTGTGGGGACTGGGCGCCGACGATTGCCGTCATGTGCTGGATTCGCTCGCCGACAGCGGTTTCCTCAGGTGGACCGCGCGGCGCACCGTGGTCCGCGCCGGCGGCACGGCCTGAAGATCTCGGTCACACGTTTGTGTCCGGAGCCGGCGTGGCACCGACAAATGTGTCGGCTTGAAGATCGCATCGATAGCTCCGTCCGCCGTTGCACCGCCGCACCCGTCCCGTATATCCTCCGCCTGTCGCGCTGACGCTCGACGAGGAGGAAATCCAGTGAAGAAGATCCTTGGAATCTTATGTGTCCTGGCGCTCGTTGCCATGGCGACCATGGTTCATCCGATCGCGCAGGCGCCCGGTCAGGCCGTGGATGAGAACGGCGCGCCGATGTTCCGGGTCGATCCGTTCTGGCCGAAGCCGCTGAAGAACCGCTGGAGCATGCAGCAGGTGACCGGCATCAGCGTCGACAGCATGGACCATATCTGGTTCATCAACCGCAACCAGGCGGCCGAGGGCGACGAGATTGGCGGGGGTGACAACCCGCCCCGCATCGACTGCTGCACGCGCAGCCCCGAGGTGATCGAGCTCGATCAGGAAGGCAACGTCCTCAACGCCTGGGGCGGTCCGAACATTCCGAAGTGGCCGACTGCGATGCAGACGGTCATTGCCGATTCGAAGGGGTTCGTCTGGATCGCCGGCACCGCCGCCCAGGACAGCATCATGAAGTTCACGCGCGACGGCAAGCTGGTGTGGGACTTCGACCATCGGCCGCCGGCCGAGGCGGGCATGATGCCCGAGAACAATCAGGAGACAAACTTCCTGATCAACAAGGGCCGTTTCCAGCTCGACGAGATGACGAACGAGCTCTACATCATCCAGCAGAAGCGCGTGCTGATCTATGACGCCACCACCGGCGCCTACAAGCGCGGCTGGGGCGGGCACGGCATGCCGCTGAGCGAGATCTCAAACGAGCCGATTCCGCCGTACAAGTGGACCGGCGGGCCGCCGCCGCCCGAGAAGAACTTCGTGCCCGACCTGCACTTTGTCGAGATCTCGCGGGATCGCGAGGTCTACATCGGCGAGCGCGGCCAGAACCGGATCGAGGTGTTCACGACCGATGGCAAGTTCCTGCGCGAGTTCTCGGTGTCGCCGAACACGCCGGCGCGGGGCGAGGGGTGCGGCGGCTTGAACAACGTGAAGATGCCGCCGTGCGGCACCACCTACAAGCTGGCGATCTCGCGCGACCCGCAGCAGAAGTTCCTGTACGTCGCCGACGGTACGAACAACAAGGTACACATCCTGGACCGCAAGACCGGCAAGGAGCTCGGCTCGATCGGCCAGAACGGCCGCTACGCCGGGATGCTGCACTGGATCAACGCGGTCGCGATGGACTCGAAGGGCAACATCTACACCGGTGAGGTCGAACACGCGAAACGCATCCAGAAGTTCGTGCCGGTGATGGCGAGCCAGGCGCGGCGCTAAAGGAAATTTCCAACTTCCAACTCTCCAACTCCCAAGGCGCGCACGCTTGAGAGTTGGGTTTTGGGAGTTGGGAGTTCAGCGACTGAATTCGATGTAGTGCTCAGAGCGCCCGGTCATGAAAAACCGGGCGCGCTGGGCCGCGTGCCGGTCGGTGCCGCTCGGCGTTTCGAGGCCGGCCACCTGCGGATACCACGCCCCGCCATTCAGAATCTTCTGCGGACGGCTCCACTCGCGCGGGTCCGAGACATCGCGGGCAAACGCCACGTAGATCCCTTCGCTGTTGTAGTACTCGTTCTTGGCGCGGTTGACCAGCATCACGTAGCGCTCGAGATAGCTGTTCCAGTGGATCGACGGGCCCCAGAACGCGTCGACGGCGCCGTCGCCGTCGTGCCACGGATGCGTCACCGGGAGCATCGGCGTGCCGGTGGGAAATTCCCAGACGGCCGGAGCGTCCTCGCTGGCCTCGCGTACGCGCCTGGCCGGCAGCCACGCCCCGTTGTTCCAGGTTGTGACCCGGCCCGCGGGGGCGTCGCGGTCGGCCCACGCCAGGCGCGCGACCAGCACGCCCTGTTCCGCCGGCACGCGTGAGTACTGGCTGTAGTAGAAAAACAGGTCTAGCCCGTCGGCCTCGAGCACGACGCTGACGTCGCCGACACCGCCGATCACATAGCGGTTCGCCGAGCCGCACGCGGCGCTGCCCGGTGGCGCTTCGAGCACGATCCCGAGATCCTGCCAGCTGGCGCCGCGATCGGTCGATTTCGCAGCCCCGATGCGAGGAATCGAGCGATCGGGCCGTCCACACTCGAATGCCGGAACCTCGTGGTGGTAGTAGCCGTACCACGTGCCGGTCTCGTCGGGGATGATGCTCTCGAACCAGATCCCGTGGCCCGGCCCGATGATCTCGAGCGAGCCGGCCGGCTGCAGTGTTTCGAGTGAGGCACCTGCGAGCCGCATCGGAATCCCGCTCGAGGACGGGAACGCAAACAGCCGCCACGCACCGTCGACGAGATCCCAGGTCATCGCCACGTTCGAATCCACGGCGGCCGGGACGGCGAGCTTCGGCGCGGCGACGAGCCGCACCGTCGGCGTGCGCTCAACCTGTGCGCGAAGCGTCACGAGCGTTATCGCGCAGACAGCAGCGACGACGAATGTGCGGTGCGGGACGATCACGCGAGCGTTATACAACGAAACAAGCTGCCACAAAGTCCGTGCTGAATTTTCTGCCACCCGGGCGGAGTTGATCGCCCGCATCGCGCTGACTGAGGCCGCTCTCCTCCATGAAATGAATCAGCTGGACGACAAGGGCGTTGCCCGTGACCAGGAGACCCGTCGTCAGCTGACGGTTTCGATAACCGAGACGACGACGGAGCTCAGCGCACGAATTGCGGAAGGCGACGAAGAGACGCGGCGATACATGCGCGCGCTGCACGAAGAGGTCATTGCTCGGATCGCCACAATTGGTGAAGGCGGACGTCAGCGCGAGTAACAGCCCACAGGCGATACGGCTCACGTCGGCTGCGTATTGTCGGGCCCGGCAATCGCTGATTCGACGGGGTTGGCGTGCTGGTTGCTCACCGCAGAGGGACATGAGCAACCGTGCCCCCCGCGTGTTGTGCCTGCTGACGATCGTCTCCGTCTGTGCCGCGTCGAGCGTATTCGCGCAGATGACGCGCATCGAGCAGGACAACCCGAACATCACCTACAGCGGTAACTGGTATTCGAACGAGAGCCCGCTTCACAGCGGCGGCACCGCCACGCTGACGAACGCGCCAGGCTCTCGCGTCACGCTCTCGTTCACCGGCACTGGCATCACCTGGGTCGGCGTCGCCGACGGCTACTCGGGACTTGCCACTGTCTACGTTGACGGCGCCATGAAGATCGTCGATAGCTACGCCAGTCCTGCGGCCTACCAGCGCGCCGTCTACGGCGTTCGGGGGCTGAACGACGGAGCGCACACCCTCACGATCGAAGTCACGCACGAGCGCGCGGGGAAGACCGAGGGATCCTGGGTGTGGATCGATGCGTTCGACATCGAGAACGGCCAGCCTCTGCCGGGCGGTATCACCGCCGGTCTTGGGCACGTCGAGGAGAACAACCCGGCGCTGGTCTTTACCGGCCGCTGGTACGGGCATACGGGTCCCGATCACAGCGGCGGCGGCGCGGTCCTCGCGACTGACGCGGGATCGCGGGCGACGATCAACTTCAACGGTACCGGCGTCAGCTGGAGCGGATTCCGCGACGAGTGGTCGGGGCTGGCGCGGGTCTATATCGACAACGAACTGAAGGCGACGATCGACACGTACTTGTCGCCCTCGCAGCCGCACGCGGTGCCCTACAGCATCGACGGGCTGGCGTTCGGCACTCATTCGATGACGATCGAGGCCACCGGGACGCGCAACCAGAGCTCGAAGGCCTCCTGGATCTGGATCGACTCGTTCGACGTCCTCGTCCGCTAGGCTGCCGGCGCAGCTCAACCGTGAGCCGCGCCGGTTTCCCAAATCCTCCCCGCCCCTTCTCACAAGAGCCTCCCGCTGGCTAGTCGACGGCCATCAAACACCCCTTTCCACGGTGTTTTGGATGGTTCACGTCTTGCGATAGCGGCAGGGGTCGGAACTGAAGAGGCAGAAGTGCCGTCGGTCCGCAGGAGTAAAAGATATGTCGTTGAGGTTCCCAAGGTTGATTGTCCCGATGGTCGCCATGGCGCTTGGCGCGGTCACCATCATGTCGTGCTCACAGCAGCCCTCGCCCACGTCGCCCACCGCCCTGAGCGTGTCGGTCGGGGTGCAGCCGGCGGCTGAATACTGGGTCACGCTGTTCGACGAGACGTCCCCCGGCGCACCGCCGGACCCCGGTTCGTCGCCGGACCCCGGTGCACCGCCGGACCCCGGCGCACCGCCCGCCCCCGGCACAGAGCCGGGACCGCCGCCTGCGCCTGGGTCTCCGCCGTCGCCGTGGCCGCCTGGGCCCCCGCCCAGGGCACTGCCTGGCGTGCCGGTGCCGAAGCCGCCATCGACGCATCAGCGGGTCCATATCCGCATCACCCCGGAGCCGGTCCCGCACAGCGGCGTCCCCACGGGCAACTGCCAGGGTCTGCCGTACACCTGGTACTACGATCAGGAACTGATCACTGATACCGGCGTGACGGTCGTGTTCGACGAGCGCCACAACTTCTTTGACGGGCGCTTCTCGAGCAAGAACACGACGAGGGTCCAGATTCCGGGCAACAACAGCGTTACTGTGCATACGCGGTGGTGCAGCGCGATCCCAATCCCGCATTACACCCAGACGCGGTGGATCGGCAAGGACGACTACAACAATCCCGTGGAGATCGAAGGCCCCTGGGTCAGGCTGCTGACACCGTAACGATTTGTGATTGGTGATTTGCGATTGGTGATTTGACGCCGGGGCGCCCCGATTTCAGTAGAATCGCTGTAATGATTCGCTGGATCGGGGTGGCTCCGGTCGCACTCGCGGTGCTGGTCTCGACCTGGGCCCCGCCTTCGCCCTTGTGGGCTACGGCGCGGCAGGCTTCCGCCCAGTCTTCGGATCCCGTCCTGCCGCGCGTCCGCCAGGAACAGCAGGCCTACCTCGATACACTCCGCAACCTCATTTCGATCGAATCAGGCAGCAGCGACGTCGAAGGTCTCGCCACCATTGCCGAGCTTATCGCCGGCCGCCTTCGCGCGCTTGGCGGCGAGGTGGAATTCGTCGAGCCGCCGGCGAACATGGTCCGCTTCGAGAACACGCCGCCGAAAACGGGGAAGTCCGTGGTGGCGCGGTTCAGGGGCACCGGCACGAAGCGGGTTCTCCTGCTCGCGCACATGGACACCGTCTACTTGCACGGCATGCTCGCGAAACAGCCGTTCCGGATCGACGGCGATCGTGCCTACGGCCTCGGCATCCACGACGACAAGCAGGGCGTGGCGCTGATCCTCCACACCATCGGCGTCCTGCACGCGCTGAACTTCAGGGACTACGGCCTGCTGACCGTGCTGATCAACGGCGACGAGGAAGTGAGTTCGGCCGGCTCTCGCACGCTGATCACGCAACTCGGGTCGGAGCACGACCTGGTGCTGTCGTGCGAAGGCTCCGACCGGACGGATGCGATCCGGCTGACCACCGCAGGCATCGCCGCAGTGCAGCTCAAGGTCATTGGCCGAGCGTCGCACGCCGGCGGCGCGCCCGAGCAGGGCCGCAACGCGCTCTACGAGCTGTCGCATCAGATTCTGCAGACGCGCGATCTGTCCAACGCCGAGACCGGGGTGAAGATGAACTGGACGCTCGCCACCGCCGGCAGCGCACGCAACGTGATCCCTGGCGAGGCGCGGGCGACCGCCGACGTCCGCGTCATGAAAGTAGCCGACTACGACGGCATCGAGCGCCAGGTCCGCGAACGGATCCGGACGCAGCTGATCCCCGATACGCGCGTCGAGATGGTGTTCGAACGCACGCGCCCGCCCCTCGAGATCACGCCCGCGGGGCGTTCAGTGGCGGCGCATGCGCAGCGGATCTACAACGAGATCGGCCATCGGCTCGAAGTGCAGACCACCGCTCCGGGCGGCGGCACCGACGCCGCGTTTGCGGCGCTGCAGACCAAAGCGGCGGTGATCGAGGGGTTTGGCCTGCGCGGATTCGGCGCGCACTCGAACGATGCCGAGTACGTCGAGATTTCGTCGATCGAGACGCGCCTCTATCTCCTCGTCCGGCTGGTGATGGACGCGTCGCAGGGGAAAGCCGGCAACACCACAAATTGATCAGGCGGACCTGAAGGTCCGCCTCTACGTTGGTAGCCGGGGGCCTTCAGGCCTCCGATCACTTAGCGAGCGGATCCGGACGCACTTGGAAGTGCACGACCAGCGGCCGGGTTCCTTTGCCGGTTTCGAACAGCCACGGCGTGCGGTCGCCGCTCGGCACCCAGAGGCCGCGCCCCTTCCAGCCCGCGTTGCGATCGTCGATGCGTCCCTCGAATCCCTTCGCGTAAAGACCGATCGGGTAGGGCAGCCGCAGCGTGACGAAGCGACCGTTCACAAGGGCGTGTACGCCGTCGTAGAGGTTGCCCGTGGAGATGGGCGTGTTCGCGCCGAGGCCTGACGTGTTCTGCTGGTCGACGAAGGTGTAGTAGCTCGATTCCGCGCTGAAATCCGGCAGCTCCGGAAAGCCCGGACCGGGGTATTTGTGGAACGTCCAGCCTTCCGGGCAATGGTCGCCTGTCGCCTTCGGTCCGTTCAGCGGCCCCTTGCACCTGCGGCGATCAAACTGGCCCAGGTGGCCGCTCGCCAGCGACGACCATACGACGCCGTTGCGATCGATGTCGGCGCCGCGGATGCCGAAGCCCGGGAGGGGAACGTTGTAGATCTCGGCAATCGCCGTCGCCGGCGGATTGGGACCGGGATTGAGCCGGACGAGCGCGCCCTTCTGCGCGGGACGCTGCGGGTACAGCCGGTAGGCGCCCCAGATGGATCCGTCGGCAGGGTTCGGCATGACCGCATAGAAGTCGGCCCGTATGCGTTTGTCCTTCGAGGGATCAACCAGCTGATTCCATTCGACGTAGTCGTCGCGACGGCCGTTGCCGTTCGTGTCGAGCACGAGGGCGGTCCAACCCTGCGAGCGTGCGGCGTCGCCCGTCGCGTCGAACGTCTTCGTATTCAGCCATCCGACCGCCTCGCCGATGTCATCCGCCCGGTCGTTGCTCGTCCACAGTGTGTCGTTCGCGTCTTCGGCGAAGCGGAGGTGCTGCGTCGAGAAGCAGGTGTCGACGAAGGTGTACTTCTTCGTCTTCGGGTCGTAGACGCTCAGCTGCCGCGCGGAGGTGGCCAGCGGGAACAGCTTTGCGGACGGATGGTCCGAGCCCGACTTGCAGAAGTCGGGCGTGTTGTTCGGCGAGCGCACCCGCGCGGTGAACCACACGCGCGCATGCTCGTCCATGATCGGGTTGTGCGACACGGTCTGGCTGGTCCAGATGCGCTCGTCCCCCCATACCGGCGACGGCTGCAGCGGCGGGCCCGGCACCGGCGCGTCGGCATCGCGAATCGGTACCTTGAAGGTCGTCGCCACGTTCTTGACAGGATCGAGAATCGGATAATCGTCGGTGCTCAGCTCCGGCGCGCCATAAATCAGCCCGTAGCCGTTGACCGTTGGATTGCGCCAGTCGGTGCCGGTGAGGTCGTGCACGTAGACTTTCGGATTCATCCAGTCGCGGACGGTGACGACGATGTTGCGTTCGATGCCGGTGGGACGCGGCGGCGTGAACGTCGGCACGGCGCCCGCTGCGATCCGGTCGCTCCACTCCGCCAGGTACTTGTAGGGCAGTCCTCCCATATGTGCCGCCGCCAGCGCCGTCATCTGGGCGCCCGCCTGGCCTGACTGCAGACGCCGCACCCACGCCTCGTGCGACGAGGCAAAGGTGCCGAGCTCTTTCGGAATCGTCCGGGTGTAGGCGTTGCCGAGCTGATGGCATCCGACGCATGCGCCGTTCTTGAGGATGGCGAGGTAACGGTTCATGCCGCCCTCGACTTTCTCCAGCTCGCCCGGGGTCGGCAGGTGAATCATCGCAAACCACGCGATGGCGGGATAGATTTTCGATGCTTCGGCGGCGTTCGCGGCAGCAACCGCCGTCAGGTTCACACGCGTGCCACGCCTGCCGGGAACCTTGGCGGAATCCGCAAGGCCGTAGCCGCGGACCCACAGCGTGTAGCTGGCGTTGGGCAGGTCAGGAATCAGATATCGACCGCGCCCGTCTGTGACGACGATCTTCGCGAAGCGGGTCTGGAAGTCGCCGGTCTCGGCAATGACCCAGACGCCGGCCTCGGGCCCGGCCGAGCTGGTCACGACGCCGCCGATGTCATCGTTGTCGATCGCCACTTGCGCGGCGTTCTGGCGCGCGTCCGGCGCCGATGACAGGGCTGCTATCAAACCCAGGATTAGCGTGGTCGCTCTCCTCATCTTGGCTCCTTGAAGATGAGGATTATTATCCAGCCGGGAGCCGGTAGCTGGCAGCAAGAGCGTGATTCTTGCTACCGGCTACCAGCTACCGGCTACCAGCTAACGGATGACGATTCTGCTCATCCAGGCGGCATTCCCCGGGTCGTTGTGATCGTGGATGCCGCAGGTGCGGGGCGTCATGAATGCGGCGGTCATCCCATTGCCGCCCGGCACCAGCAGGCCGGCGCCGTTGGCCTCGGGACAATCGTTGTGCATCGGGTGCGGGTCCGACTCGAGGTCGTGCGGCCGGACGTCGTTGTTCACGAACCGCACGCGCGCCCCCGTCGCGATCACCACCGCTTTCGGCGTGTTGCCGGCCGGGGTGATCGTGATCGTCGCTGTCGCGTCGGCCGCTGTTTCATCCGCATAGGCTGCGGCAACAGCGTGATACAGACAGCGGTGACGAGAAATCTCACGGCAGATCGACTACACAGGAACCGTACCATCGGGGAGCGGGGGCAACTCGTTGCCGGTGCAGGGGAACGCACGGCGCTGCACAGCGGATCGGCGCCGCACCTTACGGTCCGGGAAAGGCGCGTTCGCCCCCGTAACCTCGCGCCGCATAATGCTGCCGGAGGCACGATGCGACCGACAAAACCGCGAAGCTGGTTTACCCGCCTGACCAAGACGACCGCTCATGCATCGGGACAGCCGGCGACGTTCATCGCGGCCGTCTCCGTCATCGTGGTATGGGCGGCGCTGGGGCCGATGTTCGGCTTCAGCGACACATGGCAGCTGGTCATCAACACCGCCACGACGATCGTGACGTTCGCCATGGTCTTCCTGATTCAGAGCACGCAGAACCGCGACTCCGAGGCGATGCAGGTGAAGCTGGACGAGATCATCCGGGCGATCGGCAACGCCAAGAACGAGCTGCTCGATCTCGAAGAACTGGAGGAGCGGGATCTGCTGCGGATCAGGAAAACCTACGAAGACCTGGCGCGGAAGGCCCGCGCGAAGGAAGGCACGGAACCTTAGCCACGACGGCCACGACGAGCTCGAATTTCAAAGAATGTCGTGACGTCGTGATCGTCGTGGTTTATTTCGTCTCTGCTTCCTCCGGCGGACCGGCGATCGTCTCCTCGACCACCGCTCTTGTACGTCGCCGAGCCGGGAACGTCAGCCGCAGCAGCGGCGGCGTCACCATCGTCGTCACCAGCACCATGACGACGGCCGCGGAGAAGACGTCGCGGCCGATGATGGCGTGGGTGAGACCGTATCCGGCGACGATGAGGCCGACCTCGCCGCGCGAGATCATGCCGGCCCCGACGCGGACCGACTCCTTCGTCGTGAAGCCGGTGAGCCTGGCAAACACGCCGCACCCGATCGCCTTCGTCGCGATTGCCACGGTGATGAGGACCACGGTGAAGAGCGCCCGCTCACCAAGGTCGCGGCCATTCGCCTCGAGCCCGATGCTGATGAAGAAGATCGGCACGAACATGGAGTAGGTCAGCGGGTGGACCCCCTCGTCCACGGTCTTCTTGAACGGCGTCTGCGCGACGAGCACTCCGGCGAGGTACGAACCGGTAATTGCCGCGACCGCGCCGACGTACTCAGCCGCCCACGAATAGAGGAAGGCGACGACGAGCACCGTTGCCAGCACCGCCTGGCTGACTCCCAGCGCTGAGACCCATCGCAACAGCGGCGTAAACCACCGGCCGGCAACGGTGGCGATGACGAAAAAGGCCGTCATCCGGACCACCAGCCAGCCGATTTGCCCCGGATCGAATCCATCCGTGGATGCGCCCGCGGCAGCCACCACCACGGATAGAACAAGGATCCCCATCACGTCGTCGATGACAGCCGCGCCGAGGATGGTCGAGCCCTCTCGCGTACGCAGCGCTCCCAGCTCGATCAGGGTCTGCGCCGAGATGCTGACGCTCGTCGCGGTGAGGATCGCGCCGATGAAGACGCCTTCCCAGAAGACCGGCAGGCCAAACGCGGCCGCGGTCGCCATGCCGCCGAAGAAGGGCAGAATCACGCCGCCAAACGCGGCCCAGAAGGCGACCGAGCCGACGCGGCGCATTTCGTCGAGGTCCGTCTCGAGGCCGGCGACGAACATCAGCAGGAGGACGCCGATTTCCGCCAGGTCGCCGATCAGCGCGCCCAGATCGCCACCGTTATCGGCGAACAGCGGCCATCCGAGCACGTCGAGCAGCGTCGGCCCGAGGAGGAGGCCGACGAGGATTTCACCGAAGACCGCAGGCTGGCCGATACGGTTTGCCGCCGCCGCCGCCATCTTGGCGGCGCCAATCACCAGCGCCAGGAGCAGCAGCACCTGGAGGGCGTGGGTCATCTAAAAGCGCAAGAGACGGGTGACTTTGAGGGCGATCGATCGGTTCTGCAGAAGAGGGAAGTTCCTCGCCCCGGTGTCGCGGCCGTCGCTGTAGACCACGAACA
>Ga0075429_100005194_pt1 | contig 11201 bp, 8 predicted proteins | sample RhiMetdeltSRZDD3_FD_75295 | JGI IMG/M metagenome (GOLD analysis project Ga0075429, IMG submission 75295) | Populus rhizosphere microbial communities from Tennessee, USA - Rhizosphere MetaG P. deltoides SRZDD3 | ecosystem: Host-associated > Plants > Roots > Rhizosphere > Soil | place: USA...
CGGCGGCCGTCCAGCAGGGCGAAGACGCGCGCCGGGGTGAGCGGATAGAAGCTCACGGCGTCCCGTGGGACGCCCGCGCCGGCCAGGGCGTCGGCGACGGCGCTGGCGATGGTCGGTGGCGCGGCGATGGTGCCGCCCTCGGCCATGCCCTTCATTCCGCCGGGCGTGTGGGGCGAGGGCGTCTCCAGGTGCTCGACCACCAGCGGCGGCATCGCCGCTGCCGTCGGCAGAGCGTACTCCATGAACGTGCGGCAGAGGGGCTGACCGGTCTCGTCGTACGCCAGGTGCTCCAGCAGCGCGCCGCCGAGGCCCTGCGCCACCCCGCCCGCCAGCTGGCCGTCGACGAGCATCGGGTTCAGCAGCGTGCCGCAGTCGTGGGCCACCCAGTAGCCCAGCACGGCGACCGCGCCTGTCTCGCGCGACACCTCCACGGCCGCGACGTGCACGCCGTACGGGTGCGTCCAGTTCTCGGGCTGGTACGTGAAGCGGGCGTCGAGCGCCGCGTCCATGCCCGGAGGCAGGTTCTGGCCGCGCTGCGCCTCGCGCGCCAGCCGGGTCAGCGTCAGCGAGCGCCCGGGTGCGCCCCGCACCCGGCACTCGCCGTTCGCCAGGTCGACGTCCTCCACGCCGGCCTCGAGCAGGTGCGCGGCCAGCTGCCTCAGGCGCGTGCGCAGGAGCCGCGACGCCTCGAGGACGGCCGCCCCGCCGACGACCGAGCCACGGCTGTCCGCGGTGCCATAGCAGGAGTAGGGACACACATCCGTGTCGCCCAGCACGACGCGGACGCGATCGGGCGGGAGCGTGAGGACCTCGGCCGCCACCTGCGCCAGCGAGGAGCGGATCCCCTGCCCGACCTCGATGATGCCGGTGAAGACCGTGGCGCGGCCGGACGGGTCGAGGCGGACGACCGCCGTCTCGTAGCCGCCCTGGCGGTTGCCCATCGCCGCCATGAGGCGCGAGGGCCCCATGCCCGTGACCTCCACGTAGCCGGCCAGTCCGACTCCGATGAGCCGGCCGCGCGCCCGCTCACGCGCCTGCATCGCGCGCAGCCCCGCGTAATCGGCGACCTCGAGCGCGCGGTCGAGCGCGCGCCGGTAATCGCCGCTGTCGTAGACCATTCCCGCCGCGTTGCGGAACGGGAACGCGGCCGGCGGCGGGTAGTTGTGGCGGCGGATGTCGGCGGGGTCCATCCCCAGCCGCTCGGCCGCCACGTCCATGAGCCGCTCGATCACGAACGCCGCCTGCTGCATGCCGAAGCCGCGGTAAGCCCCCAAGGGCACCTTGTTCGTGACGACGCCCTCCAGGCGGGCGCGGAAGTGACGCACGGCGTACTGCCCGGGCAGCACGACGCCGCCGAGGAAGATCGGGCCGCCGCCCTTGGTGTGCAGGTGCGCGCCGACGTCACCGCGGACGTGGACGTCGAGCGCGAGGAGCGTGCCGCCGGCGTCGAAGGCGGCCCGCGCGCGCGCCGTCTGCTCGCGCGCGTGGCCACGAAGTGCTCGCGGCGGTCCTCGATCCACCGGACCGGGCGGCCCAGCCGCATGGCGGCCACGCACGCCAGCACGTCCTCGGGATAGTAGTGGAGCTTGGCGCCGAAGCCGCCGCCGACGTCGGGGACGATCACGCGAATTCGCTCCTCGTCGAGCGCGAGGACGTCCGCCAGCACCGTGCGGAGCTGGTGCGGCGCCTGGCTCGAGGCCCAGACGGTGAGCGCGCCCGCGTCCGCGTCCCAGGACGCGCAGATCGCGCGGCCTTCCAGCGGCGCCGCCGTCTGGCGCGGGGTCGTGAACGCGGCCTCCACGACGGTGTGCGCGCTCTCGAAGACGCCCTCGGGAATGCCCGGGCCGATCTCGCGGCCGACGGCGACGTTGTCGGGCCACGTCTCGTAGAGCCGCGGCGCGCCGGGCGCGGTCGCCCGGACCACGTCGGTCAGCACCGGCTGTCGTTCCCAGTCGATGCGGACCGCATCGAGGGCGTCCTCGGCGGCGTAGCGGTCCTCGGCGACGACCGCGGCGACCGGCTGGCCCGCGTAGACCGCGCGGTCGACCGGCAGCACCGGGAAATCGTTCTGGCGCTGGCCCGGCGGGTGCGCCAGCACCGGCAGCACCCCGATGCCCTCGAGGTCGGACGCCGTCAGCACCGCCACGACGCCGGGCGACACCAGCGCGGCGCGGACGTCGATGCCGCCGATGCGCGCGTGCGCGTGCGGGCTACGCACGACGGCGAGGTGCAGCAGCCCGGGCAGGACGACGTCGCCGACGTACCGGCCCTTGCCGCGGAGCAGCCGCGGGTCCTCCTGGCGGGGAAGAGAGCGCCCCATGACCCCCTGCGTCGGCCGCTCCGTCACGCGCGGGTTACCTGTGGCATGCCGATGCGGTGGCCGGCGACGGGGGCGACGCCATCCAGCACGACGAGCACGGCAGCATCGAGATTCCCAGGTCCACGTCCTCGGCCGTCTCCCGGATCCGTCTTGCTGCCGGCATTATCGATGAAATGTCGGGACGACCCCAGACTAGACCTCCCTCCGGACCACGGCTCGACCCGGAGCCGGAGGAGGGGCAGAACTGCGGCGTGGTATCGTGCCAGCCGTGTCGGGAACCAAGACCGGCGGCGAGTGGGTCGTGGAGGCGCTGCGCGCCGAGGGCGTGCGCCACGTGTTCGGCATCCCCGGCGTGCACAACCTGGCGATCTACGACGCGCTGCTGCGCAAGGGATCGGGCATCCGCCACGTGCTGGCGCGCCACGAGCAGGGCGCTGCCTTCATGGCCGACGGCTACGCGCGCGCGTCGGGCCGGCCCGGCGTGGTCGTCGCGACCACGGGGCCCGGCGCAACGAACGTGCTCACGCCGCTCGTCGAGTCGTACGCGGGCTCGCAGCCGGTGCTCACGCTGGTGTCCGACATCCCCGCCGCGCTGATCGGGCGCGACACGGGCGCGCTGCACGAGGTGGTCAACCAGATCGACTGCTTCCGGCCCATGAGCCGGTGGGCCGAGACGATCCGGGAGGCGAGCGGCTTCGCGCCGGCCGTCCAGCGCGCGTTCGAGCTGTTCCGCTCGGCGCGGCCCGGGCCCGTGTCGCTGTCGCTGCCGACCGACGAGCTCATGACGCGCGCGCGGTCGCGGATCAATGACCCCGTGGGCCGACCGCCCGCCTGCGATCGCGCGCTGATCGCCGACGCGGCCCAGCGGCTGGCGCGCGCCCGCCGGCCGCTCCTCGTGGCCGGCGGCGGCGTCGTGAGCGCGGGCGCCGAGAGCGAGCTGCGCGCGCTGGCCCGGCGTCTCGGCGCACCGGTCATCAGCACGGTCATGGGCCGGGGCGTCATGCCGGAGACCGATCCGCTCTGGGCCGGAGTGCTCTCGAACAAGTACGCGAGCCAGCCGCTGCTGAAGACGGCCGACGTCGTGCTGGCGGTGGGCTGCCGCTTCGCTCACCGCTCGACGCAGGGCCTGCTCCTCAACCTGTCGTTCCGCCCGGACCAGGCACTGCTCCACCTCGACATCGATCCCGCGGTGATCGGCAAGCTCTTCCCGGCGACGCTCGGCATCGTCGGCGACGCGCGCGACGGGCTGGGCGCGCTGGCCGCCGCCCTGGGGCCCGGCGCGCCGGCGGCCGAGTGGACGGCGGAGCAGATCGCCGAGCGCCGCGCGGCGCGGAGCCCGCGGTGGGAGCCGGCGACGGCGCGACTCATCGAGACGCTGCGGACGGCGCTGCCCGCCGACGCGATCGTCGTCAACGACCAGACCGGTCTCAACTACTGGATGGAGTGGCACTTCCCTGTGCTGGCGCCGCGCACGTTCCTCTACCCGGTGGGATCGGCCACGCTGGGCTACGCCGTGCCGGCCGCGATCGGCGCGAAGATCGCCCAACCGGAGCGCGCCGTCGTCGCAGTGGTCGGCGACGGCGGCTTCATGTTCTCCGTCAACGAGCTGGCGACGGCCGTGAAGTACCGGCTCGGCATCGTCTTCGTCGTCCTGAACGACGAGCGGTTCGGCGCCATCAAGTACCTGCAGGAAGCGATGTTCGCGGGGCGCTGGGGCGAGACCGATCTCGCCAACCCCGACTTCGTCGCGCTCGGCCACGCCTTCGGCGCGGCATCCGAACGCGTGCTGGACGTGAATGCCCTCGGCCCCGCGATCCGGACGGCCCTGACCCGCCCAGGTCCCACGCTGCTCGAGCTCCAGGTCGGCGTCCTTCCCCCCTGGGAGCTCTGACCGAGTCTCGCGGCGGGCGGGGATCTCTCGCTGCGGCCGCGCGGCCCGCTGCAGCCGCGCTGCCACCGACCTGTCATTTCCGCGGGTCCGCTGGCAAGTGGCTTGCTCGCCTCGCGCGGGCGATGGAGGTGACCTCATGCGAATGCTCGCTGTGCTCGTGGCAGTCGTCGGCGCGTCAATGGCCCTCGCAACCGAGTCGAGAGGACAGGGGCAGGCTCCGCAGCCGCACGGCCAGAGGCCGCCGCCGGGCGTACGGTCGCCAACGCCCGGCCGGGAGAACGAGAAGGTCATCCACGGCCAGGTCAAGACCATCGATCCATCTCTCGCGGCGATCACGCTGACGGATGGAACCAGGCTCGTGGCGCCGCCCGGGAAACTCATCAGCCCGGGTCTCGTCACCGAGGGTGCGACCGTGATCGCGAGCTACCGAGAGGAGGCCGGGGCGAAGATCCTGACGGAGCTCGCGGTGCCGACCCCGCCATCGGCATCGCCATCGAGCGAGCCAAGGTCCCCGGGCGCGGCTCCGTCGACTGCGCCTCCCAGAGACCGGCCGAAGCGATGAGACTCGCGCGCACCAAGGATTCGTCTACCGAGTCGCGCCACGGTTCGCACGTCCTCAGCCGTGCCGCGCAGGACGCTCGTCGAGCTCGCGGATGAGTCGGTTGTCGAGCAGATGCCGGAGGAGGTGGCGATACTCGGGCGGCACCGCGACGGCTGTGGCGCGGAGGAGCTCGCCCGTCCCGGGATCCCGATCCGGATAAAGAGCGAGCGTGACTCCCCGAGTGAACAGCCGGCCCAGCGCTTCGAAGACGCCGCCCCGGACATTCTCGAAGGGCTTCTCGCGGAACAGCGCGGCGAACGTCCGGGTACCCGCCACGAACACGACGCTCGGCGTCGCGTACCGCCGCAGGTAGTCGGCGACGCGGTACAGCTCGCCGAGGTCGGTGACGATCGTGGGCAGGCCCGCCGCCGCCAGCGCATCGAGACGCCCGAGCAGGTCGGCGCGCGTGCCGTCCGAGGCCGGCGGGTCCGCGGTCGAGATCTCCGCGAGCGACACCGCGACCTCGCCATCCGGCGCCGCCCGGAGCTGTTCCGCCGCGGCGGCCAGCATGTCCACGTCTTCCCGCCGCACGGGCTTGAAGGCCTCCCGCAGCACGAAGACAGGCTTCTTGTAGAGTCCCCGGCTCGGCTCGACGGGCTGCCCGTCGGACGCGAACATCACCAGCCGACCGAGCTTCTCCAGCACCAGGTCGAGGTTGAGGCGGCGGACATCCGACCGCTGGAAGACTGGACCCGACACGTCCACGAAGTCCACCTCGACCCGATGCCGCGACAGCTGCTCCCCCAGGCCCGTCACGAGGGTGTCGGGATCATCGCGCCGCGACCAGGCAGCGTAGATCAGATTGACGCCGAGCAGCCCCAGGGCTTCCTGCTGGCCGGTCCTCTCCGGGTCGAGCAGGCGCGCGTGGAGGATGATCTGGCTGGCCTCGCTGCCGGGCTGGTGCTGGAACTTGACCCCGAGCCATCCCACTCCGTCCTCGCGCCGGCTATAGCTCCGCGTGGCCGCGGTGTCCGCGAAGACGAAGAACGAGGTCGCGTCGCCCCGCGCCGGCCCGAGCGACTCCAGCAGCGACGTATACTCGCGGTCGAGCATCTGCTCCAGTCGCTCGCGGCTCACGTAGCGGTGGCTCTTGCCGTAGATGGCATCGCTCACCGTCATGTCGTAGGCGCTGATCGTCTTGGCGACGGTTCCGGCGGCCCCGCCGACGGCGAAGAACCATCGCCCGACCTCCTGGCCGGCGCCGATCTCCGCGATGGTGCCGTACCAGGTCCGGTCGAGGTTGAGCTGGAGCGCCTTCTGGCCGGCGGAGAGCGGCTCCCTTGGCATGGGTCAGCCGGCCGGGGTCGGGTGCGGCTCATCGTGCCGCCCGCCGCCGAGAGCGCGACTGGTATGTTCAGCCGCCGGGGCCAGCACCCCGCGCACGCTCCGTCTCATCATCGCGGCTCCTCCCGGATGCGCTGCGAGAACGCCGGGTCCCGCTCGGCGGCGTGCGCGCGCTCGTTCACCCAGGCCCGCCGCTCGAGCTCGGCGAACGACCGGGTCCGGTCCAGACGCCCGAGCTCGTACACGTACTGGGGCACGAACCCAGGGAGCAGGACCTTCCACGACCACGGCGGCGAGTTCGGATTCACGCGGGAGTGCAGGAGAACGCCCGTCGTGCAGTTGGTGGTGAGCGTGTTGTAGAACCGGGGCCGATCGTGCATCTCGTTCATCGTGTCCACGTAATCCAGGAAGACCCGGCGAATGTTCTCGGTCGGGGCCTGCAGCCGGTAGACGTACACGTCCTCCTGCGGCTGCCGGTACGTCGTCCGCAGCCGGATCACGTCCCGTTCGTCGGCGACGACGTAGACGAGCCCGTATTGCTTGAAGAAGCCCGCCACCGTGGAATAGCTCTGGCCACGCGCCTTGCGGGTCTCGATGGACACGGCGACGTAGTCGCGCCCCCCGAACCCGAAGCTCACCATGATGTGGGCGATGGCCTTGCCGGCCCAGTAGACCGCGATGAGGTCTGCCGAGTCGAGCGCGCGAAGGTCGTAGGTGCGATCCTCCCAGCGGGGGGTGAAGTCCGTCTCGCTGCGATAGTCGAAGTTCCGGACGCCGTGGATGGTGATCAGATCCCCGTTCCGGCTCGCCCACGGGGCGACAGCGACCTCGGGCTGCCAGTCGTGGTCGTTCGACGCCGGCACTTGCAGCCACCACACGACCACGACGAGGAAGGCGACCAGGAAGCCCAGCAACGTGCGACGACGGCGTGGCAGGAGGAGGAACGCGAGCGCCGTGACGACCAGGAAGCCGATCGCCAGGACCGCCCCTGTGCGCGTGCCGCCCGAGCGGTAATAGTAGAGCGCTCCGGCACACCAGGCCGCCATGCCGGCGACGACGAGCGCGACGGCCAGCACGCCGGCGACGCGCAACACCAGCCGCAGCAGCGCGCCAAGCCTGGACGGCGACTCGGCGTGGATCAGCTCCCCTTCAGCCACGTCTGAGTCCGGTAGAAGAGGCCGAGGTAGCCACGGACCTTCAGCTTGCCGTCCTCGAGCCAGACCTCGGACTTGTAGACCTTGCCGTCGTCGGGATCCATGATGGTCCCGTCCTTGTAGCGATCGCCGCTGGCGCTGAGATCCCGCAGGATGACCAGCCCGACGATGGGCTTGTCCTTGTCCGGCCCCGGACACTTCGTGCAGGTCTTCGGCTTGCCCTGCGCATCGTTCGGCTCGGTCAGGCCCGTGATCTTGCCGAAGAGCTTGCCGCCCTGGCCATAGAGCTGCACCTCGGACACCACCTTGCCGCTCTTCTCGTCCACCGTCTTCCAGGTGCCCAGCACCGAGTCCGCCGCCGCCACCGGACCGGCGGCGAACATCGCGCTCGCCAGGATCAGACCAACGAGTCTCTTCATCGTCCGCTCCTCGGAAAAGGGTCTCGATGCTGCGGCACCTTGCGCCATAGCGGAGGGAACAGACATGGGACCTTGGGCCTAGGAACCCGGGGCTCGTTCAGCGAGCCTCGAGCCCGCCGGGCTTCAGACCTGCGTGCAGCCGCAGGATACGACGCACCTCCTCGATGGTCTCGGGACGTCCCTGGGTGGAATGATCCGAGCGCACGATCAGCTCGGACTCGACCCCATCGATATGGGCACTCGAGTACTTCACCACGCCGTCGTCACCTTCCTCGACCGGGTCGGCCCCCTCGATGACCGCGACGATGGAGTGGGCCGTGATGGACGGTGCGACGGGAATCTCCTGCAGGGCCCGGATGAAGTGATTCCGCGGGGACATGTTGTCGACGGCCGAGGGAACGAAATCGCTGGCGCTCCGAAGCGCGTCGCGGTTCCGGGCGAGATCCGCCGCGAGTCCGGTGAGCGCGAACGGCAGGGTCAGGAGCCGCCGGACGAGGTTGGCGACGATATTCCGCCCCGCGACGAAGCTGCCACGATGCGGCGTGCAGACGAACACCACCCGAGCGACTTCGGGCACGGGCGTGACGAAGAGTCCGCGCCGCAACAGCTCGCGCGTCTGATCGGAGAGCCGCAGCTGATCGATCGGTCTGCGGCTGGCCGCATTCCAGAGCCGATCGCCGCTGTCGATGCTCTGCATCTTGACCAGCAGGCCCCCCTGGCTGTGCCCGATCAGCACCATCCGGCGCAGGGCGGGGTCCTTCCCGTCGGGATCGAGCCGCGCGACCGCCGCGCTCAGAGCGTCCCGCAGGCGCAGCGAGGACAGCGCGATGGGATTGCCGGAGTCGTACTGGAAGAACCAGAACTGGAACCGGCTGCGGATCTCCGGGTCGGCCAGGAGTCGGTTGTACATCTCGGCCCAGCGGACGATGCTCGACGCCGTGCCGTGCACGAACACGGCGGGGATGAGCCCCGCCCGGTATGGCGTGCTGGAAACCAGCGGTGACCGATCCTTCAACAGTCCGCTGAGTCGCCCCAGGAATCCGAACATCTCGACCGTCATGATCGGCGCGCCCGTGAATGTGAGGGCCAGTGCGGCAGTTGGTTCGATCTCCAGCGGCACGGTCTCGCCGCCGATCGCCACCGATTCCGCGTCCCAGGCCAGGTGAAGCTCCAGCGTGCCCGCCAGCGGCTCGCCTCGCACGAGGGCGCGCCGGGTGTCGGCCATGCGGAGCAGAGCGGTCACCGGCACCTGGAGCCGTGGCGCCACCAGGTCTCGACCGGGTTTCGAGCGATCGATCGGCCGGGTCGAGGCGGCGAGCGGCGCCCCGAGGCCCGGCCAGCGATAGCGCATCGCCATTCCGTGCACCTCGAGCTCCGCGATCGGGATGAACCGATACAGCTCGCGGTCGCCGGCGCGCAGGGTGGCGGGATCGAAGGTCACCTCCATCGGCCCGAAGGGCAGCTGGAACGTGCCGCTCCGCGGAACCACCTCCGACCCGTCCTCCGATGCGAAGGCCGCCTTCACCGCCCAGTTGTAGATGTCCGCCGCGAGCCGACCACGGGGGTCGAAGCGACCGGCGGTCACCCCATACCCTTCGGGAAAGAGGAACGCATAGGCATAGACAGCTGCCGCGAGCCGATACCCCTGACTCGCGGTGGCCTCTCCGTGCAGGTAGGACAGCTCCGCGAGGGCGAAGAGGAGGCGGTTCGGCCCCCCGGGTGCCACCTTCATCGCCTTGTGCAGCTCGGCAATGACGGCGTCGGGACGCTCGGCGAATTCGCCGAACAGGCCATACTCGAAGAGCACGTTGCGCGTCGGCCAGCTCGGCTCGCCCGTGGTGGTCGCGCTCCGGGCAAGCTCGCGAAGGACGGTCGTGGGATCGGCCCGGGTCGTTCCCACCGGTCCGGCGCACGCCGCCAGAGCCAGGCACAGCACGCCGAGAACCGCCAGCCGGCTCCGTCGAGACATCATCTCCTCTCCGCGCGACGGCAGAGCGGCCGCGTCAATTGGACGGGAAGGCGCCCTCATGAGCGTCTCGTTCCCCGACCGCGCACACGGTCGGTCCTCGCAGATGCAGGCCGCCGAGTACGCCTGCGACATGAGAAGAAGCGGCCGGTCAGCGCGTCAGTTGCGTTGCAGCCTCACGCCCGAGCCACCGACCACACCCGTGATGGTGTCGCCCGACACGTTGAGCTGACCCGTGCTGCCGTAGCCGCTGTCCAGCCTGAACACGATTGCGTTGCCGTTGACGGTACCCGTGAGTGGTCCGGTGAGGTCAGTGCGTCCGCTCACGTCGATGGAGCCGGTCACGTTCGAGCCGGTCTGCCGAAGCACCAGCGCGACCGTGGCGCCGCCGGCCCCGATGGTGCCGCCTCGCCACGAGCCGGCGACGTTCGCGGGCGGCCCGCTCGCGGTCGCCGCCCGACTACTCGTCCCGGCGCACCCGGCGAGGCATGCGACGAGACCCGTGATGACGAGCAACGAACAGGTCCTCATGTGTCCTAACTCCCTCGTCTCATCGAGACGACGTCGAATCAGTCGGAATGCCGCGGTGGCCGTTCCGATCCAGGAGACGGGTCAGGGGGTGTGACCGGTCAATTCGAGGACCTCGCCCCCCCGCAGGATGGTGGCCTTGAAGACGGCGCCCGACGGCAGGCGGCTCAGGGCCTCCCGGATCCTGGCGAGGTTGGCCGCGGAGGCCGGCAGCCCCCCGACCGACAGAATGATGTCCCCTCCGAGCGGCACCGACTGGCCTCCGATGTTCACGAGCATGGTGGCGCCCCGCAGACCGATGCGGTCCGCCGGCGAATCCTTCGCCACCGTCTTGACGATGAATCCGGTCTGGCGGCCGGGAAGGTTGAGGAGGTCGGCCAGCTCATCGCTGAGCTGGAGCCCCTCGAGTCCGGACCAGAACGACTTCTTCTCGAGCAGGAGCTGCTTGGCCGTGTTCAGCGTGACCACGAACCCCAGGCCCTCGCTACCACCACTCTTGGAAATGTTGTGGCTCACGATCCCGATGACCTCGCCCCTCAGGTTGAACATCGGGCCGCCCGAGTTTCCGGTGTTGATGACCGCATCGGTCTGGAAGAACTCGGCGAGCGGCATCGTGGGATAGACGGTGTTGGGCGGCCATCGCGCGCTGATGTGGCCCACGCTGAGCGAGTAGCTCAGCCCGTAGGGCGCACCGACGACGATCACCGGATCGCCGACGCGCACGGTGCTGGTATCGGCCATGGGCGCCGCCGAGGCTCCCGGCGGCACCCGGTCGAGCTGCAGGAGCGACAGATCCGCGGCCGGCTCGGAGGCCATGATGCGAGCGGTCACGGTCTCGCCGCCGACGAACTCCACCGAGACCTCGTCCAGGGCGTGCACGACGTGCGCTGCGGTCATCACCTTGCCGTCCGCGGACACCAGGACCCCGGAGCCCGTCTCGGTGAAGCGCGTCTGGCCGCTGGTCGTCACCTCGCGTCCGCGAGCCCGAACCACCACCACTGAGGGAGTCACCTTCTCGAACACCTGACGTACCGTCTG
>Ga0075429_100005202_pt1 | contig 11190 bp, 9 predicted proteins | sample RhiMetdeltSRZDD3_FD_75295 | JGI IMG/M metagenome (GOLD analysis project Ga0075429, IMG submission 75295) | Populus rhizosphere microbial communities from Tennessee, USA - Rhizosphere MetaG P. deltoides SRZDD3 | ecosystem: Host-associated > Plants > Roots > Rhizosphere > Soil | place: USA...
TGGCGTCACGCGTCGCGAGGCGACATTCCGCCGTCGACGTTCCTGCCAGTCGCCGATGAGATGGGGCTGTCGCCCGCCCTCGGTCGGTGGGTGCTCGAACAGGCGTGTACACAAGTCAAGAGCTGGCAGAACCAGGTACCCAGTGCGCGAGCGCTGACGCTCACGGTCAACGTATCGCGCGCGCAACTGCGCCAGCCGTCGCTCATCGCCGACGTGGCGAACGCGCTCGAGACCTCCGGGCTCGACCCCCGTCGTCTGGTGTTGGAGGTGTCCGACGCCGTACTCCTCGACGACGCCGGGACTGCGCTCGCGCGGCTCCAGTCCCTCAAGTCGCTCGGCGTCCGGATTGCGATCGATGACTTCGGGGCTCGTCAGGCGGCGCTGCACCAGCTCCCACGGATTCCGGTCGACATCCTGAAAATCGACAAGGCGTTCGTCGACCGGGTCGGGAGAAGCGGTGGCGGAGTGAGCATCGCGCACGTCGTGCTCGCGCTCGGCAAGTCGATGCGACTGCGGACGGTTGCCGAGGGAATCGAGGCCGAGGAGCAGGTAACGGAGCTGCTGCGCCTCAAGTGCGAGTTCGGGCAGGGGATGCTGTTTTCACGGCCGCTGTCACCGGCGGGCGTGGGCGCGCTCCTGCGCTCGAGCTACTGTTAGGCAGGCGCGCGGCGGATCATCGGTTCATTCGGCCGTCTGCATCCAGAACTGCCGGAGGAGGTTTCCGGCCACGACCCTGCGGTATTCGGCCGTCGATCGCACGTCGTCGATCGGCTGGATCTCGGCCTCGAGCGCCGTGACGGCGGCATCGATCCCCTGCCCGGTCGCCAACGCCTGCTCCGCCTTGCGGGCCCGAACGACAACCGGGCCCACGGAGCCTAACGCGACGCGCGGTGAATCGGCTCGAACCGCGGCAATCACCACCTTCGAGATCGCCTGTGCTGCGCGCGTCCCGACCTTCCGGAACCACTGCTGTCCGCTGACAGCCGGCACTTCCACGGCGACGATGAGCTCGTCCGGCTGAAGCACGCTCGTCCGATAGCCGGAATAGAAATCCACGAACGGGATGCGGCGCTCGGTGCTCGCGCTCCGAGCCACGACGGTCGCTTCCGCGGCGGCGAACACGGGAAGCGTGTCCCCTGCCGGCGAGCCGTTGGCGATGTTTCCGCCAATCGTACCGCGGTTCTGAATCTGGATGCCGCCCACCAGGCGTGCTGCGTCCACGAGCATGGGGAGCCGTTGCTTCACGAGACGCGAGCGCGTTAGGCCCGTGTACGTGACGAGCGCCCCGAGCGACAGCACCTCGCCGTGCATCTCGATCCGTCGCAGCGGCTCCAGCGGCCACAGGTCGATAAACCGGGTGCCAGTGAGCGTGCCGAAGTTCAGCGCGACGTAAAGGTCCGTCGCGCCCGCGAGCGGCACGAGCGGTCCGTCATCCCGCAGCATGGTGAGCGCTTCGCGGACCGAACGCGGCCGGCGCAATTCGAGCGTCGACACCGCCGACCTCACGTCGTGACCTCCACGCTCAACGGCGTCTTTCGGCTCGCACGTTTCGCCGCGCTGATCGCGCGGAAGATCGCCTCGTAACCCGTGCACCGGCAGAGATTCCCGGCCAACGCTTCCTGCATCTGCCTCCGGGTCGGGTCCGGGCCGAGTGACATTGCAGCCATGATCATGCCGGGCGTACAGATGCCGCACTGGGCGCCGACGTGATCCATGAACGCACGCTGAAGCGCCTGCGCGTCGGCACCCTCTATGGTGCGGACGTCACGCCCTTCCACCTGGGCGAACGGAACGAGGCACGAGACGACGCCTTGCCCGTCCACGAGCACCGTGCACGCCCCGCATTCGCCTTCTCCGCACCCTTCCTTGGTTCCCGTGAGCGCGCAGTCTTCGCGGAGCACGTCGAGCAATCGGCGCATGGGGTGCGCGTCCACGTCGACCGCGCGGCCGTTGAGCGTGAATTGCATGCCTAACGTCCTGCCGCGGTGATCGATTCGCGGTCCCGTGCGGAATGCAAGCCGCGACGACCTAACGAATCGCGAAGGAGCACCTCGGGAAGAGCGGGAACCTCGCGAACGTCGATCCCGAGACTTCGAATCGCGTTCACGATCGCGGGCGCCGGCCCGTCCATCGGAAGCTCGCCCAGCCCTTTCGCGCCGAACGGGCCACCCGGATACGGGTTCTCCACCAGCTCGACGTCGATCGGCGGCGTGTCGAGCGTGGTCGGGATCACGTAGTTCGTGAGCTGTCCGTTCGCCATCGCCCCATCGCGCATGACGACGTGCTCGAGAAGTGCGTACCCGACGGCCTGCGCCGATCCTCCCTCGATCTGTCCGATCGCCAGTGCGGGATGAATGGCCTTGCCGACGTCAACGACGGCCGTGAGCCTGACCGGTCGCACCTCGAACGTGACGGGGTCGAGCTCCACCTCGGCAACGTTGCACCCCCACCCGAACGTCGCGTACGCGTCGCCGCGGTACGTCTCGTCATCCCACCGAATCCAGTCGGGTTGCTCGTACTCGGCCTCCACTCGGAGGGCGCCGTGCGCGCGGAAGTATTCTGCCGGCGACGCGTCGCCGATCCGCCGACGCATCTCCGTCGCCGCACGCTGTAGGATCCCGCCGACCACCATGCATGTCCGCGACGCAACCGTCGGCCCACTGTCGGGCACCCGCGACGTGTCCGGTTGTGCGACCTCGACCGACTCGTATGGCACCCCGAGTGCATCGGCGACGATCTGCGCGTGCATTGTGCGCGTCCCCTGCCCGATCTCGGTGCTCGACGTGAGGACCCGCACGCCTCGCTCCGTCACTTCGATTGCCGCACGGGAGGCGAGGCGCAGCTCGCCGCTCCCAGTGAATCCCGAGCCGTGATAGAAGAGCGAAACGCCTACGCCATGCTGAGCGTCGCGGGCCCTGGCGCGCTTCTCCGCGTACCCGGACTTCGCCACAGCGCGCTGCAGCGTCTCGAGCGCGCTGCAGTCACTGCCGAGGGTCTGGCCGGTCGCGGTCGTGTCACCGGGGCGCAGCGCGTTGATCTCCCGCAGCTGCACCGGGTCGAGTCCTAACGCCTCCGCGACGCGGTCCATGTGGACCTCCATCGCGAATTGCGTTTGCGGCGCCCCGAACCCGCGGAACGCGCCGTTAGGCGGCGTGTTGGTCATCGCGACGCGTCCGACGATTCGGGTATGATCGCAGCGGTATGGGCCGGCGGCATGAATCGCCCCCCGGGAAAGCACGACCGGACTCAGGGTCACGTAGGCGCCGCCATCCATGAGCACGTCGATGTCCATGGTGACAATCCGGCCATCCCGACTGACGCCGGTGCGATGGCGCACGACCGACGGATGTCGCTTCGTCGTCGCCACCATGTCCTCGGCGCGGTCGTAGATGATCTTGACCGGGCGACCGGACTTGAGCGCCAGCAACGCGGCGTGTGCGGCAATGACCGATGGAAACTCCTCCTTGCCGCCGAACCCGCCTCCCGTTTCGGTCTGGACGACCCGAACGTGCGTCACGGCGTCGCCTAACAAGGCGACGAGCGCCTTGTGAACGTAGAACGGGCATTGGATCGAGCCGTATACCGCCAGGCCGCCTTCCTCCTGGACCGCGACAACGCCGTTAGGCTCGATGTAGACGTGCTCCTGCGCCCCCGTTCGGTAGGTTCCCTCGATCACGACGTCGGCCGACGCCAGGTTGGCGTCCACGTCGCCCTTCTCGATGTGGATCTGCTTGAACACGACGGTGGACGCCGCGGGCTCGAGGACGGGAACGTCGCGCTCGTACTCGAGGGCCACGTCGGCCCCGAGCAGCCGTTCACGGTCGGCGTGAGCCAGCAGGAGGATCGGCTCGGCGACGTGCCTGACCTCTCTCTCCACGAGGCACGGCTGGTCTTCGTCGATCAGCGCGATGACGTTCTTGCCGGGAATGTCGCGGAAATCGACGACCGTGAAGCCCTCGGGGTCGAAGTTCCGCCGGATCGCGCGCACGCGGCCTCTCGGAATCGTCGATCGGATCGTGCGCCCATGCAACATGCCAGGAAACACGAGGTCGTCGGCGTAGACGGCCTTGCCCGTCGCCTTCCCTATGCCGTCCTTCCGCGCGACGCTACGCCCTACCGCGCGCTCAGTGAGGTTCGCCATCCGGCGAAGGATGCCGCGGCCGGTCGCCGGCGATCAAGGTCATCGGGAATGACGGGAACCCGCCTATTCCCGACTTACAGGTCGCTGATCGGCCCCGTAGCTGGCGGCGGCGGTGGTGGCGGTGGCGGCGCATCGGGCCTCGACCCATTCCAACCCAGCAGCCACCGAAGGAGCCACACGACGAGAATGATCGGAAGGACGATCTTGAGCGCCATCAGCCCGAACGACAGGACCGCCGAGAGGATCGCCAGTAGCGCTCCGCCAATCAAGAACACCAGAATGAAAGGCATTCCGAAGAGCGCCAACATGAGGAGGATCGGCAGGGCCAGCACCGCGAGCACCATGAGCAGCGGCAGCCCGACCATCTTCAACAGGAAGGCAATGGGGACCAGAATCCCGAGCGAGCCCAGGCTCTTGAGCAACCATTTGAGGAGCGCCCATTTGAGCAACAGGCTCTTGATCAAAGTCCACATCGGCATACCTCGGGTCGGGATGGTGAATGTGTCACCCTACGGCGTGGCCCTCGGCGGCGGTTTCATCAGATCGCGCCGGCGGATACCGTGACCGAGTCGCGGTCGGCACACCACGATCCGGGTACGCAATCGGCGTCCGAACGTGCCGCGGCGGTGACGGACGCACCCGCCAGACATATATCCCTGCGAAACGGTCACCGCATTCGTATCGGGACCGCGGGCTGGACCGATCGGACTCTGCTCCCGGCAGGCCTCTTCTACCCCGGCGGTGTCGAGACAGCCGAGGATCGGCTGAGGTACTACGCGAGTCAGTTCCCGCTCGTGGAGATCGACTCGTCGTATTACGGACTGCCGGTGCGGCGCAACTCGGAACTGTGGGCCGCGCGCACACCCGACGGCTTCAGGTTCGACATCAAGGCCTACGCCCTCATGACTGGTCACCCGACCGAGGTGGCGCGACTACCCCGCGCGTTGCGCGAGGCGCTGCCGGCGTCGGTCGCGGCGCAGAGACGCGTGTATCCGCGCGACCTGCCACCCGAGATCTACGACGAAGTGTGGTCCATTTTCCGAGACGCCATTCAACCGCTCGTCGATGCGGGAAGGCTCGGATCGGTGCTCCTGCAGTACCCACAGTGGTTCATGCCGGGGAACGCCGCGCGTAATGCGCTGCTCGAGGCTCGCGATCGTCTCGGTGACATCTCCTGCACTATCGAGTTTCGAAACCGAGGCTGGTTCGAATCCCGCAGCCGGGACCGCACTCTCGGGTTTCTCTCCGATCACGCGCTGCCCTACGTGATCGTCGATGAGCCGCAAGGACTGCCTAACAGCGTCCCGCCGATCGCCGCGGTCACTGCTCCCGCACTCGCGATCGTGCGGTTCCATGGCCGCCGCGACGACGTGTGGAACCGGCGCGGCGTCAGCGTCGCGGACAAGTATCGGTATCTCTACGACAGAGATGAGCTGGCGAGCTGGGTTCCTCGCGTCCTTGACGTCGCGGAGAAGGCCGAGGAGACGCACATCGTCTTCAATAACTGCTACGCGAACTACGGCACCACGAACGCGCGGGAGATGAGTGCAATGCTGGCCGCCGCCGTGTACGACTGAGCCGCACTCGCCGGCGCGTCGTGCCCTTCCATCGACTCGGGTCGTCAATTGCCGTGGCCCGCATGAAGGACCGACGCACTCGCGGGCCGCCCGTTGTCCTCGAGGCAGGATCAATGAGCGAGCCTAGAAATCCGGCGCCTACGCCGCCCTCCAATACCGGACGCCGACGCCGGTTCACGGGAGCCCATCCATATCCAGCGCTGCCCAAGTCGCGCCTGCCACTCCTGCGTGGCGTTCTTTTGGTGATGTGGGCCGCTTTCCTGGCGCTCCTCGACGCGCTGCGTGGTATTCTTCCCGGCGGCCGACGCCCGAGGCGTGCGGCCGACAAGAAAGCCCAGAAGGAAACCCGGCCGGCACCGCGAGCGCCACGCATGCCCTCGCTGACACCGACGGCATGACGGCGTCGTACGAGAGCAGAAGCACCCGCAGATCCTGGGTGCCTAACGTGGTTCGTTCTGCGGTATCGACCGTCTCCGGTCATGCCGCCCGAAGCGTGTTCGCTCACCCGCCCCGCTGACCGCTGGTGTTACGGCCGATGCGTCGATCCATTTCGCTGCTCGTCCCGATGTACCTCAGCGCCGCCCTCATCGGCGCGAAGGGGACGACGCGTCTGACCACTCCGGTAGCCGCCGCGGCCGACATGACAACGGTCGCCCGGCCCGCGCGCGCCCGGTGGGAGCACCGTGCCGATCGCCCCGTGCACGTGTACATCCAGCCCGGCCGGTCGATTTCCGGATGGCGTCCGGAGCTGATCGACGCCGTCTGGTCGGGCTTCAGCCGGTGGTCCACGGATGGCGTGCCGGTGCGCTTCGCGCGCGTGACATCGCGCTCGGCTGCGGACGTCGTCGTCGAATGGGTCGCAGGGATGCCCGGAACGACTATCGGTAAGACTTGGCGCGAGGACGTGGGGTCGGAGATTACGACAGCCCGCATCACGCTGGCTCTGCACGACCACCGCGGTCGGGTGCTGACCGCCGAGATGCAGCGTGGGGCCGCTCTCCATGAGATCGGTCACCTGCTTGGGCTCGAGCACGTGAGCCATCGCGACTCGATCATGTACCCCCAGGTCTGGGTCACCGACATCTCCGCCGGTGATCGGAACGCGCTGCGAGACCTGTACGAGTCGGCGTCGCGTCATGCCGGTGACTGACCTCGCGGGGCGGTCGGTGATGACACCTAACTGTCACTAAGCAGGCCTCACCGGCAGGCTCGGCCTGGCGAGACCCCGCTCCTTATCACACCTTCAGGTGTAGAAAGCGAGAGCCCCGGCGAGATATTCAGTCGCCGGGGCTCTCAATGAGTTTGTAATGGGCCTGGGTAGAGTTGAACTACCGACCTCACGCTTATCAGGCGTGCGCTCTAACCACCTGAGCTACAGGCCCCGGAAGAGGCCGAAAGCTAGCTGCGCGTGGGAGTTAAGTCAACCGACGCAACGCCGGGAATCAAGTGAGCCCAACCATACAGGGAACAGAAATTGCCCGCTTGGTGGTTTTGAGCTTGCCGCGACCGACCGCGCTGCGGTCTACGCATATTTGTATGTCGGCCCCCGGTCCACACACGCCCGCGACGGGTTTTGCCGGTAGACCACCAACGTCTCGAGAGCCGGGTAATTCATGGATCGATTTGGAGGCAGCGTCGTGATCACAATCACCCTATTGTCGCTGCTCACGATATCCGTTGTCGCTGGGTGGGTCGTATCGCGCCGCAGAAAGCGCGCGGCTGCGCTGCGCAACCGCGAGGAGATTCCGCTGTTCACGATTCCGGTCTCCCAGCTCCCGGGATTGCCTCGCCCCAGCACCGCCCCCGCTGGCGTCAGGGCGACATCGACGTACGACTCTCCGCCAATGCCGGCGAGAGCCGGATCAGTGGATCGCGACGGTCGGCTCGTACCGCCGACCCCCGCGATCCGCACGCGAGATGGGGCGGTATCAACGCTGGCTCGACCACCCCGAAGCGACGTCCCGGTCTCGATCGACGACGAGATGGGTGAGGCCGTAGACGGCGCCTCGATACGGTTTTGGCGGCCCGCGGACGGCACGCTGCAATTCCTTCCCGGACGATTGGAGATCGCCGCTGGCCGCGATGCCGGCCAGGAGATCCGTTTCGTTCGGACCGGCGGCCCCGACGGGACCTGCATAACGTTTGGTCGCGCGGACGGTCCACCGTATCGACATGTCCAGCTCCGAGAGCCGACAGTGAGCAGGTCTCACGCGCGAATGGTGCTCGAGCAGACGGGTGGCGGGTCGCGTGATGCGACGGCACAACCAGCGCGGTGGCGCCTCGAGAATCTCTCGTCGACCAATCCGGTTGTGGTCAATGGCCGGTCACTCGATCCAAAGGGTGGTTCGATGGCGTCGGTCATGCTGTCGGAAGGCGATCGCATTGAGATGGGGGAAGTCGCCTTCGTCTTTCGCGAACGGTAGAGCTTTGAAGGCGATGGCTGTTCCGGGTCGATCGGATCGTGTTCCACTCAAGTTGATATTTCGAGCTGGCTGATGCTTGGCGATACCGAAACGAACATCGCGACAACCGATCTCGAGAGCGACTACGAGATTCTGGGCGAGCTTGGCCGTGGTGCGACCGCGGTCGTGTATCGCGCGCGCGACCGGGAGCTCGGGCGCGAGGTCGCGATCAAGGTCATCCGCCCGAAATACGCGGACGATGATGAGACCGTAGCACGGCTCGCTCGGGAAGCCCGGACGGTCGCGCAGCTGCAGCATCCCAACATCGTCACCCTGTATGCGGTGCGCCGAGTCCGCGACGGCAGCCTCGCGCTCGTTATGCAGCTCGTGCCGGGTCGCACGCTGCGCGAGATACTCAATAGTCGTGGTGCCTGTACGTTCGAGCGCGCGGATCGCGTTCTTCGCGACGTGGCCGCCGCGCTGGCGCACGCCCACCAGCGAGGGTTCGTCCACCGCGACGTCAAGCCCGAGAACATTTTCATCGATGAGTCGACCGGCCAGGCGCTCCTGTCCGACTTCGGTGTCGCTCGGTCGCTGGAGCCCGATTCCCAGTTGACGGCGACGGGGACCGCGATCGGGACCCCCTCGTACATGTCGCCGGAGCAGATCGACGGAACCGAGTTCGACGGCCGGAGCGATTTGTACAGCCTCGGTCTGGTCGGCTGGGAAATGCTCACCGGCCGGCGGCCGTGGGAAGGCGAGGGGCTGTACAGCGTCATCTACAAGCAGAAGCGCGAAGAGCTTCCACCGGTTGACGAGCTTCGGTCCGACACGCCCGACCGTCTCATCTACCTGATCGAAGGCGCGATTCGGAAGAATCCCGCCGAGCGATGGGCGAACGCGGCGGAGATGCTCGCGCAGGCGTCGACGATCGTTCCCGAGGGCGGGTGGGCGCGCTGGCATTCGGAGCGTCGCAAGAGACGGCGCTCCATGGTCTACAGCGCGGCCCGTGACCGCGGCGATTCGATCCTTTCCGCGGCGCTCGAGACGGTGCGATTCCGCCGCGGTGGGTCGAGTCCTGGATTCGTCGCGCCGGTGGCGCTCCCGGACATAATCGCGCGAGAGTCCATGTCGTACGATGCTGGTCGCGACGCCCTGTCGCGCCTTGCCTCCGACGCGGAGACCGAGGTTTCCGACGTGCCGCCGCGCCGCTCGATGCTGAGCGTCGTCGTCGTGATCGCAATCGTCGCTGCCGGAATCGCCGGGAGCATGCGCGTGATGCGTGGTCGCACCAGCCCGGCACGCGACGCCACGCCAGCGACGACGTTCGCCGACAATGGCGGTGTGGAGGTGCCCATCGCGCGACAGCCCGCGGCGCCTAACGCCCTGCCCACCGGCACGGCAGTACCGGACACAGCGACACCAAACGCGGCCCGCGACACCGCCGCGGCCCCCGGCGACAGCGTGTCGGCCGCGGCGAGTACTGCAGGCCAGTCGGCACGGACGGCGGCGCCAGCGCCCGCGGCCGCACCGCCACGCGAGAGCACGGTCGCGTCGTCGTCTCCTTCGTCGACCGGCCGAACGGCGCCGCGCGCCGCGGCCAGCTCGGGTGACGTCAGTCGGTCGGCTCAGAATCGGGTGCAGTTACCACCGGATCCCGTTCCATCAGTGCCTTCGCTTGCGCTTGCCAAGCCGGCCGCGCCATCGCCGAGCGCTGGCGACGTCGGGGGAGCCAGCCCGGCAGCCGCGGGCGGCGCCGCAGCCGTCTCGTTCCCCGCCGAACGTGGCATCGTTGCGGCGGGTGGGCGACACTCGTGCGCGCTCGAGCCGAACGGCTCCGCATTTTGCTGGGGCGCCAACGATCAGGGCCAACTCGGTGATGGGACGCGCGATGACCACGCCGACCCCGCGTCGGTCTCGGGTGACCTGAGTTTCTCCCAGCTCAGCGCGGGCGCAACGCACACCTGCGGGGTCTCGCGCGACGGCGACGCATACTGCTGGGGCAACAACGAACGCGGGCAGCTTGGCGACGCCACAACGCTGGAGCGTGACACGCCAGTCCGTGTCAGCACGGCGGGGCCGTTCAGGTCCGTGCACGCCGGCTTCAGTCACTCATGCGCCCTGGCGAAGAACGGAGCAGTCTTCTGCTGGGGCTCCAACTCGTACGGTCAGCTGGGGACCGGCGCCGGGCTAACGAGCGCGCGGCCGGCCGAGATCGTGGGTGGGCTGCGTTTCGGCGCGCTGGCTGTCGGTTGGAATCACACCTGCGCCATCACCGTAGGCGGCGACCTGTACTGCTGGGGGTCGAACAACGGTGGACAACTTGGCGACGGCACCCGGGACGACCGCCGCGCGCCAACCCACGTAGGGGCGGGTTCGCGCTTCATGTCGGTCGCGGCCGGGAATCAGCACACGTGCGCGGTGTCGACCGGCGGGGACGTGTACTGCTGGGGACGCAACAACTACGGCCAGCTCGCGACCGGGCAAGGTGATCGAGTCCAGCCCGCGCGCGTGTATATCGACGGCACTGTCACCACCGTGACAGCCGGTGCAGTACACAGCTGTGCAAAAACGACCTTCGGGCAGCTGTTCTGCTGGGGCCGAAACACGTTTGGACAGCTTGGCGACGGCACGACCATCGACCGGCTTGCGCCGGTCCGAGTTGTTGGGATCCCGACCGTCGCGGTCGTGCAAGCGACGGGCGCCCACACGTGTGCGGCCACCGCCGCTGGCGAGACGTATTGCTGGGGCTATAACGTGGAGGGCCAGCTGGGCGACGGATCGAGGAATCATCGATCGCGCCCGGCGCGAGTTACCGCTCCGCCCCGCTGATCCACCGCCATGCCGCATCTGTCGCCCCGATTCCAGCCTAACGTCGTGAGGATCGGCGCCGCGGCGTGCGGGGCGGTCGCTGCCATGGTGGTTTCGTGCCGCAGCGATTCATTCGACCCACATCGGGAACCGGTCGCCTCGGTCGTCGTGACGCCGAGTCGCCTGAGCGTTGGCGTTGGCGCATCAGTCCCCGTCGCGGTCGAAGTACGCAACGGCACCGGGACGCTCGTCACCGGCC
>Ga0075429_100005204_pt1 | contig 11186 bp, 8 predicted proteins | sample RhiMetdeltSRZDD3_FD_75295 | JGI IMG/M metagenome (GOLD analysis project Ga0075429, IMG submission 75295) | Populus rhizosphere microbial communities from Tennessee, USA - Rhizosphere MetaG P. deltoides SRZDD3 | ecosystem: Host-associated > Plants > Roots > Rhizosphere > Soil | place: USA...
GTCGGCGATGCCCACCCCGCCGGTGAAGCCGACCTGCCCGTCGACCACCAGCACCTTGCGGTGCGTGCGGTTGTTCATGCGCTGCAGGTTGGACCAGTGCGGCCGGTGGTAGCGCACGAGCTGCACGCCGGCGGCCTTCATCGCATCGAGGTAGCGCTCCTCCATCTTCGAGCTGCCCACCCAGTCGACCAGCACGTGCACCTTCACGCCGGCGCGCGCGCGCTCGGAGAGCGCGTCGGCGAACTCGCGCCCGATCGACTCCGACCAGTAGATGTAGGTCTCGAACGTGACGGTGCGCCGCGCCTGGCGGATCGCCGCCAGCATGGCGGCGAAGATGGCGTCGCCGTTGACCAGCGTCTGCACCCGGTTGCCGTCGACGATCGCCGGGCCCAGCAGCGCGCCCATGGCGCGGCGGAACTGCGGATCGTGCGTGCCGTACGCGCGCTCGACGGCCTGCTCGATCTTCTTCTCGCCGCTGGACACGTTGAGCACCAGCATGCCCGCGACGAGCGTGAGCACGGCGCTCGCGACCGCGACCGCGAGCCACCGCCGCTTCATCGGACGCACGCCTCGCGCAGCCGCCGGGCGGGGTTCACCGCGATTCGAGGTAGCGCTCGCCGAGGCGCGCCAGCGTGTCCTCGCGGCGGTGCAGCTCGCGCAGGCCATCCCGGTCGCCCGCGCAGAAGCGCTCGATGGCGGGCATGAGGCCCGGCTGCTTGCGGCGCCACACCTCGAACGACGCCTTCCGCCATTCGGCGAGCTGGTCGGGGGCCATCATGCCGGCGCCCGACGCGGCGTCGAGGCTGTCGCAGTACTCGAACAGGCCGTACAGCTCGCTCCACGTCGCGGGCAGGCGCTCGAAGCCGTAGCGGCCGGCGATCTCGCGCATGAGCGCGGCCGTGCGATCGGTGTACGGCACCGCCGCGGCGAAGTCGGTCACCGGGCCGTCGCCTTCGATCAGCCGCAGCACGTCCCGCAAGCCGCGCGTGCCGTCGGTCGACACCGGGGTCTCGCCCGTGTCCGCCCCGACCGGCCGGATGCTGAAGATCTTCGACATGGCGCGCATTCCCTCCATTGGCGCCGGACTATGCCACGCGCGCGGCGCCTCGCCGCCGGGGCGCCGCGGCGGCAGCGGCTCGCCGAGCGCGCGCCGCCACAGCCACGCGAGCGCCTGCCGCACGTCGGGCCGCGACCCCACCTGCTCGGGCGGCACGACCGGCACCGGCGGGCTGCTGTGGCGCGCCACCGCGAAGGTGAAGACGTAGTCCGGCTCCTGGCCCATGCGCAGGTCGCTGAGCAGCACGCGGCCGTCCTCCTCGTGCAGCTTCCAGAAGCCGTGGCTGAACGACGTGAGGCGGCGCACGCCGTCGATGCCCGCCACGTCGGCGAGCCGCGCGGCGCCGCTCGGGAAGCGGTCGAACGCGACGTGCGAGCCGGCGTCCAGCAGCGAGCGGAAGCCCTCGTGGTAGTGCGCGCCCTCCATCGCCACGATGCGCCAAAGCACCGAGTTGAAGGGCGTCGGCGTGACGAGCACCCGCTCGGCCGCGATGCCCTGCGCCGCGAGCGCAGCGCGCGCGACGCGCTCGACGTGCTGCTGCGCCAGCACGCCCCAGGCGAGGTACGCGGTGCCGAGCGCCAGCCCGGCCGCGTTGGCCGCGAGCGCGCGCGCGCCGCCGCGCGCGGCGAGCGCCCAGCCGGTGCCGGCCAGCAGGGGCAGCGTGAAGAGCGGGTCGATGATGAACACGCTGCCCACGCCGAACGGATGGTCGGAGAACGGCAGCGCGAGCCGCGTGCCGTACACCGTCATCGCGTCCAGCAGGGCATGCGTGACGAGCGCGAGCCACATCGCGAGCCACCAGCGCCGCCACGCGGCCGTCTCGCCGTGCAGCCGCGCGACCAGCGCCGCGAACGGCAGCGAGAACAGCGTCTGCCAGAACACGGCGTGCGACTCGGCTCGGTGCAACACCATGTTTCGAATTGGATCGCCATGATCGACGAGCACGTCGAGGTCCGGCAGCGTGCCGGCCACGGCGCCCCACAGCGCCGACTTCCACACGGCCGTGCGGCGCCCCATGACGGCCACGCTCACGGCCGCGCCGAGGGCGATCTGGGAAACGGAATCCATGGGGGGCGCGCGGGGTCCGGGAAGCGCAGTGTCGCTGCATCCCGTAACCCCTGCGCACGCTCGGGCACGCCGCGTCCCCGAAAGAATCGCCGCCGCGTCCCCGAAGAATCGCCGCCTTGCGCCCGGCGCCACGGAGAAGTCGTCCATGGACCTGAAGACCGCGGTCAAGCGCCTGCTGCGCCCCTTCCACCTCGTGCTGCCGGCCACCGTGTACGGCGCGCGCTTCAAGGTGCCGCTGATGCGCGGCGTCGGCGGCAGCCACCGGCAGGGCTCCGAGCCGTGGATGCTCGATGCGCTGCAGCGGCTGTTCGCGCTCGCCGGCACCCCCGGCATGGTGGATGTCGGCGTCAACATCGGACAGACGCTGCTCAAGGCCAAGAGCATCGACCGGCGCTGCCGCTACGTCGGCTTCGAGCCGAACCCGTTCTGCGTGCAGTTCGTGAACGAGCTGATCGCGCTGAACCGCTTCGAGCACTGCGACGTGCTGCCCGTCGCGCTGTCGAGCGGCCCGGGGCTGATCGGCTTCGTGGCCGAGAGCGAAGCCGACAGCGCGGCGTCGATGGTGCAGGACCTGCGCCCCGGCAAGAAGCCCATCCGCCGGCAGTACGTCGCCACGCTCGCGTTCGACGACATCGCCGCGCAGCTCGGCGCCGATCGCCTGGGCATCGTGAAGATCGACGTCGAGGGCGCCGAGCTCGAGGTGCTGTCGGGCATGCAGCGGCACCTGCGCGCGTGCCGCCCGCTCGTCGCCTGCGAGGTGCTGCACGCGCACACCGCCGCGCAGATCGGCCTCATGCGCGAGCGCAACGCCCGGCTGATGGCGCTGCTGGACGGCGAGCGCTATGCCGCGTTGCGCATCCAGAAGGACGGCGAGCAGCGCCGCGTCGCCGGCCTGGCGCCGGTGAGCGCGTTTCCCGACGCGGTGTACGACCACCGCACCAGCCCGGCGGTCTGCGACTACCTGTTCGTGCCGCGCGAGCAGGTGCGCGAGGCGGTGGCGGTGTTCCGCGCGGACGCCGCGTCGTTCGCGCCGGCCGCGATGGTGGGGCGGCCGACGGTGGCGTGACGCTCCGCGCGGCGGACCGGTCGTCCTGTCCTACGCCAGCAGGTCGCGCAGCCGCCGCATCGCCTCGCGCAGGTCGAGCGGCTTCGTCCAGTACGCCGCCAGCCCGAAGTCCGTCGCCGCCCGGACCTGCTCCGCGAAGGCGTCCGCCGACACCGCGATGAACCCCATGCGCGGCTGCACGCCGCGCTCGCGCAGCGCGCGCACCACCTCCAGGCCCGTCATGTCGCCGAGGTTCATGTCGACCAGCACGAGATCGCACGGCGTCACGCTCGCCACGTCGATGGCCGCCTGGCCCGAGCTCGCCACGAGCAGGCGCCACGCCGGCTCCTCCTCGAACAGCTGCTCCATCAGCATGGCGTTGACGGTGTTGTCCTCGACGTAGAGCACGGTGCGCCGGCCGCGCTGCTCCGGGGGCGGCGCCCCGGCGTTCGACGCGGGCGCGCGCGGCAGCGCGATGCGCACCGAGGTCCCGGCGCCCGCCACGGAGCTCACCTCCAGCGTTCCGTGCATCCGCTCGACCAGCGACTTGCCGATCACGAGCCCGAGGCCCGAGCCGGGCACCGTCCCGGACTCGGCGCCGAGGCGGTTGAACGGCTCGTACAGCTGGGCGAGCTGCGACGCGTCCAGGCCCGGCCCGTCGTCCTCGACCACGATGCACGCAGGGTCCCCCGGCTGCACGCGCACCGTCACGCGGCCGCCCGCACGGTTGTACTTCACGCCGTTGGACATCGCGGTGAGCAGCACCTGGACGAGTGCGCGGCCGTCGGCGCGGACGACGCACGCGCGCGGCTCGACGAGGTTGCACAGCGTCACGCTGCGTGCGTCGCACTCGGGCTGCAGCAGCGCGAGCGCGTCCTGCACGGCGGCGTGCACGTCCACCGCCGCGGGCGACAGCGCCCGCCCGCCCTGCTCGATGCGGCCGATGTCGAGCACGTCGTCGATGAGCGCGAGCAGGCGCTGCCCGGCCTGCAGCACGATGTCCAGGCGCTCCCGCTGCACGGGCGTGGGGGCCGCGTCCGGCGTGTCGTCGAGCAGCATCATCTGGGTGAAGCCCAGCACCGCATTGAGCGGCGTGCGCAGCTCGTGGCTCACGCGCGAAAGGAACTCGCTCCTGCTGCGGTTCGCGCGCCGCGCGGCGTCCGCCTCGAGCGCGAGCTGCTCGGCGTGCACGCGGTCCGTGACTTCGCGGCACGAGCCGCGGAAGCCCTGGAAGCCGTCCGCCTCGTCGAACAGCGGCGAGGCATTGCGCTCGATGTAGCGCGGCGACGCGACGCCGTCCAGCATGGCCACGATGCCGCGGAACGGCTCGCGGCGCTGCATGAGCTGCGCGAGCGTCAGCGGCGGCGCGACCGGGCGGCCGAGGCCGTCGAGCACGTCGCGATCCACCATCGTCTCGCCGACGCGGTCGCCCGCCGAGCGGCCCACCTCGTCGTCGAAGCGCCCGGCCATCCACGTCACCCGCTGCGCGGGATCCGTCTCCCACAGCCATTCGCCGGCCGCCGCGGCGCAGTCGAACGCGCGCCGCTCCTGCAGCCGGCGCAGCCGCTGCTCGTGGCGGCGCGCCAGCAGGTCGGACACGAGGCCGCTCAGGTCGGCCAGCACCTCGCGGTCCGCTTCGGTGAAGCGGCGCGGGACGCGGTCCAGCACGCACACGGTGCCGAGCACGATGCCCTCGAACACGATCGGCTGGCCGGCATACGAGCGCACCCCGGGCGGCCCGGTGACGAGCGCGGAGTGCGCGAAGCGCTCGTCCTGCAGCGCGTCGGGCACCTCCAGGAGCGCCGGGCCGTCGAGGGCGTGGACGCAGAACGCATCGGCCAGCGGGGTGGTCGGGTCGTCCAGGCCGAGGCTCGCCTTGTTCACCTGGTGGTGCGGGCCCACGAAGGTGACGAGCGCGATGGGGGCGTCCGCGGCCCGCGCGGCGATCCGCACGAAGCGGTCCAGCGGGGCGTCGGGCGACGGGTCGAGCAGGTCGAGCGCTTCGAGGATGCGAAAGCGCTGGGCGTTCACGGTCGGCGATGGCACGATGGTTCCCCGGACCGCAGGCAGGCGCGCGCCGCCGCGGGCACGACGCACCCGCGCAACGACGCGACGCGCGGAACCGGGAGGCTCCGCGCGTGCGTGCCATCATGCACGCCGGCCTCCCTGTTGGCCTTTTGCCTTCAATCTAACGCGAGTCGCGGCCGGGCGCGCGTCGACACCGCACGGGCGTTGACGCGGCGCAACGGCCGGGCGCCGGGAAGCCGCTCCCCGGGACCCCCGCACGTCGAAAGGAACCGCCATGGACCTGCTCCAGCACCATTGCATCGCGGCGCGCGCCAACCGGCTGGCGAACCGGCGCCTGCACGAGGCCGTGGGCCGGCTGCCCGCGCAAGCCTTCCACGCGCCGCGCACCGGGTTCTTCCCGAGCCTGTCCGGCACCCTCAACCACATCCTCGCCGTGGACGGCTACTACCTGGATGCGCTGGAGGGCATCGCCGGCATGGCCGAGCGCTTCGACGCCTTCGAGCCCGCCGGCACGCTGGCCGAGCTGGCCGCGCGCCAGCGCGCCTCGGACGAGCGGCTCATGCGGCTGTGCGACCGGCTCGCCGCCGCCGGCGGCGACCCGCCCGTGGCGATGGACCGCGGCGGCGGGACGGTGCAGCACGACCGCGCCGGCCACGTGCTGGCGCACCTGTTCATGCACCAGACGCACCACCGCGGCCAGGCGCACGCGATGCTCTGCGGCACCGAGGCGACGCCGCCCCAGCTCGACGAGTTCCTGATGCCCAGCGACGCCCCGCTGCGCGCCGCCGACATGCGCGCGCTCGGCTGGAGCGAGGCGGCGGTCTACGGCGGCTGATCCGCCGCCCGGGGGGGCGCCCGACGTGGCCCACGCCCCGCCGGGGGGCGCCCCGCCGGGGAGGCCGCCCCGACGCGGTACAGTCGCGCGATGAAACGTCTGGACGACTTCCGCCTGCGCCTCGGCCGCCAGGAGCTCGTGCCCATCATGATCGGGGGCATGGGCGTCGACATCTCCTCCGCCGACCTGGCGCTGGTGGCGGCCCGCCTGGGCGGCGTGGGGCACATCTCCGACGCCATGATCAAGACGGTCACCGACCGGCGCTACAAGACCAAGTTCGTCAAGGCCAAGCAGGCGCTCTACAAGTACAACGTCGAGTCCTCCGACAAGTCGGGCATCAAGTTCGATCTGGGCGACCTGCGGGAGGCCACCCGGCTGCACGTCGAGCACACCATGTCGCGCAAGAGCGGCAGCGGCATGGTGTTCATCAACTGCATGGAAAAGCTGACGATGAACGCGCCGAAGGACACGCTCGGCATCCGCCTGGGCGCGGCGCTGGACGCGGGCATCGACGGCATCACCCTGGCCGCCGGCCTGCACCTGGGCTCGTTCGCGCTCATCGAGGACCACCCGCGCTTCCGCGACGCCAAGCTGGGCATCATCGTGTCGTCGCTGCGCGCGCTGCAGCTGTTCCTGAAGAAGAACAGCCGGCTGAACCGGCTGCCGGACTACATCGTCGTCGAGGGGCCGCTGGCCGGCGGGCACCTCGGCTTCGGCATGGACTGGGCGCAGTACGACCTCGCCACCATCACCGACGAGATCCTGCGGTACCTGCGGCAGGAGCAGCTCGACATCCCGCTCATCCCGGCCGGCGGCATCTTCACCGGCAGCGACGCCGTGCGCTTCATGGAGTCCGGCGCCGCGGGGGTGCAGGTGGCCACGCGCTTCACGGTCACGCGCGAATGCGGCCTGCCCGACGACGTGAAGCAGGAGTACTACAAGTCCGAGCCGCAGGACATCGAGGTCAACCAGATCTCGCCCACCGGCTACCCGATGCGCATGCTCAAGAGCAGCCCCGGCATCGGCGACGGCATCCGCCCGAACTGCGAGGCCTACGGCTACCTGCTCGACGCCAACGGCAAGTGCGCCTACATCGACGCCTGGAACCGCGAGGTGGCGGCCAACCCCGACGTGCGGCGGGTGTCCGTGAAGGACAAGACGTGCCTGTGCACGCACATGCGCAATTTCGCGATCTGGACCTGCGGGCAGTCCACGTACCGGCTGAAGCAGACCACGCGGCGGCGCGAGGACGGGACCTACCAGCTGCTGACGGCCGAGCACGTGTTCCAGGACTACCGGTACAGCACGGACGACCACGTGAGGCTGCCGGACCCGGAGCCGGTGGCGGCGTAGTGCGCGCTCGCCTCCTCTGCCGGGGGAGGCCATCCGGTCTTCAGCCTGCCGCCGCCCTGCCGATATCCCCGCCAGGTACCGAAGGAACCGCCCCGTGGAACTGCTGAAGCTCGGTCAGGCCGCCGCCTTCAAGGTCGACGTGCCGCTGCCGTTCAACGTGCGCGACGAGCAAGGCAAGCTGCTGCTGGCCAAGGGGCGCATCATCAGCGCGGCGCAGCTCGGCGTGCTGCTCTCGCGCGGGATGTACGTCGACCGCGAGGAATACCGCGCGGCCGCGGCCGCCGCGGCGCGCGCGGCGCAGCGCGGCGGCAGCGACGCGACGCGCGTGCACCTGTCGGCGTTCGACCTGTGGGAACAGTGCGTCGGCCAGCTCGACCGGCTGCTGCGCGGCATGGCCGGCGAGCCCGACTTTCCCGCCCGCATCGACGCGTTCGCACAGCAGTTCGTGAAGCTCGTGGACCAGGATCCCGACGTCGCGATCTTCGTGTCGATGCGGCAGGAGCCGCACCGCATGCACCTCTACGCGCTCACCCACGCGCTGCACACCGCGCTCGCGTGCCGGCTGGCCGGGCACCGCCTCGGCTGGCCGGAGGACCGCCAGCGCACGCTCGTCAAGGCGGCGCTGACGATGAACGTCGCGATGCTCGACCTGCAGGGGCGGCTCGCCACGCAGGGCGCCCCGCTCACCGAGGACCAGCGCCGGATCCTGGCGGCCCACCCCGACGCGGGCTGCGACATGCTGGGCGCCGCGGGCGTCGCCGACGCCGACTGGCTGGACGCCGTGCGCGACCACCACGAGCGCGAGGGCGGGGGCGGCTATCCGCGCGGCAAGCCGGACCCGCACGAGCTGGCCGCCGTGCTGCGCCTGGCCGACGTCTTCATGGCCAAGATCAGCCCGCGCGCCGCGCGCCCGCCGCTGTCGATCCAGGAGGCGGCGCGCCGCATGTTCGACGAGTCGGCCGGCAGCCCGGTCGCGGCGGCGATGATCAAGGGGTACGGCGTGTATCCCCCGGGCGACTTCGTCCAGCTCGCCTCCGGCGAGACCGCGGTGGTGATCCGCGGCGGCGAAACGGCCCACACGCCGATCGTGGTGGCGATCACCGACCGCACCGGCGTGCCCACCGTGAACACGCCGCGCCGCGACACCGCGCAGGCCGCGTACCGCATCGTCGGCCCGGCGCGCGGCGGCAGGCACGCGCTGCCGGTCTCGGTGGAGCGGCTGTACGGCCTGGCGCGGTGACGCGCTCGAGCCAACGCCTCGGAGCCGGTGAACGATTCGCCTGCGAACGGTCGGCTCCGCTCTGAGTGAGCCGACTCCGCGGCACGGCTTCGCCTCAGCGCGCCAGCGCGCGCTCGCGGATCGCGTCGAAGTCGGCCGGCACGGGATGCCGCGCCTCCCGGGGGCCCGCCCTGACGATGGCGCTCGGGATGTCGTGGCCGACGAGCGCGGGCAGGCGCTTCGCGGCATCGACGAGGCGCGCCAGGTCCACGCCGGTGTCGTAGCCCATGAGCTGCAGCGCGTGCACGATCTGCTCGCTGCACACGTTGCCGCTGGCGCCGGGCGCGTAGGGGCAGCCGCCCAGGCCGCCCAGCGACGCGTCGAAGCGGTCGGCGCCGGCATCGATCGCGGCCAGCACGTTGGCCAGGCCCATGCCGCGCGTGTCGTGGAAGTGCAGCGTGAGCTCGGCCGCGGGCCAGCGCTCGCGAAAGCGCGCGGTGAGCGCGCCCGCCTGGCCGGGAAACCCCATGCCCGTGGTGTCGCAGAGCGTCACCCCGCGCGCGCCCAGCTCGTCGACGAAGCGCCCTGCCCAGCCGAGCACCGTGTCCTCGGGCACGTCGCCTTCCATCGGGCAGCCGAAGGCGCACGACAGCGAGACGTTCACCGCCACGCCGGCGCCGCGCGCGAGCGCGGCCACCCGGGCGAGCGCCGCGAACGACTGCTCGCGCGTCATGCGCAGGTTGGCGAGGTTGTGCGTCTCGCTCGCCGACATCACGAGGTTCAGCTCGTCGGCCTTCGCGTCGATGGCGCGCTCGGCGCCGCGCACGTTGGGCACCAGCGCGCCGTAGACGACGCCCGGCGCGCGCCGGATCTCGCGCAGCACTACCTCGGCGTCGCGCAGGGCGGGAATCGCCTGCGGCGACACGAACGCCGTGACCTCGATCTTCGCGAGGCCCGCGTCCGAGAGCGCATCGACCAGCGCGATCTTGTCCGCGGTGGGCACGAAGGCCGCCTCCATCTGCAGCCCGTCGCGCGGGCCGACCTCCTGCATGAAGATGCGGCGACCCGCGCCGTTCCAGACCGTGCTCGTGCTCATGGGGTGCTCCTTGCCCGCTTCGTGTGATCCCGTCGGGAGGCGCGATCCGCCCCCATGGCGCTCCAGCGTCTCATGCCGCCACGCCCTTGCCGCGCAGCGCGGCGATCTCGTCGGCCGCGAGGCCCAGTTCCCCGAGCACGCCGTCGGTGTCCTCGCCCAGGCGAGGCGCCGCGGTGCGCAGCGTGCCCGGCGTGGCCGACAGCTTGGGCACCACGCCCGGCACGTCGAGCTCGTCGCCGTCGCGCGTCGCCTGGCGCACGATCATGCCGCGCGCGCGGTAGTGCGGGTCCTCGTGGATGTCCTTCGCGGTGTAGACCTTGCCGGCCGGCACGCGCGCCGCGCCCAGGCGCTCCAGCACCTCGGCCACGGTGCGCGACTGCGTCCACCGCTCGATCGCCGCGTCGAGCTCGGCCACGCGCGCGACGCGGCCGGCGTTGCTCGCCAGGTCCGGCGCCTGGCCGAGGTCGCTGCGTCCGATGGTCTCCATCAGCCGCTTGAAGATGCTGTCGCCGTTGCCCGCGATCAGCACGTAGCCGTCGCTGCACCGGTACGCGTTGGAGGGCGCGATGCCGGGCAAGGCGCTGCCCGCCGCCTCGCGCACGACGCCGAAGGCGCTGTACTCGGGGATCAGGCTTTCCATCACGTTGAACACCGCCTCGTGCAGCGCGACGTCGATCACCTGCCCCTGCCCGCCGTTGACCTTGCGGTGGTAGAGCGCCGTGAGCACGCCGATGGTGCCGTGCAGCGCGGCGAGCGTGTCGCCGATGGAGATGCCGCAGCGCACCGGCACGCGCCCCGGCTCGCCGGTGAGGTGGCGCAGCCCGCCCATCGCCTCGCCGATCGCGCCGAAGCCGGGCAGGTCGCGGTACGGGCCGCTCTGGCCGTAGCCCGAGATGCGCAGCATCACGAGGCCGGGGTTGAGCGCGGCGAGCGCCTCCCAGCCCATGCCCCAGCCTTCGAGCGTGCCGGGGCGGAAGTTCTCGATCAGCACGTCGGCCTCGGCGATGAGCCGGCGCGCGATGTCCTGGCCCTCGGCGCTGCGCAGGTCGAGCGCGACCGAGCGCTTGTTGCGCGACTGCACCTGCCACCACACGGAGGTGCCGTCCCTCAGCAGCCGCCAGTTGCGCAGCGGATCGCCGGCGCCGGGCGGCTCGATCTTGATCACGTCGGCGCCGAACTCGCCCAGCGTCTTGCCGGCGAACGGGCCGGCGATCAGCTGGCCCATCTCGATCACGCGCACGCCGTCGAGCGCGCCGGGCGCGACGTCGGCGCCCGCGGGTGGTGTCGTCATGGTTCGTGTCCTCGCTGGGGTCGGGACACGCATTGTCGGGAGCGCCCCGCCCGCGCGGAATGACCGCGTCGCGACGCCAGCTTTCTCGGTCCGCGAAAGCGGTCGGCGCGCTGCGGCGGGCGGCGGCGCGCAGGGGCGGGTCGGCCGGCGCGCTGCGGCGGGCGGCCGGGGCGCTGCGCCGCTCAGCCGGGCGG
>Ga0075429_100005207_pt1 | contig 11184 bp, 11 predicted proteins | sample RhiMetdeltSRZDD3_FD_75295 | JGI IMG/M metagenome (GOLD analysis project Ga0075429, IMG submission 75295) | Populus rhizosphere microbial communities from Tennessee, USA - Rhizosphere MetaG P. deltoides SRZDD3 | ecosystem: Host-associated > Plants > Roots > Rhizosphere > Soil | place: USA...
AGGGCTATATCTATGCCTCTGTTCTCCAGCCGACGCGTAATCTTCCCAATACCCCGATCCAGGAGATGCCTGCCGGGCAGCCGGGATTCTGGGTGGAAGTGACGGTTCCTTTCATCGATCTAGCACATGAAGGCGTGGTCGCTTCGCCCTGGATGCAGGATCACATCGCCTACAACTTTCCGCCGCGCTTGTATTATGGCCAGGTGGTGTGGATCGACCGCGTCCGCACAGATAACGGATTCGTCGAATATCGCTGGAACGAAGATGTGAACGGGCATGGCTACGGGTACGGTGCATATGGCGAGTTCTACTGGGGTGATGGCGCCGGATTCAAAGTGCTGACTGAAGCCGATGTCGCGCCTATCAGCCCGGACATGGACCCGAATGAAAAACGGATTGAGGCGAACCTGGATTTCCAAACGTTGTCCTGTTATGAAGGGACGACCGAAGTTTACTTCTGCCGGATTGCCAGTGGGTTAGGCTATGATCCAAGCACCGGTCTGGAAAGTGACAAGCTCGCCACACCCGTGGGAAACCTGTTGACGCATTGGAAGATCGTCTCCCTCAATATGACGGCGGGAACGTTCCAGTCAGGTTATTCCACGCCGGCGGTGCCATGGAACACGATGATCAGCGGTGATGGAGTCGCAATCCATGGCGCGTTCTGGCATAACGCCTTCGGGGAGAAACGCTCGCATGGTTGCATCAACGTCACACCCGAGGACGCAAAATGGATCTTCCGCTGGACGACGCCCCATGTGTCTCTTGCTCAAAGTGAGATGCGCGTATCTCTTCCGGATCACGGCACCATTGTGGTGAGCACCGAGACAAAAGTATAGAATTCAAAAGGTAAAGCATGGACATCGCACAGGTAACCATCGGACTTGCGTTTCTCGCGGGATTGGCATCCTTCCTTTCGCCGTGTGTGTTCTCTCTTGTGCCCGCGTATATCGGCTACCTGGGGGGGCGTGCCGCGGGGGGTGAGGCGACCGAGAACAATCGCTTCATCACCTTTACACATGGACTGGCATTTGTGCTCGGGTTCAGCGCGGTGTTTATCACGCTTGGGGTTGCGTCGTCCGCCTTTGGTCGTCTGCTCTTCGATCTACGCTTTATTCTTGCAAAAGTCGGCGGGATCGTTGTGATCATTTTTGGCTTGCATATGATTGGCGTCTTCCGTATCCCGTTCCTTGAGTACGACACGCGCGTGCAGCAGATGCCGGATCGTAAATGGGGCTACCTTTCTTCTGCGTTAATGGGTGTGTTCTTCTCCGCCGGTTGGGCGCCGTGCGTGGGACCGGTGCTCGGCGCGATCCTGACACTTGCTCTTAATGGTGGCTCTGTATCCACCGGCGTTTCACTTCTCTCCGCCTATTCTGCAGGGCTGGCGATCCCGTTCCTGGTCGCGGCTATGGGGGTGGGTTGGGTCTCGCTCACTTTGCGAAAATATGGCAAGGTGATGCACTATATTGAGATCGCCATGGGCGTGATTTTGGTCATCCTGGGCGTGATGCTCTTCGCGGGCGTTTTCGAGCGCATCGCGCAAGCCGGTCAATTCTTCTGGATCGATTTCGGTATTTAGTCTGTATTCATTCTCATGCTGACCGTTACCCTTTACATGCGCCAGGACTGTCATTTATGTGAACAGGCCAAAGCCGATCTGGATTCCATCCAGGAGAAATACCCGCACCGTCTGGTAGAGATCGATATCGATACGGACCCCGCCCTGCAGAAAAAATACCTGGCGGAAATCCCTGTTGTTGAAGTGGGTCCATATGCACTCAAAGCTCCCTTTGATAAGCAGAAATTGCTGATGACCCTTGGCGCAGCGGGAGACCGGCGCGGCCAGCTCGACAAGCTGGGTCGTCAGGATCACTACGAGCGCATCCGCCGCGGACAGGAGATCAGCCGCGCAGACCGCACCATGGCCTGGATCTCCAGGCATTACCTTGCGGTGGTCAATGTATTCCTGCTGCTGTATTTTGGCTTACCCATCCTTGCCCCCGTGTTGATGAAAGCCGGTGTGACCCTCCCCGCAAATGTGCTCTATACGATCTATAAGCCGCTCTGCCATCAGTTTGGGTTTCGTTCCTTCTTCCTGTTCGGAGAGCAGCCCTATTATCCGTTGGCGGAAGCGGGTATTTCAGGTGTAAAAACATTTGAGCAGGTCACTGGCTTCCAGGACCTGGATAATCCGGCGGCGTTCTCACGCTTCCAGGCACGGCAGTTCACAGGCAATGAAACTGTCGGCTACAAGATGGCATTGTGTGAGCGCGATATGGCGATCTACGGCGCGATCTTGCTCTTCGGTATCCTCTATGCAGTAACAGGCCGGCGCATCAAGCCTCTGCATTGGACGCTCTGGATTCTGATTGGCATGGCTCCGATTGGGCTGGACGGTTTCTCCCAGCTCTTCAGCCAGATGAACTGGCAGTGGCTGGCTTCCATTCTTCCGTACCGCGAAAGCACCCCGTTCCTGCGCGTGCTGACCGGTGGACTCTTCGGATTGACGACTGCGTGGTTTTCGTACCCGTACATGGAAGAATCCATGGCCGAGACGCGCCAGTTCTTTATTAAAAAATTTGCTTCTATTCGACAAAATAATTTATCATCGGTCTCGTAGAATCGAAAGGATCAGCTCTTAGAGGTTGAGTGTCATGGCTTTTGTTCAGCAGAACGGAATTCGTTATTTTCAATTTGACGCGCTGCCGACCCGGCATGCGCTTTTTACACGGCATGGCGGGGTCAGCCCGAATCCGTGGGGCTCGCTGAACGTTGGCGGGACGGTGGGGGATGACCTGGCACGGGTCCGGGAAAACCGCTTGATGTCGTTTCAAGCGCTGGGCTGCGCGCCCGAATCGATCTTCGATGTGTGGCAGGTGCACAGTGCCGATGTAGTCTGCGCCCGCGCGCCTCGCCCCGTAGACGAGTCCTATCGCCAGGCAGACATCATCCTGACCGATCAGCCGGATGTCACTCTCTTCATGCGCTTTGCAGATTGCGTTCCGATCCTGGTCCAGGATGCGCGTCAGGGAATCATCGGGCTGGCGCACGCGGGCTGGATGGGCACACTGCGGGACGTTGCCACCTCCACTGTCGAAGCCATGCAGAAGAACTATGGCTCGAATCCGGCGGATATTATTGCCGGGATTGGCCCCTCCATCGGTCCCGACCATTACGAGATCGGCGCGGACGTGATTCTGCAGGTGATGCAAAAGTATGGGGATGACTCGGAATTGTTCCTCAAATCCCATAATGGAAAGATCCACTTCAACCTGTGGGAAGCCAACCGGTTCGCCCTCGAACGTGCCGGAGTCGGTCAGATCGAAACCTCCGGCATTTGCACGGCCTGCAATACCGAAGACTGGTTCTCTCACCGCGCCGAAAAGGGGCGTACCGGTCGCTTCGGCGCATTGATATCTCTCCAATGATCCTCGCTGCGGCCTGCGCATTCGAAGCGCGAGCCCAGCCTGCAATCTGTAAAGTGGGAAGATTATAATAACCTCATGTCCGATCTCGTCTCCTCCATCCGCGAAAACTACCGGCACGCCCTCGATCAAATCGCAAATGCCGCGCGCATCAGCCATCGCGACCCAAAGGAAATCCGCCTGGTGGTTGTGACGAAATCTCAGCCTCTTGAGGTGGTACAGGCTGCGCTGGAGGCTGGCGTGCGAGTTTTCGGAGAGAATTACCCGGAGGAGGCTGTACGGAAAATTCAATCTCTTGCGGCGCAAAGTGGTGTAGAATGGCATATGATCGGTCACGTGCAGAGCCGCAAAGCCCGGCTCGTGGCGGATCACTTCGCACTTTTACACTCGCTCGATAGTATGAAACTCGCCCGGCGCCTGGACCGCTTTGCCGCTGAAGCGAACCGTGTTTTGCCCGTTCTGCTCGAGTTCAACGTCGGCGGCGAAGAGAGCAAAGCCGGCTGGGACGCAACCGAGGCATCGCAATGGGAGGCACTGTTCCCGGATGTGGCAGCCGTCCTGGAGCTGCCTAACCTGCGCGTGCAGGGATTGATGACCATGCCTCCACTGGAGAATGACCAGGAAGATTCACGTCGTTTTTTTCAGCGCCTGCGGCAGTTACAGGATAGGTTGTCCTCTCAATTCCCACAGGCAGACTGGCGCGAGCTCTCAATGGGAACTAGTGCAGACTATCCTGTCGCCGTGGAGGAAGGTGCGACACTTGTCAGAGTCGGAACGGCTATCGTTGGTGCACGCAAGTATAAAACAGACGCGGAGCGTGAAAGATGAATGTCCTGGAACTTTTTATTAGTTACCTATCGCAATTATTGGTCGTATTAGTGATTGTCTCGGTCATCCTCTCCTATTTCATGGACCCCTATCATCCGGTACGCCGAAGTATCGACAGTGTGGTCGAACCGATGCTGGCTCCCATCCGGCGCGTAGTGCCCCTCATCGGTATGCTGGACCTCAGCCCGCTGATTCTCATCATCCTGATCCAGGTTATTTCCAATATCCTGATTCGTATCCTGTAGACATCGAGGTGAGCCATGCCTGATCGTAAATTCAATCTGCACGATGGAAAAAAAGGATCTGCCCTGGCTGTGCGGGTCACGCCGCGCGCCAGTCGCAATGAGATTGTCGAATTGCTCGACGATGGGACGGTCAAGGTGCGCATTGCTGCCCCGCCTTCAGACAACGAGGCGAACGAGGCCCTGATCGAATTCCTGGCGGATGTCCTCGGCGTTCCCAAATCCCGGCTTGACATTGTCGCGGGTGTCAGCGGCCGAGATAAATTGATCTCAATCGTGGATATGGATGCAGAGACCGCTCACCAGCGCATCCTGGCGCATGTAGGCTAACGAAAGAAATCATTTCCTGATAAACAAAGGCAGGCATCTCGCAAAGCGGATGCCTGCCTCTTTATTTAGATATGACTCCCGCCGTCCCCGGCGCTCGGAGCATACATACATGACTTACCCTGTTGGGCTATACAACGTACGGTATGTGCTGAAGATCTCGTAAATGAACCGGATGTAGTTGCGCGTTTCCTCAAACCGGATCACTTCCAATAACAGATCCGGATCGTTCCCTGCCAGGTCTCTCCAGGCGATGGCGTTGCCGGGTCCGGCGTTGTACGCGGCTAAGGCGGCATACCAGTTGCCGTCCAGCAGATCTCGGTTCTTGCTCAGGTAATAAGAACCAAACCTCACGCTGACAATGGGACGATATAAGTCTGTCTGCTCGTAAGCCGGCGGCCAGCCCAGCTCACTCGCGATCTGATTCCCTGTGTCGGGGATGATCTGCATTAAACCATGTGCCCCCGCAGTCGAGCTGACGAATCCCTCGAACAGGCTCTCCTGCCGGATCAGGCTGAACATGAAGAGTGGATCCATCCCATAGCGCTGGGCTTCTGTAATGATCAGGTCATGATAATACAACCCGTAGCGCAAGTGGTTGAAATATGCCGGGGCCGTCAGGGAAGCGGAATGGGTGTCCAGGCCCGCCAGCGACAGCACTTCGCGCGCTGCAAAGATGGCGGAACGATATAAGCCGATCTCTAGCAGATGATTGGCAAGCCGGAAGCTGGAAACAGCATCCGTTGTGACAGACTCTCGCAATGACTCAAATTCGACCCGCGCCTCATCATACATGCCAAGTTCCCAGAGCTCGGTACCGCGCACAAATCTTGGATCCTGAGCCAGTGCACCGGGACCGTTGAGATCGGTTTCGGGCGGCAGTCCAAAGGTGACGCGCAACCAGGCTTCCGCATCCTTGCGTTCCTGGACGAGATCCGGGTTCAAGTTGATGGAGGGCGGCGTTTCAAAGGGTCCGCGTCCCATCAGATTGTCGCGGGCGCGCAGGCTGTAATAGCTCGCCGGGTCGGCGGCTTGCCCCTGCTGCCAGGAGGCTTGCGCCGAAGTGTTATCCCCTACTTGCTGCTGAGTCTTCCCGATCCACAAATAGGCGCGCGCCTTATCTTCCGGTTGGGTAGAGAGCAGCAGGTCACGCTGGAATGTCGTCAGGGCGCCTGCATGATCGCCCAGGCGAAAACGTGTCACGCCCGCCAGGAACAGTGCCTCGGGGACCAGCTCGCTTACAGAATATTCGTCAGCAATTCGTTCCCAGGTATTCGCCGCTTCTGCCAGGTTACCTGCGCGTTCGGTGACCCGCGCCGCGTTCATAAGAAAGCTGGGCGCGTCCGTGGAGGCAGGATAGGCAGCCACAAAGTCCAAAAAGGTCTGGATCCCTGCCGGATAATCACCCAGGACGGCCCATTGAAGAAAACCCTTTTCCTCCCACGCTTCGACAGCACGAGGGTGATCCGGGGTGGTTGTGATGAAATAACCGAGCTCGTCGATCGCTTCCTGGGTCCGCTGCAGGTCTCGCAGCGTCAGCGCACGATAGTAATGCGGCGTTCCATCGTTGATGGGATTCGCCTCGATATAGCGATCGAACGCAACCAGGGCCACATCGAATTGATCGGCGTGGTAATCCACCAGACCGCGCGCAAGGTCGTCCACCTCCACTCCTGCATCTACCAGCGCGACGAGCGAGAGATAAGAATAATACGAAAGCGGGTAGTTCTCGACCGCGTGCCGGTAACGAGTTTGGGCCTCTTCGATTTGCCCAAGCTCGGTATGCGCGTTGCCGGCATAATAATCCATTTGGGCTTTGATGTAATCGTTCGACGAGGCGGTGCTGATCTGATCGTAGAGAGTCAACGCGCCCGCAAAATCGCCGAACGCGGCGCGGGCCTCCGCGATCTTGATTTGCAGATCCATCCCATCGTCCAGGCGTGCGGCGGACATGGCGGCGCTGTAGGCATTTTGCGCCTCGGTGTAATCGCCTGCCTCGAAAAGCGCGTCGCCGCGATATTTCTGGACGTAGCCATCCAGGACGCCGGGTACGCGCGTGCTATAAGTTTGATAAGAATCTGCCGCCTGCTGGAACTGCTCCAATCCCTCATAAGCTAGTCCCATCAAGAAGGGGGCCCGCGCGGAGTACGTCGAATCGGGATAACTGGTGATGAGATTGTTCAGTGAATTGAGCGCCTCCTGGTAATTCTGATCGGCAAGCTCGGTCCGGCCCATGCCCCACAGCGCCGCAGCTTTGATTGCATCTTCAGTGGTGTCGTTGAATGCCGCGAGATATTGTTCGCGCGCCAGGTCGAAATCACCGTAGAACAATGCCTGATCACCCGTGTCGATCCGCACCACGGGCTCCATGGTCGGCGGCAGCGTTGGGGTGGGCGGGGGCGTATTGGTGGGAGGAGGTCCCGGGGTGTCTGTGGGTGCGGCGGTTGGAAGCGGAATAGGGATAGGAAAGTTCTGGCAGGCTGCAAACAGGAACACGAAGCCCAGCCAGGCTATTTTTTTCATCAAATTCATACAAACCTTATAACGGAGGAAATGGGGTGTGTCAACGTCCTGTGGTGAATTTTGCCACGGAGACACGGTGTCAAAGACCAAGATTAATAAACTCTCAGCGTCTTTCTGTCTCTGCAGCTGAATGTAGGATCTCTACGGTCATTCCCAGTTGAATCCTGCCCTCTTTCACCGGAATGACATTCTGCCCGAAGATCGCTCCAAGCTTTTGTTTACGGAATTTGCCCAGGGTTTTGAGTGGTTCTTTGCTTTGTTCAAGCGTTTCCTTATCGATGGTCGTCACTTCGCAGCGGGCGCACGGCTTGACCACTGCTAATTCAACGTCCCCGATCCTGATTCTGTTCCAGGTATCTTCCTCGAAGGGACTGCAGCCCTTGACTACGAGATTCGGGCGGAAACGGTTCATCGGGACCGGGGATTCCAGGCGTGAGTTCAGATCCTGCAGTCCTTCTTCCGAGGTGAGCAGGATCGGGTAGCCATCCGAAAAACTTGTGTGGTCATCGGGGTTCACCACGTACTGTTCGTTGACAAGGCGCTTGTAACCATCTGCAATATGGACCAGACGCACCGGTCTCCCCAGCCAGTCGGAGAACCATTCTGCGGCTTCCTCGCCCTGGTCGATGGCCTGCACGCCCTTGCTCTTCCAGACATTGACCTGCCAGGGTGTGCCTGAGCTTTGTAGCCCGATCTGCAGCGAATCATAGCCTGGCGCAGAAAGCTCCAGCGTGCCGTTCTCGAGCCTTGGCGTGACCAGAGCCAGGCGCGGATGTTCGCGCTGGGTGAGAAATTCGCCGTCCGGCGTCACGACCATCATCCGGCGGTCGTGTTCCAGCCCCATGCGTTCCACACGGGCCGAATCCACTTCGAAGCCCCGGCAGGCTTTGATGGGATAGTAGATCAAGTTTGATAGGGTAATCAATGTAATTTCTCGTAAATTAGTTTGGAAATCGTCGCCATGCAGGCGTGGGCTTCGGCTTCCTGATCTTCTGCAAATCCGTGCGTCATAATCGAAATGACATATGGTTTACAGTCTTCCGGGAACACAATCCCGGTATCGTGATAGACCTTGCCGGTCCAGCCCGTCTTGTGCGCGACCCTAACGGTATCTGGCAGCAGGGCAGGGATGCTCTCATTAAATTCCTGTCCGAGCAGGATCTCGATCATCCTCGCAGAAGCCTGTTCGGACACAACTTTCTTCTCGGCGATCAACCGGAGCGTCTGCGTGAGCCCGCGGGCGGTGGCGCTGTTGTTCATTCCCAACCGGAAGGCCGCATTGTCTTCGATGCCGCGGATGAATTTCACGCCCTGGATTCCCAGCGCCTGAATGAAATCGCTCACATTTTCGGTGCCGACTTTTTCCAGCATGATGTTCGTGGCGAGATTGCTGCTACGGACGATCATCAGTCGCGTCAATTCGGCAATGGACTCGGTCTCGCCCAGGCGCGGGTAGAGAGTCTGCTCCGCGTCATCCTCCGCCTGGAGTGAGAATTTGCTCCCATCTGCAATGCTGGTGAACGAGTTGAAGATGGGGAGGCGATCTTCCAGCGCGAACAGTCCCTGCTCCGCCTGGTGGAAGGTCTCCATCATCACATGTATTTTGATCGTGCTGGCGGGATGGTAAGCCCAGTCCGGGTTGATGAGAATTTCCTGCCCCGTTTCGAAATCATATACGGCTACGGAAATCGTCTTATTCGTTTGTGCTTGGATAAACCTCTCAAGTTCAGTCACGGGCACAATTGTATCAAACACCGTCGATGACAACCATCTTCGAGATGGCGGTCTCGTGGCGCAGGCTTTTGGCTTCACTGTACTCTACAGAATCATGCCAATTTTCCGCCTGCTCCATAGTTTCGAATTGCAGGATGACCAGACGGGTGGGTGACCAATCTCCTTCGAGGACTTCGGTCTTGCCGCCGCGCGCGATATATTTGCCGCCGTACATTTCGACGGTGGGCGCGGCAAGTTTCTTGTAATCTTCATAGCGTACCGGATCGGTGACATTGATATCGACAATGACATAGGCAGTCATAAGATGTCTCCTCTTAAATGAACATGTCACTCTGAGGGAGCGGCGCCTGGGCGCCACGACCGAAGAGCCTCCAGAGTGTGCTGAAGAACCTTCGCTCAGGATGACATGTTACTCAAATTTTGTCGATGCGGCTGTGCCCCTGCGCTGTAGCGCTACTCCTCTGTTGCCCCTTCCCGGTATTTGAACGAGACTCTCACCTTGGCACGGTAGGCGACGACCTTCCCTTCCTCCAGCAGCATGTCGAGTTCCTTCACTTCCGCGACGCGTAGATCGTCCAGGGTCTGTGCAGCACGCTCCACCGCTACCGCGGCCGCCCTCTCCCACGACTCGGTGCTTGTGCCGATCAACGTTATTACCTTATACACACTGTCAGCCATTTTTCTCTCCTTTTCAAAAGTAGTCTATAAACACTATACAATATTTTGTACGGCAATACAACACTTATGATTTGCTCGCGCCGCCCCCGCTGAGCGGAACGAGTCGCCCGTACGGCTGGGCGGTCGAGCGCGGTCGAAGCGCCTGGCCCTGTAGGTCACGTCTGTGATGTGACTATCCTGTTCGTCCCGCTGAAAGCGGGACCTACAAATCCTTAGCCTTTCCCAACTCACTTACTGACTCATGCGCGCTGAGCCACTCCGCCCGCCTGTGGAACAGGCCGGGCACGGCTTCATTCAGATCCCGGATCAATTCCTGAAGATCGGCCGTTACAAGTTTCCCGCCTTCCACCACGATCTTTCCGGCGACCATAGTCATATCTACATCACCGCCCTGGGCAGCGTGGACCAGGTTGTGATGAAGGTTACCGTCTGTTCCCGTCAGCAGAGGAGTCATACGCGGTGTATCTGTCCGCACGGCGATCAGGTCGGCTTGTTTACCAACTTCGATGGAGCCGATCTCCGAAGCCAGCCCTAACGCCCGCGCTCCGGTGATCGTCGCCATGCGGCAGACCGTCCAGGCGTCGAGGGCAGATGCATCCAGCTTCGATAACTTGGCGAGCAGGGAGGAGGTCTTCATCTCCTCGAACATGTCGAGGTTGTTGTTTTCCTTCTCGCCATCCGTGCCCAGTCCCACTGCTACACCCGCGGCCAGTAAGTCTTCCACTCGTGCTGCGCCGCTGGCAAGCTTCATGTTACTGACCGGGTTATGCGCCACACCGACATGATGATTCGTCAGGATCTGGATCTCATGGTCCGAGAGCCAGACGCAGTGCGCGAGCAAAGTATGCGGCGCCTCCAGCAAGCCAAACTTCTCCAGCGCTTCGACAGGACGCATACTGTGGCGGCGCAGTGTCTCTTCCACATCGAACTTGCTCTCGTTGCTGTGGGTATGAAAACCAACCTGGTAATGCTGGCTGATTTCCATCGCACGTTTGTACGCCCCGGGTGTGGCGTAAAACATGTGCTCCAGCCCCACCCACACATGGACTCGTCCATCGGCCCCGCCGTGCCATTGCTTGATCAGTACCTCGTTTGTATTGAGCGTCTCAAAATAATCGTGGTCCGGATGCTCTGCCACATAAGGCACAAGCACTGCTCGGATACCTAGCTCTGCCGCGGCCTTCGCACTGCCGTGCATGTGACGCCACATGTCCACTATGGTCGTTGTCCCCGATAAAAGCGCTTCGGCATAGCAGAGATAGGATGCGATCTCTGCCTCCCGTTCATTCACCACGCGATGCATCGGATCGATGAACTGCTGCAGCCATTCCCAGACAGGCAAGCCTTCCGCCGTGCCGCGCAGCAAGCCGGAGTGCATGTGGGTGTTGATCAACCCCGGCATCAGCAAACGATCCTTCAGTCGC
>Ga0075429_100005209_pt1 | contig 11184 bp, 7 predicted proteins | sample RhiMetdeltSRZDD3_FD_75295 | JGI IMG/M metagenome (GOLD analysis project Ga0075429, IMG submission 75295) | Populus rhizosphere microbial communities from Tennessee, USA - Rhizosphere MetaG P. deltoides SRZDD3 | ecosystem: Host-associated > Plants > Roots > Rhizosphere > Soil | place: USA...
GATGGGTCCAGCCTGTATGCTGACGGAGTGGGGCAGGGAGCGGCCACTGAAAATCCAGACTTTGTTTCCATCGTGGAAACCTATACGATCACAGGTGGGACCGGCCGGTTCGCTGGGGCTAGCGGCAGTTTCACAGTGGAGCGCGTAATTCAACGCTCTACCGGTATTTCATCTGGCACGATCAACGGGACCATCGTACTCCCTTAAGACAAATGGTCTTCGATCCGAATGTGACGATTAGCAAATAAATGGGAAAAGCTTATGGCAGTGGCCGGACATGTCCGGCCCTGCCTGTTATTTTCAAGTGCGTAGGCAATGGCTTCATCCAACTTCATGGCTCAGGCGGACACTGCTCCATATGTAAAAACTGCTGGCACTCCTCCGGGGTTAGTTGACGTGTGAGGCGTGACTTTGCTAATGCGATTAAATCCTCGATGTTCAATAGATAAATCCGGTCCGTACCGTCTCGGCTGCCAACGGCCAGTTGTGAGCCATCCGGGCTGAAAGCCACACCGGTAAGCCCATCAGGTGCATGAAATGTCCATAGTTCCTGGCCCGTGCTCACATCCCAGACTTTCACCGTTTGATCCCCGCTGACGGTGGCGACCTGTGTACCATCCGGGCTGAAGGCCGCATCAAACAGACTGTTGGAATGTCCGGTCAGCGTGGAAAGTTCCTTACCCGAAGCCGCATCCCAGAGCTTGGCAAGGCCCTCAAAGCCTGCCGTAACGATCCGGGTGCCATCGGGGCTGAAGACAACTCTGCGAACATTATCACTGTGCCCGACTAAGTGGAACAGTTGCCTGCCACTGAGCGCATCCCAGACGATGGCCGTATCATCCCAACTGCTGGTAGCCAGTCGAGAGCCATCCGGGCTATAGTCTATATTCATGATCCAATCTGAATGCCCGGCGATTTGAAAGAGGTCTTCGCCCGTTTCTGCATCCCAGACAATGGCCGTATTATCCCAGCTCGAGGTAGCCAGTCGAGAGCCATCCGGGCTGAAATCGATTCCAAAAACAGGAGCCTTATGACCGGTGAAAGAACGGATCTCTTTACCGGAGTTTGCATCCCACAACTTTGCCGTTCCGTCACTACTGGCTGTTGCAATCTGCGTTCCCGTCGTGTTGTATACAATGTTTGTCACTATGTCGGTATGCCCGACGAGCTCGAGTAGTAGTTTACCTGTAGTAAGGTCCCATACTTTTGGAGTAGGGTCTGAATTCGCGGTTGCGAGCCGTTTGCCATCGGGGCTATAAACCAACTTTGCCCCATTCGGGTGTAATATCCTGGATCCATTCACTAGCGTCTGCAATTCCCGTGTGGGGGCAATACTCCAGACTTTGGCAGTTTGATCCGCGCTGGCTGTAACAATGTGCTGGCCGTCTGGGCTCAGAGCAATGGACCAGAGGCCAGCGCTGTGCCCGGCCAGGGTGGAAAGCTCCTGACCCGTTATGGCATCCCATATTTTTATCTGTCGATCCGCACCGGCAGTTACGATACGGGTGCCGTCCAGTGTAAATTTTGCATCGATGACAAGATCTGTGTGCCCGTAGAGCGTCACCAGTACCTGACCTGAACTGGCATCCCATATCCTCGCGGTCCGATCATCTTCGGCTGTGACAATTCGGGTGCCATCCCGGCTAAAAGCTACAGTCCGCATCGTTGGGCCCTTTGCAGGCAAGGTCATCAGTATTTCCCCTGTTTTTGTGTCCCAGATCGTGGCCCAGCCTCCGCGAAAGTTATCCGTAGAGGCTGTACCGATTCGTGATCCGTCCGGGCTAAAAATCGCGTACCAGGTGACAACCCCATCGCCTTCTTCACGCAGCGTGAGCAATTCCCGGCCTGTGGCAACGTCCCAGACTTTCGAACTACCGTCATGGCTGGAGGTCACCAACAGACGTCCGTCCGGACTAAAGGCGACAGTATAAACTGCGTCCCTGTGCCCTGTCAGGCTCATAATCTGCTGACCAGTATTTGCATCCCAAATACGAGCAATCGTGTCATCTCCCGCCGTTGCCAGTAATTTCCCGTCCGGACTAAAAGCGGGATAAAAAGTAGAGCCATACGTAGAACCTCTCAAACTAAGTAATTCTTTACCGGTGATTGCATCCCAGATCTTTGCCGTTCCATCGGCGCCGGTTGTCGCGATCCGAGTACCATCCGGGTTGAACACTGCTGCCCAGACCACACTTGAATGACCGCGCAGCGTCAACTCAATCCGCGATTCCTGTACCGCCCGGTGCAATGCATCCTCGGCTTCCGGTAGTACCATCCCGTTGAGTAGATAGGTGTTGTTCACTGCCTGTAAAGCGAGCAGAATGCTGATCTCCGGGTCTACATCTAAATTACTGATAGAGGCTGAGGCCAATTCACGTGAAGTTGCCAGGCGGCTAGAAGTCTGTGCCTGGTTGCCAAAGAATATCGCAGCAATCGCCATAACCAGAGCAATGGCAAATGCACCTGTAAGATAGTAAGAGCGTTTGCGTAACTGCGTCGCCGACTGTGTTTGCTCCTCCGCGCGTTGTCGCTCCGTCTCGGCTAGTTTATGTGCGTTTTCAAGTTCGCGGTGCTGACGAGATTGTTCCTCGATCTCTCGCCGATCACGCTCAGCAATGCTTGTATCCAGATAGGCCCTTTCATCTTGTGTGAGTGCGACTGGAGTATTTGTAGACCAACTTTCAAATTGTTCCAGCCTCGTGCCCGTCAATAAGAAACTCGTGTCCCTGCCCGAGTTTTGCCATTCGCTGACCATCGCGGCGAGTTGTCTCTGCAACCGAATATCGGAACGACTTTCGCTCAACCATTCGCCCAGACGAGTCCACTCACGCAATAAGGCTTCATGGGCCACCTCAACCGTCGCGCTGCGAGTGATTGGGTCGTGGTCAAAGGTGAGCAGTCGCGCTTTGCCGAATAGATCAATGACCCTAGACAGCGGACCGCCGACCGCGGCTTGTTGTCCGCGCTCCACGGTCAGGTTTTCTAGTTCTTCGCGCAAGACTCTTCGGCGCGTATCTTCTGTTCCCTCGCCCAAGGTCACCAATCGCAAGAATAATTGACGCGCCGCGGATTTACCCGCTTCGTTGAGATTTGCATAAATTGCTTCAGCGCTTCTGCCCAGTGCGCCCAGCACACCGCCGATCTCCTGATAGGCTTTGTTGGTCAACATCCGACCTTCCCGTTTTTCAAAAAGTTCTGAAAGCGCATACTGCAATAATGGAAGTGTACCGGGTTGATTTCCAGCTTCGCGAATGATGGTCGAAACAAGACCCTTCTCCAGCCTGAGTCCGAGGCGTTGTGTGGGTCCGGCCACCGCGCGTTCCACTTCATCCGGCGTGAGTGGCAGAACAAATTCAAAGCGGCGATTCAACAACTCGCCAAAATCCACATAACGCAAAGGCTTGTCTGTAAAATCGGCACGCAAGGTGATGATCACACGCAAACGACTGCGCTCATCCAACACAGCGGTGGCAAGACTTTCCAACAACAAAGCGCGTTCAGATTCATCTTCGATCAGTGTAAACACTTCTTCAAATTGATCGATCATCAACACCAGCTCGACTAACTCATCCGCAGGTAAGACGCGATGCACTGCGCGCAATAATCCGCGATTGCCGTCCTTTAGTTGGGATAACAAACTTTCTGGCGGATTCACTGCCACACGTAACAAGGATGCTTCCAATTCTTCAAACGGACGTTTTCCTGGAAGCATATCCACCACGAACCAGTTTTCGGAGTTGGGCAAACCACCACGTCTTAATACGGGAATCAATCCGGCTCGGACGACAGAGGACTTGCCACTGCCACTTGGACCGATCACTGCCAGAAAGCGACTTAGCTCACCGCCCTCGCCCAGGCGGGCTAGTAATTGCTGAACCAACATCTCGCGCCCGAAGAAGTTTTCCGTATCCGCTTCGCTAAAGGCACGCAGGCCCTTAAATGGATTCGCAATTTCAAGACTCGCTTCTTCCTCCTCTTCGTAAGAAATCGCAATTGGATGAACATTTACCATTCCCTCAACTGCCTGACGAAAATCGTGGAAGAGCGATAATGCATCCACATACCGTTGATCCGGATCCTTGGCAGTAGCGCGTTTGATCACCGTATCCAACGCGGCAGGCAGCCCGGCTTGATGCGCGGAGAGTGGCGGCATGGGTGTGTTGATGTGTTGTTGAATCATGTCAAACGGAGTCGGACCCGCAAATGGCAAAGCGCCGGTCAACATCTCATAGAGCATCACACCCAGGCAATACACATCGGTCTGTGGTCTGACGGCCGACGAGCGAATCTGTTCAGGCGACATATATTGTGGCGAGCCGATGATCGCGTCCACACTGGTCTGATGTTCAAAATCCGGGTCGCCAAGATTCTTGGCAATGCCAAAATCAGCCAGATAAGCGTTGTTATCTTCATCCAGTAGGACATTCGCTGGTTTCAAGTCACGGTGGACCACGCCAATACGATGCGCGGCATTTAATGCCGAACAGATTTGTTCCAGGAAATGGGCCGTGGTCTCCATGGGCAGCGCGCCTTGTTTCAACATATTTTGAATATTGCCTCCGCGCAATAAACGCATTACCAGATATGCCACGCCTGGTTCGCGCCAGTAGTCATATAACGGCACAATATGTGGATGTTCGAGCCGCGCCACAAGTTGCGCCTCCGCTTCAAAGCGGCGGATGAAATCTGGATGGTTGGCAAATGCAGGGAGAATAATTTTTACAGCAACTTCACGTTCTACATTGGGTTGCACCGCGCGATATACGGAGCCCATTCCACCCATGCCAATCCGTTCTGCCAGCGCGTAGCCACGAATGGCGCGCCCGGTTAGGTCTTCGCGGCCAATCTCCTCCATAGATGGGGGAGGTGTAACCTGAGGCAGTTCAGCTGATTCGGGACGAACCGCACGCGCGCGGCGCACAAAATCTGCCCGTCCTTCCAGTGGGATTGCCAATGCCATAGCGAGACGTTCCGCAATTTGTACGGACGCGCGCAGATCATCGGCTTCGATTTTTCTCAGCGTGATCGCCGCGCAGCCCACACGCCGCGCGAGTTCTTCCTGCGTGAGATCCATTTCCCTGCGACGTATTCGAATGAAAGTGCCAAACGATTGTTCCTGATTCATACGCACCTCTCTTATTTTAGTATAGCGTAGAGAAGGAACGGGTTCAAGCAAAAATGATGGTTTATATCGCTTTTTATATCGCTGTTGATTTCGCCCACAGAGTTATATAAAAAGCGATAAGAACGCTAAAAAACCTTGATTTTGATTTTTCGAAATGCTACAGTGAAAACACAAAAGACCGGCGCGCGAAGTGCGCAACTCAACCGGTCGAAGGAGAACAAAATGAAAAATAATAAGAGATTTGTGTTTCTAGCTGGATTGGTGTTGGTCTCATTAACCATCTCTGCGTGCGCTCCGTCTGCCCAGTCCAATTCGGCGGATCGTTTTGCGGGCACTTGGTCTGGGACCATGAGTTTCACAGACGATGCAAATAGCAAAGACGACATCATTGTCACCATCCCGGAAGGCTGCACGGCTGGAAGTATTTGTGGCGACATTAATAATACGACTGTGAGTTGCCAATGGGAAATGACATTAGCATCTCTCAGTGGTGATGTCTTCGAGTACAAGTTTTCGAAAACCTTGAGCGGAGAATGCCCGGCCCTCGGCGGCGGCACGTTGACACTCCAATCAGATGGCACGTTAATGCGCGAGCATAAGACGCCAGATTTTACAGCAAGTGGAGTGTTGACGCGAAAGTAGAAACGCCATCTTAAAGCCAGATCTTCTAGTTGATAGCAAACTCTTACCTCAAACTCTACTTATTAGTGAAAGGAAATAAACCATGAAAAAGATAGTTGGATCCACTGCCATTGCCCTGATACTTTTGATCGTTCTGGCGAGCACGACATTCGCCTCCGCAGCAGGAGAGAGGCAACTGCTTCTCAAAGGGTCACTACAGGCAACTGAAACTCACTTAGTCACACCTCCAACCATGTTTATCGATGCGACTGGCTCTGGGAATGCCACCCAACTGGGCGTGTATACCATGAGTTTTCAGGCTGAGGTCTACTTACCAACCCTTTTTGCAGCCTTTGAGACTGCTACCCTGGTAGCGGCTGATGGAGCCCAGATCTTTGCTGAAGGCTCAGGCCAAGGGACTCCCACCGGGACGCCCGGCATTGTTTCGATCGTGGAAACGTACACCATCACAGGTGGAACCGGTCGGTTTGCTGGAGCTACGGGCAACTTAACTGTTGAACGCCTCATCGATCGGGCTACGCTGATCTCGTCTGGCAGCATCACCGGGACCATCGTGCTTCCTTAGGGCAAAGGTATCTTCGCATCATTCCATCTGCCGGAGTGTTGCCCATACTAGTGAGCCAATCTAACACTTCAAAAGCAGACTCGTGCCAACGAGTCTGCTTTTATTGGAATTGTATTTGCCTGACCAAACTGCTATACTTTGCTTAAATTACTGGTGAACATAAATATTCTGGAAGTCAACTTGCTTGGAACGTTTGAAGTCAAATATGGGAGGAAGGCCATTGCAATCCCTTCGCGCCCGGCACAGTCGCTGTTTGCTTATCTGATCTTGAGTGCAGGTACAGCACATCGCCGCGAAAAACTGGCAGGGATGTTGTGGCCCGATTCTTTAGAAGAGACTGCGAGAGATAACCTGCGCCACGCGCTGTGGCGGATTCGTAAAGCGCTGCCTCCGGAACCGAAAACGGAATACTTGCTCACAGATGATTTATCCATTACCTTCAACGCTTCCGCAGAATACTGGCTGGATACTTCTGCTTTGGAGAAGGTAGGTGAGAACGCATCTATGGATGAATTGATTGCACTTCTGTCCGCCTATCAAGGGGAATTATTGCCTGGCTTTTATGACGAGTGGGTGGCTTTGGAACGCGAACATTTAGCCTCCATTTTTGAACACCATATGGCGCGGTTGATGTCTCTTCTCCAGGAGCAAAACCGCTGGCTGGATATTCTGGATTGGGGTGAGCGCTGGATCAAGTTGGGGCAAAAGCCTGAGCCTGCTTATCGAGCCTTGATGTCTGCGCACGCGGCAAAAGGAGATATGTCCAAGGTTGCGGCGACGTATGAGCGATGTGTGAAGTCTCTCAAGGAATTTGGAATTGAACCCTCGGCGCAGACCCGGGCCTTGTACGAAAAGCTCAAGGCTGGAAAGGAAAGAATCGCAACCGAGTCAATTGTCTCTGTAGCAGAGAAGCGAAAGAGTCCATTAAAAACGAATCTACCTGTACCCATCACTAGCTTTATCGGTCGTGAGAAAGAGGTCGAAGAGGTGGTTAAGATGATGGGGAAGAATCGACTTGTCACGTTAGCGGGTTCGGGTGGAGTGGGTAAGACTCGTTTAGCGATTCAATCTTCACATAAGCTGTTGGATAAATTCAAAGACGGAGTATGGTGGATCGATTTAGTTGGCTTGAGCGACATTTCTCTGGTTCCTCAAACCGTTGCCAAAGTCCTGGACGTTCGTGAGTCGCCTGGTCAACCATTGACCGAAACGCTGGTGGGGGAGTTTCAAACGAAGCAGGTTTTAGTGGTATTGGATAACTGTGAACATTTGATCCTGGCCTGCGCCCAACTCGCGGACCGTTTGTTGGGTGGCACGAAATACTTGAAGATTCTTGCGACAAGCCGTGAAGCTTTGGATATTTTGGGAGAAACTGTATGGCTAGTTCCGTCTCTCTCATTGCCTGCTCTTCAAGATTCTGTAACGATTAAATCCCTGAGCAAATCGGAGAGCGTTCGACTGTTTATTGAACGAGCGACGGCCATGCAGTCTGAGTTCCGTTTGACCGATCAAAATGCCAATGCAGTGGCTCAAATTTGTCGCCGTTTGAGTGGGATGCCGCTTGCCATTGAATTAGCGGCGGCGCGTATCAAAATGATGAATGTAGATGAAATTGCCAAACGTCTCGACGACCGTTTTTCTCTATTGACCTCAGGGAATCGTTCAGCATTGCCGCGACAGCAAACTTTACGCGCCGCCATCGATTGGAGTCATGAACTGCTGACTGAGCCTGAAAAGATATTGTTCCGCGGGCTGGCAGTCTTCGCGGGAAGTTTTACTCTGGAGGCTGCCGAAGCGACCTGCGGCCAGATTGGCATGCCGCGCGGTGAGGTTCTTGAATACCTTGGCCGGCTGGTTGATAAATCGCTTGTAGTTGTAGACGCTGCCGCCGAAAGCAGGCAGACCCGCTATCGTCTTCTTGAAACCATTCGTGAGTATGCGCTTGAAAAAATGAAGAGCGCCGGCCAGGAAAGTTCGATCCGTGACCGGCATTTGGAATATTTCAGGCGCTTTGCGGAGGAAACCGAGCCGCACTTGTACGCATCCGAGCAGGCCAAATGGTTTGCCCGGACAGAGGCTGAGATTGATAACCTGCGCGCCGCGTTGGACTGGTCAATTGTAGAAGATGCAGGAGCAGAGAATGGGGCGCGGATTCAAAATGGCTTTCAGCTCGTGGGTGTTCTAGCGTGGTATTGGCAGCGCAGCTATGATTACGATTTTATAGAGCGATTGCAACACATGCTTTCTCGGAAGACCGCGGCCCTGCCATCCATTGAGCGAGCCAGGGCGCTAAGTACAATGGGTTTTATACTCGGAACGTTGGGAAGAAACACAGAAGCACGACCTTATCTGGAGGAGGCGCTGGATATCGCGCGAAAACACAATGATCCACTGACGCTGGGCTGGACGTTGACTTACCTGGCGATCGTAACCAGACAACTGGAAGAGTATGACTCGAGTCTTTCCCTCCTGAATGAAAGTCTGGCTCTTACAAAGGGGTTGGGGATTTCAGGCAAAGCCGTTACCGGTATGACGCTCGGATGGATCGGAGATGTTTATCTGGGGCGTCAGGACGAAGCCCGCGCACAAAAATTCTACGAGGAAAGCATCGCGTTGTTACGAGAGACCTATAACAGCAACATTCTGGCTTTTGCAGACCGCAGACTGGGTCTTTTGATGTTGAAACAGGGCAACTATGAACGGGCGACGATTTTGTTCAAGGAAAGTCTAGGTAATAACCATGATATAGGCGATCAGCCCGGTACGACTGCCTCCCTTGCCGCGCTGGCAAAACTAGCGCTCGTGCAGGGAAAATTGACACGCGCCGCTCAATTGTGTGGGATTGTAGCTGGCAGGCTGGAGGCGATGAAGACGCCGATGATGGCCATGGATGTGGCTGAATTTGATTATGTCACCGCTGCCTTGCGCTCTCAGTTGGACGCGAAATCGTTGGAAAAATTCTGGATGAAGGGGAGGTCCATGCCAACCGAACGCGCTATTGCCTTTGCATCAGGCGAGTCATGAAACTTGTATGCTTCTGTACATCCCGCGGCTGGTTTCAGCAGCGGGATTTTTGTTTCCCCGCAGTCTTTTCAAAACACCAGAAAAAACACGCGTAATCCACGCGCCAAAACACGCTAAGGGACGGGGCTCGCGTAAACTGGAGGCATAGTTTGATACCATCACTTTCCATCAGGAGATGACCATGAATTCCAATACTCTGCTTCTCGTTGTGTTTGTAATCGCCCATATCTTGTTCTTCGTCCATGCCTGGAAAAATGCCGCCGATTATCAGAGCCTTAACGACCCGGAACGCGAATCCGAATTACTCGATTTTTACCATCCGTAACTCGCCAAATGCTCGGTCTCCTGAGCCGTGAAAGGAGCCTACCATGAGAGAAGAAGACCGCACTTTTAATCGATTTCTAGTCGGCATTTTCATCCTCATGGTAATCATACTTTTATCGATTTTCATAGCTCAATCAGCTCCCAGATAGGCTGCTGTACTCATCCGAGCGCGATGCCGCGACCCTGAATGGAGCTGCTCCGAAAGGAATTTCCATGAATACACCCCGTCCAAAAGTTATGCCCCCGCCCGCCGTTGTAGAACAAAACTCGGTTAACTACATAAAATTTATTGCTTCGCTGCCTCGCTTCGAGGTACATGAGGAGCAGGATGTCTTCTGGATTTCCGCAGATGCGCCCGTGTTCTATTTCAACTCCGTATTCAACGCGCGCCTCAATGGAAACGCAGAACAAAAGATAGAAACGATCATAGAATTTTTTCGCGGTCGCCGCGGCTGGTTTACGTGGCACCTCATCCCATCTTCGCGGCCCGAGAATCTCGCTCAATTGCTCCTGGCTCGAGGGGCAGAACTGCTCGAGTCCATTCCGTATCTGGCGGTCGATTTGCAGGATATGCAGCGGGATTTCCCGATGCCCTCGGATTTTCGCTGGAAGGCGGTCCGGACTCACGATACGCTTGCCGCGTGGACCTCGATCTATTGTCACGCTCGAGGCTATGCCGAGTCTGCGTACAAGCTTTTCAACATCTTTGCCGATCTGGATCTGACCGAAGAATCTCCGTACCAATTAATCCTGGGCTATCTGGGCGATACGCCGGTTTCCACGTATTCCGTATTCATGGATGATGAGACCGCAGGGTTTTACAGTCTCACCACTCTCCCCGAAGCGCGCGGGCACGGAATTGGCACTGCCATTTCCATTGCGGCCGCCGATCTGGCCGCTGAGCGCGGCTACCAGACCGCCACGCTTCTCTCAGAGCTACCCTCACGTAATCTCTGTCAGCGGCTCGGCTTTGTGGATGGATTTGGGCACATGGATATTTATCGATTGTCTGCACGCCAAGTGTAAATCTTGTTATGAAAAAGGAGAAAACCATGTCACTACCAAAGGGCTATGTAGGTGACCAGTACCTTCAGTTGCTTGAATCACAAATGATTGAATTTAAGCAGAAGAGTTATGCGTGCATGAAGATTCAGCCAGGCGATTCGGTTTTGGATGTAGGCTGCGGCCCTGGCTCAGACACGCTCCATCTTGCTCAACACGTTGGCGCGAAGGGCGAAGTCATCGGGTTGGATTATGACCCCGCCATGGTCGCCGAGGCAAATCGGCGCGTACTCGGCGCAGGTCTCGGAGATCGGGTAAAGCACCAGCAAGGCAATGCAACCTCACTTCCATTTCCTGATGCGCGCTTCCATGCTTGCCGGAGCGAAAGACTCTTCCAACATCTCTTATTTCCCGAGCGCGCATTATTTGAAATGGCGCGCGTAACAAAACCAGGTGGCTGCGTAGTCGTTCTGGATACCGATTGGGGCACACTTTCCATCCA
>Ga0075429_100005212_pt1 | contig 11180 bp, 10 predicted proteins | sample RhiMetdeltSRZDD3_FD_75295 | JGI IMG/M metagenome (GOLD analysis project Ga0075429, IMG submission 75295) | Populus rhizosphere microbial communities from Tennessee, USA - Rhizosphere MetaG P. deltoides SRZDD3 | ecosystem: Host-associated > Plants > Roots > Rhizosphere > Soil | place: USA...
AAACGCATCGATCGTGTTCTAGGCAAACCCGATCATCGCAGCCCAGGGGGCACTCTCACCGCATCTCCACGCCGAACCCGGACATCAACAGCTCAGTCGGTCCACGGATTCAGGCTTAGTCCCGCGTTACTGCGCCCAGCGTGGCCGCCAGCGCCGCCGTCTTGCTCGCCGTGCGGAACATCGACACGGCGTTAGCGGGGATGGCGGCGACACCGTCCTCTCGTTCCTGTCCGGTGAAGGGCAGTTGCGCGTGTGGGCCGACCCGAAACGCGGGCAGGTCGAAGTGCTTTCGGGCGACCACGTTCGCGTCCGGGATCGTGTACTGGTCGAACGAGTCGAGGTCAAGCCCGTCGATGGCCGTTTCCTGGTTGCCGGTGCACACGACGACGAGGTCGTAGGTGCGGCCGTCGATGAGTGCCGTGCCGGGCAGCGCGACGGGCCGGGCCCGGCGGCTGAGTACGGTCAGGCGCCGCAGGCCGAGCCGGTCGCGCCGCAGGAAGCGGCCGATGGCCTGGTACCGGCCGCGGATGTCCTGCTGCCACCCGTCGCAGGTGGTGGGCAGGTCGTCGGCGTACACGTCGACGCTTCTCTCGCCTACACGGCTGTTGACGACGGAGAGTGGTTCCTTCACTCCGTTGGTGGCGGCTTGGCGAACCGTCAGGGGTTACGATTCGTCGCGTCTCTCGGATGCCCCTTCCAGAGACCCGTCAGAATGCTCGCCGCGTTGAGGGCTTGCTGTCGGCAGCGTTGTGCCTGGTGGCGGCGGTGGCAGTTCGGCTACCAGAACGGATGAGATCGAATTTGGCGGCGCGCGGAGGATCGCCACGAGTTTGAGCGCGTACCACTGGCCTTGTACTCGATCATCACGAGGTATCCACGGCAGCAGTGGTCGCAGGACAGCGATGGCAATCGCGAGCCTGGGGACCGGGACCGCTGCGCCTGCCGATCGGACTGCGGCGCTGGTGCGCCGTCTGCGTCGCACCATCCATACACCGCCGCCGCTAGCGCCGGCCGCCGCAACAGCGGCGTAGAGCCAGTTGATCCAGTCCACCGGCCTGTGCCCCTATCAACTCGACGAGCTGATCGATGTACGAGCTGGTCCGCTGCTGTCGGTATCCGGCCATACCCACGCGATGCCATATCCGTGCCCTGGCCTGAGGGCGCTGTACTGCAGGCGGACCTCGCCAAGTCGATCCGGCATCAACTCAGGGCCGACGGGTTCTTGGGCCTCGATCATGAGCGGCGGAACATGGTCCAGCCGCCATACGACCTGAGGCACATACGAGGAGCCGAACCGCGTAATCAGCTCCGCCTTCCGAAACGAACGAAGCGGCAGGACCGCGTAGTGTGGTGCGTCGGCCGGTCTGTCTGGCAGCCGAAACTGCAACATGAAATGGTGCGACTCCCCGGCGGAAAGTGGACGCGGTAGCTCCACGACGAACCGATGATGCCCCGCAGCAGGAGCGTCTGCGCGCTTGATTAGTCCTCCGTAGATGATGGAGGCTTCAACTTCGGGTGGCCTCGCGCGCTCTGCGGGCGGCGGGATGGTCAACGCGATCTCGATCTCGCCGACGCCGTCTTGGACGGCGACGACAGTCCGTTCCTCGTGTAGCTCGGGGGTCGGCACGTCGAGTCTGAGGACCCCGCGGAAGAAGTCGATGTACCAGTCCTCGCCCGGAAACTCAGCCGAGCCAACGGCAGTCGTGCGGCCCGTCCTGACCGCAGACTCGACAAGTAGCTCCAAAGCGTGACCGACTCTTCTCTGAGCGGTCCGTCCCCCGACGTTCAACTGCGCGGCCAACCACTCAATCCGCTCGGCGTAGAACCGATGCTGTGCCTCTTCTCCGAGCCCAAACGCGGCGACAGCTGCGAGCCGCAGGTCCGGCGGAAGCTCTGCGGTGAGGTTCTGTAGCGTCTCGCTAAGCCGTTTGCGGACCAGCGCGGTGTCACTTGGATCGCTGATGCCGCAGAGAGCGATCAGCTGGGGGCCGACACGTCCTCGCAGCTCAGCGTCTAGAAGACCGCGCCCCTTCCGTAACGCTCGTAGTTCGTCCGCCAGTTGGCTGCGCTCAAGCTGGCGCGCGTTGCGGCCGTCCATGAAGGTAGAGGCTATAGTGCTGGCAAGTATTTGTCTAGTAATTGGCAACTATCTGGCCGCTCCCACCCACGTTCTCCATCGCATGCTTCGAGGCGGCTAGCGGCGCAGGCGCTGGTGGTCCGTCGGCGGTGATGTCTGGCTGGCGGCACTGGACTGTCCCACGCGGTGAGCGTGTCCAGGTGCTCCCGCCATGAAGCGTGGTTGCGATGCATGGCTCCTCCACATGCTGCGGGTAGGGACGCTGTACGCCGTACATGGCCCGGCTGCGGCGCGAGCCGCAGGACAGCCAGAGCCGTGCGGCGTGCAGCGCCACAGAATTTCGGGACTTCAGGAACTGCGGTCCGGGCTGCGCTCGCGCTGCCGGCGGCGCGTCCGGTCGCTCTCAATAGGAGGCGCGAATCCGTCCCACCGCTGGTGCGGGAAGCCACGGCGAGCGCATCCGATGGGCACCTGCTTCCGCTTCTGCGGCGCCGGCGGCTGGTGCATCGGTCATGGGCACGCCGGGCCTTGCGCGGCGCCCTCCGGTGCGTGCATCCAAGCCTTCACGCGGCTACCGGCCGCGGTGCGGGGTTTCGGCGTCGACCGATGTTCGACGTGACCGGCTCTGGCTCGAACAGCGCCCCTTCGGTGGACAACTCTGCGTCACCGCGCTGGAAGTGTTGCCGCCAACGCGGCTGTCTTGCTGCCGGTGCGGAACATCGACACGGCGTTGCCCGGGATGTCGGCGACGCCGTCCTCGTACTCCTGTGGGGCGAAGGGCAGTCGGGCGTGTGGACCGACGCGGAACGCGGGCAGGTTGTGGTGCTCGCGGGCAGCCACGACATCGGAGTCCGGAATCGTGTACTTCTCCGTCTGCGGGCCGCAGACCCCGCCCTGCCTGCAGGAACCCTTGTTGACCGCAACTATGTGGCAACCTAAGCGCGGATGCTTGGGAGTCGAACGAAAGGCGACGCATGGACATCAACGAAGTGACCCTCGACGACCTGTACGCGCGGCTCGGCTCGGAACTTGACATCGACGGATTCGGGGGCGATGACATTCGCCTGCTCAAGGCTCGCGCCATGACGTGGATGTCCGCTAACCGCGACGAGATCAAACGGCGAGTCTGTCCGATGCATGAGCAGTTCAGCGAGGCCACCGTCGACGCCGCCGCGATCGCAGACGGATTGTCCGCGCTAGTCGGGCGACCAGCTTGTTTGACCGTAGCAGCGATCGTCCTGAAGATTGGCTTAGCGCGATATTGCCAACCAACATGATCGTTGGCGGATGCGCTGAAGGTAGGGTCTTCGCACAAGAGGCGCCAAGCTGGCCATCCTTGGAACTCCGATTCTTCGACAGCGCGACAACGGGTCCCGGCCTGACAAGCCTTGACGCCTCGTCCTGGCAGGCAGTGCTTCAGATCGCTGTCGTGCTCTGCGGTGAGATGCCCCTCGGTCACGAGTTGAAGGAGTTGGCCGACAGTGCCGCGCACGTGTCGATCGCAGAGGTTGATGACGCGAACTGGCACGCCAGTGCCATGCGTATTCGTCAGGGTTGCTATTTTCTTGCATGTTCCCGAGCTCTGCGCGCGGCGATGACCTTTACGACGCGGTGCGTCGTGTATGTGAACGCAGGAACCGACCACGACGCGTACCGGGCACAGGTCATGCGCTATGTCTTCGCAATGGCAAGCGGAATCCGAGTCGGAAACGGTTGGCGGCAATACGCCGATGTCACCCTCCAGGCACCCCTAGCGCATAATGCGGATCGGCTGGTCCAAATCGGGCAACTGTTCGTGGTCTTGCATGAGCTCGCCCACACGGCACGGTGGCATCGTCAGCAGGTATCGACGGCCGGTGACGCCGCTGACAGCGCGATGGAAGAGGCCTGTGACGAGGCGGCTCTTGCTGTGCTGGTGGCTCGCGCGGCACGCATCGGTACCAACATCGCCGAGATCGCGGCGGCGGCCGAACTGCTGATGACCACGCAGGCGCTATTGGAAGACGCACACTGGTGGTCCGGTCCACAGTTCCATCCCTGGGCGCCCCGTCGACGTCGGCGACTCGCCCGTCAGTTCAACGGCCTCGTGGCGTCTCAGCATCAGCTCACCTACCAACAGAGCCTCGACGCCTACTTTCCCGAACTCGCCCCAGCCACAATTCCCCTAGCGGTCGGTAGCGGTGATCCACGCCCAACGAACCCGCTCCCCCTGAGTCAGACGATATCAACATTGCCGCAGGTATTCACCATCCTCGGCCCGACGCCAGTATGGGTCGAGCAGGGGTGTCGATACATCGACTCTATGGAAGCAGCCGACGCCGCCCTCAACGCCCACTCCTTCAGGCACTTCACCCGGCTAGCGCAGGTTCAGATCCCCGAGCGGACCCGTCGTCGAGTCCGACAATGGACACGGTCGCGAGTCGCGATTCCACGGCAAACTGGACTGAGCCTGATCGATCAGATCCGACACCGCCGCACGACGTTGGCCAGGTTGGCAGACACGATCGCGGGACAACTTCTGTTCTTCGAGAAGGTGATCCCAGCCGTAAACGTACTGGAAAAGGTTCGTGTGCGTGATCGGCGCGGGCTGTCCACTGCCGAGTTCGTGGCTGGCATCAGGGAAACGTTCGGCCCTGACGCGACCGAGCCGATCCTCGCCTTGCTGTATGGGTTCTATAAACTGCGAACCAAAACACTGCCCATCGACGAGTCCGGGCACGTCCGGTTGTGCCGTATTCTCGCCATCGTCCCGGATCCACAGTTACCGGGCTACACGACGAGTCAGACGCTGCACTCCATGCATTCCATCTTTCGAGACCGCAGTCTCGATCACTATGCCATGCGCGAGACCTGGATCGACGTCGACGAGTGGGAACGTCAGCATCCCGACAAGGTGTGGAACACGACTGACTCGCAGCGAACCGACAAATAGCAGGGTGTTCGGCGCTACTAAAGTCAGCAAGTTCGCCCCTTCGGTATCTGGGCGTGTCGGAAGTTCGACCGTACCGATGTCAGCGGGAGCGAGAGGCTCTCCGCCCGGGCTTCGGCGTCAGACGCCCGTTCAGACGGCGGGTCCTGTTGTGCCGGCGCTCCGATCGCTGGGCGGGGTGGGTCATCTGGGGTTGGCTTCTCGCCGTCGCTGGAGCGGGGTCACGGTTGCGGAGGGGGCTCGGAGCTGGTTTCGGAGGGCTTGGTTGTCGATGGCGAGTTCGTTGATGACGACGGCGTAGGTCTGGACGAGCGCTTCTAGCCCGGCGCAGTGCTGGCGGAGTCGGTCGTGTTCCTCGCGGAGCTGGTCGCGTTCCGTGCTCGCCTGGTGTGCCGTGCCGCAAGTGCGTCCGGTTGCTCGGACGAGGGCTTGGAAGTGATCCCGTAGGTCGGTGTGGCGTTGGGCGATCACCCAGTACTTCACCTGGGCTTCGATGGCGAGTTGGACGACGGAGAGGTTGCCGCTGGAGAAGCGGGGCGTCCCAGCGAGGAGGCGGTCGGCTGCGGCGAGGATCGCCTTGCGCTGCGGGTCGGTCTCGGAGGTCGGCCAGGAGGTGGTGGCGGTCGACATGCTCATTTCCCGTGGTCGTGGCGGCGGATGATGGCGCGCAGCCGGTCGAGTTCGGCTTGTTCGCGGTGGTGGCGCAGGGACGGCGCGAGGTGGTCGTTGACGAGGTCTTGCAGCGCGGCGGCGTTGCGTCGGACGTCGGCGATGTTCCGGTCGGTGTAGGCGATGTTCTGGCAGGTGGGTCGGCAGTCGTCCTGGTCTGGGGTGCGGCGGGCGTCGTCCTCGGCGGGGCGGAGCTGGCACAGTGCCTTGGCCGGGTCGAACACGCAGGTCATGCCGCGGCCGGGGAAGATCTGCAGGAGCGGGTTGGTGACCAGGTCGCGGACGTGTGTGGCGCTGGTCAGCACGCGGCCGGCGAACGTCTGCTGGGCGGCGTTGACGCGGTGCCGGTAGTTGTCTGCGGCTGGGCCGCTGACGTGTTCGCCCTGGGTGAGCTGGTGGTGGTTCTCGGCGAGGGTGTCGAGACGGAAGAGCCAGTCCTCGTAGGCGTGCTCGTCGGGGAAGCCGGAGTCGTAGGTGCCGGCGTAGCCGAGGGTGATCTGGACGTGCAGGTGGCCGTACTGGATCGCGCCGGCGATGAGGCCGCGGGGCCGGCGGACGATGTGCCAGGCCAGCGTGCGCCGGAACCGGGACGCGGTGATCGGGCCGTACGGGTCTGAGGGGATCCGCTGGTCCGGCAGGCCCCGTCGGTCGCAGTAGGTGTTGACCCACTCGATCAGGTTCTTGATGTCGCGGGGCAGGTCGCGGGCGGTGCGACCTTGGCCGAAGCGCAGCCTGTGATGTTGCTCGGGCCGGGCCTGGGCGTGGCCAACGCGGGTGGGGTGCAGCTCGGCGGTGAACAGCAGCTTGTGCGGGTGGAGCCGTTCCAGCACGGTGACGGCGTCGGCGACTGGCTGGATCGTGGTCCAGGGGTCGGGTCGTTGTTCGCCCTCGGGAAGTTTGTTGCCGTTGTGGTCGCGGGCGCTCTTCCAGTTCCTGCCGGTGACGAACCACAGTCCGGTGGTGGGGTCATGGGCGGCGCAGCCGCGTTCGAGGTTGAGCACCTCGCCGGTGCGCATCCCGGTCAGGTAGGCGATAACGACTGTCGCGGCGGTGCTGAGCACGCGGGCCAGTTCGGTGGCCTCCTCGTAGCGGATCCGGGTGGTGCGCCAGGGCCGGTCGTGCAGTCGTCCGGTGATCGGGTTGTCCAGCAGCGCCGGCCCGGTAAGGGGCAGGCGAGCGCCGTCGACGATCCTCCACAATGGTCGCTCCGGCCGGAAGGCGTAATCGTCGAGGTTGAATAGCCGGCACAGGTGCGGCCAGTCGACGTGTTGCTGGCCGTCTGGCCCTGGCTTGCTGGGCAGCCCTTCGCCGGCCTCGCCGAGTCGGCCCAGCCAGCTCCGCAGCGCGGGTTCGGCCTGGCGGGTGCTGGTGTGCTCTTTGGTGTAGCCACGGGCGCTGTTGTGGGCGGACGGTGAGCGGCTCCACAGGTGCAGGTACTCGTGGTAGGCGGTGATGATGTCGTCGGCGAAGTCCTCGACGAGGCGCAGGCACCACATCAGCAGCGTCTGCATGGTGTCCGGCGCGATGCGGGGCGTGAGGTTCTCCCGGGGGAGTTTGGCGGCGCCGATCAGGTCCGATGGGCGGTCGTCGCCCCAGGGCGGCGCCTCCGGCAGCTGCAGGTCGTCGGGCAGCAGCGACCGGTATGACCAGAGCCGGCGTACCTCGACGAGCAGGCACGCGCGGTAGCTCACGGTGGCTTCCAGCGCGGCAACGTCGGCGGCGTAGTCGTCGAGGTCGCCGGCGGTGACGTCCGCGACGCGGGCGATGTCGTGGGCGTCGAGCCAATGCAGGAACGCAGCCAGGCGGGGCAGGGCCAGGGCGATGCTGCGCAGGGCCAGCCGCCGGCCGCGGGTGGTGCGCTGGTTCGGGTCGTCGCGGTTGATGAGCTGCCAGATGTAGTGCTTGGCGTCTTCCCGGAACCTGGCAGGAACCGCGGTGAAGTTTATCTTCGAGTTGGGGATGTGCGCCTCGAACAGCCCGGGGCTGAGGTCCCACCAGTCGTCGGCGAAGACGGACGGCGGTTGCAGGCTATTCGGGTTGAGTTGCCGGTCGGCCAGTACCGACGTGTCCGCGGCCGGGAAGGCGCGGTGCCCGGCCGCAGCAAGCTTGACGGTCGTCATCGCAGGTCCAGTTCTCGGCGCAGGAAACGTGCCACGAGGGCGCGGTCGGAATCGGTGATCGCCGCACGCGCGTCGGCGACCGCAACTGGTCCCGCCCGGTCGAGCAGGTCGGCGAGTTGGGCGTGCGGGCCGGCGAACCGCCGCGTCCAGCGCAGCGGCGTCATCGCCGCGCGGCGAGCGGCGAGCTCGTCGTGGACGAGAACCTGTGTGGGCAGGTGCTGCGGCGTCGCGCGGGCGCAGGGGCAGCTCAGGCACAGCATGAACGAGGCCCGGCAGGGCTGGCCCGGGTCGTGTGGGCCGCCGGTGTTGTCGATGCACCCGCCCAGCACGGTGTCCAACTTGCCGGCCAGCAGCCGTTGGAGGGTCGCCGTGTCCATGCCGTGGCGGGCGGCGACGCGGGCGGGGTGCTCGCGGGCCTCGGCAATGTCCGCTGCGGACAACGCGCTGATCCTGTCGCGGGTCTTGGCCTTGGCGACCTCCTGCGCCAGCGCTGCCGCGACGACGCGTTGGTACTCGCCGAGGTTGCCGCGGTTGCGGGCCAGGTACTCGTTGGCCAGGGTCGGCTCGGTGTGCGCGACCGGTCGCTGGTGCAGCTCGATGTATGTCAGCCGCAGGCGCTGCAACGTGACCCCGAGCGGCGCCGCCGGGCTGCCATCGGCCGGTGGGTCGGCCAGCACACCCTGCCGGCCGGCCCAGTTGGCGACCTGTACTGCGGTCAGCCCGGTGCGGAAGCCGCGGCCGACGCGGCCTCCCCTGCCGGCCCACCAGGCGATCAGCTTGTCCGAGCCCAAGCGTTGACGAGCCGGGCCGGCCAGGTCGTGCAGCAGCATGTAGACCCCGAACGGGGTGCGCAGATCCTCGCGGGTCTGCTCGCCGGGATCGGCGGGAGCCGGCACCCAGTCGGGCAGGTCGACCAGCGCGAAGTCCATGTGCCGGTGCCGGCCGCGGCGGGGCTTGTCCAGCTCGATGACAGCGGTGGCCGGGCCGCCGGCGTATCCGTCGGCCCGGTGGTGGACGGCGGGTGCGTTGAGGATCGTGGTCCGGTTCTGCCCGGTCAACCCGACCAGCAGGACCACGAAGGCGGCGATGTCGTCGACCGTGGGGTGCAACATGGCGAAGTGCTCATCGAGCGGGCCGAGAGCCCGGACCCACAACACGGGCAGCCGGTGGGCGTCGTCGTAGCGGGGAACGTCGGCATCGCGGTCGATGAGATCCAACAGCAGTCCCCGGCGCCCGACGTCGGGGGGCTCACCGTCGAGGTCGCCCGCGCGCCAGCGACCGAGCAGCGCGCGACCGGCGCGGATCCGCTGGGCGGCCTGGCGGACGTCTCTTCGGGCCGCGGCGAGGATGCGCGCGAACTCGTCGCGGCTGTAGCTGCTCAGCGTCGACCTAGGCGGCGGCGGGTTGCGCTCCGCGAGGCAGGCCGCGAACTGCGGCGTGATCCCGGGGATGCGCCGCAGGGAGCTCTTGAGGGCAGCCAGCTCGACGGACAGGCTCCTGTGGTCACTGCGGGCCATCGCCCAGCTCTTGACGTGGGCGGGAACAAGCTCGTCCGGCTTCTGCGGGGGATGACCGGACGCGGCCAGGTGTTTCGCGAAGGCGCGCAGCAGCCGAAACGCGCGCCCCGCCGCGGCCCTGGCCCGGATCGGCCCGCCGGGGCGGGTCCGGAACGCGAATGCCTGCGCCAGGGCCAGTTGCAGCTCCGCGGTGACCGGCCAGGTGGAGAAGTCGAAGACCTGTGACGGGCCGGGCGTCTCGGGTGTGAAGGTGACCTGCGGTGCCGCGTCGGCGGCCAGGCGCGGCGTGGGGCGGTAGCCGGCGGCGGGTACAGCCGCCAGCCGCGAACCGTCGCCGGCGCTCACCGCAGCCCCGGCACTGGATCGGTGCGCACCAGCGGATGGTCGGCGAGGTAGCCCGTCAGGAACCCGTCGACGGCGGCCTCCTGCGCGTGGTGCAGCAGCAGTTCCAGCTCCAGCGTCCGGAACGGCTCCAGGTAGTGCTGCCGGGTCGTCTCGGGACTGCGGTGACCCAGCATCGTGGCGACCAGATCCCAGGTGCTGCCGAACTGGACGCGGAAGTCCCGCTGCTCCTCCTCGTCCAGGTGCGCGAACCGCCGCTCGTAGATCAGCCGTCCTACCGCGTACCAACGCAGCGCGCAGCTGTGTCTCAACATGTGCGGCGTGCAGGCGAAACCGGGCAGGCCCATCCCGGCGATCCGTGCGTTCGCGGCGGCGAACGTGTGCTCCCAACCGTGCGCCGCCCGCGGCATCCCGTCCTCGTTCAACCACAACGCCAACGGCTCCAACCCGGCCGAGGCCGGCCGGAACAACCGAGCGCGCGTCCGCGGGCCGATCGCGTTCACCGCCGGCGAGTTCTGCCGGCCGTCGGGCTCCTGGATGCTCAGCCGGCCGCCGTGCTGGGCAAGCAGCAGCCGCTGGGCTCGCACCCGCTGGTAGCTGCCCGCCTGCTGGGCCCGGCGCACCGCCCTGGCCCGGGCGCCCTCCACGTAGTCCAGGACGCCGAGCAGCGCGGTCCGCGGTAGCCAGTACCGGTGGCCGTAGCCGCCCTTGGCGCACGCATTGGCCAGGTGCAGGGTCGTGTAGCCGCGGGCCGGGTCGTCCTCCGGCAGCTCGATCAGCAGGACGCTGGCCCACTCCGCCAGCCGTAGGCCGGAGCCGTAGAGGCCGTCGGCGAACGCCACGTCCCGCTGGTCGTTTCGGCCACGCCACTGCGGATCCGGGCGGCCGTCGATGCCGTGGCCGCGCAGCCCGAGGTCACGCCACCGGCGGTAACCCGCCGGGTCGAACCACTTGATGTCCCGATCGCGCACGCCGTGTGGACGCAAGTCCAGGTTATCGGTTCCCGCGACCGGGTCGGCAATCCCGTAGGTCAGGGCCGCCCACCGGTAGAAGCTGCGCAGCGCTGCCAGGTCGCCGGCGAACGTCGACGTCTCCACTGGTCGCGGGTTGGAGCGGTCGGTGAGCCGCCACTCCTTGAAGTACTCCGCGTCGCCTTCCGTCGCGGTGTCCCAACTACGGCCCATCGCGAGCAGGAAGTTCAGCCACAGCCCCAACGCGTACGCGTACTTCTTCCACGTCAGCGGTGACCGAGCCCGCATCCAACGCGAGAGGAAGAACGCGTTGACCCGCACGTCAGGCCGACCGTCCGGCCCGAGCAAGAACGGCCGACCCGCTCCCCGGTCCTCCTCCCGAGCCCGGTCCAACAGGCCACGGTGGACTTCCACCAGATCGTCATACGGGAGCGGAGTTCCTCCGGTGGGGTACCAGAACACGACCCATCGCCCAGGTAGATACGCGTATCGCACCGGCCGACCGTAGGAGTCGATCGCGGATCAACAACAGTTGAGCGGGTAGAGACCAATGCG